>Ga0209514_10007211_pt1 | contig 13211 bp, 8 predicted proteins | sample Subgrocontami58m_FD_187452 | JGI IMG/M metagenome (GOLD analysis project Ga0209514, IMG submission 187452) | Subsurface groundwater microbial communities from S. Glens Falls, New York, USA - GMW37 contaminated, 5.8 m (SPAdes) (version 3) | ecosystem: Environmental > Aquatic > Deep subsurface >...
TCGTGGATGTGGTCAGCCGCGCGAGGCGTTCTTCCTGCACACGCAAGGCCATCGGCAATACCTGGTCCACGCGCTGGCCTGTTTTGGCAGAGATGAACAGGATCGGTACATAATCCATAAAATTTAAATCACGCCGGATTTTTGCCGTGAATTCTTCCATGCTGTTGTTGTCTTTTTCCACGGCGTCCCATTTATTCACAAGCACAACACAGGACTTCCATTCATCGAGGATGAAGCCGGCAATGTGCGCGTCCTGGGCTGTAATGCCGGTGGTCGCGTCGATCATCAGCAGGGCAACGTCTGCGCGTTCAATGGATTTGAACGAACGCAAAACACTGTATTGCTCCACCCCATGCTCGATCTTTCCGCGCCGACGGATGCCGGCTGTGTCAATCAAAGTGAGTTCAAGCCCGCCAAATTCAATTTTTGAGTCAATCGAGTCTCGAGTAGTTCCCGCGATCGGGCTGACGATCACACGTTCTTCACCGACCAATTTGTTCAATAAACTTGATTTTCCAGCATTTGGCTTGCCCACAAGTGCGATTTTGATACTGTCATCCAGCTCTTCCTCATATTGTTCAGGGAAAGAGGCTACTAGCGCATCGAGGATATCACCAGTGCTAGTGCCGTGAATGGCTGAGATCGCGTAGGGGTCGCCTAAACCGAGCTCATAAAATTCAGAGGCCTGTTCGCGCCTTTCTCTTGATTCACATTTATTCACAACTACAAATATTGGCGGCCAGAATTTTCCGTTAGGCAATTTTTTTTGCGAACGGCGCAGGATTTCTGCCACCTCGCGATCCGGTTCTGTCACTCCCGACTCGCCATCGTTGACAAATAAAACTGCATCTGCTTCCTGAATCGCAACTTCAGCCTGGCGGCGGATGTCTTCGATGAAATCAACAGAGCCAATTGAAAGTGGAGTCTTACCGCCGTGTGTCGGGTCAATTCCCCCAGTGTCAACAATATTGAACTTGCGTCCATTCCATTCCGCTTCGCCAAATAGACGATCGCGGGTGGTGCCGGCGGTTTCATCCACAATGGCTAAACGTTCACCTGCAAAACGATTGAAGAGCGTGGATTTGCCGACATTCGGTCGGCCTACCAAAGCAACAATGGGTTTCATGATATTTTATATTTTCCAACTTCCTGCCTATGGTTTGGGTGTTGGCGACGCTGGCAGTGCGTTGATCGGTGTGATCACCACTTCGATTTTGTTTGGGAGAATCGATTGGACAATGACATCCGCGATTAGAATTTCCACTTTGGGTGTGATCTGATATGTGCCAGCTGTTAACCCGGTCAAGTCCACGGTGGTGCGCACATCCTGACGCGTAAGCGTATTCAGCAGGGATAACGGTCCGGAGATGATCACATCGACCGTATTAGTGGATACCTGAGAGGTTAGGCCAGTGCTAAGCCCGGTGATCTCAACTTTTTCGCCTTCTAGTGTACGACTATCTTCAATGGGTGACACCCCGGCCTGGATTAATACGGTTTGTTCGCCAATGACGGAAACGCCAAACGGTAAATTAAGTGAAAGCTGCGTATTGATGTCGTTCTGCGCATTTTGTAAATCCAAAGGCTGCGTCTCTACCACGCCGGGTAAATTACTGACAAGCAGCGGGTCAGCGGAAAAAATGGTAACGACAGGCGGGAACACGGATATGTCGGTCAGACGATACCCCCTGGCGACCCGCCCGATAATTGTGACTTTGACCGCCACATCACGATACCCGCCTTCCTGGCTGACAGGCAGAAGCACGCGAATCTTTTCAGGAGAGATCGTGACCCCATCCACTTTTTGACCTTTCTCATCGAGACCTTCAACTGTGAGCGCCTGATCGAAATTTTCACGGATACCGCTCAGATTTACGGATACACGCGCCCGCGTCACTTTCTGAACTTGGGATTGGGCACCCGCGATTACAACTTTCACCGGCTCCAGGCTGGCATTCCCCACCTGATAGCCTGTGGCGGCTTCACCGGATAAACTCAAATCCACGCTGAATGATTGTGTGACGAGCGGTTCCATGGTGAAAGTGATCGTATGCGGTGAAACTGAAACGATCTGCACAGGGCGTGTATGCACCTGTATCTGTAAATCCAAAACATGTTCACCGGAGCTCAAGCCTGAGAGATCTAAAATTGCGCTGACGATTTGCGGGTCTGCATCTATCAAATTCCAAACAGAACGCGGCGCGCGCAGGGTTATTTCAACTTCCTTTGGAATTTTGCTATTCAAGACAAGATTGGGAGATTGACCAATGATCTGCACTGGCACAGCCGCTGGAAGTGTGCGCGTTTCATCCGGGTCTGCCGAGGTCACTGCGGAGATCCAAACGGCAATTGCAAGAGCGAATGCCCAAAGGAAGGTGCGGAAATTTTTGGAGATCCAGCGAATCATGATTTATCTTCTTTGCGATGAAACAAGCCGGGTAGGAGTCTTTCGAGCAGGTTTGGTTTATTTAGTCCGCCCTTTGGATGGAAAAATGCCATCAAAATGTTTTCCAGCCGCTCAGGGTTCAGCCGGCGGAGCACTCTACCAGAATGTGCAATTGAAATGGCGCCGGTCTCTTCCGAGACGACAACTGCAATGGCATCGCTGGTTTCGGATATGCCCAACGCCGCGCGATGACGCAGTCCCATTTGGCGTTCGGGGGTGCGGTTCAGAATTCCGCTTGCAGATAGAGGCAGTACACAAGCCGCGGCAGAGATTTTTGAATTGACGATGATGACTGCGCCATCATGCAGGGGCGTATTGGGGTAAAAGATTTGCAATAATAATTCAGGTGTAACGCGCGCATTCATCTGAACGCCGCTTTGAGCGAACTCATCGAGATTGTCCAATCTTTGCAAAATGATCAATGCGCCATGTTGGCGGGCGGATAATCTTGCTGTTGCGGTCACAACCGCATGGATGGTTTGCTCAAGGGCAGCGTCTGCTGATTTAACGGAAGCAGGCCAAATCGTCCCGGCGCGACCGAGGCGTTCCAGTGTCCGCCGAATTTCCGGGGCAAAGATCACCGGCAGGGCAAGCAATAAGGCCGGCAGGGAGTTCCGTGCAAACCATGAAAAGGCAGGCAGTTCCACAAGACTGGTTAAGAGGATGAGCGCCACGACAAGCAGGATCATCCCGCGCAGTAAGGCCATGGCCTGAGTATCGCGCAGGGAATAGAGCAAGCCAAAGAAAATCAGCGTGACGAGTATGATATCAAGAACGCTCAGCCAGCTGATCCGTTGGAATATAAAGAAGATGTTGTTGAGAAATTCAGTCAATGTAATAAGTTGGAGGGTCAGAGATCGGCAAACAGGGCAGGATAAATCCCGATGACCTGATACCGGACTCTAAGCCCTAAATGGGATGCAGGACGCGGTCCTGGCGCAATTGTTTAAAGAAGAGCGCGCTTCCCGTGGACATGGATTCAATTGCAGCATCCTGCCAGGCCGGCACGTCAATGGTTTGCGGGATGCGCGGTTCATAGCCCAGTTGTTTCCAGAGCGCTTCCTGTGTGGAGAGTTCATTCACGGCAAAGATCAGCGATGCTTCGCTTTGTAATTCACGGGAAGCATTTTCCACTTCCTTGATCAAGGTTTCGAGCGCTTTTTGAACATTCACATTTTCTTCAAGGAAGATATCGGTTGTGCGTGCGACAAGGTTTTCCACCTGCCAGCCAGCCAGCCCAACAAACCGTCCATTCTGTTCGAGAAGCATGAAGGCTTTGTCGCCAAAATCCACCATGACATCGCTTGCCGTCGCTTTGCGCCTGCCCAGGCTAAGGCGTGTAATCAATTCTGCGATGACAGAGGAATGTTTGGGCTTTCCGCGCTTGACAGTGAATTCACCGCTGGAAGGGACAAATTTTTTATTCGCGACGGTGTCTTCCAGCGTGTTGCTTGCAACCGGGACGATCTTCTTCCAACCCTCGCTGACCTGCTTCCACAAATCATCATAGGAACCGGTGTTCACAATCACAAGGTTCGCAAGAGCAACTTTGGCGCTTTGAGCAGATTGCATTTGGATGCGTTCCAAGGCCTGGTTTCGATTCAGCCCGCGTTTACGCATCAACCTTTCCACTTGCACCTCTTGCGGGGCAGTTGTAACCCAAATGGAATCACATACCTTTCGCAGTTCGCCTTCGAGAAGTTTGATCGCCTCGATCACGACCACAGGCTGGGATGCTCTTTTTATTAATATTTCCGCCGCCTGGCGCACGAGGGGATGGACAATGGCTTCCAGTTGTTTCATTGCATCCGCGTCATTTAAGACGAGGTTTCCAAGTTTCTTTCGGTCGATCTCTCCGTCTTTGTTGACCAGCCATTTTCCGAATTCATCAATCACATCTTGATAACCCGGTGCGCCTTTGGCATACGCGCGGTGAGTCAGCGTATCCGCATCCAGGGTATATGCGCCCAAATGTTCGAACATGCGCCGCACTACACTTTTTCCCGTTGCGATGTTGCCAGTTAGACCGATCACAAATTTGCCAGGCCAGTTGCTCAAAGATTTTCCTCTTTTATTGTTTGAGTATGATGTGCCTCTCTATTTTAATGTCTTTTCTTGAATTGTCCACCTTTTGAGCATTGATCTGCGATTATCATGCCAGATATATCATAACAAGGGCTCTCTTTCCGAAATTTGCAGGGCAAATGGGTTGTAATGCAGGTAAGCAATCCCCGAATTCAGCGAGGAGACTGCTTCTATCCTCACAACGATATATTCATCCTAATGAGATTTATCGGCGTTGACTGCCTCCTTGCTTGCGTGTATCATACGATCACCTCAGGTTGGTCGGGCAGTCGCGGTCCTGCGTTGTCGGGATCGAGGAAAGTCCGCACTCCAAAGAGCACGGCGTCGGATAGCAACCGGGGCGGGGAACCGCTGAAAGGCGCGAACCTGCCGGAAACGGGCCACAGAAACAAACAGCCCCGCGATTACGCGGGGTGATGGTGAAAAGGTGGTGTAAGAGACCACCGGCGCGCGCAGTAATGCGTGTGGCCAGGTAACCCCCGCCGGGAGCAAGGCCAAGCAGGGACGAAATTGTCTGTGGACGATGGGAGACGGCTCGTCTTCGCACGTGCCTTTCCCTCTTGTGGGAAAGGCCAGTCCCGGGTAGGCTGCACCGAGCGATGTGGCGACACGTCGCCCAGAGAGATGACTGCCCAATGGCGCCTCGGCGCCATGGACAGAATGCGGCTTATAGACCGGCCTGAGGCATTTTATTATTTTTTATGCTTATTATTATGTGGCGCCAGGAAAATTTATTTGAAATTATGCTGGCAGATAGTTGACAACATTAGCTGGATTCTTCATTTTTCTCTTCAAGAAATGGCGTCGGGGGCGCTGTCTGCTCAGTTTTTTGCCCAGCGCGAGATGAAAAAATCATCGCACCCAAACCCAGCAGTGAAATTAAACTGGCTTCGATCATGGTCCATTTTGAAAGATCCTTTATTGCGAAACGGACTATATCGTGACCGATGACTGGCAGATCAGATGTTGAGAACAAGACTGGAATTTTTGCGACGGCAAATTTAACCCAGGCCCATTCAAACAGCGGTTTGGCGGCCACCCCGATACTTAAGGTGATCAATCCAACGATAAAAATTGGAATGCCCCACCAGAGCAGCCAGCCTTTGCGTGAACGTACCCCGAACAGCGTTACCAGCAGAAGCAAAGCCAGCGGTAGCAGGGGACTGAGATTTAATCCCCGGTGGATCCAACGCAGCGCGGTTTGAGGGTCCTTCCCAAGCGGCCCATTTCCGCTGGATGGATCTGAAGAAGATGGAGGCTTAATGAAAACGGCCTCAACTGGAATAGTGGAAACCGCTTCAGTTAATTGTCTTTGTAATTCGGTCATAAGCTTGTCAAGGGTTTCTCCCGATGTGGCACAAAGCACGGGTGATTTTCCCTCTTCACCGAGATCACCTGCGTTGACCTGAGATAATTGCTCTTCCGTACAAGGAGGCTGGGCGTTTAGCAGGAAAAGGATCAGATCCTCGCCCGCCTTCCCTGTGAGACGCGCCTTGAATTTATCCAAAGGGATTTTGGCTGTATTCGTCTCGCCGTTGAAATAGGCGAAGGCTTGATCCAGAGTGGCCTCGATCATGTACTGAAGATCATCCGGCGGAAGAAGATGAAGAATAAGCGCCTGCCACTGTTCGGACGTGAGATTGTTCAGGAAAACCATCGGCCCGGCGACCTGGGGTCTATTTGGTTGTGATGAATCCCTTGTCTGATCAAAGCACGTATTGATTTGCTGAGTCTCGGTCTCTGTCGGCTGGCGTTGGGCCTTGGAGAGAGTTTCGTAGGTCTCATCGCCAAGCGCCTGTTTGACGCAATCCTGAACTTCTGCCGAGGCGTTGATTAATAGATTTTCGTCCAGTGCCCCACTCTCAGGTCCGGGTTGTGAAGCGGTGGCGCCTCGGCGCCATTGATCCAGGCATGCTTGGGAATCTTCAAGTTCCGCATCGGTCGCGTTGCGCTGTCCGCTCCCGATCTTCACATACGCCTCTTCGCCCAGTATTTCTATCAGGCAAGTCTGCAATTCGGGAGAAGCGCCATCAATGGAACAGCCCAGTGGATTTGCGGCACACGGATCGGCAAGAAATTCCCCGACGATCGAGAGTTGTTCCGAGACCAGAGCGGGAAACTGCTCGTAAACATTACTCGCTATCAACGCCCGTTTGTAAGTCTCGGCATTTAATAATGAATGTTTAACGTTCAAGAGCAGGAAGACGAGAACCGCTGTGAGGACAAACAGGGCGGCGCACAGGGCAGCGATGGTATTGGCTGTCAACTTGAAAATGAAAGCAAACATTTTACGCATCTTTATTCTCCTTTATGCTATCATCATATAACAAATTGATATGAATTACGACAGGCTGTTTGGCCTTTGTAAAGGAAAGATAAAAGATTGAAAGGATGGGACCGCTCACGCGTAAAAAATTTTAGTTGAATAATCCATCCGCAGGCCAGCTTACCCGAATGATTTAAGACTATAATATTATCGCCTGTAGTATCACATCCAGTACCCCCGCTTGAGGTAACACCTGTTATTGATGATATCCTTTCACCCTCGCCTAGTCAACATGATCGAGCAACTCATTCAAGATCCACCGCAATCCATTCAGGTCGCGTTGGGTGAGTTGTTTCCTCTTGGCGAAGAGCAGGTCCGCGCGCAGTGGAGTGAACTGACAAAGCATACTTCGCTTGCACAATCATCGTTGACCATTCGCTGTGTGCCAGCCCGGCAACAATGCATGGCGTGTTTTGAAAAATATCATCCAATCCGCGCGGAGGTTTCCTGCCCCCAGTGCGGAAGTGTGGGCGCGAAGATCATCGCTGGCGAGGAGTTCTTTCTTGAAGCGATTGAGCACAAAGATGAATAAACGAATTTATATGTGGGGCGGACTTCTACTAATTTTCCTTGCTTGTAAATTAGATACCAGCGCTTCCACACCGACCATAAACCTGCTTGCCACACTAGCGGCTTCCACCCCGCTTTCAGCGGACTCTACTGCTCAAGTTGTCGCCTCAGTTTCCCCGAATGTTGAACCGCTTGGTCAAATCGCTTTTACCTGCCAGGTCTTCAAAGTTACCGCAATGAATCAGGTCTGTATCATTCAGGCGGATGGGACAGGCTTTCGCCGCCTGACAACCGATAATAAGAGACAACATTATTATCCATCGGTTGCCCCCGATGGAAAGAGCGTGATCTACGCTGCATTCCGTGAACCGAATATCTATGAAATATACGAAGTTGACCTTGCCTCAGGCAGTGTTACACAATTGACAGACCGGCTGGGCAACGTCAACGCGCCTGAGATTTCACCCGATGGCAAATCTGTTGTATTCAAACTTTCGATTGCCAATTCAAATCAAATCTGGTTGATGGATCGTGATGGAAGCAATCCACACAGAATTCCAAAAGCCTCAGGCTGGGACCCGACCTGGTCACCGGATGGGAAAACCATTTTGTTCGCTTCTGATATGGAAGGTGGGATTCAACTGTTCAGCATCCGCATGGATGGAAGCGAATTGAATAAGATCAGCAGCCTGCCTGCCATGCGGGGACGAAGCGATTGGTCGCCTGATGGTCAATTTATCGTGACATATTCAGGTCAATCGTGGAATCGGGATGTCTACCTCATGAACGCCGACGGGTCGAATGCACACATGCTTTCTCCAACCGGTGGAAATTCGCAAGGTCCATCCTTTTCACCGGATGGTCAATGGGTGGCATTCACATCCTATTTTGATCATTACGGCGACGACCATGGATGCGAAATCTATATCATGCGCGTGGATGGCAGCGATGTGCGCCGTTTAACGAATAATGATTATTGTGATTACCAACCGAGATGGGGACCGTAATTGGTTGTTTGCCGTGAGCGGAATGACGAACGAACACCTGGAACGAAGTCGAAGTGCCGCTTCGATAAGGATATTTGTTCGTTTTGAAACCTTGTCCTTCGACTGCACTCCTCGAAGCCTGCCCTGAGTTTGTCGAAGGGAGCACTCGTCGCTCCGCTCAGGACGGAAATAATTAAAAGGAGAATTCAATGGATATTAAAGGTAGAGTCGTTATCGTCACGGGCGCTTCATCTGGGATCGGTGAAGCCGCCGCCCGCCGCGTAGACAAATTGCACGCCCTCGCAATGACATAAAACTTACGCCGCCCTCAAATCCTTCAAATTTAATTGATAGCCAATCCGTCCGTTATATTCATTCACTTCATAAGTGAATAAAATATCCACGCGCAGCGGCATATTTTTGTGCCACTCACCGAGCCTGAAGCCGATAGCATCATGGGAGAATTTTTTATCATCTTCAAGAGATAGTTTCAAGTGTTTGGCATCCGCGCCCACGGTGCGTGAACTTTTGACCTTTACATTGCGGGCCACGAATACGGCATTGCGATTTCCATAGCCTGTTGGCTCAAGATAACGCAGGCATTTATCATACAAGTCAGGACGCATCTCCACCAGAGAGACTTCCGCATCCGCCGTGAAGGTGGGCCTGAGGTCTTCGTGCGACAGTTTTTCCTCTGCGATGGCTTTTAACCGCGTTACCAGCTCTGATAGATTTTCATTCCTGACTGTAAACCCCGCCGCCGCGGCATGACCTCCGTGACGAACGAGCAGGTCCGCGCATTGGTCGAGCGCATCGGTGATATGGAATTCTGGAATGGAGCGGCACGAACCGCGTGTTTCCTGCGCGCCTTTGGATGCGACAATAGCGGGGCGGTAGTATTTCTCCGTCAGGCGTGAAGCCGCCAAACCCACGACACCCGCATTAAAGTCCTCATGCGCGGCAAAAAGCAGATAGGCATGCGGGTCCTCATTCATCACCATCTCTTCGGCTTGTTTTTGCATATCGCGTGTAATGTGCTGGCGTTCACGGTTCTGCATATCGAGCATTTGTGCGAGTTCACCTGCGCGGAAAACATCGCTGGTGGTTAATAATTCAAATGCCGCGAGCGCTTCCTTTAATCTGCCGGCCGCGTTCAAGCGCGGACCGAGGGTGAATCCAATATGTCCGGCGTTGACCTTTGCCAGCACAAGTTCAGAAACTGCCGCAAGCGAGAACAATCCCTGGCGTGTGGTTTGCTGCATTTGCCTGAGACCTTTCCGTACCAGCGTGCGATTCTCACCGACCAGTGGAGCGAGGTCTGCGACGGTGCCAAGGGCGACAAGATCAAGTAACGAGTTAAGAGTACCGAGGGATGTTTTTTTCTCGTTACTCGTCTCTTGTTTCTTGTTACTCAAAAGAGCTTCCGCTATTTTGTAGGCAATGCCAACCCCAGCCAGGTCTTTATCGGGATAAAGATCGCCATGTTGTTTGGGGTTGATGACTGCGAGCGCGGGGGGCAGGTTTTCACCATCGGGGTGATGGTGGTCGCTGATAATGAGGTCCAGTCCGATCGAGCGAGCATGAAGCGCTTCCGATGGCGAGCGGATGCCGCAATCCACAGTAATGACCAGTTTCACGCCATCGGCTTTGAGTTCATCCAATGCGTTGATATTTAATCCATAGCCTTCTTCAAAGCGGTTGGGGATATAACCGCGCACATCTGCATTTAATGTTTTCAAACTTTCTACCAGCAATGCCGTGGCTGTGACCCCGTCCACATCATAATCGCCGTAAATGGCGATGGGTTCATGATTTTGGATCGCAAATTGAATGCGCATGACTGCTTCGCGCATGCCCGTCATTTGAAATGGATCGGTGTTGAAGTCCGGTTTGGCGTTGAGATAGGCGCGCGCGTCCGCATCGTTGGCATAGCCGCGGTTGAAAAGGATCTGCCGCAAAACGGGCGGGAATGCCGAAAGGGCAGAATCAGCTTCGGGCGTGATCTGAGGCGGGATGATCCAGCGTTTGTGGTTCGGCGAGTCAGGTGTCATATAAAGAATGAGTATAAACGTTCCATCCAGCACATGGAAGGGTGTTGTATAATTTGATCAATAATATGCAGATCTTTGGGGTGTTGAGCCTGCTCTTTTGCGTGTTCAGCATGTTCGCGCTTTTCGCAGGCTGGATTTTTGGTGGACAGCTGAGCTTCGCGATAGCGTTGATCCTGATGATCGTTTCACTCGGCATTTCCCTGCGTGAATTGCAGGTCTCCGTTGGCGCATTGGATTTGCTATTGATGGATATGGAGGAGGGCGCGGGGCGGTTTTTTTTATTTCCTCCTGATCATTTTTAAAAAGAGGTCCACAACTTTTGGATCAAAATGAATTCTGGTTTGCTGGCGGATGTATGCGGCGGTTTTTCTCTTTGTCCATGCGGGGCGATAGGGGCGGTCGGAGGTCAGCGCATCGAATACATCTGCCACTGCGAAGATGCGCGCTGTCAGTGGAATTTCCTCCCCTTTCAATCCGCGCGGGTAGCCAGTGCCATCCCATTTTTCGTGGTGGCAATATGGGATGTCGAGCGCGGGTTGAAGATAGGCGATGGGGAATAGCATATCATAGGCTGATTGCGGATGCCGGCGCATCATCGTCCACTCCTCATCGCTCAATGCCCCGGCTTTACGCAGGATGTTATCCGGGATGCCCATTTTTCCAATATCGTGGAGCAATGCGCCGCGGCGAATATGTTCCAGTTCAGACTTGCTTACTCCGAGGGCTTGCGCCAGTTGCAGGGTCAGGTTGGTGACGCGTTGGGAGTGACCTTCGGTTTCCTTGTCACGCAGGTCGAGCGCGCGCGACCAGCCCTCGATGGTGGCGTCATACGCAAGGGTGAGTTCCTGCGCTTGCTGCACTGTTTGCAGATGCAGGGTGGAGCGATGAATGGCATTGGCGGCGATTTCAGCGAGCGATTCCAGCAGGCGGGATTCATCCGCGCTAAGAAATGATTTTTTCTTCCAGTTCAAAAACACCACGCCGATGGCGGATGTGGTCGTTCGGAGAGGAACGCAGGCGCAGGAAAGCGCGTCTCCCATCAACGCCTGGCATACCGCACTTTTATGGAGTTCTTCGATTTGCAAAACATCCGGAATGAAGAGCAGTTCGTTGCTTTCCAGGGCTTGCCACATCATGCCTGCGTCTGGGGGGCAGGTATCTCCTGTTGATACGCTGGTTTCGCCGTGTAAGGCGGTAAATTTTAGTTCGTCGTTTTCAAGCAGAAGCAAAACTCCTGCGCCGGCTTTTAATCCCTCCACTGCTTTGGCGAGCAGGATGGGGGATATGTCGTTGTATGATCCCGCTTTTCGCAAAGCAGATGATGTATCTGCCAAAATTTCCAATTCTTTGAATCTCTGGCGCAAACTTTCGTACAGACGGGCATTCTGCAATGCCAGGGCTACCGGCGAAGCGATGGCGGTGATCAGGGGCAGGCGTTCAGGCTTGAAAAAATCAAGTTCTTCGCTGAGAAGGTTCAGGACGCCGACAACCACATCCCCTGTTATGAGAGGCACCGACACGATGGACTTGACCCAGTCATCTAGGCCGGCGATGGGAACCCAAAACGGATCCCGCGAAACGTCCGAGACGATTGCCGCAGTGCATGTCTGGATGACGCGCCCGGTCACTCCCTGGCTGGTGTTCCAGTTCAAGCGTTGGTTAATGGCGCTGACCGTTTCGCGGTCGTATCCCGTTACAGCCAGAAGCTCCATGTTTTCGCCGTTATTTTCAACCGTGAGGATATTCCCCCGGCTCACCCCTATGGCATCTGTAGCCGCCCGCAAGGCGCGATTGGCAACATCCTCTGGATCGAGATTGGCGGCTAGTTCCAGGCTCAGTTGATATAGACGCGCCGTGTTGTGCTGCTCATTGATCAGGCTTTCGAACAGGCGGGCATTTTTAATGGCAACAGCGGCCTGATTGGCAAATGCCATCACGGTCTCGCCTGTTGCCGGGTCGTAAGCGCCCGCGCTGCGGCTATCCACATTCAGGACGCCAATCAGGTCTCCCTTGACCAGCAGGGGCGCGCCGACCCAGGAACGAATATATTCGACGCCCGGCGCAACGATCCAATTGCTGTCGGCGTGCGTGTCTGGAATAACCAGGGGGCGCCCCTCAGCCCAGCGGCGTTGTTTTTCCGCTCTCATTTTCTGAATACTCCTGACGACTCTCCTGGCCTCGTCCATGTCCGGGAAACCCCTTCCAGCGACCAGATCCATGCTGCCATCCCTGTCTATCAATTGCACCGAGACGCTGTCGTACACGACGACGCGCGCCAGCAGGTCGAACAGTCTCTCGAACACTTCATCGAGGCTGAGTTGGGCCGTCAACAGCGCCCCAACCTGCTGCAAGGTCTCGGCACGCTCGCGGGCGATGCGTTCGGCATCGAACAGCCGCGCATTTTGCATCGCTACTGCCACGATGTGCGCCAGCATCTGGCCGGTGGTGATGTCATTCGGAGAAAACGGCGCGACCAGGTCGCGGTAGGCTACCAGCGCGCCGAGTGATCCCTCCGGCGCGGTGAGTGGAAAGACGGCGTAGGAATGAAACCCCTCACGGATCGCCAGATCGCGGACGGGCGCGGCCGCCGGGTCGGTCTGCGCATTGGTGATGATGACCGGGCGTGGATCGGCGAGCAACCGTCCGCCTGGGACTTCGCGAAAACGGCGGTTGATCTCGGATACATACTCGGTGGAAAGGCCGGAGGCATGGGGACAGGTGACGCGGTCAGCGGCGGGATCGTACAGGTACGCGGCGGCGCGGTCGGCGGCGAGCGTTTCCCGCACGGCGGTCGTCACCGTGTGCCA
>Ga0209514_10007214_pt1 | contig 13210 bp, 12 predicted proteins | sample Subgrocontami58m_FD_187452 | JGI IMG/M metagenome (GOLD analysis project Ga0209514, IMG submission 187452) | Subsurface groundwater microbial communities from S. Glens Falls, New York, USA - GMW37 contaminated, 5.8 m (SPAdes) (version 3) | ecosystem: Environmental > Aquatic > Deep subsurface >...
GCTCTCAAGAAGGGTTACCCATAGATGTGGCGGTCCGGAGCATTCCGCGTGGAAATCTTCTCGAAAATGCGTGATTCGGTGACATTGCACTACGGAGGACAGGAGAAAAAGCTGACACGCTAAAAAGCTGAAAAACTGAATTAGAATGGAGAACTGTGAGGTTTGCTTCTACTTCCCATTTTAGGATGTTAGGGTTTCAGCTTTTCAGCCTTTGGCTCCGCCGAGTCTGCTCTTGGAAGAAAAAACTTAGGGTCTTCACGTCCTTGCCCGAGACTCCTCCGGATTTTGTGCCTTCGCAGCTTCGCGCGAGACTCCTGCGGATTTTGCGTCTTGGCGCCTCGCGCGAGATTTCTCATACGAGACCAGGTGGCTGACGTATAAGCGAACTATATGGCTATGTGCGCACCATCTTATGGACGGCTTGAATTGTGCGATATGCTGACAGGGAGCCAGTTTCGCCACGTACGACAGAGGGTGACACTCTCGCGCGGCGCGTGCGGATGCACTCCAGTCCGCTTCTACTGATAACTGATTACAATTAGAACCACTGATTACTTTCCGCCTCGCGGAACGCCTCGGACGCCCATTCTGAGGGGCGAAAGCCATGTCCAGAAAGTGATCAAACATGTCCTAAAACTGTACAGACCAATTTACAGGTTTGTGCGATGCTGTCCACGATGCAGCACGAAAAGGCTCATGACAAAAAGGCTCGTGACAAGCGCCGTGCAAGGCGCGCACGGCCCGAATCGGTAGGTCATGAGCATGATCTTTGATTTTTGAAGAGAGCACGGGTTTCAGCAGTAGCGGCAGTGGCTCGGGCCACGGTTCGCTGATCATTTTACGCACCTCAAGACTCCTCGCACGCCGATTTCGGGGGCGAGAGCCATGTCCGAAAAGTGATCAAACATGTCCTGAAAGTGTACAGACCGATGGACAAGGCCGTGCGATAGTTGCACCACGATTTAGCGCGAAGAGGTTCGTGACAGCGCCGAGCAAAGCGCGACCGGCCCGGACCGGTAGGTCATGAGCATGATCTTTGATTTCTGAAGAGAGCGCGGGTCTCAGCAGTAGCGGTTGCGGCAGTGGCTTTGGCCAGCGCGACCGCTTAGGCTGGCCCGCAGTTGATGCCCGGTACGTTGCGGGCACGAACGCCTTGGCGTTCGTGGTCGGTTGCGATCTGGAAAGCTGCAACCGTGACGCCGCAGGGTGGTTAAAGTAGGGAAATGAGCATCAACGACAATGAACGCAGGGGTTTGAACAATTTAGCATTAGTAAAAGTAATAATTTTAATAACGAACTTGCCAGACAACGCAACGATAACCAAAACAACCAACACAAACACAACACAATGAAAAATCTTCAAGTAGCAATGATGGCGGCAACTTTGGCTATCGCGATTAATGCTCAGGCTGCGGTGGACTATAGCTTTACCTTCACCGCCTACGGGGACGCAGCGCACACCGGTACGGGCACCCCTGTTGCCAGCGGATGGATCACTGTCGATAGTGGCTACGCCACCGCCGGCTCCATCACCGTGAACGGGTTTGGTACCTACCCCAGTCTCTATCTCTCTGGCCCCGTGGATCCCATCCTGCAACCTCACGTCGACGACAGCACTGGCTTGTGGTTCGCCGATGGAGGTTTCGCCACTTTGCTATGGGACGGACTTTCTGGGACGCCTTACAACTATTCTTTGGCCATTTCTGACGCGGGCTACAACGGAATTGGGGGATTTGATAATGGTGCCCTAACCTTGAACCCCGTGCCTGAGCCCTCGACGTGGATAGCGGGTCTTGGCGCCCTCGGTATGTTGGCTGGTATGACCTGGCGCAGCCGCAAGGCCTGAGCGCACCACTCGATTTTCGAAGTCAAGAGCCACGGTTGGCCGAGAGGCCCTCCGTGGTTTCTTTTTTACCCAGCAGCCCTGATCGCGGAGAGGGGCTTCCAATGCGGAATGCAGAATGCGGAATGCAGAATGTCTCTCGCGAAGGCGCGAAGGCGCAGCGCGGCGAAGCCGCAACCAAAGGGGCCTGGGCAAGCTCATAGGTCACTTGTTGCATCCGTTCCATTTTACCGCTGACACTCCGCAAACGCGCGGACGGTGCCTCGCCCTCTGAGCGGGAGAACCAGGAGGCGGAGGGCCGTAGAACGCACCGCGAACCGTCACGAGGACTTCGCTCGTGAACCAGAGCAGAGGTGCCATGAGAACGGACCACAGAGACAGAGGAGAATGAAGAATCTGGGCTCAAGCGGGTTGTCGCGGGAGACGTGTTCCGAACTGAGAACCACGTTCGGTCCGAGATTCCTCCCTCTCTCCTCCTCCTCTGTGCCTCTGTACCTCTGTGGTTTTAGAATCCGTCGCCGATGAGGCTTGCCGCTCTTTCCCCTTTTACTATGTTAGCGTTTCAGCACCACCGACAAGAATATCCATTGAAACTTCAACCGTAGAGGGTAGATTTGAGCAGCGTTAACGTGAAAACCGCGTTCGATGGAATCAATGTGCTCCGTTGGCATTACGGAATGATCGGGCAGCCGAAAACAGGGCAATGTCCGCCGCTGGAGCCGCTTGAAAAGGCGTTTGGCTTGGCTCTTGGCACAACTGATCCAGCCACGTTCGAATGCCTGTGCCCGGTCTTGATATTCAACAAGTGGGATGGAACCAAGCTCTTCACGGAAACGCCTCAGGACTTGCGAGGACGGCTTCGGCTGGCCACAGGCGTCTGCATCTTCTTCACTGATTTTTCAAGATTAGGGATGCTATGCCCGATGGAAACAACCGTGGCACTCAAAGCCTTGGGCGCGTCGGCCCGGCAGTATTCCATGGCTCAGGACCCGTGGAATGATCCGACGGGCGTTGATGAGCCCGACGGTTTATACTTGGAATTCTTCAAACCGTACGGGCTCTACGTAAACTGGCCTTTAGCCGACTTTTGGAAACAATACCAATGGGCATCCATACGCAACCAACCAAGAGTAAATCAATTCATCGACGAGCTGGCGGTTGCCAAGTAGTATAATTGGGGTATGAAACTTAAGGTGCCGACGGAGCAGGAAAAGCGCGCGCTGCGAGGGGACAATAATGTGGAGGCCCTTCTCTACGCCCTTGACCAAAGGATGGCCGAAAAGACCAGTGTTATCATCGTAGGGCGTGCTTCTTATGAGGTTGGGGATAAAGAGTTTACGCAGAAACTCAAAACGCTTCTGGGAGAAGAGGAACGGATCAGTGAGATATCTGGAAAGGTGTTCTTGACTGACGATATTGACTGTTTTCACACCGACGCGGCACAAGCCGTTGTGGATGCCGCTTATCAGAATTCGTACTTGGCAAAAATGGCTGATTGTTACGTGCACGCATTAAACGAGCAAACCCTCATCCTGCCGATCGGCTGGCAAGAACGACTCAAGCCTGTGCCGGGCAACTATGAGAATTTGGAGCTAAAACGGCTTGACCCCCTGGATTTCGTGATTTGCAAAGGCGCGGCGGGCCGACCGAAAGACGCCAAATTCCTCCAAGCGTTCTGTAAAGCGCTCAATATAGATAGAGAACAGGTTCAGCGGAAAATAAACGAGACGTTAGCCCGAAAGCCAGCCCGCCTGTTCTTGGATACTTCCGCTCAGAAGTATCTGGTAATGTTGCCAAACAAGATATTTCCTCCCGCGGCAATAGCCGGCGGAGTTGTGGAGCGTTGAACCCTGACGCAGACAAAGATCGGCAGAATCACCGTGCCCTCTGTGCGAGAAGCCGGAGCTGACTCAGATTAAGACTATCCCATCCGCGCGAGCGAAACTCGGTGACCTGTTGTCGTAACATCCTGTAAAGGGCTGGATCCGTGTGAGTAAGCGATTGGGGCGCGTCTTGCTTGGCGTACTCGACTACCGCTGCCAGCTCCTCCCATCGGCGCTGCCTGAGATAGACGGGAATATCCTCGGGATGCGCCAACAGGTAGCGGGCGGTCAACTCCTTTTCCCGTTCGGTGAGTGGCATCTATTCGGTTTAGGGTGAACTCATGACCCGCAGGTACACGAGATTCTCGGAGGCTTTCTCACGGGCGTCTCGAGGCATCGACTGGACCGCCTTCTCGACGTCACTCTTTTCCGGGCGGAATGTCGCCATCAGAAAGGCGATGTCCTCCAAATCTTTTGGCTCCGCGCGCACCAGCTTCGCAGCCACCAGGTTGGCGATCGGCTGTCGTTCCAGCTCGAGAGTGGAAAACCGCTCCAAGGGCTCCGTTTCCGCGAACCTGCCCAATTGGGAAAGGCCCGGTTCCATCATCTGAAGATACGGCGTGGTTGTCTCCAACACGCTTTCCGGGTCGAACAGCATGCCGGCGCTCTCGACGGCTTGACGGAGTGCCCCCAATTGATACTTGGAGCGCGGCTTCCAGACGTCCAGGTCAATGGAGGTTCGGCTGGGTTGGCCGGCAAAGATACCTGCGGCACTTCCAATAAGAGTGAGTTTTGTGGGCACACCTTGGGCCTTCAGGCTGGCATCGATGGCAGCCAACTTCTCCAGCCACTGTTCTTTATTGAGACCGTGCGGTGTCACGTTCCCGGAGTTTACGTTTTCGACGCCTTTTGCGCAATTCTGAAGTCGTTCAAGCAGCGGTTTCGCAAGGGCATGCGGATTCAGGGGTGGGGCGGGAACTCGTTTTTTTCCCGAACAACCGTCCCGCGTTCTGATCGTCTGGGTCAGGTGCCAGTGTTGGGTCAACTCGCCGAAGGCGTTATTCTCGATCTGCAAGCGGCTCACGTCGTCAGCAGCCTGGCGCGACAACTGAGCGAAGACCGTTATGAGCCCAAACCGGTCGAACGGGTCTGGATCGAGAAGCTGGGCAGCCCGGACAAACGCCCTTTAGGGGTACCGTACGCGACAGGGTGGTGCAAACCGCCATGGTGTACGCGCTGGAGCCAATATGGGAGCGGGAGTTCGCTGAGCACAGCTATGGGTTCCGGCCTGGACGCAGCGCCCAGCAAGCCACGATGCGGGTGGAAAGCCTGTTAAAGGAAGGCTACACCTGGATAGTGGATGCGGACTTGGTCCCATCCTTGACGCTCTGCCGGCATGCAATTCGTCTTTACCGTGAAGCGATCGGCGACTACCTTCTGACGCATGAGCGAAACCACCATCCCGGTGGCCGAAGCGGCCAAAGACTTTCTGCGGGTGCTCGACTGGGGGGAGCGCCGGCACGAACCGGCCATTCTCGTACGAGAGGGCAGGCCCGTTGCCACGCTCAACCCGCTGCCCAGCGCGGCGCTGACCTGCGCCGAGTTGGCGGACCGCTGGCCCAAGCTGGACACACTGTCCCCCGATGAAGCCAACGCCTTCGCCGATGACTTGGAACACGCCCGCGCCAGCCTGCCGCCGCTCAAGCCTGCATGGGATTGATCCTCGACACCTCGATCCTGACCAACACGCCGCTTTGTGGTTACCACCCTGGCCCTCACGCGGCGCTCGCCCGGTCGGGGGACGCCGGGTCGGGGGACCCACGATCACTGATGACTGATCACTGATGACTGATGACTGATCACTGATCACTGATCACTGATCACTGATCACTGATCACTGATCACTGATCACTTGGGCCTACTCGTATCTGAGGGCCTGGATCGGATTGAGCCGGGCTGCCTTGATTGCAGGGAACAGGCCTGCGACCACCCCCACAAGGGCGCTAAAAGCCACAGCCAGGAGCATGGCTTCCGGAGTAATCTCGGGCGAGTTGCCCGTGGGCGTGATGTAGGCCAGGATGTCCACCAGCCCGTAGGAGGCCGCGACGCCGATGAGCGCGCCCATCAGTGCGATGACGACACTCTCGACCAGGATCTGGGTGAAGATGGCCGCGCCAGTGGCGCCCACGGCTTTGCAGATGCCGATCTCCCGGATGCGTTCGTTGATGCTGGCGAGCATGATGTTCATGATGCCGATGCCGCCGACCAACAAGCTGATGGCGGCGATGATGCCGCCGCTCATGCGGGCATTGTGAATCTGAGCGTTGATGTTCTCCAACTGGTTCTCCTGGGTGCGGAAATTGAAGTCCTCGATGCTGCGGTGTGTGAGCATGAGGACGTTGCGGGCCTGCTGGAGCGCGGGTTCGAGCGATTCCATGGCGGCCACTTTCAGATCGATGTCTGTGAGGCGCGGATCGGGAACGTTGTTATAGCCGGAGGCGGCGCGGAACCGGAGCCAGGCGGTGTTCAGCGGCATGTAAAGTGTGTAGTTCTTCCGGTAGAAAGCCCACCCGCCGCCGCGTCCGAAGCCGCGCATTCGGGCGGGGCCGGCCCGTTTCTCCTCGGGGGTTGTTTTGGCGAGGGCACGGCGCTTCTTCTCCTGCTCGCTTTCGTATCGGGTGAACATCCCCACGATGGTGAACGGTTGGCCGTTGATGTTGATCTGTTCTCCGATCGGGACAATCTCGTATCCTACGTCGTCCGGGGAACCAAAGAGGTCATCGCGGATGCCGGTGCCGATCACGCACACGCTGTGGGCGTATTCCTCGTCGAGGTCGGTGAAGAAGCGTCCGTGCTCCAACGTGTGAAGATTCATATCGACGACGGCAGGCCAGGCCCCGACACATTCGGCCGGGACGACCATTTTCTCGCCGTGAGTCAGGGTGACGCCGTAGATGGCCATTTCGGGTGAAATCACCCGCAGGAGAGGGGCGCTGTGGCGGAGGGCCTGGACGTCGTACATGGTTCGGCCCGGCGCCTGGTCCGCGAGGTGCTCCTGGTCGGTCGGGACGGACTGCTCGTCGAGCAACACTTTGTCGGCGCCGCCCATGGCGATCATGGCCTCTTTCATCCCATTTTCCATCCCTTTGATGAGGGCGGCCATGCCGACGAGGCTGGCCACGCCGAGGATAATGCCGAGCATGGTGAGCATGGATCGGAACTTGTGCGACCAGACTTCCTTGAGGCCGACGAGGATGGTGTTGAACAAGTTCACAACGATGGCGGGCTGGCGGCTAGCGAATTACTCATATCTGAGGGCTTGGATCGGGTCCAACCGGGCGGCTTTGAACGCGGGAAACAGCCCCGCCAGGATCCCTATGAGGACGCTGGCACTGAATGCGAACAACATCGAGGAGACCGTGATGATCGGGGCGTTATCCGTCGGAGAGAAAGAGCTGAGCATGTGTACCAGGCCGAAGGAAGTGGCCACACCGGCGACGCCGCCGAGGACGGCAATGACCACGCTTTCAACCAGGATTTGGATGAAGATGTCGGAAGTGGTGGCGCCGACGGATTTGCGAATGCCGATCTCCCGAACGCGTTCCGAGATGCTGGCAAGCATGATGTTCATGATCCCGATGCCGCCGACCAGCAGGCTGATGCCGGCGATCAGCCCGCCGCTCATGCGGGCATTGCGGACGAACCGATTGATGTTGTCAGCCCAATCCTCCTGGGTGCGGAAGGTGAAGTCCTCAATGCCTTTATGAGTGCTCATGAGGACGTTACGGATCTGCTGGAGGGACTCGCTGAGAACATCGATGCTCTCGATCTTCAGTTCAAGGTTCGAGAGCCGGGGATCGCCTGTGGCCCCGGACGGCCCGCCGCCGCCTGGGCCGAACCCGCCCCCCACCGCGGCGCCGCTGCGGAACCGGAGCCACATGGTGTTCAGGGGGATATAGACCGTTGCGTTCTTAATCCAGAAGATGAAGCTTCCGCGGCGCCCGCCGCCCCAGCCACGGCTGCGGGTGGGGCCAGTCTTGGCCTTGTCTTCGGGCGGGTGGGCTTTGGCCAGCTCGCGCGCTTTCCGATCCTGTTCGCTTTCGTAGTGGGCGAACATTCCAATGATCGTGAAAGGCTGACCGTTGAGAAAAATGGTGTCGCCCACCGGAATGATCTCCGTTCCGGTTTCCTCCGGAGAGCCGAAGAGTTCGTCGCGCGTGGCGGTGCCGATGACGCAGACGTTCCGCGCCATTTCGTCATCGACCTCATTGAACATCCGTCCGTGGGCTAGGACATGCTCGCTCATTTCGAGCGCCACGGGCCAGACGCCGTTGCAGAAGAACGGACGGAACGTTTTGCCGTTTGCTGAAACGGTGGCGGGCAAGCGCATCTCCGGGGAGATGCGCGTGACTAGCGGAGCGCTCTGCTGAAGGGCATAAACATCGTTGATGGTGATCCCCACCGCCTGGTCCTTGAGGTGGCGTTGTTCCACAGGCAGTTCCTGCGCCTCCACCCTCACTTTTTCGAGTCCGCCAATGGCGATGAGCGCTTCCTTGGCTCCCTTTTCCATGCCTTTGACCAGGGCTGACATGGCTACGAGGCTGGATACTCCAAGGATGATGCCCAGCATGGTGAGCAACGAGCGGAATTTGTGCGCCCAGATCTCTCGGAACCCGACCCCCACGGTCGTCCCGATATTCAGGGACGAGTGCATGAGCGCCTCGGGAGGGTGGGGGACGTGCGGGAGGTTCATGGGTGTGACCGCAGAGGGGCATCGTCCGTGTTCAGCCTAGTGGTCATGATGGGCGCAACGAACGACATCGTATTTACTGTCGGGGCTCTGGGATGGACTACAGTAGTCGGCCTCGTCCCGGAGCAGGCGGAGGTAGGGCTCGCTGTCCTCAGCGGGCCGCACACGCGGTCGGACGCCCAAGGCGGCGCGCTGGGACAGACGCGCCCTACCGCACCGGAGTGTAGTCCATCCCGTCGCCCAGGCAGTAAGTTCATAACCACTTAGGAAGACGGGGCGGTGGCGTCCGGCTGAGGGGCGCCTCCCGGCTGTGCCCGGTCGAGTCCGGCGAGCGTGAGGTCGATTTTGATGGCGATCTTGCCGTCCCGTATCTCGATCCGGCGCGGGGTGACGGCGGCGATTTCCGGGTCGTGCGTGACCAGGACGATGGTGCGGCCAGCCTGGCTGAGACGCCGGAAGAGGGCGAGAATCGCCTCGCCGGTGTGGGAGTCGAGGTTTCCCGTCGGCTCGTCCGCGAACACAATGCGGGGGTTGTTGACCAGGGCGCGGGCGATGGCCACGCGCTGCTGCTGGCCGCCGGAGAGCTGGCTGGGCCGGTGCTTGGAGCGGTTGGCCAGATCGACAGACTCAAGGGCGGCCATGGCGCGCTGATGGCGTTCCTTGCCGGAAACGCCGCTGTAGATCATTGGCAACTCCACATTTTGGAGCACGTTGAGTTTGGGGAGAAGATTGAAGAACTGGAAGACGAAGCCGATCTTCCGGTTGCGAATGGCGGCCAGTTGGCGCGCGGAAGCGCCCTGGATCATGGTGCCATCCAGCGTGATGGTCCCCAGGGTCGGGCTATCCAGGCAGCCGAGGATGTGCATGAGGGTGGACTTGCCGCTGCCGGAGGGACCGATGATCGAAATCAATTCGCCTTCGTGAATGTCGAGAGAGACGTTGTCGAGCGCCCGGATCTCCTCGTCGCCGAGGCGGTAAATCTTGCTGACGTTGCGGAGTTCGACCAGGGCCATAGGTATCTGGAATTGGAAATGCTTTGGACGGGCGTGGCGAGGGCCCCCGGGGAGCCAGGGCGCCGGCCAGTTGCGCCTATCGGCTGGCGGCGATCGGGCGTGGAGCGCTGGTCGCGGTTCCGGTGGCGCCGGGGCGTTGGGGAGCGGGGCTCGCCGGGGCGTTCGTCCGAGTGGGACTCGCGGGCGCTGCGGCGGTTCCGGCTCGGACGCCGTTGGTTGCGGCCCCAGTGCGTCCGGTGCTCGCGATGGCATCACCGGCGCCGGGGCGCGCGCCCGCCATGCTCTTGACTTGCTTGTCCCGCTCTTCCTTGGGCAGCTCGATCGAGACGGTCTCACCCGGCGACAATCCGCTCTGCACTTCGGCGTAGAAGTAATCGGAAACGCCGATCTCGACGACCCGTTTTTCATAGGTCTCGCCTTTCTGGATATAGACAAACCGTTCCATCTGCTGGGAATCGGCGTTGCGCTCGGTGAACACAGCGGCCAGAGGCACGGCGAGGACATTTGACGCCGAGGCTACGGGGATCTTGATGTTCGCCGTCATCCCTGGGCGGACCCGCTGGTCCACGTCTTTGAGGAGAATGCGCGCGGCGAATCCCTTGATATTGTTTTTGATTGTGGCCTGGGGTGCGATCCGTTCGACCGTGCCGACGACCTTGAGCCCCGCCACGGCCTCGACGGCGACTTCGACCTCCTGGTCCACGCGAAGGCGTGGAACATCCGCCTGGTTGACGTGGGCATTGATGACCATGGACCGTAAGTCGGCGATGGTCAGCACTTCAGTGCCGCTGTTGAAGCCCCCCGAGCCGGACACCGCCTGACCGATCGAAACGGGCCGCGTCAGCACGGTGCAATCGAACGGCGCCTTCACCTGGGTCTTGGTCAAGCGCTCCTGGATGATCGCCAGTTCTCTGCGCGATCGTTCGAGGGAGTTCTTCGCCAGCTCGTACTTGGTCTTGGTGTCCTCGTGGAGTTCCTGGGAGATCAGGTTGGCCGTATGGAGTTCCTGCGAGCGGTTGTAGTTGCGCTCGGATTGTTCGAGTTCGAGTTGGGCTCGCTCCACGCTCGTCTTGACGGACTCGAGTTCGTTGCTGAGTTCCTTGTCATCCAGGGAGAAGAGCAGCGCATCCTTCTTGACGCGGTCCCCGATATCGACAGGAAGTTGGTTGATCTTCCCGTTGATTTCCGGACGCACAGAAACCTGCTCGGCCGGGCCGATTTCGCCCGCCGCGCTTACGGCAAAACTGATGTTGGTCTGGATGACCTGCGCGGTGGTGGGGCGGGCGGGCGCCTTGGCCAGCAGAGCCTTGGCCTGCCAGTCGCGCCATTGAAGAAAACCCCAATACCCCGCGACCGCAACCAATACTAGAATGAGCCACTTTTTCATTTACGAACCAATCAAACTCCGGTGCCGCAGGGCCAAAGCCCGCAGACTCCCCGATCAGGAGGACTCCCCAACCCTGGGCCAGTGAGCGGTCCCAGCGAAGGGTACAATACACCCTAAGGTCCGCACTTTGCCGGACCCCGGGTGCAACACCACGGGAGGATGGACGTTGGCAGGCCCTTCGAAATTCAGAAAGGTTTTTCCACCCGCGCACTAACCCGACCCACGCGATGCTTGGAGGAGGAAATGGACGTGGTTCCAGTGCGGTAGGGCGCGTCTGTCCCAGTGCGCCGCTTTGGACGTTCCATTGCGTCAGAGGCCCGCTGCGGAGAGCGAGCCCTACCGCGTCGCACGAGTCTTCATCTCCGCATATCCTGTCGCCTCACGACTTACGGTTGACGAAGCTCCTCGGGTGAGGTGGGATGGCGCGTGTGAATCGGCGTGATTTTCTCAAGACCGGCATAGCCGGCAGCCTGGGGATGTGGGCGATTCCCGCTACCACCACGGGCTCAACGTTTCAACCGTTCTCCCACCGGCGATCCTCAGAATGGGACGAGGTGACGATCGACCAATTGCGTTCGGCGATGGTGTCGGGACGGCTCACGGCTGCGGGGATCACGCGCCAATACCTTCGCCGTATCCGTGACCTGGACCAGCGCGGCCCGAAGCTCAACTCGGTCATCGAACTGAATCCTGAAGCACTTTCGATTGCCGAGGCTCTCGACCTGGAGAGGAAAGCGCGCGGGCCACGAGGTCCGCTCCATGGCATCCCGGTCCTGATCAAGGACAACATCGCCACGCACGACAAAATGATGACGACCGCCGGTTCGCTTGCGCTGGCCGGGTCGATTCCGCCCGCCGACGCCTTTCTGGTGCGACGACTGCGCGCGGCGGGGGCGGTCATTCTGGGAAAGACGAATCTGAGCGAGTGGGCCAACTTCCGCTCGACCCATTCCACCAGCGGTTGGAGCGGCCGGGGAGGTTTGACGCTGAACCCATACGTGTTGGATCACAACCCGTCCGGCTCCAGTTCCGGTTCCGCCGTGGCGGTCTCGGCCAACTTGTGCGCGGTTGCTGTCGGCACAGAGACCGACGGCTCCATCACGTCGCCTGCCTCCTTCAATGGCTTGGTTGGCATCAAACCGAGCCTCGGCCTTGTCAGCCGGTCCGGCATCATTCCAATCGCCCACAGCCAGGACACGGCGGGTCCGATGACGCGGACGGTTACGGACGCGGCCATTCTCCTGGGATGCATGACCGGGCCGGATGCGGATGATCCCGCAACCGTGGCCGCAGCAGGAAAGCTCCCACCCGATTACACCGCGTTCCTCGATGGTGCGGCCTTGCGGGGAGCGCGCCTCGGCGTGGCGCGAAAGTACTTTGGAATTCTGCGCGTGGTGGACCAACTGATGGAGGACGCGATCGCCTTGATGAAGGGCTCCGGCGCGCAGGTCAGCGATCCTGCGGACCTGCCTACTCACGGGAAGTTTGGCGACGGCGAGGACGAGGTGTTGTTGCATGAGTTCAAGGCGGACTTGAACAAATACCTGGCATGGCTCGGTCCGTCCGCGCCCGTGCGGTCACTGGCCGAAATCATCGATTTCAACGAGCATAACAGGGCCAGGGAAATGCCGTGGTTCGGCCAGGAGCTTTTTCTCAAGGCACAAGCCAAGGGCCCGCTGACGGAGCAGGCCTATCTCGACGCGCTCGCCCGAAACCGCCGCCTCGCCCGTGCCGAAGGGATTGACGCGGTCATGGACCGTCTCCAACTGGACGCGATCATCGCTCCGACCACGGGTCCGGCACATCGGACCGACCTCCTTTGGGGTGATCGCGATACCGGCGGCTGCACGACACCCGCAGCCATCGCGGGCTACCCGCACATCACCGTGCCGATGGGCTGGGTGGGTGGGCTGCCCGTCGGGATTTCCTTCTTCGGCCGCGCCTGGAGCGAACCGAAGCTGCTGGGCTTTGCCTTCGCCTTCGAACAGATGGCGAAAGCCCGCACACCCCCACGCTTCCTCGCTTCACTTCCGGGCTGATGCCGCCCCACTTGCACACGGGCACCTGGCATTTACAGATGGGTTCACCCAGTGTATTATGACATCATGACTGCCCGACTGACCATTGATGGTGCCGGTCGCATCGTGATTCCCAAGCCCTTGCGGGACGAACTCGATCTCGCGCCGGGGGACACGCTCGAACTGGAAATCGCCGGTGAAAACATCACATTGCGCCCCACTCGCGGTACGGTTCCGCTCACCAAGGAGAAAGGCGTTTCGGTATTCCGCACCGGCCACCCTCTGCCTCTTTCGGTTGCGAACGACGTCCTGGACCGGGTTCGGACAGAGCGGGATCGAGATAACCTCGGAACCAAGGATTGAAAACTTTGCATGC
>Ga0209514_10007215_pt1 | contig 13210 bp, 13 predicted proteins | sample Subgrocontami58m_FD_187452 | JGI IMG/M metagenome (GOLD analysis project Ga0209514, IMG submission 187452) | Subsurface groundwater microbial communities from S. Glens Falls, New York, USA - GMW37 contaminated, 5.8 m (SPAdes) (version 3) | ecosystem: Environmental > Aquatic > Deep subsurface >...
CATAGCGGTATTATACCCTATCAATTACTCTGTCGGTGCGACATTGTAATAAGCCAGGAGCTCTTTGGCTATGGCGAAAAAGGTAGGTGCTGCCGTTTCCGCCCCGAATATTGACGATGTTGGTTCCTGGTAGCGCACCAGCATGACAAACTTAGCATCCTCAGCCGGTGCAAACCCCACAAAAGACGCGATAGTTTTAGTCGGATCATAATGGCCGGCTACCGGAATCTGGGCTGTCCCTGTTTTCCCGGCTACTTTGAAACCTTTGGGAGCAAACACTCTGGCCTCCCCTTTTTGTACGGCATCAACCATCATGGATGTCACAGCTTTAGCCGTTTCTTCGGAAATCGGCTGCCTTATGACTCTCGGTTTTATCTGAGTAACCTGACTTCCTGTCCTTATCTCTTTTGCAACCTGCGGCTCCATTAAATTACCCCCATTGGCGATAGCCCCGACAGCCCTCACAATCTGAATAGGCGTTGCAGCTATTCCCTGCCCGAATGAGGCCGTAGCAAGGTCAATTTCTTTCCATTCCTTCTTTGGCCTGATGTCGGGGCTTGTCTCATCCTGTAAATCCACACCGGTTAGGCTTCCAAAACCGAAATTCTGGATATAGCTATAAAGCTTATCAACGCCCAGTTTATTTCCAGCAAAAACCATTCCGGTGTTGTCCGAGTGGATGATGGTATCAGTCATTGTGATATCTTTCTGATATTTATTATTCCAGGTCCTTATCAGGTAGCCTGAAACCGGCAAAGGCCCGCCGCATGTATCACATTTGGTATCCGGTTTTACTAGGCCTTCGTTAATTGCTGCTGCCATAACTAAAACTTTAAATGTCGATCCCGGTTCATAAGAATCGGCAACAATCGGGTTTTTATAATTTTCTTTAGGAAACTGGGCAAAGATATTAGGGTCATAATTTGGAAAAGAGGATATTGCAAGGATTGCGCCTGTTTTAGGGTCCATTACAATGACCGAACCGGACTTGGCACCGTACTTTTCAACCCCCTTTTTTAAGTTTTTTTCGACAATATACTGGACCGTCCTATCAATATTTAATACTATATCGCTTCCTTTCCTTGGCTCCTTTTTGAAAAACCTCCCCATTAAAATGGGTGACCCTCGGGCATCCTTTTCTTCCCTAATAATCCCCCCTACCCCCTTAAGCTGGCCGTTATAGAATCCTTCTACCCCGAAATAGCCAATTTGTTTCCCCAGCTCATCGGCCCCCACAAACCCCAATACATGCGCCGCAGACGACGCTTCGGGGTAAAAACGGGCAGTTTGGCTTTCAAAACCAACCCCTTCAATCTTTAAATTTTCAATTTCATTTTTTAAATCAATATCAACATTTTTTTCTATGGCTACCCAATATAAATCATGTGACAGCTTTGAACGGATATCTTCCCTTAAAGGCTGGACTAATTCGGGGTCCGGGGTTAAAGCCTTGGCAAGTTTCAATGCAACCTCATCAGGGCTACTGATAATTTTGGGCAAGCCATAGAGTAAAAAAGAGGGCTTATTCGAACCAAGAAGTGCCCCGTCAGCAGAAAGGATCAAACCGCGGGGAGCTTCGAGGTTAAAACTTACAAGATGCTGGAGCTCAGCTTTTACACTTAAAGCATCAAACATTATGACCTGCCAATAAAAAAGCCTTATAAAAATTGTGGCGAAAATAACGATGTAAACTACTTTTAAAAATTTAAACCTCATGAAGTTGCCGACCTTTCAATATTTTTTCACAAGTCAGCGCATTGAAGCAAGTTCCGGGGATTTTAAATACTGGTAATTTTTAACAGAATCAAAACCCAGTACGGATGCCTTTTTTTCAATTGAATGAAGTGACGCCCCCTGGGCAATCTTATTTTCCAGGACTTGGTTTTCCAGCTCAAGACGGGCTTGGGCCACTTTCAACTCCTGTATTTTCTCCCCGTAAGTTGAAAGCCTGTTAACTGACCAGAGAAGGACGGCTAATATCAGCAGAAAAAAGACTACCCCGATCTTCAGTGTTTTTTTAAGTCTGTTTTTCGGTAATTTACTTTCTTCCTGTTTAAGAAATTTCATATTATCTAACCGGCGAAAGCCACAATTTAAATATTATCTTTAAAAAACTCATACTTCTCCTTTCGTTAGACTCTTAACAACTTCCTTCCAGGCCTTAGGTTCCCAGATCTCAAAATGGTCTCCGGCTCCAATGATATAAACTCCGGCCTTAAAATTTAAATTATCCATAAAACCCTGCGGTAAGATAAATCTTCCCTGGCTGTCCAGAACGCATTCTTCAGCTTTGGGAAAAAGTTTAAGCCTTTTTTCCCGTCCCTCTTTGCTGGAGAGCGGCAACCTTAAGGTTTCTTCTGCCAATGCTGACCAATTTACCGTATCAAATCCCCAAATCTCTCCATTTTCCCCCAAAAATATATAAAACTTATCCTCACTACCTAATTCTTTCCTAAATCTCTTAGGTAAAACCAACCTATTTTTTCCACTGAAAAATGTCTTAAAGCTACCCAAAAACATATTGTTTGGGCAGTTTCACCATCTAAACTCATTTTGAACCATTTTTCACGGGTCGTCAATACCCAGATTTCGTGTAGTTTCAGATTCAGATTAGTGTAGTTTTGTGTGAAAAATTTACTTTTTTGGGGTCAAAACTGCGAAGATGCCGCCGCTTTCGGCTGGAGCTGAAAGTTTACTTCCTTCAATTTTTGTCTCATATTCTACCCATTTATTCTGTCCCTCATTAAATCGGGCAATTTTACTCTCAGCTGGAGGGTTCTCAGCCAACTCAATAGAAACCGCTCCGGCCGGTAAATCTTTAGCCTGGGGCGTATTTAAACTATAGACTTTCCCTAAAACTTGCTTTCCTTCCGGCAGCTTTGGAGCCCCGGTTAAATCATTGATTATACTAAATTTGACTATGGATAGTGTATCAGTCGAGCCGCTTATTTTATAAATTAAATGTCCGTCACCTGAAGTCAGGACTCCTAAAGCCAGATCAGGCTTTTGCAGGTGCCACTGGGTAGACATTCTGTATGCTTTATTACCTTTTCTGATATGTAAAACCAAGGTCCCGTTTTCGACACCTTTATCATAAACACAGGTCCCGCCAGTAGAACAGGATCCGAAAAGAATCTCCTGTTCATATTCTCCCTTCCTGTCTGAGGTATTAATATCACCCTGTGCCCCGCGGTCCACACCCTCCGAGTTGTAACTTAATTCATACCTGATCTGGTCATATGACGCCGTCCTTTTAATATTTAATACCAAGGCATTGCCGTCACGCCGGGGGTAAAGGATGGCGTAAGGCCCTTCCGGATCAAAGATTAGATCCTCCTCTACAATATTCTGGTTACTGCCCGCCACAAACCTCTGGTAAGCAAAAAATCCTCCGATAAGAAGAAATGCAATGACCGCAAATATGATTAAATTTGTTCTATTTTTGAGTAGTTCCTTCACTTCGCTGCCTTTTCTAATATAAATTTATCACGTTTCTCGGGAACTTGCATAGAGTACCTCCCGGTAAAGCAACTTACACAAAGCCTGTTTCGTAGTTCCGGCCCAATAGCTTCCATACCTGACTCCAGGCTTAAGTAACCTAAATATGTCGCGTGTATAGACTCGCGGATCATATCAATGGTCTTGTGCGCTGCTATTAACTCCTCGATATCCGCAGTATCCACTCCTGTAAAGCATACTCCTGTAATAGCCGGAGCACTTATCAGGGCACTAACCGCTTCTGCTCCTGCTTCCCAAAACAGGTTGATCGTTCTTGCTGTAGTAGTTCCCCTGACAATACTATCATCAATAACAATTACCCTTTTCCCTGCTACTTCTTCCGGTAAAACACCATATTTCCCCTTTGCCTTCTCCTCCCTCATCCTCTGGGAAGGCTCAATAAATGTTCTTCCCAACCATCGGTTTCTTACCAAAGCCCCGTTAAGCGGAATCCCCGAGGCCTCAGCGTACCCCTCGGCAATCGGCCAGGCTGTTTCCGGAACAGGTACCACTAAATCAGCATCCACGGGGTGTTCTTTAAATAATAACCGTCCCATCTGACGCCGGGCATCCCGCACTCTTTTTCCAAGGTGGATACTTAAAGGGTCACTGAAATAATAAAACTCAAAGCTGCATAAAGATTCCTGTTCCTTCCCTAAACTATCACGGCTTATCCCCTCCCGATCCACAACAATAATTTCTCCATTTTCTACCTCTTTTAGAAACTTTCCTCCTACCCTATCCAGGGCATTTGTTTCTGAAGCAAACATATGGCCACTGCCATTAACCTTACCTAAAGACAAAGGCCAAAAACCCCGCGGGTCTCTTACTCCAATTAAAGAATCTTTTGTAGCAATAATAAAACTGTAGGCACCCTCAAAACGGGGGGCAGCAGCCTTGATCTTTTCTACAAAAGTGCGTCCCGGAGAGCGGGCAATCATCCTGGCAATTACTTCACTGTCAGATGTTGACTCAAAACTTTCTCCTTGCCCCTCTAAATTCTCTTTTAAACAATGGGCGTTAAAGATATTTCCGTTATGTACAAAAGCAAAAGGGCCTAAGTCAGAATCTAAAAGAAATGGCTGGCCGTTACTAACAGAAGATCCTCCAGTTGTGCCGTATCTGTTGTGTCCAACACCGATATCCCCTTTTAGTGGTTCAATATTCTCTTCATTAAAAACACTGTAAACAAGTCCCGGACCTTTATGCAAAAGCGGCGTCCCCTGCTCGTTAAAAACACACATCCCGCTGTTTTGCTGGCCGCGGTTTTGTAAGGCAATCAGGGCGTAGTAGAGATCAGAGCTGACAGAAGATTTAGGGGAATAAACACCAACTATACCGCACTCATGCTGTGGAGATTCTATGCCCATATTATAAATTTCTTTGTGAAAACTATCCGATTCGCGAGGAAATTACTCTGGTGAGTTCATCAATCTTTACTCTTTCCTGTTTAGAGGTATCCCTATCCCTGATAGTTACCGTATCATCTTCCAAGGTTTGAAAGTCAACTGTAATACAGAAAGGTGTTCCGATCTCGTCCTGGGAAGCGTATCTTCCCCCGATATTCCCTCGCTCATCCCAGGCTACCATGAATTCTTTTTGCAGGTCAATATGTACTTTACGTGCTTTCTCTATCAACTCAGGTTTATTGGCAAGTAAAGGAAAAACTGCGGCCTTGTATGGGGCAAGCTTGGGGTGAAGTTTTAAGATAACCCCTTTCTCGCCCTCAGAGTAGGCATCCAGGAGGAAAAATAAAAGCGACCGGTCTACTCCTGCGGATGTCTCAATATCCCAAGGGATATACTCTTCTCCGGTCTCTAAATCCCTGTAGTGCATGTCCTGGCCGCTAAACTGCTGGTGCCTGGACAAATCCCAATCCCCCCGATGGTGGATACCCATAAACTCTGCCCAGCCCCAGGGAGCGTTATATTCAATATCCGTAGCCATCCGGGCGTAATGGGCCCGCTTTTCCGGCTCGTGCGGAGCAAACCTTAAATTCTCTTTTTTTATACCTAAATTCACGTACCAATCCATCCTGTCTTTTTTCCAGTATTCAAACCACTTTTCCCCCTGACTTTCATCAGCCTTAATATAAAACTGGACTTCCATCTGTTCAAACTCGCGCGAGCGGAAAGTAAAATTACCTGGTGTGATTTCATTACGGAAAGCTTTACCGATCTGGGCAATACCAAAAGGAATCTTTATTCTGGTAGAGCTTAAGACGTTTTTAAAGTTTACATGGACGCCATTGGTGATTTCACCGCGAAGATAGAGCTCCTGCTGCTGCCCTTCAATAACTCCTAAATAAGCCTTAACTAAAAGGTTAAAAGTCTTAGGTTCTGTCCAGTCACCTTTACCCTCATGGGTATCCTCATGCTTTTTAATCTCATCTTCCTGGTCAGCCCTGACTCTAACATGGCAAATTCGGCATTCAATAAGTGGATCTGTAAAAGCCTCCACATGCCCTGAGGCTTCCCAAGCCTTGGGGTTCATCATGATGGCTGCATCCACTCCTACCACATCATCCCTAAGTTGGACCATGTCTTTCCACCAAATGTCTTTGATGTTTTTTTTAAGAAGTGACCCTAACGGGCCGTAGTCCCAGGTACCGGCTAAGCCGCCGTAAATTTCCGACCCGGGATAAATATATCCCCGCCTTTTACACAGGGCCACCAATTTTTCTAAAAGATTGTTATTTGTTTCCATTAAAAATTATTTCCTAAGCTTTTTTAGAACCTCCATACTTCTTAACTTCCCCTCCAAAACCTTCTCTATATAATATCTTAATATTCTTTCTACTTCCAGAGCTTCTTCAGGTTTTAGCTCTATCCCTGCAATTTCATCCCAGCTTTGCTGCTGAAGTTTCTTTAAAATTTCCTCCGTCTGTCTGATCTCCCCTACTTCTTTTAAACTCCAAAATCCTAAAACTGTTAAAATTTTAACTTCAAACGCCCTGATAAAAATCTGTCGGGGGTTTTTCTCAAGAAGATGAAGCGCTGTTGCCAGTAAATTATATGCCGCCGGATTAGACTGTTCCTCAGGTAAAAGCCTTTCGGTGACTTCTGCCAAATGTGAACCGTAGGATGAAAGGACCAAATCACTTTTAATTTTAGGAAAGGTTTCCAGGGACTGGGCTTCAGTTAAAATCGCCATCCCCTTACCCTGAAACATCTGCAGTTTAACTTTATTTAAAAGCTCTACATTTCCGCCTCTCCTGGAAGTAATTCTCCTTACCCCCTTAGCTACTAATTTTATTTTTCCCTTATAGGGGGTAATAACCGTAAGTAGCCTGTCTGCTTCCCCAAAATCAGACCTTTTTACAATAATCCCTTCTGTAGTAGATACAGCCATCGCACGCAGATTATACTATTAAATTTATTCCGCTCGCTTAAAAAAAATTTAGAAATTTAATTTAAGTTGCTCTGATAAGGTAAAATCATCTTTCTTTTCCGGATTATGCCTCAAAATATCAAATCCTTCTTCGTTGTACCGAGGAATCAGATGCCAGTGGACATGCTCTACCTCATCCATATATACTAAATAAACCTTTTCCACCTTCAATGTCCTTAATAAATCATCTCTAACTTTATCTACAATATTCATCAAATGTTCAAATTCAAAGCGAGAAAGAAGATGCAGATCTTTAATAGACCTTTTCCAGACCACTACACTATGACCTTGAGTCACTGGAAAACTAGCAAGGCATGCATACAATCTGTCATCTTCGTAAAAAATTGCTTCTTTAGGAGGTGCCGGCAACTTATCCATGCTAGAAAGATAGGTCCAATTGCTTATCGGAAGTCAAATCGAATTCTGCCTTGGTTGAACCGTTAACCTTCACTATATAATGGTGGTCCTTTGCTCCCGGCTGCTTTTGTATCAGAAGCGGCAAACTCTTCCCCTGAAGCTTTATAGGTGAGGTATATTCTAAGGATAATGTCCGGGAATTTTGCGGCCTGACCTGGATAAAAGCATCAAAGTAAGTTTTATTTAACTTCTCATCCTCTAAAGTATTTACCGGATCATCCGACCCTTTAGAATTTATAAGTTTACTTCCCTTGGGAACATACACCCTGACATAATCCCGAAGTATACCGTTTAGCCAGGTGTTAAAAGGCTGTGGATTTTTATACTCAATAGTTAGTTTCGTCTTTAGCTCATCCGTGCCAACATTAATCTCGTAAGTTACTTTCTCCTGCACATAAAGGTTAGATTTCCCTCCCGCGAAATTAGCATCATTAATATGTAAATACCCCTCGTCTTCTCCTACCCCTTTTACTTCCCCAACCCAGTTAAGCTCTCTTAAAGCTCCCTGTGTTTTCTGGTCATGCATGAAAAACATAATATGTTTATCATTAGAAAGCCTGACTCCTGATACTATAAAATCCGGAACTTTATCCGCTCCGGACCCCAAAGCCTTTGCCAAAACCTGGGTCATCAAAGTCCCTAAAATTGCCTTTCTGTCCTGCTCTCCTTTGGCCGCAACCTCGGCATAATGTTCAAGCTCATAAATTACATTCGGGCAGTTGCACCTTGGATCATTTTCCGATGTGTAAGTTGTTCCGAAAACATCCACCGGGCCAGTAACATTAATCAGCTCTTCCACAACCTGGGTATCAATGGTAATAATCCCGTCAAAAGGAAGACCTTCTCCTATCAGCTGATAGATTCTTTCAAACTCCGAGGCCGCCGTCGGTAAATCAGGAGAGATATTAGAATCCCGAAGCGACCATGCAGACCGTGGTTTTCCGGACACTTCAGGGAGATATTTTACAATAGGAGCAGGCGGGGTCAGGGGACAAACCTTGGATTCACAAGTCGCCAGAAGTTTTTCATCAAGTCTGTAAATATCATCAGAGACAGTAGTAGAAATATGCCCTTTATCCAGCCTTAAAAAAGTATAGGCGGTAATAAACCCACCGGTCGGCCGAATCTCTTTGTCGTTCTGGAATAAAATCAGGTAATTTTTAGGCGCCGACTGCCCTAAAGCTTCCGGGGCAATTTCCAAAGCATCCCGGTGATTTTCTACCGCTACAGCTGCCCCCATAATAAAATCCTTAAGTTGTGATACCCGGTCCCGGACTCTGGTACTACCAACATTTTCCGGATACTTTCCCGGGTCTATCCCTTTAACCTCGTCTCCTGCCTTTTTTAAATTAGGGATTACTTTGTCCATATTCGGTAAAGCCTTATCCAAAATCTTAACTACCTGTGCCAGCTGGTCCTGCCCGGCAACAGGCTGGCCGGTAAGCCCAAGTTCCTGTTTGTGAGGCTCAAGCGAGGCTATAACGATCTCTGCCGCTTTCATCTCTTCAACCCCGGCTGAAGCAAAGCTTTTTGCATCCCCGTAGTAACCTCCCAAAAAGGGAATTACCTTAAGCCATATAAAGAAATTTAGAGACATATCCAAAGCCTCTACAGAGGATTTTGTTTCAGCAACACCTTTTTTGATCAACTCCAGGTCATTTTGTTTAAAGCCCTGGGAGATCAGCTTTCCGTTTTTGGATACGTCTTTGGCTGCCGAATATACTCCTCGGGCTGGCAGGTAAAAAACTACACTGAAGATTATTAAAATTATCGCGATCTTTTTAAAATTAATTTTCCGTCGGGAAACTTTCCGGGTTGACCCTCTTGTTCTGTCAAAACTATTAAGCCTTCTGTTTAAATTTGTTAAGGGCATAAAATTTTCTAGACTGCACCACGGCGTGCTAAAACAGCCGGGAAAGTCTTTAAAATAAGCCAAAAGTCATAAAAAATTGATCTTCTTTGCACATAGTCTGCATCCATCTCTACCCGCTTATCAAAATTAATATCCGAGCGGCCCGACGTTTGCCAGATTCCGGTCAGCCCGGGTTTAGCCCGCAAAATTATTTTAACAAATTTTTCCGTGTGCGGATATTTTTCCTGCTGCTCCTCCAGTTCATAAGCATGATATGCCCTCGGCCCAACCAAACTCATTTCCCCTTTTAGGATATTAAAAAGCTGCGGCAACTCATCAATTGACGGCTTACGGATAATCTTACCCATTCTTGTCCAGCGCGGGTCATCATTTATTTTATAATTGTTAAGTTTGTACGCTTTTAAAAGCTCCGGATCTTTCTTCAGCATGTCATGTGCCCCTACCACCATTGAACGGAACTTATACATCCTAAATAACTTACCGCCCTTACCTACCCTTTTAGGGATGTCGGCAAAAACCGGTCCCGGAGAATCTATCTTAATCAGAATTGCAACACCAAGCATTAACGGAGAAAAAATAATAATCCCAAATAGGGAACCTACTATATCTACAATTCTTTTTAGTGTGTCGTAAATCATACAGAATTGGCCAAACCCTTAAAGCTTAAAATGAAGTTCTCTCTCGAGAACTTCCTAGCCTGGCTAATACACTTTATCTGATTAAACCCTAATTTGTCTAGTTCGTTTAAGGCCTCAACCAAGCTTTCTACAGATTGGTTATGAAAGAAAATTCCTGTCTCGCCGGGGATAACCGTTTCCAAAGCCCCACCGACACCATAGGCTATCACCGGTTTGCCTAAGGCCTGTGCCTCCAAGGGGGTTAAGCCAAAATCTTCCTCGCCGGCTACGATTAAAGCCTTGCACCCGGCCAAAAGCTTTATTGCTAAATTATCATCCACCCTGCCTAAAAACTCCACTGTTGGCCCTGCAAGCCTCTCTAAGTTTGATCTTTCCGGTCCAACACCCACAACTTTGAGGGGTAATTTTAATTTATTTGCCGCCACAACTGCCAAATCGACCCTTTTATACCTATTTAGCCTTGAAATAACTAAATAAAAACCTCCGTCAAAAGTTTCTACACCGGAAAACCGGGCCAGGTCAATAAAAGGATATATTACTTTAGAATCAGCTTTATACACCTTTTTTATTCTGTCTGCAGCATTCACTGAGCCAGCTGCCCAGACATCAACCCTCTGGGATGATATAAGGTCAAACCGCCTGAGGTAGTTAAAGTATGGTTTAAAAATTCCGGGTGGCCTCTCGCCCGAAAAATTCCATAAAAAACGGGGTGGGGTATGGCAATAACAGATATGGGTCGTCCCGGGCTTTGTTATAACTGACTTTGCAAAACGTGTGGTTTGTGAAATAACCAGATCAAAACCAGAGAAATCAAACTGCTCAAAAGCAATCGGATATAAAGGAAGCATTGTTTTGTAGAAATCTCTCCATCCTGGAATTTTTTGTAAAAAAGAAGTTATGACTTTTTTACCGGCAAATTGTTGCCGTAAGACCGGGTTTGCCTTGTCGTAAACTGAAGTAAAAACGGGAGCTTCAGGAAAAGCTTCGCAAAGCCCTAAAAGAACCCTTTCTGCCCCTCCCCACTGGACTAAATCATCGTGTACTAGTGCAACCCTCATCCTAACTATTATAATACCCATATGGGTACTTATCATATCCCGGTCATGCTAAAAGAAGTTCTTTCCTATCTTGAGGTAAAACCAGACCATTGGTACATCGACTGCAACCTTGGAGGAGGAGGCCATACAAAAGGAATTTTAGAGAAAGGAGGGCAAGTTCTGGCCATCGATCTTGATCCTGATGCCATAAGTGGAGCCGCCAAAAATTTTGGGCTTTCCAAAAACCTAATCCTCATCCAGGATAACTTTTCCCACCTTTCCCAAATACCCCAAATTCCCCAAATATCCCCAATTTCCGGTGTCCTCTTCGACCTTGGTGTTTCTTCCCACCAGCTGGAAACGCCGGAGAGGGGATTCAGTTTTAATACGGATGCTCCCCTGGATATGCGAATGGATCCGACATCTTCTTCCGTGACTGCAGCCGACCTAATTAATGGCCTCTATGAAAAAGAGCTGGCGGATTTATTTTGGAAATTAGGGGAAGAAAACTTCTCACGACCTATCGCCAAAAAAATCGCAGAAGCACGCCTTAGGAAAAAAATAGAGACTACAAATGAACTGGCTCAAATTATCCTTTCGGTAAGACGCCGCAGCCCCTCTGACCGGACCCACCCGGCAACCCGTGTTTTTCAGGCGCTTCGTATCGCCGTCAACGACGAGCTAAACAGTTTAAAGGAAGCATTACCTCAGGCTTTAGAAGTCCTTACCCCGGGCGGAAGAATTGCTGTCATCAGCTTTCACTCATTGGAGGATAGAATTGTTAAGGATTTTTTTAACGACTCAGCAGAAAAAGGTTTACTTAAAATAATTACCAAAAAGCCAATAATCCCGACCGAAGAAGAAGTTGAAACTAACCCCCGCAGCCGCTCAGGCAAACTCCGCGTCGCTGAAAAACTTTAAACGTTTTTATAAACTTCCAGGGTTTGTTTAGCCATTTTTTCCCAGCTAAAATCTTTAATCCTATTATGTCCTTTTTTAATCAACTCTTTTCTTAAACTTTCATTTCCTATAACCTGGATAATTTTTTCAACTGTGTCTCCCTCTTTTTTGGGGTCAAAGTAAAGGCAGGCATTACCTCCAACTTCCGGTAAAGATGCTGCATTTGATGTTACCACCGGACATCCGGCTGCCATTGCCTCCAAAAGGGGTATACCAAATCCCTCTTCCAAAGAAGGCATGACAAAGGCTGCCGCATTTTTATAGAGGACTGCCAGTTCTTTTTCAGAAACAAATCCGGTAAAAATAACGCCGTCTGTTTTCGATCCTTTTTTAATCTGCTCCCAAAAGTGATGGCTTGGTCCTGATAAAACAAGTGACAGGTCAGGATATAAATTCTTAACTACACTGAAGGCTTGAATTATGCCCGGGATATTTTTATGGGGGTGGGCATTTCCGACATAAAATAAGTATGGCTTTTTAATCCGGAATTTTTCAGCAAAGCCCTTAAAATCCTGGTCTTTACACTCATTAATAAGCTCTATAAATCCTTCCTCCACCCCCTCGGGGGTTACTGTAACTCGGTGGCTGTTAGCACACCATTCCTTAAGCAGCTGTTTTTTAACAAAATCAGACGGGGTCATGATTTTTTGTGCGTTACAAATTGCAGATGAGAATACGCGTTTATAACCCATCTTTTTTATTTTATAAGTTAAGGGGTCACGCGTTGTTGCCCTTTTCATCTGGAAATGCTGGTGGATTAAATCATGAATTGTTACAACATATTTCCCCTTAAAAAAAATTGGGACATTAAAATGGGGGAAATGGACTAAATCCGGATTTAGGGATTTTATAAGTTTAGGAAGAGAAAACTGCTCTGCAAACCCATACCACCTATAATCAGCCAATACCCCTTTAAAGTTACCTTGATAGTTAATCCCCTCAAACTCTTTTTTTAAATGGAGGATCAGGTAGTCATTTTCTTTGTCTATTTCCTGAAGCTGCCAGACTAGATTTCTGATGTACCTGCCGATTCCTGACTCAGACCAAAGCCTGGCATCTATAACTATCCTCATACACTAAGTTTTCTCCGTGCCAAACCCCACTTTATATTTATTGCCAGATAAACCATCCAGTTAATGAAAAAGGGATATTGCGAGGCCAGATGCTTCCGGTAAAAAATCTTCATCGTTTCATAAAAGGCATCAAATGCCCGGACCTTGGATATTCTGGTTGCAGTAGAGATTTCCTGGCTGTGTTTTTTTAACCCCGAGCTTACCCCCTTAAAATGAATTACCTCAACGCCTGGAACATACATTATTTTAAAACCTGCTTTTTTTACCCTGAAACTTAAATCCAGGTCCTCTGCATAGAGCCAGTAGTCCTCATCAAAAAGCCCT
>Ga0209514_10007222_pt1 | contig 13201 bp, 10 predicted proteins | sample Subgrocontami58m_FD_187452 | JGI IMG/M metagenome (GOLD analysis project Ga0209514, IMG submission 187452) | Subsurface groundwater microbial communities from S. Glens Falls, New York, USA - GMW37 contaminated, 5.8 m (SPAdes) (version 3) | ecosystem: Environmental > Aquatic > Deep subsurface >...
TCGGTCGCGATGACCGTCGCGAGCGAGGTCTTCCCCACGCCGGGCGGCCCGTAGAGGAGCACGTGCTCGAGCGCCTCGCCCCGCCCCTTCGCCGCCTCGACGAGGATGCGGAGGTTCGCCTTCACCGTCTCCTGGTTGATGTACTCGTCGTCGGAGAGCCGCTGCGGCCGCAGGCTCACCTCGAGCGAGCGCTCCTCCTCGACCGCGAGCGGCGCGACCGGGCGCGGTGGCGTCACGCCCGGGCCGTGGCCCGTGCCGCGCGCTCCTCGGCGGTCGCGCGCTCGGTATCCCGCACCGCGCGCACCGCCGCGGCAATGTGCTCGGCCGCCCCGGCGGCCTCGAGCAGCTCGGCCTCCGCGGACCGGCGCGCCTTCAGCTCGACCTTGCCCGCGGCGACGTTCCGCTTGCTCACCGTGACGCGGAACGGGCAGCCGATAAGGTCGGCGTCGGCGAACTTCACGCCCGCCGAGTCGTCGCGGTCGTCGTAGAGGACCTCCACGCCGAGGGTCTCGAGGTCGGCGACGAGCCGTTCCGCGGCCGCGCGAACGCCGGCGTCCTTCACCGGCAGCGCCACGACGTGCGCCTCGAAGGGCGCGACCGCGATCGGCCAGGTGATCCCGCGCTCGTCGTGATTCTCGACGATGATCGTCTGGAGGTTCCGCCCGAGCCCGATGCCGTACGAGCCCATGACGATCGGCCGCTTCGTGCCGTCCTCGGCGAGGTAGCTCGCGCCCATCTTCTCCGAGTAGTAGGTGCCGAGCTTGAAGATGTTCCCCACCTCGACGCCGCGGTGCTGCACGAGGCGCCCGCCGCAGCGCGGGCAGGCGTCGCCGTCGCGCACGTCGTGGACGTCCGCGATCTCGCCGTGGAAGTCGCGCCCGGGCAGCACGTCGCGGAGGTGGGCGTCCTTCCGGTTCGCTCCCGCGACGTACGCACCGGGCCCGACCGACACGTCCACGACGATCCGCGCGCGGAGCCCGACCGGCCCGACGAAGCCGGGCACGCCCCCCGCCGCGTCGAAGTCGCCGTCGTTCGCGAACTTCGCCTGCCGGCCGCCGAGGAGCTTGCGGAGCTTGGCGTGGTTCAGATCCCGGTCGCCGGGGAGCACGACCGCGACGACCTCGTCGCCGGCGCGCAGGAGGAGTGTCTTCAGGAAGGCCGCTGCGGGGAGCCCGAGGCTCGTCTCGAGCTGCTCGATCGAGGTGAGGCCCGGTGTGGCGAAGGGCGCCATCGCTACGGCTGGCACGCCGGCGGTCGGCGCGACCTCGGGAAGGCGCCGGGCGGCTCGCTCGAGGTTCGCCTTGTACGGGCAGGCGGCGCAGAAGAGGAGCGTGTCCTCGCCCTCGTCGGTCAGCACCTGGAACTCGTGTGCGACGTCGCCGCCCATCGCGCCGGTGTCGCTCTCCACCGCGTGCGCGCGCACGCCCAGCCGCGCGAAGATCCGGGTGTACGCCGCGAGGTGCGCCTCGTACGCGCGGTCGAGCCCCGCGTGGTCCACGTCGAAGGTGTACGAGTCCTTCATGACGAACTCACGCACGCGCAGAAGGCCGCCGCGCGAGCGCTCCTCGTCGCGGCCCTTGGCTTGAAAGTGGTAGACGACCATCGGCAGCTGCCGGTACGAGACGATCTCCTGCCGCGCGTGGTTCGTGAAGAGCTCCTCGTGGGTGTACGGGATCATGTAGTCGCGGCCGTTGTGATCCTTCGTCCGGAAGGCGTTCGGCTCGAGCGCCTCCCAGCGCCCCGATTCCTGCCAGAGCTCCGCCGGGGTGATGACCGGGACCTTCATCTCCTGGCCGCCGATCCGGTCGATCTCCTCGCGGATGATCTGCTCGATCTTGCGCGACACGCGGTTGCCGAGCGGGAGCAGCGAGTAGAGCCCGGTCGCAAGCGGCCGCGCGAGCGCAGCGCGAAGGACGAGCTGGTGGCTCGTCGTGACCGCGTCGGCCGGCGCCTCGCGCAGCGTCCGGCCGAACATCGTGGACTGTCGCATCAGAAGATTGTCGCGGAAACGGTGGCGGGAAGGCGATTCGCGCGCGATCAGGCGCCCGGGCTGAAGACGACCATTCCCGCGCCGGCGGCGGCCTCGGCGAGCCGCACGTCGTACGTCACGAGTCCGTCGAGGCCTTCGACGGAGGCGGCGCTCGCGACGTGGATCGCGTCGAGACTGCGGAGCGCCGGTGGATCCACCGACACGGCGCGTCGCACCAACGCGGCGTCGAGCGCGATGAGGTCCACGTCCGCGAGGACGGCGTCCGCCAAGGGCATCAGCTCGTCCGGCTGCCTACCGCTCGCGACCGCGGAACGGCGAGCCGCGCGCCGCAGCTCCACCGCGGCCACGATGCTCGAGACAGCGTCGGGGCGACCACGAAGCCAGCGCCGCAACGAGGCGGTCTCCGGTTCGTCGACGACCAGCTTCACCAGTGCAGACGTATCGAGATAGATCAGGGAATGAGGTCTCGATCAGCACGCTGCTCCTCCAGGGCATCGCTCAGAGACATGACGAGGTCGATCTTCGGCGGCGGACCAAGGTCCTCCAGACGACCGGTCGCCGGGCGGATCACACGGCCGGACGCGATGAGGCGCTGGAGGGGTGTCATCGCCTCGGGGAGCGGCGCGAGCACCGCGACCGGCCGACCGCGATCGGTGACCTCGAGGATCTCGCCTCTCGCGACGCGCCGGAGGTGCACGCTGAGGTTCTGCCGGAGCTCGCGGACGCCCACGCGCTCGCGGCCTCCGCGCTCCGGCTCAGGAACGGACGGCGGCGCCACATGGCCGACCGAACTCGCCCTTGGCTGTCCCATGTAGCACAGCGTAGCACAGCACGCTCCGGCTGAGCGAGCTGACCACCGGTCGCGGGCTGCCCACCCGAGGCGGCGATCACGCCCAGGTCGCCGATTCGACCGAGAACCGGCCCCGCCGAAGGAGGGGCTCGATCTCTTCGGGCGGCACCGGCCTGGCTATGAAGTACCCCTGCGCCGCCAGGCAGCCGAACGCGGCGAGGCGCTCCCAGGTCTGGCGGTCTTCAACGCCTTCGGCGATCGTGCCCAGGCCGAGGCCCCGGCTGAGGTCGACGACCGAGCGCACGATCGCCGCGCTACCCTCGGAGCGCACCACCTCGCCGACGAACGAGCGGTCGATCTTGACGGTATCCACCGCGAGGCGCTGCAGGTAGGCGAGCGACGAGTACCCGGTGCCGAAGTCGTCGATGCTCGCGGGCACGCCCAGCTCGGCCAGGCGGTTGACCGTCGTCATCGCGCGCTCCGGATCGGCCATGATGGCGCTCTCGGTGATCTCGACCCGCAGCCGGGCTCGGGACCCGTCCCCGCGCCGCACGAGCCGCTCGACGAGCCCGGCGAACTCGGGATCGACCAGGCCGCGCATCGAGACGTTCACCGCGGTCTCGGTGGCGAGTCCGCCCTCCTGCCACCGCGCGTGTTGGTGGCAGGCCTCCCCGATCACCCATTCGGTCAGCGGCTTCATCAGGCCGGTCCGCTCCGCAAGCGCGATGAACTCGCTCGGCGGCAGAAGCCCGCGGGTCGGGTGCCTCCAGCGCACGAGCGCCTCGACCCCGAGCAGACGGCCATCCGGGATGGTGACGACCGGCTGGTAGTGGAGAACGAGCTCACCGCCAACGATCGCCCGGCGCAGCTCGGCTCCGAGGGCGAACGTCGAGGAGCTGAAGGTGTCGAGCTGCTCCGCGTAGAGCGCAGCGCCGCTCCCGCGAGCCTTCGCGACGTACATCGCGATGTCCGCGCAGCGCAGGAGCCCGGCCGCGTCTTCGGTGTGATCGGGATAGAGAGCGATGCCGACGCTCGCGACCACGTCGACCGAGTGGCCCTCCACGGTGAGCGGCGCCACAAGCGACCGCAGGAGCCGGTCCGCGACCTCTCGGGCGTGCGCGGCGTCCGCCTCCGGCAGCACGACCGCGAACTCGTCGCCGCCGAGCCGGGCGACGGTGTCGGTCTCCCGGAGCTCGGCGCGGAGGCGGGGGCCGATCCGGCAGAGCACGTCGTCGCCAGTGGCGTGGCCGAAGGTGTCGTTCACGTCCTTGAAGCGGTCGAGATCCAGCAGTAGCAGCGCGGCCGACGAGGCGTCCCGACGTGCCGCCGCCACCGCCTGCTCGGCGCGATCGAGGAGGAGCGTGCGGTTCGGCAGTCCGGTCAGTGCGTCGTGCAGCGCGAGGCGCCGCATCTCTCGTTCGGTCTGCTTGCGTTCCGTGATGTCGTGGAGGACCGTCACGAAGTGCGTGTGCCGACCCTCGGCGTCGTGGATGGGCGCGATGTGCAGCTCCACCGTGTTCGGGGAGCCGTCCTTCCGCCGGGCCTCGCTCTCCGACACGAACATCTCACGGCGCGCCGCCGCCTTCAGGAGCTGCGTCATCACCGCGGCATCGAGCGTCACGGCGTGCGTGCTCCGGATGGGGCGCCCCACCGTCTCAGCCGCCGTGTACCCCGATAGCCGAGTGAAAGCGGGATTGACGTACTGGACGATCGGATCGCCGAGGGTCGCATCCGTAATGACCACCGCGTCAACGGCGTTCCTGACGGCCGATTCGAGAAGGCGCAGCTGCTCCGCTGTCCGTGCGCGCTCCTCTTCCGAGCGGGACCGCTCGGTGATGTCGCGGATCACGGCGGTCGCGAGGATCTCCTTCCCGGCCTCGATCCGCGAGATCACCGACTCGATCGGGAATTCCTCGCCGCTCTTGCGCAGTCCGACCAGCCAGGCGGGGTGCTCGAGGTGCTGCGCGGCCCCGCCCGGCTCCGCGAACCGCCGCATCTGCTCACGATGGGCCTCGCGGAGTCGCTCCGGTATGAGGCGTCCCACCGGCGTGCCGATCACCTCCGCCGCGGGATGGCCGAAGATCTTCTCCGCACCGACGCTGAAGTAGAGGATCGCGCCGTCTCTGTCCGTCGTCACGACCCCGTCGGTGATGCCGCGCAGGATCGCATCGACCAGTGACTCGCTCCGCTTGAGCGCGGCCGCGTCATCGACGGCGTGCCGGACCGCCTCACCCAAGCGCACGAGATGACCCTTGAGGAGGTAGTCGTCCGCGCCGGCGCGCATGATCTCCACGGCGGTGTCCTCCCCGATCGTGCCCGACACGACGATGAAGGGCAGACCGGGCTGGCGGAGGCGCACGATCTCGAGCGCCTCGCGAGCGTCGAAGCTGGGCAGGCTGTAGTCGGAGAGGCAGACGTCCCACTGGTGATCCGAGAGCGCGGCGCGTAGCGCGGCCGCCGTCTCGACACGCTTCCAGCTGGCCTCGAAGCCGGCACCCGCAAGCGCCCGGAGCATGAGCGCCGTGTCGTCGGAGTTGTCCTCGACGCTTAGGACGCGGATAGGCGTAGGCGCCCGGTCGCTCACGTCCCGGGCGGCGGCTCGTTCAGCACGAGCCAGTAGAGGCCGAGATTCTTCACCGCATCGACGAACTCGGTGAAGTCGACGGGCTTGCGGACGTAGCTGTTCGCGCCCAGGTTGTAGCCGCGGAGGATGTCCTGCTCCTCGCGCGATGAGGTGAGGATCACCACAGGCAGCCGCTTCGTGCGCGGGTCCGCGCGCAGGCGGCGCAGTACCTCGAGCCCGTCTATCTTCGGCAGCTTGAGATCAAGGAGGACCACCGCCGGGAGCAGTGTGCCTCCCGCGTAAGCCCCCTGCGCAAACAGACGGTCGAGCGCCTCGGCCCCGTCTGTCGCCACAACGACCTCGTTGACGATGTTGTTCTTCTTGAGCGCGCGGAGCGTGAGCACGACGTCATCGGGGTTGTCCTCGACCAGCAGGATGTCCCGCTTCGTGGCTGGCGATCCTAGAGTCAATGTCACGTCGGCAGCTCCTCTCCGTGCGCGAGCGTGAAAGAGAAGGTCGCGCCACTGCCCACCCCGCCGGCCGCCCAGGTCCGTCCGCCGTGACGAGCGATGACCCGGCGCACGGTGGCCAGACCGATCCCGGTGCCCTCGAACTCCGCGCCCGAGTGCAGGCGCTGGAAGGCGCCGAAGAGCTTGTCCGCATAGGTCATGTCGAATCCCACGCCGTTGTCGCGAACGAAGTACGTGGTCGTGCCCTCCTGGGTCGTCGCGCCGAACTCGATCCGCGCCGCCTCCCGCGGGCGAGTGAACTTCCACGCGTTGCCCAGCAGGTTCGCGATCGCGACCCGCAAGAGCCGCGGATCCCCTTCCCCGGCGAGCCCGTCCGCGACCAGGACCTCGACCCCGCGCCCAGGCTCAACCTGCCGCAGCTCCCCTACGACGTCCCGTGCCAGTGCGCTGAGGTCGACCGTCTCGTAGCGCATCTCGGCCCGCGTGACGCCCGCCAGCTGCAGGAGGTCGTCGATGAGCTGCGCCATCCGCTGCACGCCGGCGCGGATGCGTTCGAGGTATGCCCGACCTTGGCCATCAAGACGGTCCGCGCTGTCCTCGCTCAGGGCCTGGCTGAAGCCGTCGATAGCCCGCAGCGGGCTGCGAAGGTCGTGCGAGACGGAGTAGCTGAACGTCTCGAGCTCCCTGCTCGCCGCCTCGGCCGCGGACGTGGCATCACGCAAGGCCACCTCGACACGCGCGCGCCTGGCATTCTCGTTCCGGAGCTCGACGTTGACATCCTCGACGTTCTTCTTCTCGATGTCGAAGTCGTCGAGGATGTTGAGCACCGCGTGCTGGGTGTCGGCCAGGCGGGCCTTCTCCTCGGCAGCGTCCTCCAGGATATTGAGGATGGCGCGCTGAGTACCAGCCAGCCGCACCTTCTCCTCGGCGGCGTCCTCGAGGATGTTGAGGATGGCGTACTGGGTGGCGGCCTGGCGGGCCTTCTCCACGGCAGCGTCCTCCAGGATGTTGAGGATCGCGCTGGCGTAGCTCCGCGCATCGACCGGTCCCCCGTCCCCCACCGCGCTGACGCTCGCGGCGTGCGCCGCGCTCATTCCTTCCCCGGCCTGTTCTTCAGGTCCTCGATCTCCTTCTTCAACTCGATCATCTTGAGCTCGCGACCGACGGTCAGCTTCTGGAATCGTTCGAGCTCCGCGAGCCTGTCGAGCTCCTTGCTGCGCTGCTCGGCGATCTCGGCCTCGACCCTCCTCTGCGCAGCCACGTCGCGCGCGGCCGCGAAGACACCGAGCACGTCGCCGCGGGCGTCCCGGTAGACCGACGCGTTGTACAGGACCTCGGTCAGCTGGCGGTTCCGGTGACGGATCGTCAGCGGGTAGTCGGTGACGGAGCCCTTGGCGAAGACCTGTTGGTAGCCGGCGCGCGCCTGCGCGGGCTCGGTGAAGTAGTCGGAGAAGTCGGTCCCGACGAGCTCCTCCCGAGGCACGCCCGTCACCTTGATGGTGGCCTCGTTGACGTCGGTGATCTTGCCCTCCGTGCTGATCGTGACCAGGGGATCCAAGCTGGCCTCGATGAGACTCCTCGCGTACTGCGAGGCGGAGCGCAGCTGCTCCTCGGCCCGTCTCTTCTCCGAGATGTCGCTGCTCATGAGCAGATAGCCGATGGCGTTGCCCGCGGCATCGTTGCGGCGGGTGACCACAACGTTCGCCGCGAAGTGGGTACCGTCCTTGCGGACGCGCTCGAACTCGCCCTCGGCCAGGCCCTTTTCTTGCGCTGCGTCCAGCAGCTCCTTGACTGCTCCGGAGTTCACGTCCTCGGGCACGTGAAGGATGTCGGAATTCTGGCCGAGGATCTCTCCGGCCTCGTATCCGTAGTTCCGGCGCGCCCCCTCGTTCCACGAGAGGACGCGGTGGTCGAGGTCCTTGCCGATGATGGAGTACTTGATGGAGCTCTGCAGGATGTTGTCCAGCAGGTTCTTCGTGTCGGCGAAGTCGCGCGTGACGCGGTTGGCTGCAGTCACATCGCGGGCCGCCGCGAAGACGCCGAGCACGTTGCCGCGGGCGTCCTTGTAGACCGACGCGTTGTACAGCACGTCGGTGAGACGCCCGTCTTTGTGCCGGATCGTCAGCGGGTAGTCGGTGACGAAGCCCTTGGCGAAGACCTGTCGGTAGCCGGCGCGCGCCTGCTCGGGCTCGGTGAAGTAGTCGGAGAAGTCGGTCCCGATGAGCTTGTCGCGCGGCACGCCGGTCACCTTGATCGAGCCTTCGTTCACGTCGGTGATCTTGCCCTCGGGGCTGATCGTGACCAGCGGGTCGAGGCTCGCCTCGATGAGGCTGCGGGCGTACTGCGACGCCTGCTTCTGCGCGGTTGCCTGACGATCGGCGGTCAAGACTCGGGTGCCCTTCTCCATGGTCCTGGTCCTTTCAGTCGCGGGGATGGGGCGCCAGAGTCCGGCTCCTCCGCCACGATCTGCTCGAGTGCCTACGCTTCTACGTTCAGGCGGTCTAAGATCACTGAACCTATCTGACGCGCTCCATCCGCCAAACCGATACTCGTAGTGGTACTTCCGTACCCCCTACTTCTGCCTGATGAGGTGCCGCGCTGCGCCGGCCGGCAGCCGCCGGAGCCCTGGGGGCCCGCCGCGTCGATCCGCCAGGCAGCACGCTCTCAGCGGGGCGCACGACGGAGTGCCGCGCGGACCCGCGAGACCAGTTGATCGGGGTCGAACGGCTTCGTCACGAAGTCGTCGGCGCTCGCGATGAGCCCGGCCGCCGCCGCCGCGAGCCGTGCACCCGCGCAAGTGAGGATGACCCGCATCGCGCGGGTCTCCTCGTCCTGGCGCAGCGCGGCGAGCACCTCGATCCCGGAGCACCGAGGCATCTCCACATCGATGAGGACGAGGTCCGGCCGGCCCTCCCGCGCCAGCCGGAGCGCGTCCTCGCCGTCACCCGTGAAGACGCAGACGTGTCCCTCCGCCTCGAGGAGGCGGCCGAGGATGCGCCTGATCTGCGGCTCGGCATCGGCGACGAGGATCGTGCTCACCCGAGCGCTGCCCGCGAGCCGCCGGCGGTCGCCCCGTGAGCCACGCGCCGAACCTAGCCGCGCCCGGGTGGGCTCGACAGGTGTGGATGGAGGTGCCGGGACCCCGCGGGTGCGGGGGGAAGATCAGATGTCGAGCAGGCCCGCCGCGTTGGCGTGGAGGATCGCCTCGAGCCGCGAGTGGGCGTCGAGCTTCTCGAGGATGTTCTGGACGTAGCCGCGCACGGTGTTCAAGCCGAGGTGGAGCCGCACGGCGATCGCGCGCGTGTCGAGGCCCGCCGCCATGAGCGCGAGCACCTCGCGCTCCCGGGCGGTGAGAGACGTGAGCCGCCGCGCGTGCGCCGCCTGCCGCGCCGCGCGCTCGCGCCCGCGGGCGATGAGCGCGGCGATCGTGCCCGGCGGCACGAGCATCTCGCCCGCGGCCGCCTGCCGGATCGCGTCGGCGATCGTCGCGGCGGGCTCGGTCTTCAGGAGGTAGCCGGAGACGCCGGCCTCGAGCGCCGCGAGCATGACCTCGTCGCTCGAGCCGCCCGTGAGCATGACGACGGCCGCGGTTGGGCGCTCCCTCCGGATGGCGATCGCCGCCTCGACCCCGGTGCCGTCGGGCAGGAAGTGGTCCATGAGCACGACCTGGGGCTCGCGCTCGCGAGCACGTCGGATCGCCTCGGCCACAGTCCCGGCGGTCGCGACGATCTCGAGGAGGGGATCGATGCCGAGCGCGAGCCGCAGCGAGTCGGCGAGCGTGCGTTGGTCCTCGACGATGAGGACCCTGATCGGCGGCTCAGCCATCGAGGACGGCCCGGACGGATCGGAGGAGCGTCTCGTCGGTGAAGGGCTTCACCACGAGTGCCCCGCCCAGCTCGACGATGCCCGTCCGGGTCGCCTGGTCCTCGGGGTAGCCGGACATGAAGAGGACCTTGAGGCCGGGCCGAAGCGCGACGAGGTCGGCGGCGAGCTCGGGCCCCGAGCGCTCCGGCATGACGACATCCGACAGAAGGAGGTCGATCGAGGCGTCGCCGTTCGCTATCGCGAGCGCGTCGGCGCGGCTCGCGGCCAGGAGGGTCCGGTAACCGGCCCCGACGAGGATGCGCTCGGTGACCCGCCGCACGCCCGGGTCGTCCTCGACGACGAGCACCGTCTCGGAGCCCCGCGTCTCCGGCACCTCGGGCGGTCGGACGGGCGGGGCAGCCGCGGCCCGCTCGGCGGCCGGCAGGTGGATCTCGACGACGGTGCCCCGTCCGGCGTCCGCCAGGCGCGGGTTGAGCTCCACCGAGCCCGCGGCGCCCGTGACGATCCCGTGGACGATCGAGAGGCCGAGGCCGGTCCCGACGCCGCGAGCCTTCGTCGTGAAGAAGGGATCGAACGCGCGGGCGAGGACCTCGGGCGGCATCCCGGCGCCCGTGTCGGACACCCGAAGCCGGACGTGCGGGCCCGGCCGGAGGCCCACGTGGCGAGCCGACTCGCGCTCGTCCAGCTCGACGCGCGCGGTCTCGATCGTGAGCGTGCCGCCCACCGGCATCGCGTCGCGGGCGTTCAGGGCGAGGTTCATGAGCACCTGCTCGAGGTGGCCGCGATCGAGGCACACCGGCGTGCCCGTCAGGTCGAGGCTGACGCGCACCGCGATCTGCTCGCCGAGCGTGCGCGTAAGCAGGGCCTCCGTGTCGCGGACGACGGGGTTGAGATCGATGATCTCGGCCCGGACGACCTCGCGGCGGCTGAACGTGAGGAGCTGGCGCGTGAGGACGGCGGCTCGCTCGGCGGCGCTCACGACCTCGCCGATATCCCGGCCGACCGCACCGTCGCCCGCCTCGCGCGCGGCGAAGCGGGCGTAGTTGAGGATGATCGCGAGCAGGTTGTTGAAGTCGTGGGCGATCCCCCCCGCGAGCTGACCGATGCTCTCGAGCCGCCGGGCGTGTGCGAGCTCCATAGCCGCCGCCTCCGCCCGCGCGACCGCGCTGTCCTGCGCCGCGAAGGCGGCGTCGAGGGCCGCGCCGAGCGCGCCTAGCTCGCCGGGTTGGGCAAGGTTGGCGCGCACGGTCCGGTCGCCCGCGGCGCGGCGCCTCGCCACGACGGTCAGGCGCTCGATCGGACGCACGATCTGCCCGCTGATGACCGCGACCGAGCCGACGAGCGCGAGGACGAACAGGGCGAGCAGCAGGACGAGGACGCGGTCGGTGAGCGCCAGGATCGCGGGCTCGAGCACCTCGCCGGGCCGGGCGAGGGCCTCGAGCGCCCGCTGGGCGACCACGGACCCGATCGACACGATGGCAAGAGCGGACGCCACGGCGGCATAGACGCGTGGCCGGATCGGACTGACAGCAGCTCGCCGCCAGTCGAGGAGCCCCAGGGCTGTAGCCGTTGCGAAGAGGAGAAACGCCTGGTCCCCTTCGAGGTGGAGGATCGGTTGCAGCGGGGAGGCGCCCGCGGTGATCGTCGTCGCGAGCAGGTGCACCAGCGCGAGCGCGCCGGTGGCGGTGATCGCAGCGGCATTGGCGACGTGCACGGCCCCGACATCCGGCCACCAGGTCCGTGCCAGCAGCATCGCCGCCAGGACCACCAGGACGACCCCGGTGTGGATCGGCAAGATCACAGTGGCGGCGACCACTCCGCCCGCCGTGCCCCAGAGCCCCAGCGCATCAGCGGCGGTGAGGACGACCACGACCGCCGCGAACGCGCGCGCCGGCCACAGCGCGTTCGGGCGGACCTCGGCGAGGAGCCATGCCCCGACGAGCGCCACGATGGCGGCGTGGCCAAAGAGCGCGTCGGCGTTCGTGGCGGGATGACCGCGCAGATGCGACATCAGCATCCAAGTCCCGAGTCCGACGAGCAGCGCGAGCTGGGCGGTCGCCATTCGGCGGACGGTGACCTCGCCGAGCAGGGCCACGACCAGGACCAGCGCGAGCATCCAACGCAGCACGACGCCGACCCACAGGCCCGCCCCGATGAACGTCGCGACCAGACCGACGAGTCCAATCTCGGCGAGCGCCGCGCCGGCCAGCGTGAGGCCGCGCCGGCCGAGAGCCTCGCCAGCGACGAGGCCGGCGCCGGCCGCGGCCAGGACCACGCCAAACGGGAGCAGAGCATCGACGAGCTCGCCGTAGACGGTCCGCGAAAAGGACCCGGGGCTGACGAGCATCGACACTCCGTTGCCGGCGAGCACGAGCCCGATGACGACCGCCACGGGGCGCCAGCGAGGCGCACGACCGGTGAGGAGCGCGACGCCGAGGCCCGCCGAGGCGGTCGCCAGGACGCTCCAGGCCCAGGCACCGACCGGCGAGCCGGTCGTCAGGGATGCGATCGCAAGCACGGACGCGGGGAGACCCCCGAGGAGCAGCCCACCGGCGATCCCGCGCCGGGTCCGGCGACGACTCACCGCAGCCGCGCCCACGACCACGGCCAGGCTGGCGCCGCCGAAGACGCCGAGGAAGGGCCGGAGCGTGTCGTACCCGGGGGAGGCGAAGAGCTCCGGCAGAACGAGCGCCTCGACGGCGATGAGCCCGCTGGTCACGGCGACGAGCAGGAGGAACGCGCGGAGGGGGCCGGCCTCGTTGATCAGGGAAGTCTTGCGCATGCGGCGACCGTCACCACGACGAACGCGTAATGAGCACCCCGCGAGTCTATGGCCGGCTACTCGCTCCCCCGGGGGCGTCTCCCAGATCGACCGTCACGGCCGGCGCGACCTCCGCCATCAGCTCCGGTCGATGGGTGACGAAGATGGCGGTCCGGCCGACCGCGGCGGCGAGCAGGTCGCGCGTCAACTCGGCCGCCGTCGGCTCGTCGAGGTGCTCCGTCGGCTCGTCGAAGATGACCACCGGCCAGTCCGCGAGGAGCGCGCGGGCGAGCCCGAGCCGCTGACGCTGCCCTCCGGACAGCCGCGCGCCGTGCTCGCCGACGAGCGTCTCGATCCCGCGCGGCAGCGACTCGACCCAGTCCGTGAGCCGCGCCGCCCGGAGGGCGGCCCGCAGCTCGTCCTCGGTCGCCGCCGGACGGGCCAGCCGGACGTTCTCGGCGATCGTCGTGTCGAACACGTGGACGTCCTGGGCGCACAGCCCCACGACCCGCCGGACGTCATCGCCGCTCAGGCGGGTGAGGTCAATCGACCCGTCCGCTCCGACCAGCTCGATGGTTCCGCCCGATGGGTCCAGGAAGCGGAGCAGGAGCGCGGCCAAGGTGCTCTTGCCCGAGCCGCTCGGGCCGGTGACCAGGGCGCGCTCCCCCGCCCGGAGCTCGAGGCCGACCCCGCGCAGGATCTCAGGGCCCTCGGGCCCATAGCGGGCGCGCAGCGCCCGGACGCGGAGGCCGTACGGTCCGGCCGGGAGCGCCGCGGGTCGGGCCGGCTCGCGGACCGGGTC
>Ga0209514_10007231_pt1 | contig 13192 bp, 12 predicted proteins | sample Subgrocontami58m_FD_187452 | JGI IMG/M metagenome (GOLD analysis project Ga0209514, IMG submission 187452) | Subsurface groundwater microbial communities from S. Glens Falls, New York, USA - GMW37 contaminated, 5.8 m (SPAdes) (version 3) | ecosystem: Environmental > Aquatic > Deep subsurface >...
GCGTCCTTGGACGGGCGCGTCGCGACGCGGCGCCGCTGGACGTAGAGCGCCTCGCGCAGCTTCGCGACGAGCCGCTCGACTGCGAGCTCGCGGTTGCGGAGCTGGCTACGCTCGTCCTGGGCGAGCGCGTGGAGCACGGGCCCGGCCTTCGCCGTCACGCGGCGCTTCTGGGCCGGCGAGAGCGCGGCCGAGGCCTCGACGTCGAACACGGCCTCGACGCGGGTGGACGTCTTCTGCGCGTGCTGGCCGCCGGGCCCGCTCGAGCGCGAGACGCGCAGCACGATCTCGTCGAGCGGCAGCTCGACCGAGCGTGTGACGCGAATAGACTGACGCTCCATGGCGTGCATTCTGCTCGACGTCGACGGTGTGCTCCACGTCTCCGGCGAGGCGATTCCCGGCGCGCCCGAGGCCGTGGCGTCCCTGCAGCGGCGCGGCCACTCGCTTCGTTTCGTCACCAACAACACCACGCGCTCGCGCGCGAACCTCGCACAGGAGCTGCGTGCGATGGGCTTCGAGCTCGAGGACGAGCAACTCCAGACGACACCGCGCGCGGCGGCGGGCGAGCTTCGGGGCAAGCGCGTGTTCGCGCTCGTGATGTCCGGCATCGTCGCCGACCTCGAGGGGATCGATCTGGTCGGCACGAACGCCGACGCCGTGCTGTTCGGCGGCTGCGACGAGACGCTCGAGTCGAACCACGTCTTCACCTACATGAATCTCGCCTGCGCGTTCGCCGAGATCCAGGCGGGCGCCGACTTCTACTGCCTGCACAAGAACCGGTGGTGGCAGACCGCGCGCGGGCCGATGCTCGACAGCGGCGCGTTCGTCGCGGCGCTCGAGTACGCGACAGGAGTGGAGGCGACGGTGCTCGGCAAGCCGAGCCCCGCCTATTTCGGCGCCGCGCTCGAGGCGCTCGACGCGGAGCCGGAGCTGACCTGGATGGTCGGCGACGACCTCGATCAGGACGTCGGCGGGGCGAAGGTGTTCGGAATGCGGACGGTGCTCGTGCGCACGGGGAAGTTCAGGCCGGAGCACCTCGAGCACTCGGAGATCGTTCCGGACATGGTGATGAGCTCGATCGCGCACTTCCCGGACTGGCTCGAGAAAGAGCTGTAGACCGTGAGAGTCGGCGTCGATCTGATCGAGATCGAGCGCATCCGGCGCGCGCTCGACCGGCCGGGGTTCCGCGAGCGCTGCTTCACGGCGGCCGAGCGGACGTATTGCGACTCGCGCAAGAACCCCGCGCAGAGCTACGCGGGACGGTTCGCCGGCAAGGAGGCGGTCGGCAAGGCGCTCGGCTGCGGCGTCCGCTTCACGTGGAAGGAGATCGAGATCGCGGGCCGGCCGAAGCCGGACGTGCGGCTCTCCGGCAAGACGGCGGCGTGGGCGCGAAAGGTGCAGGCGGGTCGGATCGACCTTTCGATGACGCACTCGAAGGAGCTGGCGGCCGCGATCTGCGTCGTTCTCGACGCCGATGTTTGAGGCGCTGTACACGGCGGCGGAGATGCGCGCGGCCGAGGAGGCCTACCCCGGCTACCCGGAGACGGTCCCGGAGCTGATGGAGCGGGCCGGGGCGGCGGTCGCCGCCGAGCTGCGGCGGGCCTATCCCGATGCGCGCCGCGTCGCCGCCGTCTGCGGCGACGGCTCGAACGGCGGTGACGGCCGCGTTGCAGTGCGCGTCCTGCGCGAGGCCGGGCTCGGCGCGGAGGAAACCGACGTTCTCGACCGCCCCGACGTCGTGATCGACGCGCTCTTCGGCACCGGCTTCCGCGGCGCGCCGCGGGAGGAGGCCGCGGCGCTGATCGAGCGGATCAACGCCTCCGGCGTGCCGGTCGTAGCGGTGGACATCCCCTCGGGGGTGGACGCCTCGACCGGCGAGACGCCCGGGGCCGCCGTGCGCGCCGACCTCACCGTCACGTTCCACGGCCCGAAGGTCGGGCTCGCGGTCGCCCCCGGGCGCTTCCTCACCGGAGAGGTCGTCGTCGCCGGCATCGGACTCGCTCCGGTCGAGACGGCGGCGCGACGCGTCACGGCCGAGATCCTCCAGCTCGTGCCGCGCCGCGGGGCGAGGGACACGAAGTACACGGCCGGCTCGGTGCTCGTCGTCGGCGGCTCGCCGGGGATGACCGGGGCGGCGGCCCTCGCCTCCCTCGCCGCCGAGGCGGCGCTGCGCGCCGACGCGGGCTACGTCGCCGTCGCGGTCCCCGCGGCCTCGCTTCCCAGCGTCGAGGCGCTCCTGCTCGAGCCGGTCAAGGTCGGCTGGCCCGAGGGTCGGGCGATCGAGACGGTGCTCGCGGCGGCGGGCAGGGCGGGTGCGGTCGCGCTCGGGCCGGGGCTCGGCCGCGACGAGGAGGCGCACGGTCTCGTCCGCGCGCTGCTCGAGCGGCTCGAGCTGCCGGTCGTCGTGGACGCCGACGCGCTCTTCGGGCTCGAGCCGGGCGCGTGGAAGGCCCGCGCCGTGCTCACGCCGCACGCCGGGGAGCTGGCGCGCCTGCTCGGCCGCGAGCCCGGCTGGGTGGACGCGCACCGGCTCGAGGCGGCCTTCGCGGCGGCCGAGCGCTTCGGCTGTGTCTGCCTGCTGAAGGGCGCCGACACGATCGTCGCCGCGCCCGGTGAGGGCGCCCTCGTCTGCGACCTCGGGCCGCCCTCGCTCGCGACGGCGGGGAGCGGGGACGTCCTCACCGGGATCCTCGCCGCCTTCCTCGCCAAGGGGCTCGAGCCGCGCCTCGCCGCCGCCGCCGCGGCCGCAGCGCACGGCCTCGCCGCCTCACTCGTACCGCACCAGGCAGGCCTCGTCGCCTCCGACGTGATCGCGCACCTGCCCGCGGCCCTCGGCTGAGCCGCTCGGGCCCACGTGGATCAGGAGCGGGCGCGAGCACCCGGCTACCATCGCGCGGGTGAAGGTCGAGATCCTCGGCTCGGGCGGCCCGACGACGACACCCCGCCCGGGCTGCACCTGCGCCGTCTGCATCGAGGCGCGCGCGAAGGGCCTGCCGTACACGCGCACCGGGCCGAGCATCTTCGTCCACGGCCCGAACGTCCTCTTCGACACCCCCGAGGAATCGAAGCACCAGCTCGACCGCGCGGGCCTGAAGGAGATCGCCGCCTGCTTCTACTCGCACTGGCACCCCGATCACACGATGGGGCGGCGGGTCTGGGAGACGCGCAACGGCCTCTTCCGCGCCTGGCCGCGGAAGGTGCTCCACACGACGGCGATCTAGTGGACGTCGTCACCGGCGCGTTCTCGTTCACAGGGCGCGCGATCGCGGAGGAGCTGCTCCGCCGCGGCCGCGCGGTGCGCACACTGACGCGGCGGACGCACCCCGACGACCCGCTCGCGGCACGGATCGAGTCGGCGCCGCTCGTCTTCGACGACCCCGCCGTGCTCGCAGGCGCGGAGATGCTGTACAACACGTACTGGATCCGCTTCCCCCGCGGCGGCGCCACGTACGCGCAGGCGGTCGAGCACACGCGTGCGCTCCTGCGGGCGGCGCGCGAGGTCGGCGTGCGCCGGGTCGTCCACATCAGCGTCACGAACCCGTCGGAGGACTCGCCGCTTCCGTACTTCCACGGCAAGGCGCTGCTCGAGCGTGACGTGGCGGAGTGCGGGATCTCGTACGCGATCGTCCGGCCGACGCTCGTCTTCGGCGCGGCGGACATCCTCCTGAACAACATCGCCTGGTGTCTGCGCCGGTCCCCGCTCTTCCCGGTCCCGGGTGACGGGAGCTACCGCGTGCAGCCGGTCTCGGTCGGCGACACGGCCCGCCTCGCCGTCGACGCCGGTCTCTCGGAGGAAGACGTCGTGCTCGACGCGGCCGGGCCGGAGACGTACACGTACGAGCAGCTCGTGCGGCTCATGGCCACGGCGGTCGGCCGGCGCCCGCGGCTGGTGCACGTGCCGCCGCGCGTCGCGGTCGCTCTCGCGCGCCTCGTCGGCGTCGTCCAGCGTGACGTGATGCTGACCTCGGAGGAGCTCCGTGGCCTGATGGCGAGCCTGCTCGTCTCCCACGCTCCGCCGCTGGCGCGTGAGAGCTTCCGCGCGTGGTGCGAGTCGCACGCGCCGGAGCTCGGACACAGCTACGTGTCGGAGCTCGCCCGCAACTTCCGGCCGTACCGTTAGCTCGCACGCCGAAGGTTGCGCGCCGTCCGCCTGCCGTCCAGGGAGAATGTGGCCGTGGCCCGCTCGGAGATCACGATCGACCTCGGCGCCGTCCGGCGCAACGCACGCACGCTGCTGCGCACGCTCGGCGGGGCGGAGCTGTGGGCCGTCGTCAAGGCGAACGGCTACGGCCACGGCGCGGCGGACGTCGCCGGCGCGGCACTCGGGGCGGGGGCGACCGCGCTCTGCGTCGCGACCGTGCCGGAGGCGCTCGCGCTGCGCGGCGAGCTCGGCGGCGTCCGCGTGCTCGTCATGGGCCCCGCCGCGAACCGGGAGATCGCGCAGGCGCGCGACGCAGGGCTCGAGCTCGTTGTCGCCGACGGCGAGGTGCCGGACGGCATTCGCGTCCATCTCAAGCTCGACACGGGGATGGGCCGCTGGGGCCTCTCCGAGCTCCCCGCGCCGGGCCGCGAGGTGGTCGGCCTGATGAGCCACTTCGCGAGCGCCGACTCGGACGCCGCCTTCACCCGCTGGCAGATCGAGCGCTTCCGCGCGGTGACCGACGCCTTCGCGCACCTCACCCGGCACATCGCGAACAGCGCGGGCGCGCTGCGCTACCCCGAGGCGCGCTTCGACGCCGCCCGTTGCGGGATCGCCCTCTACGGCCTCTCGCCCTTCGGTGAGGATCCCGCCGCGGATGGGCTCGAGCCCGCGCTGCGCTGGGATTCCGAGCTGGCGCAGGTGAAGCTTCTCCAGCCCGGCTCGAGCACCGGCTACGGTCGCCGCCACGTCACCGGGCAGCCGACGTGGATCGGGGTCGTCCCGGTCGGCTACGCGGACGGCTTCCGGCGCGACCTGACGGGGACGGAGGTGCGCGTTGCGGGCGAGCGACGCCGCGTCGTCGGCACGGTCTCGATGGACGCCTTCGCCGTCGAGCTCGACCGCGAGCTGCCGCTTGGGACGTCGGTGACGATAGTCGGGCCCGGAATCGGGCTCGACGAGCACGCCCGCGTCGCCGGCACGATCGGGTACGAGCTGGCCTGCGGCATCAACGCCGACCCCACGCGGGCGCGCCGCATCGTCGTCCATGGATGACCTCGTCTCTGAGCTGCTCGGTGGGGAGGACGCGTGGATCGTCGGGGGCGCGCTCCGCGACGAGCTGCTCGGGCGGCCGGTGCTCGACCTCGATGTCGTCTGCCGCGAGCCGGAGCGCGCGGCGCGTCGCTACGCGAAGCGCGCGGGCGGCGCCCCGTTCCCGCTCTCCGAGCGCCACGGCGCCTGGCGGGTGGCGCTCGAGGCGGGGCGCACCGTGGACTTCACACCTTTGCCCGAGCGGATCGAGGACGATCTCGCCACGCGCGACTTCGCACTCAACGCGATCGCCGTCCCGGTCGCCGGCGGCGCGCTGCTCGACCCCTACGGTGGCCGGGCCGACATCGAGGCGCGGGCGATCCGAGCCGTCTCCGACACCGTGTTCGCGGACGACCCGCTGCGGCTGCTGCGCGCGGTGCGCCTCGAGGACGAGCTCGGCTTCCGGCTGGACGGGCACACCGAGGAGCTCGTGCGGGCACATGCGGAACGGGTCGGCGAGCCTGCCGGCGAGCGGATCCTCGCCGAGCTCCACCGGCTCTCGTCCGCCGGGTACCGCCGGCTTGCCGAGCTTGACCTGCTCGCGCCCCTGGGCGGCTCGCTCGCCGGGCCGCTCGATGCGCTCGACGACCCGGGCTTCCGCCTCGTCGCCGTCTTCCGCGGGGCGTTGCGCCGCTTGCCGATCTCGAACGACCTCGCCCGCTACGCGACCGCGCTGCTCCGCGCCGAGGCGCCCGCGGACGGCGGCGCGCGCGCGCTCCACCGCTTCCGGCGGGCGACCGAGCCGTGGGCGCTCGACGCGCTCGCGTTCCTCGGCGTGCCGGAGCTCGCGCCGGCGGTCGAGGCAGCCCGGCTGGCCGATCCCGCCGAGCCGCTCGTGCGCGGCGACGAGCTGGACCTGGCGCCGGGTCCGGAGATCGGGCGTATGCTCACGCTGATCGAGGAGGAGCGCGCATGCGGAACGATCTCGACCCGGGAGGAGGCGCTGGCACTGGCCCGCCGGGAAGCACAGCCGTGAGCCTGGCCCGCTTCGCCCGCGAGGCCGAGCGGCTCGCCCTGCACCAGGATGCCGGCGCGGCAGCGCTCGCCGAGCGCGTGCGCCGCGTCACGGAGCCTCTGACGGGCGACGAGCGAGCGCTCGACGCGGGCTGCGGCGCGGGGGCGCTCGCGCTCGCGCTGGCGCCCCTCGTCCGCGAGGTCGTCGGCGTGGATCTCGTCCCCGAGCTGCTCGAGCAGGCGCGCCGCCGCGCGCCCGCAAACGCGACCTTCGTGGAGGGCAACGTCGAGAAGCTGCCGTTCGAGCGCGGCGAGTTCGATCTCTCCGGCTGCATGCGCGTTCTCCACCACGTTGTCAGGCCCGAGCTCGTACTCTCCGAGCTCGGGCGCGTGACGCGGCCGGGGGGCCACATCCTCGTCGTCGACCAGCTCGGCGCCACCGATCCGCTCGCGCAGCTCGAGCGCGACCGCTTCGACCGCACGCGCGACCCTTCGCACCAGCGCAGCCTGCCGGACGCCGACATCCGGGCCCTGCTCGAGATGAACGACCTCGTCGTCGTTCGGAACGAGATCGGGTTCGAGGAGCGCGAGCTCGAGTCGTACCTCGACCGGGCAGGGCTCTCCGACGAGGAGCGGGAGCGCGCCGCCGCCCTCGCCCCGGGCCCTCGCTGGCAGGTCGAGGTCGGCTGGTACCTCGCGCGGAAGCCCGGCGGCTAGGAACTCGTCAGGTCAGAGCGGCCGGTAGCCGAGGCGGCCGACGACGCGCGCGTAGAGCCCGGGCAGCAGCGCCTGCCCGATCGAGAGCAGCCGGTACGGGAACCAGGGCACCGTGATCTCGCGCTTGTCGTGCTCGACGGCGTTCACGATCGCCGTCGCGACCTGAGACGCCTCGATCACGAAGCGGCGCATCAGCCTGCTCCGCAGCGTGGACTGCTGCGGGAAGCCCTCCGTCTCGACGAAGCCGGGGAGCACGGTGTGGACCGAGATGCCACGACCGCGCAGCAGCGCCGCAGCCGAGCGCGAGAACGCGAGCTGCGCGTGCTTGGAGGCCGCGTACGGGCCGGCGGGAGCGAAGGAGACTGTGCCGGCGACCGAGACGACGTTGACGACGTGCGCGTCGCCGGCCGCCTCGAGCGCAGGCAGGAAGGCGCGCAGGCACCAGACTCCGCCGAGGTAGTTGGTGTCCATCACCTGCTCGATCAGCTCCGGCTCGACGTCCACGAAGCTGCCGCGGCCCGGGATGCCGGCGTTGTTGACGAGCAGTCCGATCCGCGGGTGGCGGCCGGTCACCGCGGCCGCGGCCCGTTCGACGCCGGCGCGGTCGGAGACGTCGCAGACCTCGAACTCGCCGCCGATCGCCTGCGCCAGGGGCGCCAGCTTCTCGGCGCGGCGCGCGAGCAGAATGCAGTGCCAGCCGCGCGAGGCGAGCTCGCGCGCCGTCGCCTCGCCGATCCCCGACGAGGCACCCGTGATCACCGCGACGCGTTGCTCGCTCACAGGCGTGAGCGTAGATGATTGATTCCCAATCACCGCACCCCCGAGTGGGGGCCTGAGCACGGCGCATCGCGGCCGCCTCGCCCGGCACCAAGGCAACCAGCCTTGGCACCGGTCGAGTCGGCCACGCTGCTTGGCCCATGCCCTCCCTGAGGGCACGCCGATTGGGAATCAATCATCTAGCCGCCCGCGGCGCGGCAGACCTGCACGATCTGCCGTGCCTCCGCGGTGCGCCCGCTCGCGTCGGTGACGACGGTCCGCAGCTCGTGCCTGCCCGCGGCGGCGCCCTTCGTCCGCCATGTCGCGCGGTAGAGCCCGGCGGCGCCCGTGCGCGCGGTCGCGAGCAGCCGGGCTCCGTCGAGGAAGCGCACGGAGACGATCTGGACCGGGGCCGAGGCGACGACGTCGAGCCGCTCGCTCGCCTCGAGGCAGCGACCGGTGGCGGAGGGCTCGAGCCAGGTCACGGCGGGGCCGGCGACGACCTGGAGCTGCCGGGCGGCGACCGTGGTGTTCGGCAGCAGCGCGTCGCCGGAGGTCGAGACGTTCTTCGCCTCCTGGAAGTCGGACGCGGAGACAATGAGCCGCCGCTCCCCCGCCTTCAGCGGCGGCGCGTCCGCCGGCAGCCGGAAGAGCGCGATCCCCGAGACGGGGTCGTAGGCGCTCGCCCCGATGGTCACCCCCGCGTAGGAGATCCGGAGCGAGTAGGGGTTCACGCCCGCGCCGCCGTCGAGTGCCCGCACGGCGAGCGTCGGGCGGCCCGTCGAGACGCGCACGGTGAGGAAGCGGGCGAGCGGCGGCGTGACGTCGTTCACCCAGGAGCGCAGCAGGTACGAACCCCCGCGCGGGGCACCGGTGAAGCGGTCGCGGCCCGAGTCCACCGAGACGTAGTACGTCCCCGGGGTCGGGAAGACCGTCGCCGCGGCGCCGACGTCGAGCGGGTAGTCGGGCGTGAGCTGGTTCACGTTCACCGGAGTGCCGGCGTAGCCCTGGACGTCGTTCTCGTCCTTCGAGCCGAGCAACCAGGGGTGGACGAGCGAGCCGTCGGACGCGGAGATGATCGCGGCGCCCGCGTTCGCGACGGGCCGCTCGAGGTCGAAGCGGTAGAGCGTCTCGGCGCCGTCCTCTCGCACCGGCGCGTCCGCGTACGCCGGCGGTGGCCCGAAAGCGGCTCCCGGGTACCGGTAGGCCCCGGCGCGCGAGACGCCGCGGCGCGTATCCCCGCGCTGGATCGCCCGCAGCCGCAGCACGGGCGACGACTCGAGCCGCGGCCGCGTGACGAAGAACGCGTAGGGGACCTTGCGGACGATCGCGCCGCGGCGCAGGAGCAGGAAGCCGTAGCCATCGCCTGCCGTCGCGGCTGCGCCCGCACGCACGACGACCGGAACCTCGGCCGTCCCGCCCGGGGCGAGCGTGACGAGAGACGGAACCTCGAGCGCAGCGCCCGCTGGCTGAGACTGCGGGCGCAGCTCGACCGTCCACGTGCCGCCGCCGCCGGCGTCGGTGACCGAGAGCAGCAGCGCCTGCCTGGCCGGGCCGCCGCTGACGTTCAGGTCGCCGAACGAGAGCGACGTCGGGCTCGTGAAGAGCTGCGGGTCGTCGGCGGCCACGACGTCCACGAGCCCGCCGCCCGCCAGCAGGACGGACGCCTCCGTCGTGCGCGCGGTGTCGGCCCACGCGGCGCCGGCCGTCGAGACGAGAGCGGAGCGCACCTGCGCCGGGGACCAGCCCGGATGGCGCTCGAGGAGCAGCGCGGCGGCGCCCGAGACGTGCGGTGCGGCCATGCTCGTCCCGTCGAAGACGGCGAACGGCCCCCCGGAGCGGGCGGACGTCGCTGAGAGGATCTGGCCGCCCGGCGCGGCGAGGTCCGGCTTGAGCAGGTGTCCGAACGCCGTCGGCCCCTCCGCGGAGAAGCTCGTCATGACGCCGCTCCGTCCCGTGGCGAGCTCCCGGGGGCTCCGGCCGATCCGCACCGGGGCGCGGCCGCCGAGACCCGCCAGGTACGCGCGCAGCCGCTCGCCGTCGAGGTCGGCGACCATGCCCCCCGGAATCGGCAGGCTGACCGGGATCTCGTTCGCCTCGCCGGCGCGGTTGTCCACGACGACGATCCCGATCGCGCCGGCCTCCCGCGCGCGGCGCGCCTTCGAGGCGAACGTGCACTCACCCCGCCAGACGAGCGCGAGCGCTCCGGCGATCGCGCCCGGCCGTAGCGGGCCCGGCCCGCCGTTCGGATTCGCCGCAGCGCCGCAGAGCCGGCGGCCGACCGGCGCGCCGTCCCCGCCCACGAGCGAGCCCACGTCCACGAGAGCGCGGTCGGCGGAGCCCCAATCGGCCGGGGCCTTGCCACCGCTCGCGCCGACGAACGGGATCCCCTGGAGGCTTGCCGGTGCGCCGGTCACGTCGAGCGCGGGCGCGAAGACACGGTCGTTCGAGACGGCGGCGACCGCGATCGCGTCCGGTGCCGTCCCCGGCGATCCGGTCGACCCGGCTCCGTAGTCGTCGCGGTCGTTCCCCGCCGAGACCACCGGCACCACGCCGGCGAGGGCGACGTTCCGGATCGCCTCGACCAGCACGTCGTTCACCGGCTCGGACTGCGGCCCGCCGCCCGAGAAGTTGATCACGTCCATGCCGTCGGCGACCGCGGCCTCGAAGGCCGCGACGATCTCGGGCGAGTTCGCCTGGTTGCCGATCGGCGTCGGCACGTTGAAGACGCGGTAGTTGCCGAGCCACGCCTTCGGCGCGACGCCGGAGAGACCGGCCGTCGCGGGGTGGTCGGCGCCGGCGGGAGCGTTGGTGCCCTCGGCCCCGGCGGCGATCCCGGCCACGTGCGTGCCGTGGAACGACTCCTTCGGGTCGAGCGGCAGCCTGCCCGCGCGGCCGCTGCCCGGGCCGGGGAAGGCCCGTGCCACGATCACCTTCGGCGTCGTCCACTTCGTGCCGCCTTTCGGGAAGCCGGGCGGGTACGCGAGGCCCGCCGGGTCGAGGAACCGGTTCTCCTGGTCGAGGCCGTCGTCGACGATCGCGATCTTCACGCCCGCGCCTCCCGCGCGCGCCGGGCCGCCCAGACGGTCGGCGCCGATCAGGCCGGGGCTGCGATCGAGGGCGAGCGTGTAGCGGTAGCTCGGATAGACCCGCGCGGCGAACGGGAGCGAGACGAGCTCGGGGAGCCGGCCGGCGGGCAACTCGACGGCGAGCCCGTCGAGCACGATCCGGTAGCGGCGCGACACGGTCGCCTCCGGGATCGCCCGCGTGAGAACGGCGACCGCCGCGCGCTGCGCCGCCTCGAGCCGCGCGAGGTAGACCCGCGAGGAGAGGCTCGACACGTTCAGCCGGCGCACCGTCCCTCGCCCGGCGAGCGTCCGGCCGAAGGCGGCGAGCGGTGGGTCGGGCAGCGTCACGATCACCCGCACGCGGCCTCTGCTGCGAGCCGCCGGCATCGCGATCGTGCCGGCCCAGACGCCCGGCGTCGCGAGCTCGCCCTGCGGGCGTGATAGCGGCTGGAAGTCGGCCGCCGCGGGAGCCGCCAGCGTCAGCGCCGCGGCGACGGGAATGAGGAAGGTGGTGCGACGCACGGGAGAGGCAGGGTAGCGATTAGACTCGCCCTTGCGCCCCCGGCCCCTCCCGGCCGGCGAAGCCGGCCTTCGGGGCCGCGGCCCCGAAGGCAAGGGGCTCCTCTTCCGGACAGCGGCTGTGCGTTTCGGGCGCGAGCATGATTAGACTCGCTTCATGGCCGGACGGTTCGAGGGGAAGACCGGGCTCGTGCTCGGGGTCGCCAACAAGCGCTCGATCGCGTGGGCGATCGCGCGGCGCCTCGCAGACGAGGGTGCCAGCCTCGCGTTCACGTACCAGGGCGAACGCATTGCCGACAACGTCCGCCAGCTCGCGGCCACCGTCGGGAGCCCGCTCGTGACCGAGTGCGACGTCCGCTCCGATGCCGACATCGCGCGCGTCTTCGCGGAGACGGCGGAGGCGTTCGGCGGCGGCCTCGACCTGCTCGTCCACTCGGTCGCCTATGCGGCCGCTGAGGACCTCGAGGGCCGCTTCATCGACACCCCGCGCGACCGGTTCTGGATGGCGGTGGACATCAGCGCATACTCGCTCGTCGCCTGCGCGCGGGCGGCCGAGCCGCTGCTGGAGGCGCGCGGCGGAGGCTCGATCGTGACGATGACCTACCTGGGCGGCGAGCGCGCCGTGCCCCACTACAACGTGATGGGCGTCGCCAAGGCGACCCTCGACTCCTCCGTGCGCTACCTCGCCTGGGATCTCGGCCAGAAGAACATCACGGTCAACGCTATCTCCGCCGGCCCGGTGCGGACGCTTGCCGCCCGCTCGATCGCCGGCTTCCCGACGATGGAGGCGATCGTCGAGGAGCGCGCGCCGCTGCACCGCGCGATCTCGGCGGAGGACGTCGCGGCCGGGGCTGCCTACCTGCTCTCCGCCGACGCGGCGAACGTGACCGGGACGACGCTCTACGTCGATTCCGGCTACCACTCGATCGGGATGTAGCTACCGGCGGGCGCGCACCGCGCGCAGCGCGATCCCGGCCGGCTTTCCGAACTCCTCCACCAGCGCGCTCGACTCGACGGCGACGAGGTGCCAGCCCTCGCGCCCGAGGGCGAAGCGCAGCGTTCGCGGCTCGGCGACCCGGTCGATCAGCTCGAGCCGGCCGTCCACGGAGAAGCGCCCGGAGATCGGGACGCGGGCGGCGACGTCTAGCTCGACCGTGCGCCCGTAGACCCAGAAGGCGGCATAGCGGTCGCGCGCCGCCCAGCCGGAGAGCGGGAAGAAGCGCCAGCCGGAGCAGAAGACCGGCGGGCCGGGCTCGACGTCGAAGCGCTCGGCGGGGCCGCCGCCGCGTACCCACAGCGTGGCGGGCGGGTCGGAGGCGACCGGGCGGAAGCCGTTCGCCGCCAGCCCGCGCAGGGCGAAGGCGAGCGTGTCCGGGACGAAGCGGTTGTTCACGAACAGGCCTCCGTGCACCATCACGGCGCGGACCTCCAGCCGCCGGAGGAGCGCCGCCCCGCCCCGCGTCCAGTCGCCGCAGTTCAGGCGCCGCAGGGCCTGCTCGACCTCGGCCGCCTCCCGGTCGGCAACGGTCGAGTAGCCGCCCGGCCGCTCCCGCCGCGCCTGGAGGGTGTAGTACTGATAGACGCTGCCGTAGTGGATGTCCGGCTTGAAGACCGGCAGCTCGACGACGCGGCCCGGCGGCTGGGAGCGGAGCGCCGCGTACGCCTCGTTGCCGGGATCCGCGGCGGAGGGGTCGTAGGGGAAGACCGCCAGGTCGAGGACGAGCACGGCGGCGGCGACGGCCGGCGCGAGGCGCCACCGGACGCGGGCGACGGCGAACGCGACGAGCGCCGCGAGCGCGAGACAGGCGACGGGCAGCAGCCGTCCCGGCACCCGCGGGTAGCGGAGCGGCGGCAGCGCGTGCCAGAGCGGCTCGTAGAGCGGCGTGTTCGTGCCGAGCGCGAGCACGATCGGGACGGCGGCGCCGAGCCCGAGCAGGGCCGCGAGTCCCCG
>Ga0209514_10007237_pt1 | contig 13186 bp, 15 predicted proteins | sample Subgrocontami58m_FD_187452 | JGI IMG/M metagenome (GOLD analysis project Ga0209514, IMG submission 187452) | Subsurface groundwater microbial communities from S. Glens Falls, New York, USA - GMW37 contaminated, 5.8 m (SPAdes) (version 3) | ecosystem: Environmental > Aquatic > Deep subsurface >...
AGAACTCGATAATCGCGGCGCGCATAGGCTTCGGTAAGGTCTCGTATTCGGCCGCCAACATGCCGCAGAGGCAGAGGCGCCGCTGTTGGAGGACGGCGGCGTAGACGCCGGCGTAGGCCTCCAACCGGGCGCGAGCGTCCGGAGATCGGGCCTCGATGCCGGCCAGCGCAGCGGTGAAGCGCGCAGCATAGCGCGCGATCAGTGCACGGCCGAGCTCGGCCTTGCCAGCGAAGTAGTAGTGGAGACTCGCCGTCGTGAGCTTCAGCTCAGCGGCGACATCCGCGTAGCTGAAGCCGTTGAAACCGCGACGCTGAACCAGCTTTTCGGCCACGTCCAGGATCCGCGTGGCCGTGTCAGAGCCTCCCGGCTGCCGCTTTCTGGCCATGGGCAACATCCTACCATGGGCACCAAGCCCCCTTGACATCTATCTACTAGTAGATTAGCATACGGGCCAGCAGGGCTATCAGTCACGCTGGAGACCCCAGGAAGGAGAACCATCATGCAAGAAACAGAGCACAGGAGCTTCCAGGCTCCGGACGAGACGCGCGAGTTCCCCCATGGCCAGGCCGCGATCCTGACCATGGGCGGCGCCCAGTTGGGACGGCTGACCCTCCAGCCCGGCTGGCGCTGGTCGAACGACGTGAAGCCGATTGCTAGGACGCCTAGCTGCGAGGCACCGCACTTCCAGTACCACGTCAGCGGCCGGCTGGCGATCCGCATGGACGACGGCACGGAGTTCATCGCCGGGCCTGGGGACGTGACATCCCTGCCCCGGGGCCACGACGCCTGGGTTCTCGGCGACGAACCGGTGGTCGTGGTGGACTGGTACGGCGCCAGCAACTACGCCAAGGCCCAGTAGACCTCGACTGGCCGAGGAGGGGGAGTTCACGGCAGGACGAGTCCGGCGCGCCTGTTGGTTGCAATAGCACCACGGTGTGGTGAATGATCCACCACACCGTGGTGGGCCACCCCGCTCTCCGTGGGCAGTTGCCAAATCCGGCGAACGGTTGGGGGCTAGCGAGACCCTTCCCAGAGCCGGGATGGGGCTCTGTGGGCGCCCTCGGACGGCCGCGCTCGGTTTCCTGGACCGCCGGCGCGTGACCAGTACCCACGGCAGCCAGAGCGACGACGGCCGCTTGCGTAGGGTGGCGGCCCACATGCCCCGCTGGCGGTGGTGGCCTGTCGCTGGCGTCACGGTGGCTTGCGCTGTCTTCAGCCTCGGGGCGTGCATCCCGCCGCCAGAGCTCCCGGGCCCCGCACCAGCCGTGGCGCCCTCGGGCGTCCCGATCCCGGCTACGTCCGTCCCAGCGCCAACCAGCGCTCTCCCTCCCATGGCGGCTGAAGAGAGGGTCCAGCTCGTCAACCCCCCGGTTTCCCGCCAGTTCTACACCGTCTACGGGTCCGCGACCGACGAGATCTTTCGCTCCATCGAGCGGCTGGGGCCGACGGGCGAGAAGGGCGAGCGCGCGACCGGATTGACCGCGGCCAAGTGGTCCTATGAATGGGCCACCAGGCAAACCGCGAGTTCATGCGCGATGACGGCGATGACGGTCACCCTGGCCATGACGGTGACCCTGCCCAAGCTCGACAACCTCTCCCAGCGTTCGCCTGCGCTCCTCGCCAGGTGGGAGACCTTCGCTGCCGCAGTGGACGCGCACGAACAACGGCACGTCGACATCTATCTCGCGGGCGGCACGAACATCACGGAGCAGATGCAGGGCATCCCCCCATCATCCTCCTGCCCAAGCCTCAAGGCGCAGATCGACGCCGTTTGGACCGCCCAGCAAACCCTCACCGACCAGGCGCAAGAGCGCTTCCACGACGAGGACCGGGCTCGCATCCGCACCGCACGGCAACCGATTCAGGCCCAGAAAGACGCTGCCGAGGCGAGACGTCGCGAGCTGCGGTCCCAAGCCGCAGCGATCGACGCCGATCTTGCTGCAATGAAAGAGCAGATCGACGGCTTGGGCACCCAGATTGCCGGGCTGAAACGACGGATGGAAGCGATTGAGGGCCGGTACCCGAACCTGGTCATACCCGAGCCCAGCTACAGCGAGCATGAGCGGCTGCGGATGCAGCACAATAGCCTGGTGGGCCAACTCAACCCGCTGGTCGATCGGCACAATTCCACCTTGGGCCGCAGTAAGACCCTGGCCGCGCAGGACACGAACCTGGTGGATGAGATCAACGAGCTGGTCGAGCTGCTCAATTGGATTCAGTAGGAGGGGTGCCATGACGGAGCTGGGCTGGGGCATCGTGGGTCCCGGTGGCGTCGCGGACCGATGCGTGGCGCCGGCCGTCCGCCAGGCCCCTGGGAGCCGCCTCGTCGCCGTGTGCAGTCGCAGTCTCGATCGAGCGCAGGTGTTCGCGAGCAGCAACGGCGCCGAAGCCGGCTACGACGACCTGGTCCAGTTCCTGCGGCACCCGGGCCTGGACGTCGTCTACGTGGCCACGCCCGACGGCCTGCACGAGGAGCCCGTCGTGGCTGCCGCGCGGGCGGGGAAGCACGTCCTCTGCGAGCTCGTCCTCTCCATCGATGTCGAGTCCTGCTTGCGGATGATCCGCGCCTGCCGCGCGGCGGGGGTCGTCCTGGGGACCCACATTCAGCACCGCCACAGCCCGGCCAACCAGGAGATGCGCCGCCTTATCCGGGAGGGGGCCGTGGGCGAGGTGCTGCAGGTCAGGGCTCAATACTGCCTCCCCAGCTTCGCGGCCTTCGGAGGAGCCATGGGGTTCCTGAGGCAGCACTGGGAGGTCAAGGCCACACCCGTGTTCGACCACCCGAGGCCGGCGTGGAAGGCCGATCCGGCTGTACGGGGCGGAGGCGTCAGTGTGAATACAGGGCCTTCAGCCGTGGACCTGCTCCGCTCCCTGCTGGATCGGGAGGTGGAGGAGGTCTTCGCCTATTCCGACGGGGCCACGGCGCCACGAGGCATGGAAACGGTGGCCACGGTCTTGCTGCGCTTCGAGGGCGGGATCGTCGCCACCATGGAAGCCAGCCAGCGCAACCCCTACGCCGACAACGACGTCGTGGTGTACGGGACGCAGGGGCGCCTGGCCAGCCTGGGCGGGCTGCGTCTCTACACGGATGGCGACCTCGAGCTGGTGAACGCGGCGGGCAGGCGCCGGACGGAGTTCCGGCAGGGCAACGTGTACGTCGACACGGTGGAGATCTTCAACCGGGCGGTGCACGGGAACGGCGAGTTCCTCCCCTCCGGGGTGGATGGCCTGCGCGAGCGCGAGATCAACCTCGCGTGGGTCGAATCCACCCGCACCGGCCAACCGGTGAGGGTGCAGCGGCACGATCCCTGAGCTGGTCCCCGGAGATTCTCCTCAACCTCCGTCCCGACAGTGACGTGTTAAGCTTGCCGGCAGCACGGGGCAATCCGGCGGCTCGCTGACCTCCAGACCGGCCAGCCTGGTCGCCGAGAGCAGATGGAGGTGCTGGCGTGATCACGTACAAGGGCGAACAGATCGAGGTGTGGGACGCCCACGCCCACATGGGGCAGCGCCAGAAGCTGGCCATCCACCAGATCCCCCGCATCATGGCCTTCATGCCGGACGAGATGATCGCGCGCATGGACGAGTCCGACGTGGACGGGGTCACCCCCTTCGCCATCGGCGCCGGTGACCGGAGCGACTACGCCGAGACCAACCGGCTCATCGCCCAGGCCGCGCGCGACCACCCCGGCCGCATGGTTGGCTTCATGCGCCTCAATCCCACCTACGGCGTGGAGCACAACCGGGACCTGCTCGATGAAGGGGTCGCCCTGGGCCTCAGGGGTCTCAAGTTCCACCCCGAGATCGAGCACTTCGCGGCGGACGATCGCCAGCTCGTGTACCCCCTGATGGAGCGGGCCGAGCACCATGGCCTGGTGGTCATCTTCCACTGTGGCATGTGGGACAACGCCAGCCCGGACCGTATCGCCCAGGTGGCGCACGACTTCCCCCGGGTGAGCGTCATCGCTGGCCACTCGGGGCTGACCGAGGGCGTGCGGCCGGTGGTGGAACACGCCAGGCAACTGCCCAACCTGTTCATGGACAGCTCCAGCGTCGGCTGGATCCCCTACTTTTGTGAGACAGTCGCCTACGCTGGAGCGGACCGGGTGCTGTACGGCTCGGACACCCCCTTCAACCACATGAAGATGGAGCTGGACAAGATCGCCGTCTACGCCAACGCTCACCTCCAGCTCTCCGTCGACGACCTCCGCCTGGTCATGGGCGGCAACCTGAAGCGGCTCCTGGGCCTGGCGTAAGAAGCCCTCTCCCAGGGGGAGAGGGCTGGGTGAGGGCCGATCAGCTTCTTTTCGAGGAGAACCACCGTGACAGAAGAAGAGGTGTTCGATAGCCCGAGGGACTGGGTCGCCGCCCACATCCGCCGGTACATAGAGACCGACGGCGAGGATGGACACCTCTGGCGCGGCGTGCCCACCCTGCTCCTCACGACCCGGGGCCGCCGCTCGGGCAAGCTGCGCCGTACGGCCCTCATCTACGGGCGCGACGGCGACCGCTACGTCGTGGTCGCTTCCACGGGCGGGGCCGACCGCCACCCGCGTTGGTACCTGAACCTCGTGGCGGACCCCAGCGTGCGGGTGCAGGCTGGCGCCGCGCGGTTCACGGCTTGGGCGCGCACCGCCTCGCCTGAGGAGAAAGCCCGTCTCTGGCCCATGATGACCGGGGAGTGGCCCGCCTACGACGAGTACCAGACCAGGACCACTCGCGCTATCCCCGTGGTCATCCTGGAGGCGGCGTAGCGGCGGGCGGGTTCAAGGTCACCAGCAGAGCAGCCTATGAGAAGCCAGGCTGATCTCTCTGGAGCCAACCCGGGCGCGTAACGGCGCGGGAACACAAAGTCGGCACTTGCGCGGCAGTGCCGACTTTGTGTGGCGTCTGGCCGGCCCACCTTGGGTATAGCGAGCACAACGTCGGGGCTTGTGCATAACCCCCGACGTTTCGTATCATTGGGCCGTCATGGTGAGCGGCACCGAACGTCAGGCACTCCAGGTCATTCACCGGCTCGGGGTCGTGCGGGCGGCCGACATCGAGGCCCAGGGCATCCCCCGCCGGTGGCTGTATCGGCTCCTGCGCCAGGGAGACGTGGAGCGTCGGGGGCGGGGGATCTACGTCGCCAGCAGCCACTCTTACACCGCCGATCACGCCCTCGCCCAGGTCGCGAAGCGGGTTCCGAGTGGCGTGATCTGCCTGCTTTCGGCACTGCGCTTCCACGAGCTGACGACCCAGCTTCCGGCCGAGGTGTGGATCGCCCTGCCCGAGAAGGCGCGCAAGCCACGGCTCGACTACCCGCGGCTTAGAGTCACTCGTTTCTCGGGACCGGCCCTCACCGAAGGCATTGAGACGCACGAGATCGAGGGGGTCGATGTCTCCGTATACTCGGCGGCCAAGACCGTGGCCGACTGTTTCAAGTACCGCAACAAGGTGGGCATCGACGTCGCCGTCGAGGCCCTGCGCGACTTCGGCCGCCGCCACCGCGGCGGCGCGACGGAGCTGGCACACTTCGCCCGGGTCTGCCGCGTGACCCGCGTGATGCAGCCCTACCTGGACGCGATCGCATGACGGAGCCGAAACGGAACCTCCCGGCCTCCGTCGTGGCACGGCTGCTGAATCGGGCCAAGCAGACCGGCGACACCTACCAGGCCCTCCTCACGGGCTTCTGCTGCGAGCGCTTCCTCTACCGGCTGGGCGAGTCCGCCGCGAAAGACCGCTTCGTGCTCAAGGGCGCGATGCTCCTGCGCCTGTGGTCGGAGCAGCCCTACCGGGCGACGCGCGATCTGGACCTGCTGCGTCAGGGCGACGGCGCCTTCGAGGCCATCCGGGCAGACATCGAGGCGATCTGCTCGGTGGAGGTTGAGCCCGACGCGGTCGTGTTCGATGCTGCTGCGCTGCGGATCGAGCCGATCCGCGCCGAGGACGAGTACGCGGGTACACGGGTTGCCCTGCCGGCCCGCTGCGGGACCGCGCGGCTGACGCTGCAGATCGACATGGGCCTGGGAGACTCGGTTTGGCCGCCTCCTCAGCTATGCTTCTACCCGGCACTGCTGGCATTCCCACCGCCCACGGTCCTCGCGTACCCGCCGGAGGCGGTCATCGCCGAGAAACTCGAGGCCATCGTGGTCCTCGGCGACCGCAACAGCCGAATCAAGGACTTCTTCGACCTGCAGCACCTCGCGAGCCGGTTCGAGTTCGACCGGGAGACCCTGGCGGAAGCGGTGAGCCGGACCTTCGCGCGGCGGCGGACGCCGGTGCCACGAGAGGAGCCCATCGGGCTCACTCCCGCCTACTGGGAGAATGCGTCGCGGGCGCCGCAGGTGCGCGCATTCGCCCGGCGCGCGGGCCTCACGGTGGGGCCGGAGCCGGGTGACGACATCCTGGCCGCTCTCCGGCCCTTTCTCCTGCCGATCCTGGGCGATCTGGACCGAGCCGTCGCGACGCCCGGGACCTGGCCGCCGGGAGGCCCGTGGCGCGCCCGAGAAGAGGCGACGCCATGACTCTGACCGCTGCCCAACGCCCCTCCCGCGAGATTGATGGCAAGGGCCGTACCGTTCGCGAGCTCCTCGCCGGCCGCAAATACTCGATCGATTACTATCAGCGGGAGTACAAGTGGCAGACCAAGCAGGTCGCCGAGTTGATCGACGACCTCGCCGCCAAGTTCCTGGAGAGCCACGAGGAAACGAACGAGCGCAGCGCAGTGGCCGACTACGGCCACTACTTCCTGGGATCGATCATTATCAGTGACAAGGACGGGCGGAAGTTCATCATCGACGGCCAGCAGCGGCTCACCACACTCACGCTGCTCCTCATTTTCCTCCAGCACCAGCTCGAGGACGTGGAACAGAAGGGACAGATCGCCGACCTCATCTTCTCGCAGAAGTTCGGGAAGCATCCTCGCCCGCTACGCCGACATCGACGATTGCTTCCCGGAGGAGATACAGGGTGCGGCGCTCCCGTACTTCGCGGATTGGCTGATTGAGAACGTGCACCTAGTCGAGATCACGGCCTACGCCGATGGGGACGCCTACACGATCTTCGAGACGATGAACGACCGCGGCCTCTCGCTCACGCCTGCGGACATGCTGAAGGGCTATCTCCTCGCCAATATCACCGACGCCGACCGCCGCACGCGGGCGAGCCGGGTGTGGAAGGAGCGCGTGGCCGCGCTCCTCGATATCGGGAAGGACGAGGACGCCGACGGCCTGAAGTCGTGGCTGCGCAGCCAGTGGGCCGAGAGCATCCGCGAGCGCAAGCGCGGCGCGGCCCCGCAAGACTTCGACCTCCTCGGCACCGAGTTCCACCGTTGGGTCCGCGATCACGAAGACCGCCTCGGACTGACGGCGAGCGCAGAGTTCGGTCGCTTCATCGAGCGTGACTTCGCCTTCTACGGCCAGTGGTACGAACGCCTGCGCCGCGCCGCCGAGGCCCTCACGGATGGTCTCGAGTGCCTCCACTTCAACGCGCAGCACAATTACACGCTGCAGTACCCGGTGCTGCTCGCGCCCCTCCGGGTCGAGGATAACGAGGCGACCAGCCTATGCAAGCTGCGGGTCGTCGCGGCCTACGTGGACATCCTGATCAACCGGCGCATCTGGAACTCGCGCGCGATCGATTACTCTACGATGCAGTACGCCATGTTCCTGGTGATGCGGGACATCCGAGGCAGGAGCGCGCTAGAGCTGGCAAGCTCCTTGGCGAGCGCCTCGACGCCGATACAGAGACCTTTGCGAGCAACGACCGCTTCCGGCTCCACGGGATGAACGGCCGCCAGATCCACCGGCTGCTCGCGCGCATGACCGACTACCTGGAGACCCATTCAGGCCAGGCCTCCCGCTACGCCGAGTACGCCCAGCGGGGCCGCAAGGGCTACGAGATCGAGCACGTGTGGGCCGACCACGCCGAGCGCCACGCCAACGAGTTCGCCCACCCGAGCGAGTTCCAGGAGTACCGGAACCGCATCGGCGGCCTGCTGCTCCTGCCCAAGAGCTTCAACGCGGCCTATGGCGACTTGCCCTACGCGGAGAAACGCGTGCACTACGACAGCCAGAACCTGCTCGCGCGCAGCCTCCACGAGCGGGCCTACGAGTTCAATCCCGGCTTCCGAAGGTTCATCGAGGAGAGCCACCTGCCATTCCACGCGCACGCCGAGTTCAAGAAGGCCGACCTCGACGCACGGCAGGACCTCTACCGCCAGCTCGCCGAGCGGATCTGGAGCCCACAGCGGCTTGATCGAGCGGCGACCTCGTGAGCCGGGCAACGAACGAGCGAGGCGGGACGAGTCTGCGCCGGTTCAAGCCGTATCCGGCCTACAAGGACTCCGGAGTCGAGTGGCTGGGCGATATCGCCGTCTACGCCAACGCCCATCTCCAGCTCTCAGTCGACGACCTCCGCTTGGTGATGGCCGGCAACCTGAAGCGGCTGGTAGACCTGGGATAGTTCGCAGCCTGTAACAAGCCAGGCTGGATCTTTATGCCGGGGGCGGGCGGGCTCTGGTAGAGTTGGCTGTGTGAGGTTCGCGCGCACCGCCCTCATCTCCGCCGCGGTGACGGGCAAGATCGACGTGCGGGAGTTCCGTCATCCCGGCGAAAGCCGGGATCCAGGCTCGAGCCCCGGGGTGAATGACACAGCCCTGCGTGTACGTACTTGCCAGCCGCCGCAACGGGACTTATGTGCGAGGACCTGCTGTGAGGGGCTGGATTCCGGCTTGCGCCGGAATGACGGGAGCGGGAGGAGCGGCGCGGCCACGGCTGGATTCCGCAGTACGCCGGAATGACGGGGGTGCGGACCCCTGCTCCCGGTAGCCGGTTTTCATCGTGCCGGCCTCGCAGGCTGCAATTGGCCGTACGGGAACCTGGCGATTCGACGACATCCCAGCCCCTCCGGGCAGGGATCCCTTGCCTCAGGGACGCCCGCTATTTATGCTTCCCGTGCTAACGCTGAATAACCGATCCGGCTATTAAGGGTTGCTGAACTGCCAGAGGCCGCAGCGATGAAGCGGGAGAGCACAGGCCGGTACGAAGTCACAACCGTCGAGGGAGAACGCATTCGGGCGTTCGTCCCAGCACCGCTGCCGCCCCAACCACCCCTCGCGTTCGAGGGCGAGGTGCAGCGGTCGCTGGAGCCGTCGCTCCTCGCCCTGGGCCGGCTGGACAGCCTCTCCACCCTTCTGCCCGACGCCTCGCCCTTTCTCTACGCCTACGTCCGCAAGGAGGCAGTGCTCTCGTCCCGGATCGAGGGCACGCAGTCGTCGCTATCGGACCTGCTTCTCTTCGAGCTGGAAGAAGCGCCGGGGGTGCCGCTCGACGACGTCACGGAGGTCTCGAACTACGTCGCCGCCCTCGACCACGGGCTGGCGCGCATGCGCGGAGGGTTCCCGCTCTCCAACCGGCTGATCCGCGAGATCCACGGCGTTCTGCTTTCGCGCGGCCGGGGCAGCGGCAAGGACCCGGGCGAGTTCCGCCGCTCGCAAAACTGGATCGGCGGCAGCCGCCCGGGCACCGCCGCGTTCGTGCCACCGCCGCCCCAGCTCGTCCCCGACTGTATGGCTGCCCTCGAGCGCTTCCTGCACCAGGGCACTGGCCTGCCGGTCCTCGTCCGCGCCGGCCTCGTGCATGTGCAGTTCGAGACCATCGACCCTTTCCTCGACGGCAACGGCCGCGTCGGCCGGCTGCTTATCACGCTCCTACTGTGCCACGCGGGTGTGCTGCGCGAGCCCTTGCTGTACCTCAGCCTCTACTTCGCGCAGAACCGCGCCGACTACTACCGCCTGCTCGATCTCGCGCGAACGACCGGGGATTGGGAGGCATGGCTCGCCTTTTTCCTCGAAGGGGTGCGCCAGACCGCGGAGGGCGCCGTTGCCACCGCCCGGCGTCTGGCGACTCTCTTCCGTGACGACGGTGCGCGCGTCGTGCCCCACGGCCGCCGGGCGGGATCAGCACTGCGCGTGCTCGAGGCGCTCAAGGCACGCCCCCTCGCGTCCGTGCAGGCTGTTTGCGCTAGAACCGGCCTCTCCTTCCCGGCCGCGGGCTCCGCCATGGATCTCCTCGTGGAGCTCGGCATCGCGCGCGAGCTGACCGGCAAGCGGCGCAGCCGGGTTTTCGCCTATGACCGCTATCTGGCGATTCTGAACGAAGGGAACTCGCAACAGGGAGACTGAAACATGGAGAATGTAGGCGCCGCGGTGCACGAGGCCACCGCCCGAGATATGCTCCGGACGGTCCAGGAGGCGGAACGCTGCGGCGTCCCGCAGGTCTGGCTGACCACCGGGACGGGACCGGACGCCCTCGCGGTCTTCGCGGCCGCCGCGGCCTCGACGAGCACAATCCGGATGGGCACGGCCATCGTGCCCACGTTCCCACGCCATCCCCTGGTGGTGGCTCAGCAGGCGGCGGACATTGCCCAGCTCGCCCCCGGCCGCTTCACCCTGGGCCTGGGGCCCAGTCACGCCGCGGGCATCGAGGGGCGCTACGGCATCCCCTACCAGCGGCCCCTACAGCACCTGCGCGAGTACGTGGCGGTCGTCAAAGCCGCCCTGGGCGGCGAGGCCGTGGACTTCGACGGGAAGCGGCTCCGGGCCCATGGCCGCTTGCCCTACGGGGCCGAGGTGCCCGTGATGATCTCTGCGCTGCGGGAGCGGTCCTTCGAGCTGGCGGGGGAGATCGCCGACGGCGCCATCACCTGGATCTGCCCGGCGCCCTACCTGCGGCGGGTGGCGTTGCCGGCGCTGGCGCGGGGCGCCGGCCAGGCGGGGCGGACCACGCCCCCGCTCATCGCCCATGCCTTCCTCTGCCTGACGGCGGACAGGCCCGCCATGGTGGCGGCGGCGGGCGAACGGATGGGCATCTACCCGCGGTCTGCCAACTACCAGGGGATGTTCGAGGCCGCCGGTTTCCCCGAGGCCCGGCAGGGCGCCTGGAGCGACGCCATGCTGGATGCCGTGATCGTCTGGGGAGAGGAGCAGCGGGCCGAGACGGCGGCGCGCCGCTTCCTCGACACCTCCGGCACCAGCGGGCTCATCTTGTCGGTCATGCCGCCCGCGGGCCAGGAGCGGTCAGCGGCCACTCGCCGGGCGCTGGAGTTCGTGGCTGGCCTTTAGCCTCACGACCTCCCCTAACCCCTCCTTGGTAAGGAGGGGGACAACTGCCACCCCTGACCCCTCCCTTCGCTAGACTCAGGGCAGGCCCTTGGTAAGGAAGAGGGACAGGTCTTCACCCCAGGACGCGGCGCACGTCGCTGGCGACGGCGTCCAGGTCCACGCCGTTCTCTTCGCGCAGCACCCGCCGCAAGACCGGGGGCACGGCGTCGAAGGTCGCGATCACCTGCTGCAGGACCGAGCGCTGCTGCCGCAGCCGCGCCGTCTCGTCAGCGGGCGTCACCAGGTCGTCCACGATGGCCTCCTCGGAACGAGAGGCGACCAGCGCCTCCGATAGCCCGCGCACCCAGACGCTGGCGCGCCGGCCTGGCCCCCGGCCCTCCTTGATCGGCTGCACCGCCACGACCTCGTCGCTCAAAACGTACATGCCGTAGCCCAAGGCTACCATCTGGCCGGACTGCACTCTCATGCACGGGCCTCCTTCCCAGCTCGAAGAGACCACTCGGCGCCAGCAACTGGCTGGCCGCGATTCGGATTATACTCGGGGACGGCCGCAGACAGAGGATCGAGACAGAGAATCGCATGATCGATAGCACCGCGACAGAGACCCGCCGGCGGGGCGCCGGCACAACTCTCCTCATCGCCCTCACCCTGGGCCACGTGGCCGTGCACTGGTTTCAGCAGCTCTGGCCGCTCATCATTCCCTCCCTCAAGGCTGGTCTGGGCCTGAGCAACGTCGAGCTGGGTGTCCTCTCGTCGGTACGCCAGTTCTCCGTGGGGCCGATGATGCTGCCCTCCGGCATCCTGGCCGACCTCTTCCGTACGCGCACCAGGCTCATCCTCGTGGGCGCCGTGCTGGCCCTCGGCACGTCTCACATCCTGGTGGCGCTGTCGGACAGCTACCCCTGGCTGCTCCCCTCCATCGCCGTGGTGGGCATCGGGACCGCCCTCTGGCACCCCGCAGCCACGGCTTCCCTCTCCTTGCGTTTCCCCCAGCGCCGGGGCAGCGTGCTGGCCATGCACGGCGTGGGCGCCAGCATCGGCGATACCATCGCCCCCCTGGGCATCGGGGCGCTGCTCCTGGTGGTGGACTGGCGTATCTTCCTGGGCCTCCAGTTCATCCCGGCGGTCCTGGTGGCCCTCCTCCTGTGGCCCGCCCTGGGAACCATCTTCCAGGAGGTCGAGGGCGTCCGTCCGTCCCTCCGCTCCTACTGGGCCGACGTCCAGGCCCTCGTGCGGCACCGGGTCGTGCTGGCCATCGTGGGCGTCAACGTCTTCACGGGGATGGCCCGGATCACGACGCTCACCTTCCTCCCCGTCTACCTGCGGGAGCAGCTCGACTACTCGACCTTCCTGTTAGGGGTTCACGTCACGCTCCTCTACGCCATGGGAGCCGTGTCCCAGCCCGTCCTGGGCCACCTCTCTGATCGGTTCGGCCGCCAGGCGGTGCTCTTGCCCAGCCTGGTCCTCTTCGGCCTGCTGCACTGGGGTCTCGTCCTGGCGGCGCCGGGCCTGCCCCTGTCCCTCGTCGTCGGAGCCATCGGCCTCTTCTTCTACGCCCTGGGCACCGTCACCCAGGCCACCGTCATGGACGTAGCCAGCGAGCGGGTTCAGGCCTCCACCATGGGCGTGACCACGTTCCTGGGGCAGATCTTCACCCTGCCGGCCCCGGTCATCGCCGGCTTCGTCGTCAGCGGCTTCGACCTCAAGGCGGCCTTCGTCTTTTCCGGGTGCGCCATCCTCCTGGGCGCCCTGCTGCTGGCCATCGTCCGAGTGCCGCCCTCGAGCCGGCCCACGCCGCGCTTCGCCGGCTAGCCGCTGCGGTCCGGCTGCTGGCGGCCCTGCCGGTGGTGGTACAGCAGGCCGCCCACAACTCCGGCGAGGCTGCCGACGCTCGCCAGTCCGAGAGCCGCCTGGATGTTCCACCGATCGGCCAGAGTGCCGATGAACATGGCGCCCAAAGGGGTGGCGCCGACGAAGAGGAGCGTGTAGAGGCTCAGGACGCGGCCCCGCAACGAGGGCGGGGTCAGGAGCTGCAGGTTGGTGTTGGCTGTGGCCGAGAAGAAGACGCCGGCCAGGCCCTGG
>Ga0209514_10007241_pt1 | contig 13183 bp, 12 predicted proteins | sample Subgrocontami58m_FD_187452 | JGI IMG/M metagenome (GOLD analysis project Ga0209514, IMG submission 187452) | Subsurface groundwater microbial communities from S. Glens Falls, New York, USA - GMW37 contaminated, 5.8 m (SPAdes) (version 3) | ecosystem: Environmental > Aquatic > Deep subsurface >...
TGGCAAGACCACAACCACATCGCTAGTTTCTTATCTTCTGCTTGAGGCAGGGCTTTCTCCTACTGTGGCGATAGGCGGGATATTAAAAAATATAGATACGAATGCTTGTTTAGGTAAAGGCGATTTTTTTGTTGCCGAGGCTGATGAATCCGATGGCTCATTTTTGTATTATCAGCCTAAGTATTCCATTGTTACTAATATTGATCGTGAACATTTAGATTTTTATAAAGATTTTGATAATGAGGTAAAGGCATTTAAGGAATTTATTTATAAAACTAAAAGTGACGGTTGCGTATTTTGTTGTAATGATGATATCCAGCTAAAGAAAATATCGCGTGATTACAAAAATAAATATATTTCATTCGGGCTAAGCGAGGATGCGGATATTTACGCCAAAAATATCGAGTTATGCGGGCTAAATTCAGATTTTGATTGTTTTTATCAAGAAAAATTCGTCGCGAGATTCCATCTTGCCTTAGGCGGCAGGCATAATGTTTCGAATGCGCTTTCCGTGATCGCGCTTGGCCTTGAATTAGGGATAGATTTAAGCGTGATTAAGAATACGCTTTCAGGCTATAAGGGCGCTAAGCGACGCCTAGAAGTTAAATTTAATAACGAAGATTACTTAGTTATTGATGATTATGCGCATCACCCTACAGAGATTCGGGCTAGCCTTTCTGCGTTGAGGGGATTACAGCGCAAGATTATCGCGGTATTTCAGCCACATCGCTATAGTCGCACCAAGATTCTTTTGGATGATTTTGTCCAGAGTTTTGATTTAGCAGACAGTGTGGTTATTACGGATATATACCCTGCTAATGAGCCGGCTATACCGGGAGTAAGCGCGATGGTATTATATGAAAAAATAAAAGAGCGCAATCCCAGTAAAGAAGTTTATTTCTCGCCTAAGGAAAGTATTATCGGGCAAATATTAACAATTATGAAACCCGGGGATTTAGTGGCGACCCTGGGGGCAGGCGATATCACAAGGATTAATGATGAATTGGTGGCAGGATTTACGCGGCAGAGTCTCGTTAGATGAGCCGTTAAAAAATAAGACTACTTTTAAAATCGGAGGCAGGGCGCGTTTTTTTATCGAGCCCAGAGATGTCCGAGATTTACAATCTTTTCTTATTTGCGTTAAAGAAAAAATGCCGATTTTGATTTTAGGCTCGGGGAGCAATGTTTTAGTTAGAGATGATGGCCTTCAAGCGCTGGTTTTACAATTAAATAACCAAAATTTTAAAACAATAAATTGTGATCATAATACGATTAAAGCTGGAGCAGGCTGTTCTTTAATCGGGTTGATTCAATTTGCTAAAGAATATAATCTTTCTGGTTTTGAATTTTTAGCCGGTATTCCGGGGACTTTAGGCGGGGCATTAGCGATGAATGCCGGCGCATGGAGTCAGGCGATTGGGGGTTTAGTAGAAAAAGTTACGGTTATGGAATATAATGGTAAAATTAAGGTATTGCCAAGAAATAAAATAGATTTTTCTTATCGCAAATCAAGCTTAGGCGAGTATATAATTTTAGGCGCCAGTTTTTGTTTAACGAAAAAAAATAAAGATGAAATCACGCGCCAGGTTAACGAGTATTTAAATATCCGAAGGAAAAATCAGGATTTTTCCTATCCTAATGCCGGGTGTGTTTTTAAAAATCCCGAACGCTCTTCAGCCGGAAAATTAATTGATCTTTGTGGATTAAAGGGCACAAGGGCGGGTGGGGCGTTAATCTCGTACAAGCATGCCAATTTTATTTTAAACGAAAAAGACGCAAAATGCGAAGACGTTTTAAAGTTGATGGATTTAGTAAAAAGAGAAGTTAAGAATAGATTTAGGGTTGATTTAGAGCCGGAGATAAAGATATGGAACTAAGAAAGACCGCAGACCATTTTGGTAGAATCGGTGTTTTGATGGGTGGACCTTCGACAGAGAGGGATATTTCTCTTAAGTCGGGGTCGGCGGTATATGCGGCATTAAATAATTTAGGATTAGATGTAGTTGCTATTGATATTACCAGTGATAATCGTCAGGTAAATATTGAGCTAATAAATTCTAAAGATATAGAGTGTGCGTTTTTAGCATTACACGGCCGCTTCGGTGAAGATGGGCAGATCCAGGAATTACTGGAAGAGTTAAATATTTTGTATACCGGTTCTGGGGTATCTGCCAGTCGTTTAGCGATGGACAAGGTGTCCGCGCATAAAATATTTTCTGCAAATGGCTTAAATATCCCTAAGTATAAAGTCATAGAGAAAACTCATGGCTTTGATTTGGGCAGAGATGTTTTTGGTTGTTTAGGCCTGCCACTGGTGATTAAGCCTGCTAGTAACGGGTCAAGCATTGGGTTGTCTATTATTAATGCCGAAGAGGATTTAGGCAAGGCCATAAGCCTAGCTTTTAATTATGATAATAAGATAATTCTAGAGGAATATATTAAGGGTAGAGAATTGACGGTGGGTATATTAGGAGATCGGCCTTTGCCGGTAATAGAGATTATTACTCAACATGCATTTTTTGATTATGAAGCAAAATATAAGGCAGGCCTGACGGAATACATCGTACCTGCCTGTTTAGAAAACAATATTGCGGATAGCGTAATGACAAGGGCTTTGTCAGCGCATAAGCTTTTGAATTGTTTTGGTTGTTCCCGGGTAGATCTTATTTTAGATAAAAATAATATTCCTTTTATTTTAGAGGTCAATACTATCCCTGGGATGACTGCGACAAGCCTTCTACCTAAGGCAGCCAGAGCTACGGGACTTGAATTTGACCAGTTATGCCTTAAGTTGATAGAATTAGCTTATGAAAAGAAGAAGAATAAAATCGTTTCGCCGTTATCAGCCTAAGAAAAGGCTTAAAGTCCCTGGTAAATTTATCGGTATCGGCATAATAATTATTCTTGCTATAGCAATAATTCTGTTGTTTATTTGGAAAGCTCTAATTACTTCGGATTATTTTGTTATCCGTGATGTCGTTGTCCGCGAGCCGAATGTGGCAGATTTTTCTTATTTAAAAGGTAAGAATATATTTAATATTAGTTTAGACGGCGAGATCAAGGGGATACTGGAAAATTATCCGAATTATAGCCAGATTAAGTTGATTCGGGTTTTACCAAACCGAATATTTGTAGATTTTGTTAGACGTAAAGGGGTAGCTTTTGTAAAGTTATCATCCCGGATATTTGCCGTAGATAGTAATGGCATATTATTTTATATTTCGGAAAAACCTGGGGATTTTGGATTACCGCTTATTAGCGGCTTAGATAATAAAATTACTGGCCCTAGGCCCGGTAGGCGCAATAATCTAAAAGAGCTTGTTTTAGCGCTTAGTATTATATCCGAGGCCAAGGCTAACAAGATTTTAAGATATTTTAAAATTAGTAAAATAGATGTGGCGAATATTGAAGGCGCTTCATTTTTCTTGACTTTTCCGCCTGGATTTTTGAAGTCCAAGATTCAAGATCCGGTAGTCCCGGAAGATTTAGAAGTAAAAATAGGAGAGGGCGATATTAAGGATAAGCTTTCTGTTTTAGGCGGCTTAGTGATTCAGGGTAGGACAGATTTAGGAAATGTAAAGTATGTGGATTTAAGATTTAAAGAAGCGGTAATAAAGTTAAAGGATAAAGATAAAAATGTTAAATAATTATATTTGTACTTTAGATGTAGGCTCAAGTAAGATTTCTGCCTGTGTGGCTAAGATTAAACGCGGGGAAGTTACTAGCATCTTCTTTGAGAGCTTGCCTTCTAAAAGTGTCAAGGAAGGCATCGTTGTTGATTCTATCGATGCCATAAGCATGATCACGAAGTTGATGAAAAGCCTGAAAGCCAAGTCAGGAATAAATATTAAATTTGTCTATACGAATATTTCTGGGCAAGACATAATTATCAAGCATAGCCATGCGATATTGCCCCTTGCCGAGCGCGGCAACAAAGTAATCACCTTATCGGATATCTATCGGGTAAATGAGCAGGCGCGTATTTTAGGTTCAAGCCTTGAAGAAGAAATAATTAATATGGTGCCGCTTAGCTATAATATCGACTCAAAAAATAATTTAGCTAATCCTTTTGGTTTGTATAGTCATAAATTGGAAGTAGATTTATATCTGGTTTGTGCTAAATTATCGTCTCTACAGAGTTTAAATCGGGTTATTGATCAGTCGGGTTTTGGGATCAAAGATTTATTTTTTTCCGGGTTAGCCACGAGCAAGGTTGTTTTTAGTAAAGAGGCTGGCGAGGGTATAGATTTATTTTGCGATATCGGCAGCGATATTGCTGAATTATTAGTATTCGAGAATGGTTGTCTAAAAGATATTGAGATTATTGCTGTGGGAGGAAATGATTTAAGCCTTAAATTATCCGAGGAGCTTAAGATTCCCTTTGATCTGGCCGAGGATATTAAAAAAGCGCATGGGGTAATTGGTAATATTGAGCATATTAGTGAAGATAAAGAGATCCTGATCAAAAAGAATAATCTTTATAAACCAATAAAGCAGAAGGTTATTTCGGAAATAATTACTGCCCAGGCAAAGCTTTTATGTTCGCGGATAAAGGATGTCGTGAATAAAAAAGCTCGTTCTTGCGATGTAAATAGTTTTACCGTAGTTGGCCGGGCGGTTTTAATTGAAGGTTTCATTGAAGTGTTAGAGAATACCTTAAATATGCCGGTGAGGTTGGGCCGCATCAGCAATCCTAAAATCGTTGGGCTGTTAGAAGATGATGAAGCCTTATCCGGACAAAAGTATTTGGCATATTTAACCTGTCTGGGCATGCTTTGTGAAGCGCTCGAGACCAAGGGGAAAGAATTCCTGCCTTTAAATCAATCTCCTAAGGGTTTTTTGGGCCGGGTTACTAACCGAGTTAAAGAAGTATACCAAGAATACTTTTAATTGACCCTGTCTAATTCTATTATATAATAAAATATCTTTATGATTTTAATCGCGGATAATGTTGCTAGAGTAAGAGAGAGAATAGTTTCTACTTGTGCTAGATCCGGGCGTAGGCCGGAAGAGATTACCCTTGTCGCGGTTACTAAAAATCGTCCGCGCGAACAGATAGAAGAGGTAATTAAATCTGGAATCACCGATATCGGCGAGAACAAAGTTCAGGAAGCTCTTTTGAAATTTGGTCTACGGCCCTCGATTAATTTTCATATGGTGGGCCATTTACAAACCAATAAAGCTAAAGACGCAGTGCGAATTTTTGAGTTAATTCATTCGGTAGATTCTTTACGTTTAGCTGAAGAAATAGATAAGCAGGCAGGAAAAATAAACAAGATTCAAAATGTTCTTTTAGAGATTAAAACTTCTCCGGAAGCGACAAAATTCGGAATTATTCCTCAAGAGGCGCCGGGAATATTTAAGAAGGTCTTAGGGCTTCGTAATATTAAGGTAAGAGGCCTGATGACGATCGCGCCGTTGGTTGATAATCCCGAAAAATCCCGGCCATATTTTCGCGTTTTAAAAGAGCTAAGTGATAACATGGGTAGGTTAGAAATTCTATCTATGGGTATGAGCGATGATTTTGAGGTCGCCATCGAAGAAGGCGCGACTATGGTTAGGATTGGTAGGGCGATATTTGATAATTAATCTTTTCGTTTTTGTGTTTGCTCGCGCGCTGCAATTTTTCGCCGTGCGCTACGGTTTGCGGCTTTCTCGCTTGTAGAGTATAAACCTTTAGCTTATCTTTCGCTCGTTCGCCGCAATTCCTTGCGCACTTTTGGCGAATAAATTGCTAATGCGCGTTCACAAACACAAAAACGAAATTCATAGGTGTATTATGAATAAAAAAATCGGCATAATTGGTTGTGGAAATATGGGTAGCGCGATTGCCCAGCAGCTTCAAGGTGATTATCAAATATTTATTTTTGATAAAGACTTGCCAAAAACTAAAAGTATTCCTGGCGTGATTGTATCTGATTCAGCGGGTTCGCTAATCCGTAGTGCCGATGTTGTTATTTTAGCAGTTAAGCCGCAGGATTTTGATGCGCTCTTAAATGAAATTAAGCCGGCGGTTAAGGATAAATTAATCATTAGTATTGCCGCGGGTATTACAACTGGCCATATCGAAGAAGCTTTAGGGGTAGTAGGGGTGGTTAGGGCGATGCCGAATATGCCGCTTAGGGTGGGCTCGGGAATAACTTGCTTGTCCCGAGGAAAATTCGTTTCCCAAGAGGATTTTGATTCTGCTCAAGATTTATTCGAATATATGGGCGAGACTTTATGTGTTGAAGAGAAGATGATGAATGCGGCCACCGCGGTGTCTGGGAGCGGCCCAGCCTATGTTTGCTATTTTATAAATAAAGACAAAACAATTTTTTTAAATGATTTTAAAACTGCGGCAGAAGGGGTAGGATTTAATTCGGATGACGCTAGGATTATAGTTAAATCTACATACGAAGGTACAATTAGTTTTTTGAATAAAACAAAAATTGCGCCGCAGGAATTAATAAAACAAGTTACCTCAAAAGGCGGAACAACTGAAAGTGCATTTGTGGTTTTAAATAAAGGTGGTAGTTTATTGGAGGCAGTGAAAGCGGCACGCGCACGCGCAGAAGAATTATCAACACCCGGCGCTTAAAGGTATCGCGCCGGTGTGCATTTTCTATGCAAGGAGGAAATAATTATGAGTGGGAGAATAGGGATTATCGGTGGAAGTGGGCTTTATAATATTGAGGGCTTAAAGAAAATAAAAAAGTTAGCAGTCACGACACCGTTTGGCAGTCCTTCGGGAAAGTTTGTTTTAGGTGAATTGGAAGGTAAAGATGTGGTTTTTGTCCCGCGTCATGATGTGGGTCATAAAATACCCCCCAGCCATATTAATTATCGGGCGAATATTTTCGGGATGAAGAAGTTAGGCGTCAAAAAAATTATATCGATTAGCGCCTGCGGCAGTCTCAAAGAAGAATTAAGGCCGTTAGATTTTGTAGTAGTTGATCAATTTGTAGACCGCACAAATTACGGCCGCGACATGTCTTTTTTTGATAAGGGGATCGTTGTGCATATTGCGCTGGCGCATCCGGTTTGTGATTGTTTAGCTGTGGATATATATAATGCAGTTAAGGATTTAGATTTACGGGTGCATCCTAAGGGTACCTATATTAATATGGAAGGCCCGGCGTTTTCCACTATTGCTGAATCAAATCTCTATCGTAATTGGGGCATGGACATTATCGGTATGACTAATTTTGCCGAGGCAAAATTAGCACGCGAAGCAGAAATGTGTTATGCTACTTTAGCGGCAATTACCGATTATGACTGTTGGCATCCGGGGCATGCTTCGGTAACTATTGATATGGTGATTGAGAATTTAAATAAAAATACTGAAAATGCTAAAAAAGCGCTTCTGGGCGCGATTAAAAGAGTGAATTTAGATAGGCCTTGTTTTTGCCAGGAAGCGCTCAAATACGCAATTGTTACGAATGCCAAGATAATTCCCGCGAAAGTTAAGAAAGACCTAAAAATTATTATCGGAAAATATGTCAAATAATACGGATTATAAAAATACTTTAAATTTACCTAAGACTGATTTCCCTATGAAGGCGGATTTGCCTAAACGTGAGCCGATATTATTGCAGAAATGGATCGAGGAAGATATTTATAAATTAATCCGCGCTAAATCCGAGGGTTACCCTAAATATATTCTTCATGATGGCCCGCCTTATGCTAACGGAGATATTCATATTGGCCACGCTTTAAATAAAACTTTAAAAGATATTATTATAAAATTTAAGACCATGCGGGGCTTAGCTTCAGCGTATGTTCCGGGTTGGGACTGCCATGGTCTTCCGATTGAACATGCTTTATTTAAAGAATTAGGAATTCATAAATCACAGATCGATAGGGTAGAGTTCCGCAAAAAAGCATTTGATTATGGGATGAAATATGTGGCTAATCAGCGCGAGCAGTTTAAGCGGCTGGGGGTATTTGGCGATTGGGATAATCCTTATTTAACCTTAGCGCCAGAGTATGAAGAAGCGATTGTGCGTTCTTTTAATGAGTTGGTTAAGAAGGGTTATATTTATCGGGGCTTAAAGCCGGTTAACTGGTGCTTTAAGTGTGAGACGGCACTCGCCGAGGCAGAAGTAGAATATGAAAATCATACTTCGCCTTCGGTATATGTTAAATTTAAATTAGATGATCCGTCTGACACCTATTTAGTGATCTGGACCACAACTCCTTGGACTTTGATTGCTAACGTAGCAGTAGCCGTGCATCCGGATTTAACTTATTGTTTTGTAAAAACTAGCAAAGGTAGTTTAATTATTGCCCGGGATTTGTTAGATAAAGTTTTAGCGCAAGGACAGATTGAGAATCTTGGGGTGATAAAAGAAGCAAATGGCCGGGAATTAGAGGGTTTAGTTTATACACATCCTTTTGGTTTAAGAAAAGCTAAGGTAGTTTTAGCGGATTATGTTTCGCGCGAGGATGGCACGGGTCTTGTGCATACTGCGCCCGGGCATGGCAATGAAGATTATTTCACCGGACTAAAATACAAGCTAGATATTGTGATGCCGGTGGATGCGCAAGGTAAGTTTGATCAAACTGCTGGTGAATTTGCCGGGCAGAATATTTATTCGGCGAATAAACTTATTATTGAGAAATTAATTAATATCGGAGCCTTAGTATTTAGTACGAATATCCAGCATTCCTATCCGCATTGCTGGCGTTGTAAAACTCCAATAATTTTTCGGGCGACAAAGCAGTGGTTTTTAAGTCTCGAACATAACGATTTAAGAAATAAATTATTAGCGGCGATCGATAAAGAGGTGCGTTTTATTCCAGTATCGGGCCAGGAGCGTATTAAGGCTATGGTCGGTTTACGTCCTGATTGGTGTTTATCGCGGCAGAGATATTGGGGCGTACCGATTCCGGCGCTGGTCTGCAATAAATGTAAGGATGAATTTTTATCTCCAGACGTAATTGATAATTTTATTAAATTTGTGGCGAAAGAGGGAACGGATTCATGGTTTATCCGAGATGTGAAAGACTTCTTGCCTGGAGACGATTTTAAGTGTTTGGCTTGCGGTGGTAGGGAATTTTCTAAAGGTGTAGATATTTTAGATGTTTGGTTTGATTCTGGTGTTTCGAGCCAAGCAGTATTAAAAAAGAGAAAAGAGTTAGAATTTCCAGCGGCATTATATCTAGAAGGTTCAGATCAGCACCGCGGATGGTTTCAGTCGTCAATAATTCCGGCGGTTTGCATTGATAACGAACCGCCGTTTAAAAGCGTATTAACTCATGGCTTTGTAGTTGATGGCGAGGGCCGCAAGATGTCTAAATCCATGGGCAATGTAATTTCGCCTTTTAATATTATTAAAGATTATGGCGCGGATATTTTAAGGCTTTGGGTTGCTTCAAGCGATTATAATGAAGATATCCGCATATCGCCGCAGATTTTATCTCGGCTCTCCGAGGCCTACCGTAAAATTAGGAATACCGTTAGATTTATTTTAAGTAATTTGTACGATTTTAATCCGGCTCTGGATAAAGTTGATTACGCGCATTTAAGAAAGATCGATAAATGGATTTTATTTAAACTCGAAGAAATGGTCGTTGAGGTGACCAAGGCTTATGATGAGTTTGAATTTCATAAGGCATATAAAGGTATATATGATTTTTGCAATGTTGAACTTTCAATGTATTATTTGGATATGGCCAAGGGTAGGCTTTATACTTACGCGGCAAAATCTATTGATCGCCGAGCCGCGCAAACTACGGTTTACGAAATATTGAATGTTTTAGTTAAGATTATGGCGCCGCTTTTAACTTTTACCGCAGAGGAAATTTGGGCGATTATGCCAAAAGAAATAGTAGTAAAAAGTGTGCATTTGTTAGAGTGGCCCAAGATTAATGATTTATTTTCTAGCCCTGCAGGAGCAGAATTAAATCAAGTAATGGAGCTTATTCCGGATATTGCGAAAGCTCTAGAAGAAAAGCGTGCGGCAGGTGAAATTGGCAGTTCCTTTGACGCGAAAATAATTCTATTGACAAATAACGAAATTCGTTATAAATACTTAGACAGCTTGAAGGATGATCTCCTAGAGGTTCTTAAGGTTTCTCAAGTTGAGATTCAGAAGGCCAATGTGGAGATTTCAATTACCGTAGTAAAAGCCACAGGTGAAAAATGTGCGCGCTGTTGGAATTATAGCGGCTCTGTGGGTAAAAGTAACTTGCACCCTTTAATTTGCGGGCATTGCAAGGAAGCGATCGGAGAATAAAAATGGCTTTAAAAAAGAAATACACGAGGAAAGATTTAGTGGATTTTAAGAAAATGATTCTGAAGAAAAAAGAAGAGATTACCGATGACATAAAGAATCTTTCGGAAGATACTAAAAAATCCCAGAAAGAAGCTTCGGGAGATATTTCCGGCTATTCTTTTCATATGGCAGATGTGGCTACTGATACCTATGACAGGGAATTTTCTTTGGGCCTTGCCTCAAATGAGCGGGAAGCCTTATATGAAATAAATGATGCTTTAAAAAGAATTGAAGAAGGCCTATTTGGCGTCTGTGAAACTTGTAAAGGCCTAATCGCCAAAAATAGACTTAAGGCGGTTCCTTCCGCGCGCCTTTGTTTAAAATGTCAGGAAAAGAAGGAGAAGAGGTAAGTATCTCTTTTTCAAATGATACTTATAGTTGTTTTAGCTGTCCTTTCCTTAGATCAACTCACCAAATTTATTATCGTTAAAAATCTATCGGTTAATCAATCTATCCCGGTTATTCAAGGGATTTTTCATATCAGCGTGGTGCATAATCGTGGCGCGGCTTTTGGTATTTTAAGGAATCAAGTACCATTCTTGATACTTACCGCGATAATTACCGTAGTTTTAATATATCTTAGCTTGAGGAAAAATAAGCATAAGATAAAATTAAGCGAGAAGATTCCGTTAGCTTTTATTTTGGGCGGGGCAATAGGCAATCTTATCGACCGCATATTTTTTGGTTATGTGATTGATTTTCTGGATTTTCGTATCTGGCCGGTTTTTAATATCGCGGATAGCGCAATAACTATCGGCGCAATTATGTTGGGATGGACAATATTACATGCATCCAATAATTTGTCAAATAGGCCCGTTTAAAATTTATTCCTACGGATTTATGCTGGCGCTGGCATTTTTGCTGTCTTCGGGGATTGCCGCGCTAAATTCTAAAAAGCAAGGGATTCTACCCGACCATATATTTAATTTTACCTTCACCTGTTTTTTATTCGGCATAATTGGCGCGCGCATATTTTATGTTATCGAGAATTTTAGTTATTATTCTAAAAATCTAATAGAAATAATTATGCTGCAGTATGGGGGTTTAAGTTGGTTTGGTGGGTTAATCTTAGGTTCCACTTTTGGCTTGGTTTATCTAAAGATTAAAAAAATATCCGTCTATAAAATGTTAGATTTTATTGCCCCCTACCTCGCTTTAGGACAGGCGATTGGCAGATTAGGTTGTTTATTAAATGGCTGTTGCCAGGGGAAAACAATTATTCTGCCGGTGCAGGCGTATTCAGCGTTTTTACTTTTTATAATTTTCCTTATTTTAATATTTCTACAGAATAGGCCGTATAAGGCGGGAGAGATTATTTTTTCTTATCTTTTTCTTTATTCGATAAAGAGATTTTTTATCGAGTTCTGGCGTACCGACAACGTAATAGTTTTTCACGGGCTTACATTATTCCAGCTTTTAAGTATCGGACTATTTCTTATTTCCTCGGTTAAATTATTTTTAATCTATAAAGCGCGTAAAATAATATGAGAGAATATATTTTTAAAGCTTCGCCTGAAGATGCCGGCAAGCGTTTGGACGTCTTTATTATGGAATATGCGAACAAAGAAAAGCTGGGTATTTCCCGGATGTGGCTTAAAAAAATAGTTGAAGAGAGGTTGGTATTTTTAAATGGCACAGATTTATTCAAGCCGCATCATAAAGTAAAAACGGATGACGAAGTTAGAATTCAGATCGAAGATAAAGAAATATCTAGGCTTGGCGCGGAAGAGATCCCTTTAGACGTTGTTTATGAAGATGAAAGCCTGGCAGTTTTAAATAAACAGATTGGTTTGGTAGTGCATCCTGCGCCGGGCAATCGCGAGCACACTTTAGTTAATGCGTTATTGCATCGTTTTAAGGAATTATCTAGTATAAATCCAGAGCGCCCGGGGATAGTGCATAGGCTAGATAAAGAAACTTCTGGATTATTAGTGATTGCGAAAAATAATGTTGCGCATTTAAATTTAGCTAAACAATTCTCCGAGCACAGTATCAAACGTAAATATGTTGCTTTAGTTAATGGCAAAGTAGAGTTTGATGAGAATGTAATTGAAATACCTATCGGTCGGCATCCACATAAAAGAAAAAGCATGTCGGCCTCCTATGCGGAAAACACTAAATACGCTAAAACTTATTACCGCACGATTAAGCGCACAGATAAATATAGTATGCTAGAGCTTGAGCCATTCACCGGAAGGACGCATCAATTAAGGGTGCATCTTGCTTTTATCGGGCATCCGATTTTAGGAGATGTTAAATATGGCAAGGATAATTTGGGATTTAAGCGTTTGGGGCTACATGCGAAATATATCGGCTTTATCCATCCGGGAACCGATAAATTTATTGAATTTAATTCTGAAATTCCGCAAGAATTCCAGAAATTTGTAAATAAGGCTTGATTTTTTTCTTAAGTGATGCTATATTAAGAACTTAAATCAACCTTTATAAAGGAGGAGTTATGGACAATCAGGTTAAATCTCCGTTAGTCTTATTAGTTTTGTTAATTATTGTGTCTTTATTTTTAGCTGGCGGCGTATTTTTCCTTTTACAGAAAGAAAAAGCCAAGAATATGGCGCTCCAGGAGGAGTTAGACGGGGTAAAGGCAACACAGAAGGCTACCGAAGCCAGGCTTATGGAATCTAAAAAAATTGCTAAGGAATTAGACGCTAAACTTCAGGATTCTATGGTGCAGATTGATAAATTAAACAGTGATTTACAGCAGGAAAAAACATCGCGTGAGGCGGCAACCGCGAAGGCAGAGCAATTAACTTCGGATTTGGAACAACAGAAGAATTTACGAGTGGGCCTGGAGGCTAAATTAGATCAGGCGCAGAAAGAGATAGGTAAGAATCAAGCGCAATTAAAAGAATTAAGTTCTAAAAAAGACGAGTTAGAAAAGAAGCTTAAGGATTTAGAAGCCCAGG
>Ga0209514_10007248_pt1 | contig 13176 bp, 15 predicted proteins | sample Subgrocontami58m_FD_187452 | JGI IMG/M metagenome (GOLD analysis project Ga0209514, IMG submission 187452) | Subsurface groundwater microbial communities from S. Glens Falls, New York, USA - GMW37 contaminated, 5.8 m (SPAdes) (version 3) | ecosystem: Environmental > Aquatic > Deep subsurface >...
CCCTCCTCAAGCGCCGGAACTCCGGGAAAACGTCCATCATACTTCCCAACCTCCAAATCTGTGGCTGTGCCATAACAAATAATCCTCCTTTCCTTAAAATTATTGTCTATTCTTCACCCTCTAACGTTATGAAGGGTTTATCCCGGAATCTCTTGACAATTAATTATATTAAAATTTCAGTAAGCTAAATTTAAGTTAATGCGGCAACGTGTGTAAATCAATAATGGTTAAATGGAAGCCAAATGGTAGTCAAATACTTCTTTTAAAAATGAGGAAAGACCATGAACGTCCTGTCGTTGCCCCTGTGCATCCGGTCCAGGGTGCCCAGATAATCCCGCCGCAGAACTACCATGTCAGCCGATCTTTTTGAGCTTTCTTTTCAGGAGTTCCAAGAGACTGGCGGCTTGATGCGGGGAGAATGCCGATTTGGGTATGGGAGTGAATCCGTTTCTTTTCCGGTACAGCAGGATGAAGTCCGGAGCATCCAGGTATGCCGAATAGGAATCCCAGGGCAGGTCTACCTTTCCTTCGGCTGTCTCTTCCAGGATGCCATCCTCCCCGAAGGAGAGGGAGATGTCACTATTATACCTTCTCGCTTTACGGAAAGTCCACCGCCAAAACAGCGACCGGAACCAGATAAACAGGAACAGGACGCCCGTGAAAGCGAGAAGAAAGACGGCCAACCAGAAAATAAAGAAGAGGAGTGCAAAACCGACAATTGCGGCCACGACGCCGCTAAGAATACTCCGGAAGGTGCCCAGCTTCTGAGCTTTCCAATGGACCGAACAGGCATCCATGAATTCTGCTTGTGCCAACCTGTAACGCGTATCTATGTTCGCCATGATAACCTCACAGGGACGGAATATGCAGGCGTTCCTCCTGCCCCGGGAGCTGCCCCGCCGCCGCATCGGGATTGCACTAAATTTAGTAATATTCACGCCTCCCCATTCTGTCAACCAAGGCCAGTTGCCCCTTCTGTCATGGGTACAACTTTGACAATGGCGTCGCAAAGAATAGGAAGATTGAGAAGGGTTTGCCAGCATCAAAATGGGGTCCTGATCCCGAGTTTTTTGACCCTGAGTTTCTAATCGAACTTCGTTCGCCCGCGGTTGCCGGTGAGCCGCGGCACTGTTCGGCAACATAAAATGAAGATTGCACATTCATAGTCATGTAGGCTATTATAGTTCAAAGGGTAACCACAATGAAGATTGAAATCGAAAGAGAAGAAGACGGTCGTTGGATAGCCGAGATTCCTGATCTCCCTGGAGTCATGGTCTATGGGGCTTCCCGTAATGAAGCTATTTCTAAAGCCGAGGCTTTGGCCTTACGCGTCCTGGCTGACCGACTTGACCATGGGGAAGAGATTCCAGACCTCAAGGCAGCATTCACAGTCGCCGCATGAGTCAGTGGCCATCAACGAAATCCCAGCAAGTGCTTGCCGCCTTGCTTCGGATCGGTTGGACCATCAAACGGCAACACCGTACTTCCCATCGTGTTCTTGCCCGATCCGGATTATGTTTTTGCGTTTCATGATGGTGAAGAAATCGGACCAAAAATGCTGTCAAAGATTGCTAAGCGAACCGGCTTAACTCCTGAAGACTTATGAAATTGCCGAAACATGCGGTACACCGGATCGGCCATAAAGCTGGCCTCCCTGTGACCTTCGATAACGTATAAGAAGTTTCGCTTTTTTAGTAGCACGGCAGTGCCCCATCCGGTAAAGATTGTAGCGACCAAGCAAACAATCAATCGAAGAAAGGAGTCACTGCCGTGGGAGAGGATTATACAACAAACAGGGGGAAAATTATCCAGCTAAATGAAGAGGCGATTAGAGACCACTTGGGTGAAATGGTACGGAACACTGTTGAAGAAACGCTAAATCAGATGCTGGATGCAGAAGCCGACAAGTTGTGCAATGCGGAAAAATATCAACGTAGCGATGCCCGAAGCGACACCCGTGCCGGCCATTACCGACGTAAGTTGCACACCAAGGCGGGCGAGGTAACATTGCAGGTTCCGAAGCTGCGTCAACAGACCTTTGAGACGGCAATAATCGAGCGGTACCGGCGCCGGGAAGCGTCGGTCGAGGAAGCTTTGATTGAGATGTACCTGGCGGGAGTTTCGGTTCGCCGGGTGGAGAACATAACCGAAACCTTATGGGGAACGCGGGTAAGCCCCGGAACAATCAGCAACCTCAACAAGAAGGTTTACGAGAAGATCGAGGCGTGGCGCAACCAGCCGATCGACGAAGATTTCCCTTACGTATACCTGGATGGGATCGTCTTGAAACGCTCCTGGGCCGGGGAAGTAAGTAATGTTTCGGTCCTGGTTGCCATTGGTGTCAGTGATCAAGGGTATCGCAGGATATTGGGGGTCTGTGAAGGGGTAAAAGAGGATAAAGCCGGTTGGTCAAGTTTCTTGCGGCACCTCAAAGAGCGAGGTCTCAAGGGAGTCCGGCTGTTTGTTACGGATGCCTGCCTGGGGCTAATAGAGTCACTGGCTGATTATTATCCTGAAGCCAAGTGGCAACGCTGTATGGTTCATTTCTACCGGAATGTCTTCAGCGTTGTACCGGCGAAAAGGATGCGTAAGCTTCCCCGTCAAGTGGACAATTGCAAAATAGAGTTACTAGCGTTCTTTGAAAAATATTCCACTGGCGTCAAGTCATTTGCAATTTAGTGCAAACAAAATAGATACACCTAGTCCTGGCTGCATCCACTCATTGCACGATATTGTTATTTTATCTTTTTCATTAAATACTTTAAAATTTTCACTTGGCCCATATGTAATATATTTTTTTATTTCAATCCCATCCTGACACGCAATAAATAGATTAAATTTATCAACAGGTAATGTACCCCTAAATGAAAACATGTGCCAGTGATCTTCTCCATATTCCACTATTCTTCTGGCTACATCAATTTGATTTTCCTTTCTAAATACCTCTGGTATCTCAATGCTTGAACAGGTCTTAACTGCTGGATCATTTTTTATAATATTATCTGTTGATTTTGCTTTATCTTCAATATCACACACATTGTTGTAAAACTCATTCCCATTTGCATATATTTTTGTGAATTTCACTTCCACCTTGTCGTCCTCAAAACCTACAGCCAATTTTTCAAATTCGCCAAGTACTTTATATATTCGATAACTCATGTCAGCTTCCACTCTTACACAATTTTTATCCTTATCTAAAGAAGCTGTCCCAGTGATATTATATCCACTCCGAAATGGTTTATGGAACAATAAAAGAGATTCATCGATACGCTTGTTAAGATAATGATTTATTCCAGAGTAAATATCTGCTAATTCTTTTGGTGGCTTCAAAACTGCTGTAATCATTTCTTTTCTTTCATCGTGATTCAGCTCACTAATAAAGTCTTTAGAAATAATTATATTGATTAATTTGTCTTTTATATAATGAATAAACTCTTCCGTGCTCAAGATATATGTAAATACGCTTGAAATAGTTATTGCGATGCCTAAATTCTTGAACAATTCACATAGGATTGAATAAGTAAATACCCAATCCTTGTTTATGTCATGTACATGTGACTCTAAAATAATACCTATTAAAAGCACCATTATTCCTAAAACAAAGCACCATAAAAAAAGTCTATGAGGTTCTATTTTGCTCCGATTAGTTTGCATGTTCCCTCCTTAAATATAGTAACGCAATATTAAGCTGTTAACATGTTGAGCGTTACGGGATATACACCTTCCTATATTGTATGTCAAAGGTCAGATCGTGAATACGCTTTTTTACTATCTTGTCAATAGTAAGGCATGTCCCTCTTAGTAACATAATGAAGTATATATGAACGTTTATAATAGGTCACTAATGACTAATATAATACCTTGACATATATTGAATGCGGCTTTACAGAATAAGTCAGTTTTAGACGTTTTCTATGTAATGCAATCGGAACTGACGAAAGAGGGAGGCGTATTATGATCAAGAAGACGGTAAAAGCAGAGCCGACACAGAGAAAAGTAATCGGGTATCTCAGAGTGAGCACGATGCATCAAGACCTCGAAAAGAACAAAGCCGACATAGTGATGTATGCAAATGATCATAGGCTTGGAAATGTCGATTTTGTCGAGGAAGTGGTGTCAGGGAAAGTATCTTGGAAGCGACGGAGGGTCAAGGAGGTAATAGATCAGTTAGGCAAAGATGATTGGATCATTGTTGCTGAGTTAAGCAGGCTGGGACGCTCAATGCTCGAAATCATGGAGATCATTAGCGAAGCAAAGCAGAAAGAGATTAATATACATGCTATCAAGAATAACTGGACGCTGAACGGCACTATCGAAAGCAAGATTCTGTTAATCGTCTTCTCCATGGCAAGTGAAATTGAGCGGGATTTAATCAGCGCAAGGACGACAGAAGCGTTAAGGGTAAGGAAAGCATCAGGCATGAAGCTCGGGAGGCCTAAGGGAGCCGGGAAGAGCAAGCTTGACCCTCATAAAGATGAAATCATGTCTTTGCTCAGAAATGGTGTCCCTAAGAAAGTAGTGGCAAGGAAATACGGGACAGCCATCGTCAATCTTTATAATTGGATACTGAAGAACAAGCTGGACGTTGCAGTAAGAACATAGGAGGTATGATCATGGTCACAAAGCGGGTCATCAGGAACATTGAAGCGGCAATCAATCGTGTCTGCGAAGACATTAAGGAGAAGCCCGGAGGCGTCGGCTCTGATAAGCTGGACTCACTGTCAAAGCTTGTTAACTCTTATGGCCGGTTGATTGAACGGGATAAGCAAAAAGTCATCGATCCTACTGAAGACGGTGACCCGAACTATCACAGAAAGCTTGCTGCTGATAAGACGGACATGACAGGAATCATCAGGTAGATCAGTTAGCAAGGCCCCTCCATCTATCTCAGGCAAAAGCTCTTATCGGCCCATTAGGGACCTGACCATAAATTTTTTCCCAGAAATTCACAACCGCAACACTCCTTCCCGAAGTATTTGTTTGACATAACGTATAGGAAAATGTAGCTTTCACTTCGTAATCCTCAAAAATGCAAAATCCTTTCATGATGTTATGGGGCTTTATGCCGGTCCAGATAATTCACCAATACAAGAACGGCTTTTTTAGAATAATATCTTAGCATATCAATCTGTTGCGGTGATAACGATGGCTTTTCGCTGGCGTTTTATACGGCATATATTGCGGCGTTTGAGATATTATAACGGATACAGATAAACATTGGTTGAAGAATGAGAGATAATTTATGAATGAGTTTCTTGACGTAATAGTTATTGGCATTGGAACAATTTATGTGCGGAATATTGCAATATTCGCAATTGGGACAACAGCACTATCTTTAGGCCTTTGTCTCCTTGATTTAATTAATACAAAATTATTCAATACTCCCAGTTTACTCAAGCTAGGCTATGGAGGCGTAAATACTATAAAATCATTATGTTATTGGGGCATCGGCGCAGGGATAGCCGCTTATATTGGTGGAATGGCAGATTTTTTCAATATCAGCAGCATGAGTTCTAAGCTGATTGTTGGTGTTGGTTGGCCTACTATTCTCCCTCGAATTCTTGAAATGGCTGACAAAGAAGGTGAGCCAGAACAGAAAGAACAGGGCGAAGAAGAGGAGGATGTATAAAATGAGCATTGTTAATAGTATGTTGGGTTACAGAAAATTTTGGAGCGAAGAAAAAATAAGAGATTTAATTACCAAATCAAAGAACTTCAATTCTGAATATGAAAGTATCGAAAAATCTGATTCTTTATTACTTTTTGAGACATCAAAACAACGTACTTGGCTAGTGTCAACTTCAGATAGGCTTTATTGTATTCTAGATGATGCAAGAAACGAACGCCCTAAACTTCAATGGTCTATTATGAAATCAGACCTTTTACAGGGTAGTGATTGTGAATCATCGATTAAAACAAAAACAAAAACTGAAAAAACGGGGTTAGTTGATTTCGGAACAAAACACAGGAATTGGCTTTATAGCACTCGCCTGTTCACTTCTTCAAGTTTGGAACGTCAGCTATCTGACTTATTAACAAATACTTGAAATGCCGAACCGGGCAGTTCACTTGACGCCGAGAACGTCTGTGGGTCTATCGACAAGTCATTGGTGGCGCAAGTGAGCTTTTCGTTAGGCGTCAGAGCAAACATGAACCCGCATTAGGGAGGCGAATGCATGACTAGACCAGTAATAACAAACATGCATACCTAGCCGAGAAATTTGAGTACGGCGCAAGGCGGAGGACTGTCAACTGCCCAATATGGTGGAATGTCGACAGCCCAGTATGGCGGGATGTCTACTGCTCAGTATGGAGGCATGTCAACGGCACAATATGGGGGTCTTTCGACGGCCCAGTATGGGGGCCTTTCAACTGCTCGATACGGGGGACTATCTTCTGCAATGGGCGGAGGTCTGTCGACATCTGCAACGAATGTATACAGAAGCAATATTCCTCCTTGGCCTGTATTTCTAAGGGAATTGGAGGCCCGGGGGTACCATGCAGAGTCTGAGCTAATTCGTAGGTATTTACCAGAATTTCTTTGGCCAGAAAATTTCTTTTAACCGACTTCGCTTTTTGAGGTGTTGCCTAACAAGGCAAATCAGCCGACGCCAAAAGCCGCGCGGCTGATTTGCGGTGCTAATGCTGACTTTCAATGCGTAATCCTTGCCCTCCAAGATCATACTCGGGCCATCATTAGGTGAACCAAATAACTTATCCGCAATGGTGGTAAAGCTCACCAGTGATCACAGAAAATGCTTCCTGAGGGTAGCAATAGGGCAGCAATGAAGAAAACAGGAGTCGGCTTTATCTGTTTAACTTGCTGATATGATTGGTGCCCCCGGCGTGAGTCGAACACGCGGCACACGGATTAGGAACATATTTTAAAGCATTTGACAGTAAGGCCCCCCTTCAATCTATCTCAGGCGAAAGCTTCTATCGGCACGGGACCTGACCATAAATTCAATCCCCAAAATTTCAAAACTTCAAAAGCGTCTTCAGTTAATTTAAATTGACACACATATTGAAAAAGTATATTGAAAAATTCTCATAATGTTATACCTACAACTCACTGAGATCTTTGGAGGTAATCATGCCTTACAATTTTAGGAATTTGGTATTTGAAGGGGGCGGCGTAAAGGGAATCGCATATATCGGTGCGATTGACGTGCTCAATGAAAAGGAAATCACCGCGAAGATTCAACGTGTCGGAGGAACTTCCGCGGGTGCAATTAACGCCATCTTGATCGGGCTTGGATTCGCTCGTGACGAAACGAAGGACATCCTGTGGTCCTTGAACTTTAATGAATTCATGGATGACGACTGGGGAATTATTCGAGACACAGATAGGCTTATCGAACAGTTCGGGTGGTACAAAGGAGATTTCTTTAGGGGATGGATAGGGAAACTAATTCGAGAAAAAACCGGGAATAGTGAATCCACATTTGCAGACATAGAAGCACTCAAAGACAAAAGAAATTTCAAATCGCTTTATTTTATGGGAACGAACTTATCAACAAGATTCTCAGAAGTATTTTCTGCCGAGCATACACCCAGGATGTGCGTTGCCGATGCCGTTAGGATTTCGATGTCGATTCCTTTGTTCTTTGCGGCCAAACGTAGTTCCAGGGGTGATGTATATGTTGATGGTGGCGTGCTTGACAATTACCCGATCAAACTCTTTGACCGAGAGAAGTATCTTGACTCAAAAAATTTCCTTATTCCGGATTACTACAAGCAAATCAACGACAACTTTGCAAATCAAGATCGATCAATCTCTAGGTATGTATACAACAAAGAGACACTTGGATTTAGGCTTGATACTAAAGAAGAGATTTCTATCTTCAGAGATCAGGCCGAACCACCTCAACACAAAGTAGATAATTTCTTCGATTACACATGGGCCCTCATAGACACAATACTAGAAGCCCAACAAAGTATGCACCTACACAGCGATGATTGGTCTAGAACCATTTACATTGATACGATCGGTGTAAAAACGACAGAGTTTAACCTGTCTGATGGCAAGAAAAAGGCTCTTATCCAATCTGGCAAGCAATTGACAGACAAATACTTTGCCTGGTACGAGAATACTGAGCCAAAACCAAACAAGTAATCCCAAAATTGCTCTGAAAAGAGATGTCCCTGAGCTTGAACGTGCAGACGGATACACATAAACATTGGTAAGCCAACAAGAAGGAGGTAAGGCATGAAACGGATCATTCTTTTTATCGTATTGGGGACGGTATTCTGCTGCGCATCGGCCTTTGCCGAAATAAAACCGTGTGATGAGCTAAAAGCAGAAATTGAAGCAAAGTTAAAAGCGAAGGGTGTGGAGGGATATACGCTTGAGATTTTACCGGCAGATCAGGTTAAGGATCAAAAGATAATTGGCTCCTGTGAGGGTGGCATAAAGAAAATCTCTTACTCCCGTAATAAGGGAAAATAAGTTGTCTGACAGAAGCCCTAAAGGTTGGGGATTTCTTCATCATACTCTTACCTGAGGTTTTCCGTTTTTTCACATTGCGGGCCAAGGGCAGGACAAATGCAAGGTTGCTTTCATTATTCTGTTTATTGCCGTTAGGCTTCGACTTCTACAAAGAATACTGGAATCGTGCCAGACCTATTATGTATCATGATTGGTATTTTCCCCGATGATGCCGTCATGCCATTTGGGGTAATGCTTGCGTGCATACGGTTCGGATACCTTACCATCCAGCATGGAACTTAAGGATTCCTCAAATCTAGGGTGTAGGGTGCGCAAATAAAAATGTATCGGAAACATAAACGAAATGACGACGAAGGCAACTGCATGGGCAAGCAAAACCCATTGGTATAACACTATCGGGATTTGCAGCTTAAAGAACCACAGGTTGACACCGGTCAATATGAATACACTTCCGGTGATAATCACCATCAGCTGCCACAGCTTCTGGTCTCCGTTGATGCGACCTTGAGGAGGCATTTGCTCCTGTCCGCCGAAGTAATAGCTCCCAAATAACTTCAACCAGGCAATATCGTCACGGTTCCAATGGAATGCCTCTTCCAGAAAAGTCATAGCCGCTTTGGGGTCGAAAAACGAATACAAGACGGGCGCCGCTACAAAGAACACAGCCGTTATGCGATGGACAGTCCTGATTTGCTGCCCGCCGCGCATACCCGTCAAATGGAAGAACATCAGGGCGCCGGATATTGACAGAAAAACAAACGAGGCCGTATGGAGCCAGTGAATCCATATGGTTCTTTTTCGAAATCGTTCAACCGTTCTTTGTTCCATCTTCTACTCCATCTTCGTTTTTCTATTTACCATGATGAAGTTCGCCGTGAGTCCAATCAGGCCGAACAACAGTATCCCCATGCCAAACCATTTTAGGCCATTGCGAAGGTTGTCCGTAGTCTTCAGGCCAGCGTTATAACGGTGACAGTGGCTGCAACTCAGAGCAGCGTGGGTGTCATGCATTACCCGTGCGCTGGTATACTGAGGTTTACCATGACAGAACATGCAGGCATCGAAATCCACAACCGGGGGGTTTTGGGGATGGCAGGTAGCGCAACTTAGCTGGGGATGTCTGGCATGTACGTCGCTCGCTCTGGTGAATGCCGGTCTTGAGTGACATTCCTGGCACGCTGTTTTTGCCTGTGCCAGCTGCAGAGGACTGAGCATCTGGTTACCAAAGAGCAGATAGACTATTAAAACCGCTCCCACGATAAGGGCCAGGACTACCGCAAGTTTAATTCTCATTTGACCGCCACCCTATAACTATATGGGTTCACTCAGGAGGAAGCTTTACTTTTCTCAGCCAGAAATCTACCAGGCTGCGTATCGTCTCGGTAAAACTGTAAAGGTCTCGGGGCTTAACAATATAGCAGTTCGCACCAGCCGCATAGCAGTTAAGGATATCATTCGGAGCATCGGAGCCGGAAAAAATAATAACCGGGATGACCGCGAGAGCGGAGTCAGATTTTATTTTCTTCAGCACAACTCGTCCATCTATTCCCGGAAGATTGAGATCCAGCATTATGATTCTGGGTCGAGGAGCATCTTCAAACGGAGTTTGCCGGCGGAGGAACTGCATCGCCGCGACACCATTCTTGACGTTACTGATTTCCGGCTTAATATCAGTTTCGGCCAGAGCGTCATTAATCAACCTGATGTCGCCTGCACTATCCTCAATCAATAAGATGTCCAGAAACTTATTATCTGCCACGTTCGTCGCTCTTCATCTTAGCGGGTATGCTGAAATAAAAGGTAGAGCCTTCCCCTGGCTGGGATTCAACCTTGGTTCGCCCCCCATGTCGTCCCACGATCTTCTTCGTTATCGCCAGCCCTACTCCACTGCCTGGATATTTGTCTCTAGTGTGGAGCCGTTGAAAGAGAATAAACAGGCGACCAAATAGCTCTGGGTCGATACCGATGCCGTTATCCTTTACCGAGAATACATATTCATGACCTTCCTGCCTGGCGGATACATGGATAACCGGGGCCTCTCCTTCCTGATGGAATTTAATGGCGTTGCTGATCAGGTTCTGCAGCACCTGCATCATCTGGACAGGGTCTCCCTGGATCATCGGCATAGGATCGTGGGTTATCCGGGCATCGGTCTCCTCAATGGCCATCTTCAGATTGGTGAGGACATCCTTTAGTGCCTTTTCCATATTAACCTGTTCAAAGGGGATGCCGCGCGTACCAACCCGAGAGTAAGCCAGTATGTCATCAATAAGACTTTGCATCCGTGTCGCGCCGTCAACAATGAAATCAATATACTCGTTGGCGGCTTTATCCAGCTTGTCTTTATAGCGCTTCTCCAGGGATTGGGTGAAGCCGGTTATCATTCGTAAAGGCTCTCTCAGGTCGTGTGATGTGACATAAGCGAACTGCTGCAGCTCGTTGTTTGCTTCCTCCAGATCTTCGGTCTTAATCTGGAGCGCCTCTTCCGCCTGCTTACGTTCGGTAATGTCCTCAATGGCCAGGAGAATTATCCGTTCTTTTCCCCATACTCTTTGAATTTGCCGGGCATTCAGAAGCATTGTGCGTCTGCCAATAGTAGCAAAGTCGTGTTCCACCTCATAGTCATCAAAGGTTGTTTTTTTTGGCAGGATGGTTTCCAGCAGTTCCCGCAGTTTGGGGATATCCCACTGTTTATTGCCCAAGTCATAAATAAGCTGCCCCACGGTCTCTTTGGGGTTCACCTTAAAGAATTCATAGAAGGAGCGACTGGCGGTGACTACCCTTAAATTCTGGTCCAGAACGATTAGGGGTTCACGCACCGTGTTGATAATGCTCTCAGCATATTCACGGGCTGCATCTTCCGATATTTTGGTTGTCTCCAGTTCCTTCCGTGCTTTTTCCAGACCATTTTCTATCTCCCTGCGCTCGGTAATGTCCTCGATGGCCAGGAGGATGACCCGCTCTTTTCCCCATACTCTTTTAATTTGCCGGGCATTCAGAAGCATTGTGCGCTTGCCAATGGTAGCAAAATCTTGTTCAACCTCATAGTCATCAAAAGTTGTTTTTTTTGGCAGGATGGTTTCCAGCAGTTCCCGCAGCTTGGGGATATTCCACTGTTTATTGCCCAGGTCATAAATAAGCTGCCCCAGGGTATCTTTGGGGTTCACCTTAAAGACATCATAGAAAGAGCGGCTGGCGGTAACTACCCTTAAATCCTGGTCCAGAGCGATTAGGGGTTCACGCACCGTGTTGATAATGCTCTCGGCATATTCGCGGGCATCATCTTCCGATATTCTCGTTGTTTCCAGTTCCAACTGACGTACTTTCGAATCTTCCAGCAGTTTAGTGCGCTCCGTAAGGAGTTCCTCCAGATAGTTGCGTTGCCTCTTTAACTCGTCTTCGGTTTCCTTGAGCCGAAGCATAAAAACGTTCTTCGTACCGACAACCGCATCCACTTCCTGGTTGCGCAGTGCCCTGAAAAATTCTTCCAGCTCGGCCAGTTTCCTGAGGAGTTCCTCATAGCTCGGTTTATGCTCCATATCAAATCCTTAACCCCAATAAACGGGATAAGTGCGTTTAACGAAATTATTTCCTGCCAGATAAAACGCAGAAAATAATTTCTAACTCACTAAACGCAGGGCTGAGACAACTTTTTCCCTATCACTAAGGTTGCCAACGACCATAACCCTCGGCTCCGGGCTCTCGAGAAGGAGAGCGGGGGTAATGAATATTTTGTTCTTCAAGGCAGACGCAAAGTCTGCCAGGACATCTATCTCCTCGAGCTGGCACCGGTCTTTGAGATATTCTTCACAGATGCTTTTCAGGTTCTCGCGGGCGAGCCTAGAGTGTTGCTCCCCACCGGCAATATACAGCTTCATGATATATAACTGCTTTTCTCCGGTAACAGACGCAATACGACTGGAATCTTTCATTTCTTTGCCTCCCTTGATGGTTGTGACCTATCACCAAGTGATTCCTTGGGAAGCTCAATGCCATGGTCCGTAATCAGGAAATCGTGGTACTGGTTGGAATGCTTCGAACCCCGGGATTTAATCACGAGCAGGGTCCGCTTGAATCTATTCCCCTCCTCGACCAAACGGAGCCACAGGAGAGCATCTATTATGGAAAAAATGCCAAGACCGCTGACTGCGTCAGCACTAGCCGTAGTTTGATTCGTCATGATCAGGGTTACACCTCTATCCTTGCACCAGTTGACCAGGCGCATGGCAAACTCAAAAGCAGCCCGGTTAGTCCCCATGCGCTCAAAGGATGAGATGGCATCTATGATAACGTGAACCGGTTTATACTCATCAATGGCCGTGAAGGTGCGGACCAGGTGCTTTTCCGTTCCGAAAGCCTCAGGCATGGCGGTCAGCACCTTCAGTAATCCCCCTTTGATGGCCGGACGGAGGGCGATGCCCGGGCTGAGCATAGTCGCTACCATAGCACCTTCTGATTCCTCGAAACCCAGGTAAAGTACCTTTTCGCCTCGGTCACAGGCAGCGTTGACAAATGTGTTGGCGACGATGGTCTTGCCGGTCCCCGATGAACCGGTAATCAGGATGCTCGAGCCCCGATGGAAACCGCCGCCGAGGACAGCATCCAGCCTGATATTGCCGCTTGAGACGGGGGGCCCCGGCGGCCGATGCTGGAGACTAAATTCCGAGATGGGAATGACGCTGATGCCACCCGGCTGAATGACAAAGGGATATCCATTGCGCCCAAAA
>Ga0209514_10007249_pt1 | contig 13176 bp, 7 predicted proteins | sample Subgrocontami58m_FD_187452 | JGI IMG/M metagenome (GOLD analysis project Ga0209514, IMG submission 187452) | Subsurface groundwater microbial communities from S. Glens Falls, New York, USA - GMW37 contaminated, 5.8 m (SPAdes) (version 3) | ecosystem: Environmental > Aquatic > Deep subsurface >...
AAACGCGTTTTGCAAAAGTATTATTGGCGGTGGTGCTGATTGCTGGACAAGTAAGGTATGCCAAAAATATGATGATAGCATTGCAGGTTATGGTGTGCTTACAACAGCTTCAGAATCAGGTTATGACTATGGGTCAGTGCCTGTGGCGCACATTGAATCAGAACGGTCTTTGCCGGCAATTTTCCAAAATGGTTCTACAAAAGTTCAAGAGTTTTTGTACAAAATAACTTACTATGTCAGAAATCCTGCTGGTGATGAAGACTTGCGTTATAATCTTATTTTCCTGCCCCGTGGCTATCAGGCGTTTGCTCAAGCAAAATTGTTAAAGCCTGGTCAGTCTGGCTCTGCTGCTGGTCAAGCAAGTATTGTGCAATATTCTCGTCGTCTATACACAAAAGTCTGTCTTGTGTTTGATCATGAGATTACTGATGCACGCGGTGAAAAAGTTTCTGAGGTGTGCAATAATATTTGTGGTGGGGTGATTAATCCAGAATCTGGCGAGTGTAATGCATTAGAAACTGCAGTGTGGGCCCCAAATATTCCCCTCTCTGACTCTTCAAGACCAGTAGCCAATCAGCCGAATAATGGTGATTTTCAAAACTTTTGAGGAATAAACAAACATGAGGATGCAACGACGAAATGATAAAAAGACTGAAATACAAGATAACAAAAAGGGGCGTTCAATGAATTTACTTGTTAATAATTTACGAGGTTTGTGGCATTCATTTGAGTTAGATGTACGTTTCTTGCTCGTGATTTTTTTTGATGTGCTTTTCTTGCTTGGTGCAAAACTCCTCTCATTAGCCCAGCAAGTTGGCATTCAGGCTCTTGGAGCATATGTTTCAGCAATTCCCCTGGATAAATCAATTATTGCATCTCAATCACTTGAACTATTGCAGTCAATAAAAGCTCAGACCTTGTGGGTTATTGTGTGGGTTGTGCTTATGAGTGTGTTGTTTGTGCTTTTGTTGCTTGCAATATATTCTGTGTGTAATTATGTGATCTGGCTGGTTTTGTTGCGCAAAAAAGAGTCAGGAGTTTGGAGGCATTTCTGGAGTTTTTATTTGCTTAATCTTGTCTGGTTTGCAATTCTTGGCATATTTTTGCTGCCTTGGATTATGCTCATTGCCAGCAAACCAGATTACATAATTAATTTATTCCAATCTGTGCCTTGGCTGTCGCGAATAGTTTTTGCTCTGCTTGGTATTTTGATAATTCTGCATCCATTATTGTTTTTGCAGTCTTCATTTTTCAAACATTATAGATTGTGGAAAACTATTGCTTGCTTGTTCACCACTGGTTTTGGTAATCTGCCGGTGCATATAGTGCAGTATGTATTATCAATTATTGTGTCAGTCATTGTAGCATTTGTTGTTGTGTTTGTTCAACAGTTTGTGCCTGTGCAGGCTAGATTATATGTTGTTTTGCTTGCAGGTCTTATGATGCTTAACTGGTTTAAAGCATGGTTTATTGATGTTGAAAATCAGTTAGAAAAAAATTTGGTGAATAGCTATGACTAAAGCTCAGCTTACTGTGTTTGTGATTCTTGGCATGCTGCTCCTGGTTTCTGCTTTGCTTGTTGCATATGTGCAAACTCAAAAAGCAATTGTTCCTGGTCTTGCATCAATTGTTGTGCCTGAGCTTGCCCAGCCTGTTTATGCTGTGGTTACTCATTGTGCTGAACAGCTTGCTAAGACCGCTGTTGTGCAGGCTGGCTTGCAGTCTGGTTTTGTTGACATTCCTCGTGAGGCAATAGTAAACCAATTTGCGCGTATTCAGCTAGATAGTACTGGTGCTGCAATTATTCCTTCATGGTACTATGCAAATAAGTTGCGTATTCCTGGAGTAAACACTATGCAAGATGGTATTTCTCGTTTTGTGTTGCAAAGATTAGCTGAGTGTATTAATGAATTTGAAGCACTTGCTTCTGAAGGCTATGCTGTTGAGCCTGTGGGTAATCTTTCTGTGAACACAATTCTCTCTGATGCACAGGTAGTTGTAAAACTTGACTGGCCTTTACGCATTACTCGCAATGATATTTCAGTGCTTCAAAAAGAGTATGCTGCGACTATTCCTGCTCCTTTGAAGCATTTGTATGATGTTGCAACTATGCTTATGCGTTTTGAGCATGAGACTTCTTGGTTTGAAAATCTTACTATTGATTTGTACTCTTCTGATCCTGAAGTGCCTACTGATGGCATGACTGTTGATTGTGACCAAAAATCTTGGCGCGTGAGCAGTATTCGTGAGCGTGTGCAGTCTGTACTAGTTGCTGCACTTCCTCTGGTGCGTGTGCAAAACACAAAAAGTCCTGGGTTTGCTTCTTTGCCAAAAACATATGCTCTGCTTAAGGATTTTTCTGGTGCTGAGATTCATGCAGGAAAGCGTCCTGAACGTACTCCTGAGGATGCGTTTGAGTTTTATCGCTTGAATTTGGACGCAAGTATTCCTTCAACTTTTGCGCGTGTTGGTTTTGAGTACAGGCCTGAATGGGGTATGTTGCTGAATGCTCAACCTGTTGATGCTGGCTGGGTGCGAAGTAATGTTGCTAAGCCTGTGAAATATCTTTCTCTAGGCTGTCTGAACCAGTGGCATGTTGCGTATAATTTGCTATATCCTGTTCGTGTTGTGCTTAAGGATTCTGAAGCATTAAATGGTGAAGGTTTTGTGTTCCAGTATTCTTTCCCTGTTATTATTGAGACAAACAGCCCGGCTCGTGCAGGTTATGCATTGCGTTCTTTTGAAACTCTGGATCAGGATTCTGATTTTTGTAATCGTCGTGGAGAGCAAGTGTATGATATTCGCGTGCGTGGTATTGAGTCTGGTATTTTGCAAGCTGTTGAGCTAAACAATGTTTCTATTGATTACTTGTGTTTGAACAAGGCATGCGAGCTTGGCACTACAACTGCTGATGATGGAGTGTATAGTTTAAGAACTACGCTTCCTGAGTCTTGTGGTAATCCTTTTATTATTGCTTCAAAACAAGGCTATGCGACAACACAAGGTGTTGCTTCATCACCTCAGCTTGACTTATTTTTACCCCGTCTTTCTGCGCTAAATATTACTGTGTTTAAGCATGCGTATGATGTTGAGTCTGGTATTATTGGTCCTGCTGAGTCATTGCTTGCTCAAGATGAGCTCTCAGTTTCTGTGCGTTTGAAAAATATGAAAGGTGTTTCTTGGGAGCAGATTCTTAGTGTGCCTTCTCAATCCCTTATTTCAATTCTTGAGTCTGAGGCAGTGTATGATGTTAGTATGTTTTTAACTCGTAAGGATGTGTTTTCTGGTGCGCATGAGCTTGTAGGAGGTTATATAAATGAGAACTTGCGTGTTCATGACACCAGAGGCATGGAGAATATTGAATTGCATGTGCTTGAAGTTCGGCCATTGCTTGTTGGCAAAGAAGGTGAGCAGGCTGTGGCGCGTGCATTATATGAAGGCAAGTATCAGGAGGAGCTATTGCCAGTTTTAAGCTAATGCTCTCTTCTTCAAAGTTTGGCTGGAAGAGGATTTTTGGTTTTTATAATTATTATTTTCCAATATATTCTCCAATAAAATTCTTGTCTTTATTCCTGGTTTTTCTTGTAGTTTCTATGGTTCCTGCATATGCACAAGCAACACAGCTAGGCAACACAAACAGTAGCGAGAACAATAGTTCAAGTGAGTTAAGCAATGATGCTGCTCAAGTTTTGCCAGTAGCTTCAACTGCTTTGTTTGTAAATGCTTCTATTCCTTCTATTCTTCCTGAACAGCGTGTTGATTTGCGTGGAAAGAGTATTCCTGGTGCTCAAATCACTTTATTGGTAAATGATGTTCGCTCTCGGTCTACTATCACACCTAGTTCTGGTGAGTTTGTGTTTTCTAGTGTTGTTCTTCTTCCAGGAAGCAATACAATAGTACTTGATGCTGAACAAAATAGTCAGCATGCTCGTCAGGAGTTTAATGTTATGGTTGATATTACTCTACCTAATATTTCAATGAGCATTCCTGAGATTGCATTGTTAAGTCCATTACAGGTTAATGCCTCAACAACAAAGCCTTTGTTAGTACGTTATTCTGTGCAAGGACAAGGAGGCACTGGTAGTCAAGGAGGTGCTGCTGGCGGTTTTGCTCCTATTGAAAAAACTCTCTCAGTTAATGGAAATTTCGTGCTTCCTTTAGAGCTTGCTCAGGGCCGCAATAGTGTTCGCATAATCATGATTGATGAAGCAGGTCATTCTATTGAGCGTGTTGTAGAAACTGTTTATGATACTCTTGCTCCTCAGTTTTTGCAAAATGAATTAAATCTAAAAGACCTGAGCCCTACATATACTGCTGATATTAAGGTTCGCGGCAGATTAAGCGAGCCTGCTACTGTGTTTGGGTTTTTGAATGATGAAAAATCACCAAGCTCTCGTGTGCTCACGAAAAGTGATGGCTCATTTGAACTGCCTCTCACATTGCGTCGTGATGTAAAGACCAGTATAAAAAAAACTCGTGTTTCTCTTGAAACTGGCCAGTCTTCTGTAAATATGGTTCGTTTAGAAGCAGTTGATGCTGCTGGTTTGCGCACTGTACTTCCTCCTGTTCCTGTGTCTTATGCAGTCTGTGGTCAGGGTAGTGCATATCGTGTTGAGCTTGGTCAACCTATTCCTGATTTGTTAAATACTCGTTTGCTTCTTGAGGGCTTGCAGCAAGTTGGGTTTACAGTTAAGCTTGACTATTCTGGTGGTTTGCACTCAACACTTAATCCTGATACTGGTGTGAGTCTTCGTCCTTTGACATTAAGCCCTGATGTTGAGAGAGAGTATGATAATGGTCTTGTGCAGTCAGCTCATATTCAGCTTAAACCAACAAGCAATACTAGCAGCTCAGGTTATGCTACATTAGTGCTTCAGGCTCCTTTTCTTGATGCAAATGAGGATAATCAGACAGTATATGATCAGGAATTAAACCTAAGTGAGCATCGTCGTGGTGATTGCTTGCTGCCTGGTTTTGGTTGTATGCGTTTTTTTCTTGAGCTTGAATTAAAGTTTCAGGAAAAAACAGCTAATGCAAACAAAGTTCTTGATCCTAATACTCGCACTACTTTGAGCAAGTCAAATGTTGCAAATCGTGTGCAAAAAGTGTGTGTTCCTATTGAGGTTGCTATTGATAAGCGTGTGCCTCCAAGTATTTTGCCTCAGGGCTTGCTCACATCAACAGTTGAGTTATTAGCAAGTGCTGTTGATGCTATTGATACTGTGCTTAAGCCACTTACAACACTTGGAACATATGTTCTCTACGCGTGTCTTGCTGGAACAGTGCTTGTGTATGGATCATATGTGCGTGAGCGCATGTCTTGTGAGTTTAGTGCTGGATTGCAAAGCGCATTTTCTGATCAGCCATGGAATAAAGAAGTCGCAAGCACTGGTTTATGTGATTCTGTGTATGAAGGTCAGGAGGCTCAGCGTGCTGCGTGCAATTCGTGTAGTGCTGCTGTTCTTGCACGTAAGAATCTGGAAAACAAGTTTTTCCATACTACCTGTGACAGAATTACCTGTCCTTCTGCTCCTTCGTTTATGACTCAGATTCGCAATAATCAAGCAGAGCTTACTCCACTATCTATTTCTGATAGTGCGGCAAGCAAGGTTTTGCAGCAGCATCCTGAGCTTAAAGGACTAAGTGCTGGTGTGAATGATAAGCTCAAAAAGCAGTATGCTGGAAAAGATTTGATTTTTTCAGGAAGTGATTGTGCTTTTGCTATTGCGCGCAATTATGGAGACAAAAATGACAAAATGAGTATTGCTGGACAATATGAATTATTTAAAACTGATAAAAAGCCAAGTACAATTGATTGTGATGGTTTGCATCCTGCAACTCCTGAGTGTTGCGCATATGAATATCAACAAGAATGGGGTACTGCATGCGGTATTTCTAAAAGTAATTCTGACACTTTTAGTGAGATCAAGGAAAGCACTTGTCTTGCTGCCCAGAAGACAGAGCAGGGTGTGAAAAAGTTTGAAGCAGACTTTGGTGAGAGTTGTAATCGCTTGTGGAATGCTGCTGCTGGTTTTTGCGAGCCTAATTCTGGAGAGCCGCTTCCTGAAATAATTGCCACAGGTTATGAGTATCCTGAAAAAGCAAAAGATGTGCTTGGTAGTGCAAAAACCCGCGATGTGTATCTTCAAGTGCGTCCTGTGTTTAAGTCTGGCTCTAAAGAGGTTGCAAGTTATGAAATAAGTCGTGGCTATGTGCATGATCGTTATGTGTATCAACGTTCTGCAAGCACGTCAACAGATAAGGCAGATCAAGAGATTTTTGCGAAAACAAAAGACAATCATGATAAAGAGGGTAGTGAACGCTGGTTTTTGAATAGTCGTTTAGACTTTTTTCAGGAAAAACCTATTTCTTCTGACTTGTTTAGCACTTCTCTTGAAGAACTGCCTAAAGGAAAACTTACAAGTCTTAACAGTGCATCTGGTGCACAGGCTCAGACTCAGTTTGCTAAGCTTAATGAGTTTGGCAGACAACTTTGTACTGGTCTTCAAAATCCTGATGATTGTATGCGTGATGTGCAAACTCTTCGTGAATTATATGCTAAAGTTCATAATGTGATTGGTGTTGCTGATCAGGAATATATTGTTGACCCTAAGAGTGGTTTTTTGCGTAGCATGCAGTGTGTGTGCATTCCTGCAGTCACAAGCTATTTGGAGTTGTGGCGCAATATCTTGAATTGGGGCAAGTCATGTTTTACTAGCATTCTCGTGACTGGCGACGGTAGTTCAGGAGCATGTAGGGCAGGCCTGAGTATGTATGTGTGTGACCTGCTGTATGAACTTATTTCATGTGCTGCAAGCAAGTATTCATCTCCAGGAATTAGTGGTCGTATTGGCTCTAGTGGTATTGGCAATTTCTTTGGCGCAGTTACATCGGCAGGAGGTGATGTTGCTCAGAGTGTTCGTTCACGTTATGGCGATTCAACGCTTTACAATTCATTATTTGTGCAGAGAAAACTTATTCATAGTGCGTGTGCATTTGCATTTACTGGAGCATGGGATCTTGATGTTGAAGCATTGTTTAAGCAGTCTGTGAGTGAGATTCCTGTTGAAAGCCAGGGTTATTTGACAAAGTGTGAGCGAAGATTTCAAGGATTTGACCCAACCTCTGATCCTAGCGGCAGAGCAACATGGACCTATAGATTTGGCTCTCTTCTTTTTGCTGGAGCTCCACTGAGATATGATATTAAGCTAAAGTGCAGTGCTGGACCAAAATGTTCTGAAGCTGATGGTTTTAAAAATGGCATGTGTGATTGTCCTAAAGGTGAAAAGACTATTTCATTATCTGATGCAGAGCTTACTGGTGTGCTTAGCAAGAATGGTGTGCTTGATAAAGAAATCATCTATACTGTTGGTGCAGGTGGCGACCCTAATGATGACGTACGCTATGACCGCCTTGCACTCACATGGGAAGCAGAAGATCCTGTGACCCACAAAATTCTTCCTGGAAAAGCAGAGTGCAAACTCTCTCAAGTTGGTGCTGATCCTCCAGTGTTTTGTTCATTTGATCCATTTAGTTTCAGTTATAGGTGTGCATTTGTATTTGGCAGTGAGGGTGCTAAGTTTACAAAAGCAGCTCCTTCATATCCTGATAAGCATTTTGTGCTTGCTGAAAAACCAAACTGCCACCAGACATTTGTTCTTTCTGAGAGTCCCTCATTCAAAGTAAGTGTGCGTCAGCAGATTAAAGAAGAAACCAGAAAGTCATTTCAGAGCCAGAAGTTTTTACGTACAATAATCAAGAATGCCCAAGGTCAGGTGGTGTATTCTTATCCTGAAGATAAAGAAGGACCTTATGATGACAATCTGATATTGTTTAAGCAGGGTGAGTTTGAATTGCCAGTGAGTCTTTCTGAATTCAAAATAAGTGAACAGCACTTTGGCACTGTAGTTCAGCCAGGTAAGATTCAGTTTTTTGTTAATCAGGCAAATGATGTAGGAACAATTCAAGACTCAACAGCGATTACTCTTAAGTCTGAAGATATTGTGGATGAAAATAACATTCCTCTCAAAGGGCCTGCACGTTTTATTATTCGCTTAGATACTACAGCTCAAGATCAGGTGATAGTTTCTGCATACAGCACAGTTCTTGATACTGCAAGTATTGATGTTAAGCAGAGTAATCGCTTATATTCTGAATTATTTACTTGGGATGTGAAAAAGAATCGCGAGTTATCTTTAGCTGATGTTAGGTTAGTGTCTGTTGATAAGACAATTAGTTTTGTGATTAAACAAATTACTTTGCGCAAGCCACCAATACCTGGAGAAAAGCCTCATGATATTTATGTTTTTATTCCAGCAAGTGCTGCTGCTCCTGCAGTGTCATGTGATCCTAATAAAGTGCAGACATGGACTGCAGAGTTCACATTGTTTGATGCTGATAAGTTTGGCACTCCAAGCAGCCAGGTGTCTGTGAATCCTGCAACAGGTGACCTTGCAGTACTAAATGGTTTGCCATTTAATGTAATGTGCGCAACCCCTGAACAAGCTAAAGATAAGATTGGTGAGTGTGCTGGCTCAAGTGGCGCAACAACATTACCAATAGGTTCATCAGCCACACCTGCATCACCAACTGCCCTTACAAATAATGCAATCGCAATACATCCTGATGGGCTCATGGTTGCTTCATTTTTTTTCTCCTCAGATGGGAAAGCCAAACCCCAAAATTTGCTTAATGATACAACAATCAATGCCAAAGAAGGTGTACAGGCTACTTTTTTCTATGACATTGTTGGTGCAGAAACATTTGCATATCAGATAACTTCTGGCAATAACATTCTTGTACCTAAGACAACTGTGTCCAAAAATGAAACTGTAAGTGCTGCAGAAATTTCAACAATCTTGTTAACAACCTTCACTAAAGATAGTACGAGTCTGAAATTAGAAGTCTGGAAAAACCTTAATGATAAAACTGAAGACTCAGCTATTTTAAAACGTTTTGTTGTTAATGTGACTGAATGATACGACTGTATACTTCAGAAATCTCTAATAACATCTCTCGTGCAGTTTCTTTATTCATAGTCCACTGGCGTCTTGTCTTGCTCTCAGTCTTTGCTGATTTGTTCTTTTTTATTGTTCTGACAAAGATTCATGTGGAGTTCTTCTTGAAGATTCAGCCTCATTTGAATGTTGTGATGCAGTCTGTGCAAGAAAATGCAGCAAAGATTCAGCCTTCATTTGGTGCAGTCACACAGCTTCAGTCTGCTGTAACACAACAATCTGGTGTGCTTGCCTCGTATAATGCAGTTCTCTATCTTCTTGGTCTAATGCTCCTCTCGTTGTTTGCGTCATGGCTTGTACTGCAGGGTATAACTTGGTGGATTGCAAATCTGATTACAAACCAGAAAAAGAGTTCTATGAGTCCTATTAATATATTACTTTTTGTTAAAAGGTTTGTGCTCAGAACCTTGCTCTGGTTTGGAGTTTTTATCTGCCTGTTAGCATTACTTTCATTAGGACTTGAGTCTAGTGTTTCATCAGGCTTTTTGAGTGTTTCAAGTGTTTATGCTATTTTCGTGTTCTTGCTATTCGTGCTTGGCTTTTTTGCCAGCTATTCATATGCTTGTATTTCACAACGTCTTGCTAAGTCTCTTGTCTTCTGCGTGCACAATTACAAATATCTTCTTATTTCATACATACTTGTCTTATTGCTTCTCTTTGTGACTGGTGGTCTTGCATTTAATCTTGCGTCAATAAATTTTTATCTCCCTATTGTGTGGGCTGTGGCGGTGTTCTTGCCTTGTCTTACGTTTGCAAGGGTGTATTTGGTTGTGAGTGCGCATGAATGTGGCATAGTAAAAAGCGAATGACAGGTTTGTTTAATAGACGGATGCTCAATTTTCGCAACTACCTTGAACAAGAAAAGAGTAAGACTTACTACAATGAATTAACTGCTATTATGTTTCTAATGATATCCGCTGCATTTCGTAAATACACCAATCCTCCACATGATTCACGAAAGTGATAGGAAAATTTTCCAAGACCGCCAGAGATTTGATGTCCATCATTGTTAAGTACGGCTGTCGGAGAAATAAAATATCTCTCTCTGTCTTTCATTAAAAAACCATCTTCAACTAATTGATTAAATATGAGGGTATATGATTTTGCTAATATTTCGCGTGATTTTGCTGAAGCGGTAATCCTTTTTAGAGGTTTCATTCTCCATGGTTCAATTATTCCCCATTCTCTTGTAAAATATCTAAATAATAATTCAATCGGTTCAAATGTTACATTTCCATTGTGACCTCTCTTTTTATGTAACCTTTGTAATTTTTTGGCTTCTCTCATAATTGTTTCCCTTTTCGTTATGAAAGAAACTTTACCAACATACTCAGAATTAATTAATGGAACAGTATGTAACACACAATAATATTTCGCTTTTTCATAATAATCAAGCAATCCTTTACTTATATGATGAACGCTTACTTTTGTTCCTAAATTTTCAACAGGCTTCGTTTCCGAATCAAAAACTGCAACAACATCAATGTCTGAGTCATCACAAAAATATCCATTAACAGAAGATCCTGTAACAAATACAGCCATTACTGAATCATCAAGAGTGATTTTTTCATCGTGTCCAATAGAGTTAAGATTTATTTCTACCATTATCCTTTATGCACCACTTTATGAAGTATTTCGTACTCTAATCTGTTATTTTTGGTAAATTCCTCAACATGTAGAGACGCTTGTATACAATGAGCAGCGTATAATGCTCCATAAATTCCAGGCATTACTTTTTCTGCTTTATGATAACGTAATTCTCCAGAAATTTTTCCATCTGATGTTCTTAAATCACAATGAACATCTTTTAAACCCTCTCTTTGATGTGATTTTTTTGGAAGCATAGCAAAAGCTTCTTCAAGAGAATGAACTTTAGCATTTTTGCCAGCATATTCAATTGTGATTTCTATAGGTGAAATAACCATCTCTCTACCATAATCATTCACAACAGATTTTATTCCATTAAATATTCTATCAAACTTTTTTAAAACCAGCGCTAGGTCCCATTCTCTCCAAAAAAATCGCTTATAAGTTGCTTTAATATCGTCATAGTGAATTATGATATCGTCACTTGTTCTAAATGCTTGAGAAACTAAAGCGCCATTTCCATACAATCTTTGTCTTAATTTTTCGGTATCAGTAATTCTTTCATCTAAATCTGGCGCAGTCATGTCCCACAAAAGATTTTCTGTTTTTTTAGATACATTTAATTTTCCTCTGAAATCTATTCTATGTTTATTAGTCATTAGATCTACAGGACTAACTCCTCCGGATAGAAGCCAGACCAGAGTAACACCGAGAGAGTATATATCGCTTGCAGGCATTGGTTTTCCATAACATAATTCTGGGGCAGCAAATCCAAAAGTTCCCACCATAGTGAAACTCATTCTCATTTCGTGCATTATTTTATCTGCAACAGAACCAAAATCCACTAATTTTATTGTGGAATCGGGAGTTTGAATCAAATTTTTCGGTTTGATATCTCTATGTATTATTTGTGGTGAGAAACTGTGAAGATACTCTAAAATGTTAGTCACTTTTTTAGCTATTGCAATAACGTCCTGCTCATTAAATTTTTGCTTATTTGTTAATTGTTCTAACGTATCTCCTGAAACATACTCCATCACTAAATATAATCTTTCTTCACCATTGCTATCATTAACAAAAAAATCCAAATAACCAGGAATTTGGGGATGATTCAAACTTCTAAGAGTTCTGGCTTCTCGTTCAAATAATTCACGCGCTTTAAATGTATCTGCTTCATCTTTTTTCATTCCGAAACGAAATTCTTTCATGCAATATTTTACGCCTTTAGAGTCAGTTACTAAATGAGTTAATCCAGCTCCGCCTTGTCCTATTCTTTTAACTATAGTGTAGTTTTCTATACCCATGCTCCTGTTAATTAGTTTCTTATTTATAACTCTTATTGAAATTTTGTTACTTATTAGTAAATCTACATTCTTCTTGCTTTTTGAAAATAGATCTGTTTGACTTACCCTGCGGCTTGCCGTGGCTGGGTGCAGAAGTTTTGAGAATAGGCAGGTAAGTCAAACATTGAAAACTCCTGCTATTTCCGTTAGATACCCCGCCCCTCGGGGCGATTGGGAGTTTTCATCTGCTCTCAAAATTTCGCAAACCTTTCGTGTTTTGGTATTATTCCTGCGTAAACTTTTCGGGTTTTTTTCTAAAAACATGTTTTCTTCCGGAAAAAGCGTAAACTTTGCGAGAACTTCGGAAATTTACTCACTACGTTCGTAACCTCCTCGCTAACGCTTCGGAGGCTTTCCGGCTTTTTCTTAGAAACATATTTTAAAAGGAATCTCTGATCTATTTTAGCTCCTGCATCCCAAGACAGCAGGTAAAGATTAGCCATGCGCTGGTTTTTCTTACTGCCTTGAAAGGATGCAGGAGCTTCCACTATAAAAAGGTGATGGATATTTGAATTTGTATGAGCCCGATTGTTTTCTAAAGAACTAAGTGAAAGAGAGTTGTGAAGAATTTTCTACTCAGCTTATCCTAATTCTTCAAGTAATCTTTCTTTATTATCTCGATATTCTTCTAAACTTTCCGCTCTCATAGCCTCAACAAACTCAAGTTTTGACTTGTCATAAATAGTGATTTTACTTCCATCTAACATTCTTTGTCTCATGCCAACCACTCCTCGTTCTAGGAGTTGTTGATACCATCCAGAACCAACAAATACTGCAACATGAAAATCGTCTTTCACTTTCCAATACTTGCTAGAATCCACTCCAATTCCAGAACCATCTTCATTTTGTCGCTCATCATTAACGATGACGCTGATTGTGCCCTGTCTTTTTGGTTTTTGTGTTTTAACAAGAACTCCGGTAATAGTTTCGGTTTGAAGTTTTTTAACTTCTTCTGCTTCCAAATATAATTCTATATCTGCTTGTTAGCATTACTTTCATTAGGTCTGGAAAGCAGTGTTTCATCAGGTTTGTTAAGTGTTTCAAGTGTGTATGCTATTTTCGTGTTCTTGCTATTCATGCTTGGTTTTTTTGTCAGCTATTCATATGCTTGTATTTCACAACGTCTTGCTAAGTCTCTTGTCTTCTGCGTGCACAATTACAAATATCTTCTTATTTCATACATACTTGTCTTATTGCTTCTCTTTGTGACTGGCGGTCTTGCATTTAAT
>Ga0209514_10007253_pt1 | contig 13167 bp, 15 predicted proteins | sample Subgrocontami58m_FD_187452 | JGI IMG/M metagenome (GOLD analysis project Ga0209514, IMG submission 187452) | Subsurface groundwater microbial communities from S. Glens Falls, New York, USA - GMW37 contaminated, 5.8 m (SPAdes) (version 3) | ecosystem: Environmental > Aquatic > Deep subsurface >...
ATTTCGTGGACGGATCAAATGCCGGCCGTTTCGCCCCCGTCATCGAGGACAGCGGTGCCCTGATCGTTCCGGCCATCGCCCTCTACGAGGTTTTCAAGTGGGGACTGCGCGAGCGCGGCGAACAGGCGGCCCTGCGCCTGGCGGGCGTGATGCACCAGGGCCGGATGGTCGACCTGGGGTCGGACCTGGCGCTGGCCGCCGCGCGGATTGCCGGCGAATTCGATCTGGCCATGGCGATAGCGTGATTCTCGCCACGGCCCGCGCCTATGACGCCATCTTGTGGACTCAGGACGCGGATTTCGCGCAAGTGCCTGGCGTCCGCTACGTGCCGAAGGGAAGGGCGGGCAAGGTTCCGGTCACGAAACCCTGACGCCGGCGAGCAGGTCAGGCGGCGATTGTGCACTAAGCGTGCACAAGAATTCTGCTGGAAACGCGTAACTATTTGACAAACAATAGTAAAAAATGGTGGCGGGGACTACCGAATACATCGCCAAGAACCGCGTGGGTACTTGTGATATCGGTTCATTGACTCTGCAGTTGCCCCTAAAGTTGCCCCACGCATTTGCTGCTGCCGGACCTTGCAAGGATAAGGTGGTTTGGCAAATCAAACCGTAGTTCGCACGCTCTCTACCTCTTGCGCTTTACATCGACCGCAGGCACTCGCTCTGCGCTGAATAACCAGACCTTGACCATCCATCCGACGACCGTCCTCGTCGAACTCGACAAGCCGTGCGTCTACCAGAAGAGCAGGGCAGCGCTGGCCACCTTCAACCATCACTCATTCGACCATCTGGCGATTCTGGCCAATGCCGACGATTCAGATACCCCGTTAGGGTATTGACACCGTCATCTGTTTGGTTGCCTAATCCGCGCTGTAGGTGCACCACGTTCTTTCGCTGCGCCAAGCATTCCCGGACGCACGGCGCGCCGACACGCATGCCGTGCGTCGAGTCAGATGGCAAATCGAGACGCTGCGCCAAATTATTGATGCTTCCTCAAACAGCAGACGGGGCAACCCACCATGGCAGACACACCCGAAGACAACGAGCCAAAAGAGTCCCGCGAGCTGCCGGCCGCCGAGACCACCAGCACAATCTCCGCAAGAACACTGGAGCGTAAGAGAATGCCGCCGCGCACCAGCACTGATCCCCGTTACATCAGGTTCGCCGCGGCAATGTTCAAAAGCGATGACTCTACAGAGGCTTACCGCGCTTCGCACCCACGATGCAAATCGGCACGCCAGGCGATAGAGAGGGGGCGTGCACTCTGCCGGTTGCCGGAGGTCATGCTTGAATTACAAAGGCTGCGGGAGCAATCTACTGGAGACGCCGAGAAATTCGACCCCGGAAAAGACCCGGCCCGTGTCGAGTGGGAGAACGAACTGCGCTTGGTCGCGTTCGCCGGCTTCAACCGTCGCAAGGTGCCCGTGAAGGAGAAGGTGAGCGCCTTGCGCGCGCTCGGCGAGGCCAAAGGCTGGCTTGGCCGACAGCAGCAGATCGGTCAGGGTGTTCGCGCCACCTTCAATTTCCACGTGGGAGCAGTTCGGCGCGCCGTGGGCGGCCGGACGATCAGCGTGGACGTTGAGGAGCCGGTCGAGGCGCAGGTCGTCGATGTGGAAACGCAGGCCGGTCCAGTCGATGCGGAGGCCGTACCGCGCCCGGCGCCGAGCCTGTTCGATGCGTCCAATACCTGATCGCCGTCGCATCGCACGATGGCCGAAATGAAGGGCGCATTCGACCGCAACACGGCACCGACGGGCATCCAGGCGTCGTTCATCTTCAACCTGGGGGAGGCATGCCGGTACAACTCGGCGCGCCTGCGTCCGACAATACGCTCACCGTGGAGGCGTCGCCGCGCAGATCCTCGGCCAAGGCGAAGCAACTGCCGAAGCCAGCCAAGGCCAAGGCCGCCAACAGGCCGATCGCCAAGGCTAAGGTGCCGTTCTGAAGCGCGCCATGAGCGCAATCGTGGGTTGTAACGTGGGTAGCCTCGCCCTGACAAAAACAGTAGACACGAAAGCAATTTGTTGCGAGCAAAACAGGGGGAGAGTACCTCTGCCACGACCCGCCCGGGACGTCCATAGAACGTCTATAAAGCGTTCATAAGCGTCCATAGGGCGTCCTACCATTTCACCAAGCGCGCTGAACGTCCTTCGGCGCTGTCGATGGGGTGCAGCCGGGCCGGTGCGGGCCGATCGCGCTGCGGCCCATCCATCATGGTGGTGCCGCTGGCCGCGGCGCCGATCACCGGCTCCTGTCGGCGTGGTTGCCGATCGCCAGGTCGCACCTGGACCCGTGCGCAGCCGATACGCGAGGCGCGATCGTCCCATGCCGGCTGGCCGCCGAAGAACGCAGCGCCACGATAACCAGCATGGGGCATATCACGCCGAGTGGGTCCCATCCGAGGCCGGCCGAAGCGGACCTGGTTGTGTCCGTCGCATCTCGCTCCCACCTTTTGTCTTCTTTGCGTGTGGCAAAGTGGGGGGTATGCCACGTCGATTTTTTATTTTTCGTCCGGAGGTTCGATCTGGACCGTACCTCACGCCATTCCACCAAGCGCGTCTCGGCCTAGCCTGAACCGAGAGGGATCGTCAGCGTATCAACGCAGCCGCTCCGTTAGATACACGGCACTTATACATTTACCGAAACCAGTCAGCACAGTAATTGAACGTCGTTCAGAGTAGCTTTCCGTGGTGGTCACGACGCGCTGGATCGTGCCTGTAATGGCGACGTCACCTCCGCGCGTCGTTGGGTTTGATTTCGCGGCTTCGATCAAAATGGTGGCAACCGATTCCGAGCACGTCAGGTTTACCCGAATGCTATTGCGGTGAAACCGAGGGCGGACATTATGCTCAACGAGAATCGCATACGTGCCGTCTTGGTTGATTGCAACGTCTCTGAGTTCTCCCAAGAACAAGATTGGTCGATTGATGATCCATTGTTTCTGGAGGTCGACCGCAAAGACGGGCGAGATTGTGATGCTATCGCCGCCGGCGAGGTTCGTAGCCCAATCTGTGACGGCATTGACCTCGAATGCCATGTCGTTCAACAACTTCATAAACGCTTTCTGCCGCGCTTCTTGTTCTGCTTGCTGACTACCCGCTTCTTCAATCCGCTTTCGCTCGGACTCAATTCGATCCTGCCACCACCAATTGGCGACGAAGCCCACCAGCGCGATAAGAAGGCTGTAGAAAAGAACCCGTTTAATGTAAGGACCCACTGAGGAATCCATATGACTTTTGCGAGGGTCAGCAGTCGGTTCCGTATCCACGCACCCGCCTGCGTGCTCGATGGCTGCCGGCGTTTCGGCCACAATCGGGCTCGCCGCCGTGCCTTCTCCTGTCGGCCCCGCCGCTGCCGCCTCTGCTGCCGCTTCAGCTTCCTCCTTGGCGAACTGGGCTTCGACTTCCGCCTCAATGCGCAGGCGGTCGGCATAATCTGCCTCCTCTTGTTGCGCTGCGTCAAGCGCTGCCTGTGCGTCTTTGGCGTGCTGCACGTCGGGCGGATCTGGATCATCCACGATCTTGTCCAATTCAGCTTTCGTGCCTATCGGAGAGTATCACCACGAAGCCCGTTCCGAGATAGATCCACAGCGCGAGCAATGACCTACTCATTGCGTGTCAAGTCCGAATACGGTGTTGCGTTCCAACGCCGAATAACCACTGGCTCCGCAACCGCCGAATACTCAGCGTGGGGTTTCTCCGGCCGCAGAAGATTGCCTTCGATGTCGAAGACTCGGTGCGGCAAAGGCATCTCATACCAGATATCTGAGTAGGCCACCATCAGCGCCCCTGCACATCCTGGATGGCTCATACCAATCGGGATCGCGGGGCCGGGCGCCCTACTAGTCCCGGTAGGTTGAGTGTCGTTCGGAAATGGTAGGCAGTCTTGGCTACCGCAGAAAAGGCACCGTGGCTTGGCCGCTCGTCCTTCGAGAGCTTCAAGACGACTGCGCTCCTGCTCAAGATCGCGTTCCGCAATTGTGGGCTGAACCCGCAGGAATTTCGCAAGCCACGAGCGACGTGCACCTTTACACCTTTCGAGTTGGCGCATCCTTGCGTCACTGGGAAGGACCTCTACCGCAGATAGGTGACATGAAGGGCACCATCCAAGCGCTCGCTGTACGGGCACAAGCCCTGCACGACACTGGTAGCTGTGCAGGCCCCATAGGACCGTGCTGTCGCCTTGGTAGTCACAGGCGGTGCAAGTGAACACTCGAAATGGCATCGACATTGCTTGTTAGCGGCTTGGCTCTGGATTGTCCCCACGCATACGGTTGGTGGCCCGATCGATCATTTGAGTTTCCACTCTCACGCAAGCTTCTGGGTCTCGGTGGTCGCCGCTCCGCTTAACTACGGTCGGTCCCCGTCTCGGTAAGTACCCCACACGCAAACTAGGTGCCCACGTCCTGGGTCTCCATGTTGCATATTTTCCTCGCACCGCATCATGTCACCCGTGACCGTATTGACACGGTAGATTCCACCATCATGTCCGGGGGCAAATCTGTGAAGGTTGCCAAGAACAAATGAGACGCCAAGTATTACCGCCGCGACAACGATCGCCTTTGGAAGGTCCATTACGCCTCCTGAATGATCCGTGGCTTATTGCCCGCAGCCCAAGTGTTAGTTGACGCTCGATCCTCGTTGATGCAGTTGCTATACAGCCGGCCTTGAGAAAAAGGGATCAGGTCTTGGTTCATTGTGGCCCCGAAAATTCCATTACTTTCCACCGAGTCCGTGTTTGTCATTTGATGACTTCGGCTGTTAGCCGCTTGAGTGCCAGTGACTTTATCTTGTCGCCACTGCCAAGCAGGATGTGCGCGTAGCGGTCATTGTCTGTTTCCTGGACATGATCGACCCAGCCCGTGATGGTGTTCAACGCCCCCCACCAAGTCTTCTCGGATGGCGGAATCTTCTGTTTGGAGATGCCCTCCTGATGGACGGCGGTGATCTGCTTGCGGGTAGCATGTACCGTAGCCATCCGGGTTTCGAAGGCACGCATCACGCTTGCGTTGCTGTCCGCTGTGACCGGCTTCCTCGGGTCGGGCATCAACGCTTTGAGGAATCCTTCGAAGGCTGCGTCCTCGCATGTCACCGTCGCCAAGTGGGAGAACAGATCTTGGGTTTCCTGGCTTTGTTTGAGCGTGAATTCGTAGAAAGCTTTGGCCTCTTCCTTGAGTTGTTCGTATCTGCCGTTATGCGCTCGACGGAAAACTCTTCCGGTGGCTTTCTTATGCAGCGCCAAAGACAATGTGTTCTGGCACACCACACGAACGGTGGTCAGGCGAATGTCGATGCCGAGTGAACCGTCATGGCTATTCGTAAAGAGCAGATAGGTTTCGAGCACATCCTTGCCTCCAACTCGAATGTCCTTTGGCAACTTGGCAAGGAGCCAGACGACTTCGCCGTTCTTGAGATAGCCTCCTGTGTGATAGAGGCGTGCTCCCTGCGCAAGGAGTGCATCGAACATCATTGCACCATCGCGGTTTTGAAGCGGTTTGAAGTCTGGATGCACCACGCCGATGACGCGCCCGCGCTCACCCGGCTGGCGATCCATGCGAACGACCGCCATCCGGTGGGGAATCGCTGAATCCGGCTCTCCGGCGGGCACGATCGGCACCATATCCACATTCCAGTTCAATCCGCCTGCCACCAGTGCTTCTTCCACAGTAGCAGGGTGATCAAGCTCGTTGCCCAACTTATGCCAGGGGCGCTTCCCGAAATAAAACATTTCTCCAATATCGTGCGACATGGTGTTCTGTTCCTTTCCGCAGATGTTGCGACTGAGGGACATGTACCGTGGCTAATGGCGCATCTTAGCGGAATGATGGGCGTGTGCCCAATCTTTCTAAGAAGCGTCAGCACCGATCCTTAGTTGCGCTCGGAACAGCGATCCGAGAAGTGCGCCTATCGAAGGGCATCTCCCAGGAAAAGCTGGCGCTGCTCGCGGAAGTTGACCGCTCCTATGTCGGGCGCGTGGAGCGTGGTGACAACAATGTTGCCGTTCTGACGTTGGCCCGACTGGCGGTCGCTCTCGATCTCACAATTGCTAAGCTGTTGCAGAAGGCTGGTCTGTGATGATGTTTGGGCTGTCACGTCCGACGCCTGACGGTGAGCAATCCAAACTCAGGCTAGCAGCGGCCAACCATGACGACGATACTCAAGCTCGCCAACGCACTGAACAGCTCGGCCAAGGACGTCATAGGTCTGGTCGAAGCCGAACTCCATCGTGCGAACCGGCGCGCTCGCTAATATTGTCGCAGCACCGCCTGCCATTTGCCGTGACACGTTGACAAGGCTGCGTCGCTGGCCGTGGTGCCGCGCCGCGCATCCCGTTTGCACCAATGCACCACGATAATGTCAGTCCGCACACGGCGCCCGTGGCTGCTGCACGCTGCGCAGAGGTTCGTGATACCGCCCTGTTACCCGGTCATAGTTCAGTTTGGCCACTCCGATTCGCCCGATATGCTTGAATCGTACCTTCTGAATGTGGATATCCACTTCTTGATTCCCGGCCGCTTGATCGCGCCAGACCGTGATGCAGTTGTCTGCCTTGTTCCAGAAATGAGCACTACCGCTGATGTCGCGCGGCGTCGGCACGGCGTAGGTGCCATCGCGCCGCGGTTGCTGCTTGGCTGGGTGAGCGACGAGCCACATGTGTACGTAGTACTTGCGCACGTGCTCGATGACGTTGGATAGCACCTCAGACACGTACTCGGTTTCACTCATGCGCGCCGGCCTGTGATGCTCAAGGTAGTTCCACGGATCGAGCACGATGCCGGTCTTCCATGTCGTGGCCATCGACGCAATATTGTCGATCCCCTCGACGAGGATGCTTTCAATGTCCGGGCGATCAGGCTTGCAGAAAAAGAACTTGCCCTCCATCCAGTCCTCGCCGTCAGAGAGTTCATCCGGCTCCATGCGCGCGGTAGGACCGGGATCGAAGGGTTTGCCGATGTACTTTTCGAGGATCTTCGCGTGATGCAGCGCCAGGGGCTGATTTTCCGGTGAGTAGATGAAGAACTTCCAGTCCTCGCGCTTTGCCAGGTTCACCATCAGCGCATCCAGCCACTCGGATTTGCCGCTGTTCGGCGTGCCAGTGATCAGCGTCCACTGGTTCATGCCGACCGTGTAGAACGGGTCGATAGATGGCCAGCCGGAGCTTTGCCCACGGGGCAGGCCACCGGCATGGTAAATATCTTCTACGTCCTGCCGGATGCGAGCGTGAGGAATGATCACCAGACCGGTCCTCCATTGCCTGCGGCCGCAATGCGCGGCTCTGGCGCTGTCCATGCCTCCAGGAAGCCCTTGCTCGGTCCGAAGAACGTCGCGGCCTGCTGCACGTACTCCGTGCCTTCCTTGCTGGTCGCGCGGACGAACGCGGCATATCGACGCACGCCGGACAGTAGTTCGTCCTCGGTGTTGGCTTCCGCGATCCGCGCGCGCCATGCCTTCAGTGCTCGGTCGCGCGGGTTACTGCCGGCGCGCTTGGGGTATAGCTGCCAGGCATCAAGGAACCCTGCAGGTACGCTTGGGAGTTTGCGCCTTGACGGTTCAATGACGGTTAATGACGGTTCGGGTGCAACAGCTATTGCAGTCCCCGCGGAAGTCGGTTGCACCCCCATTTGGAAAATTGTTTCATCCTGAACACTTTGCGCCCCTGCAAACTTTTCACCCGGCAAATCTTGCACCCCTGCAAGATTTGCAGTCTTGACCTTGAATAGATTGCATCCCTTCGGACCGGCGTTTCGCTTGACCACCAGTTCGCCCGCCTTGACCAGATCACCGATGACGTACCGAGCGTTGCGCGGGCTCATCCTCGCCTTCTTGGCAAGGGTTTCAATCGATGGATAGGCGGTCCCCTCCTCGTTGGCGAAGTCAGCTACGGCCAGGAGCACCAGCAACGCGCTACCTGACGCCTTGGAGTGCTTCCACACGTCCGACATGACCTTAATGCTCACCGGCTGGCACCTTCCAGGTACGCGGATCGATTTTGCGATACCGGCCCATTGTTCAATCCCAGTTCAGCGGTCCGTGCGGCGCGCTGCGATCGAGTTCAGTTTCGCGGAGGCGCTCCATGATTCGCTGCAGCGCGGCCGGCGCGAGGTCGTGAAGGTAGGCCCAGCAACGACCACCGCGCCAAACAACAGCCGGCCAGGCGAGATCCTGTGACATGAAGTACTCGCCGCGGATCATCGACGCGGTCACTGGCGGTTGACCTGGGCCACCGAAGTGCCACCGCCGTTTATTCGGCACTTGCTCGCGCGTGAAGTTCGCTCGTCGCATTGTCCGCACCTTCAAGTCGCTGGTTTGCGGGCAGCTTCCAGTTTCGTCACCAAGGAGCGGATTTCGGCGTCGGACATGCCAGCGATTCTGGCGGCAATAAGAGCGTCTACCTCCGACGAGGGCCACCCGACCATTCTCGGTCCCAATGAGACTGGACGTGTCCAGAGACGCTGGGCGACGCGCGAGTAGAGTGTGCTTCTGGACTGGCCCGACCTGGTCCTAACGGCAGGAATCCGTTCGATGGTGATCGTTCCCGGGGGCGTATTGCCCGCGTGGCAGCCGACGCGGGTATTGGCGTTGAGCATGTCTGCACCTCGTAGAGTCTTGCGGCACATCGCCGCATAACTCTATACATGACATGTCACAGAACAGCCCGGAAAGCTAAACGGGGCGCGGAGGCACCCCTGGCAGAGTTGTCATGGCAAATACCGATTTGTCAGGTTAACTTACCGGTCACTGTCCTTTGCGATTCCTCAGATAATCGCCAGCTTCATCATCTTCCTCGTCGAATGATTGATCCGCTTGGTTGGTGTCACCGAGCCGGTCGCCATCAGCAAGGGCGGATATTCGGGTCGTTATAGCACCGACGGGATCGTTATGGTGTTCGTTGAGGGGATCCAATGAGACCATGCTACGTTCCGCCTCGCGCTTGGCGCGTTCGTCGGCTGCACCGCGTTTGTCATTGATTGTGAAGCGCGGCCCCCACCCAGCGCCTTTGCGGTATGGGTCGAACGGATCGGACCTGATGCCTAGGTGCGTCCGAAGCATCTCGCGCAGGCGTGATATTACTTTTGCTATTGCGGGGGTGTAAATCGGTTTCTTTCTTGCCGCCAGACCCAACAGGGTGACGCCCTGGCTGTTTACGCTGCCGCTGCGCCGGTCCACCAGTCCAAGCGCCGCGAACGGAACTCGCGCGGTCGCGCCACGCGCGGATATTTCCAACATATTGTTTGCCTCTACACCATTCTCGGTCTTATCTCCCACGAAGGCGATACTCACTTCATCTGCAGTAAGATTCTGCATCGAGCGGAATACCTCGCACAGATTTGATGGGGTGTCTTGGTCAGGGCCGATATTGCTGCCTTCACGCGCCGCGGCGAGTGGCAGTATTTGACCCGCAGCGTTTGCCACAGCGCTCGGTCGAGCCTCCAGTTCAGTCGCCGAAATCGCCAGAACATCTAGCCCAGGCGAGGCACCGAGCAGTTGCGCGTCATCGGGTGGTTCGCTCTCGCCGAAATCAGATTCCTCAATCGCTTCGACTTGAGCGAGAGGGAACATACCCGATTCGAGCGGAGCGCACTGGTTCATCGTGGCCCCATAAGGGGTTCCTCGCGTGGTTCCCGTAATATGATGATAGGCATCCAACTCGCCCGATGCTGCCTTCCCACGAATCAAAGCGTCGGCCTCTGACTCAATATACCGTGTACTCCAGCGCTGTTTAAGTTTCTGATAGGTGAGAAAGCGATCTTTCGGCCGAAACGCATCCAAGTCACTTTGCCGAAAATAACACCGCGCGAGCCCCGATAAATAGTCGTGGTTGTCTGCGGGAAAGTTGTCGAATGAAAATAATGGGGGATCTTGGTACAGCGTAGCATCAGCGTAGCCATTGATACCACCGAATTTCGCTTTTGCCCACACCCACATTGCGATCTCACCTGCAGTCGCCTCGAATTGCCTTTCCAGAAATGTTTTCGCTTTGAGATAGTGAACATACTCACCTGGCGGATGAGCATCCGGCTTCTCGTATTTCTCTTGGGACATCGCGGTCTCGAATGTGCTCTGTGAATAGGGAACCTGCGCCAGCGCGGCAAGGGTGTCCCGGTTTTCGCCCCGTTGCGCTACGCGCGGCAAACCGTTATGCCCCTTGCTCCTGCTGCTGTCGCATCAGTTCCAACAGAAATTCCGGAGCCAGGTCGGTGCCATTTGCCCACGCCACCGTCCGCATCACGGGATGCTGATAGGCGGTCGCAAACTGCGTCGGGTCGCGCAACGGCTCGAACACTTCGCCGTCCAGCTCGCCGGACAAATCAACCTCGCCCGCATCGCCGTTGTTGAAACGCACAAATAGCCGATAATCGGCCTTCGGGGTTACCTCGGTCGTATGCAGAATTTCGGGCATTACGCAGTCCCTCGCAGTGGTATCACTTCCGCCTCGGTCTTCAATTTGTCCAGGTAATCCGCCCACTGCTGCATCATCTTCCGCCGCTCGGGAAGGTGTGCCGTGCGGTTGTAGGCTCGCCCGTTCGGGTCTTTCACGGCGTGTGCTAACTGGTGTTCGATCAGGTCAGGGCGCACCCCCATCACTTCATCAAGGATCGTCCGCGCCATCGCGCGAAAGCCGTGCCCGCTCATTTCATCCTTGCCGATACCCGTGCGCCGCATGGCTGCGAGGATGGCGTTATCGCTCATCGGCCGCCCATTGGTGCGCGCGCCCGGAAAGACATAACGCCCGGTGCCGTTGAGGGCGTGAAGTTCGCGCAGGATCGCCACCGCCTGAGTAGCCAGAGGGACAATGTGCGCTGTGTCCGTCTTGGTTACGGTGTAGCGCCATTCCGCGGTGTCAAGATCGATGTCCGCCCATTCCGCCCTGCGCAGCTCGCCAGGGCGCACGAACACGAGGGGCGCAAGGCGCAGCGCGCAGGCAACGGTGAGTGTGCCTTGATAGCCGTCGAGCGTGCGCAGCAATTCCGCGGCCCGTTTCGGTTCAGTTACCGCGGCGAAGTGTTCACCCTTCACTGGAGGCAGCGCCCCGCGCAGATCGCCGGATAGATCGCGCATCGCCCGGCCGGTCGCCACGGCGTAGCGAAAGACCTGTCCGCAGTTGCCCAGCGCCCGGTGCGCGGTTTCCAGCGCGCCGCGGCTTTCAATCCGGCGCACCACGGCCAGCAATTCTGGGGCGGTCACGTCGGCAATGGGTCGCCCGACAATCCAAGGGAAGATGTCGCGTTCAAAGCGACGGATAATGCGGTCGCCGTGATGCTCTGCCCAATTGGGGGCATGCTTGGCGTACCACTCCCGCGCCACCACTTCAAAGCTGTTCGCCGCTCGATCTTGTTTCGTCGCCTTTTGCGCCTTGCGGTTTTCGCTTGGGTCTATGCCATCGGCCAGCAGCTTGCGCGATGTGTCCCGGCGGTCGCGGGCGTCTTTCAGGCTCACGTCCGGATAGACGCCAAGGGATAGGCGCTTCTCCTTGCCGTCGAAGCGGTATTTCAGGCGCCACCACTTCCCGCCGGCCGGGGAGACTTCCAGATACAGCCCGCGCTCATCGAACAGCTTGACGGGTTTCTCGCTGGGTTTGGCGTTACGAATCGCGGTATCGGTCAGAGACATTTGGGGGCAACTCCTATTGCGTGCGGCCTAGATGCCCCCAATTCTGCCCCCAGTTGCCCCCGGATGTCAATGGACGCTGTTGCCCCTCATTGGATGGTTAATCCAATAAAAAACCCGCACTTAGGCGGGTTTAAGGATGTTGCTGGATTGCTTTAGATGCTCAATTGGTGGAGGCGGGGGGAATTGAACCCCCGTCCGCAAGTCCTCTACAGACAGATCTACATACTTAGCCAGGTTGTTTGATTTGACCGCTTACCCGCCAACCGGCAGGCTGGCAAACGGCGAGTCACCTTGAATTTGACGCGCCGCAAAGTGACCCTGCGGCGCGCGAGCTCATGTAAATGACTCTGCTGTAACTTGCGTTACCCGGCCCATGAACCAACCGGTGCAGAGCTCGCCGGTATTAAGCGGCGAGAGCGAAACGTTCGTCGTTCGCGGTTATTGCGTTCCAGTTGGATTTACGAGGTGGCTGGGCCTCGGTATGCACTGCGCTGCTTTGTAACCCACGTCGAAACCAGGTCGCCCCCGGTATCTGGTGTGGAGTGAAGGGTACGCAACAAAGGGGGAAATACCCTCGTCCTGCGCCCGTCAGCCCCGAACTACATTTGCATTATCTCATATGAGGCGCAACCACGCAGGAAACAAGGGGGCTCAGAGATAATCGAGCACTTCGCGCGGATGGTCGATGATGGCGTCGGCCTGCCAGGACTCGATTGGCCCGCCGTCGCCGAGATAGCCGTACTTCACCGCGATCACGCGCATGCCCGCAGCGCGCGCCGCCTGCACGTCGCGCAAATCGTCTCCTACATAGAGGCAGGCAGAGGGCGGCAGTTGCAGCGCGGCAGCGGCGTGCAGCAGCGGATCCGGATGCGGTTTCGCGCGGGCTGCGGTGTCGCCGCCGACGACGCAGGCAGCGCGCTTGCCCAGACCCAAGCCCTGGAGCAGAGGCAAAGTGAAACGCTCCGCCTTGTTGGTGACCACGCCCCAGGGCAGGCGGTTCTGGTCGAGTTGGGCTAGCAGTTCGTCCATGCCGTCGAACAGCCGCGTATCCATGCAAATCTCGGCGGCGTAGAAATCGAGAAACTGCAGCTTGAGCGCTTCATAGCGCTCGTCTTCCGGGTCGAGGCCAAACCCGACTTTGAGCAGGCCGCGTGCGCCGCTGGAAGCGTACGGCCGAGCGATGGCCACGGGGATGGGCGCAAGGCGGTGTGCGGCGCGCACGCGGTTGAGCGCCCGCGCCAGATCCGGCGCGGTGTCGGCGAGCGTGCCATCCAGATCGAACAGCACCGCCCGCGCGCCAATCTTAGGCATCGCGCACGCAGTGCATCAGGTAATTGACGCTGGCGTCGTTGTTGAGCGAGTAGACTTTCGTCAGCGGGTTGTAGCTCATGCCGATCACCGACTCGAGCGTGAGGCCGGCCGCGCGGCAATAGCGCGCCAGTTCCGAGGGTTTGAGGAATTTCGCGTACTCGTGCGTGCCGCGCGGCAGCAGGCGCAGGATGTATTCGGCGCCTATCACCGCGAGCACGTAGGATTTTGGATTGCGGTTGATG
>Ga0209514_10007255_pt1 | contig 13166 bp, 17 predicted proteins | sample Subgrocontami58m_FD_187452 | JGI IMG/M metagenome (GOLD analysis project Ga0209514, IMG submission 187452) | Subsurface groundwater microbial communities from S. Glens Falls, New York, USA - GMW37 contaminated, 5.8 m (SPAdes) (version 3) | ecosystem: Environmental > Aquatic > Deep subsurface >...
GTAGCGTTCGACGAACAGCGCAAGCAAGCTGTCGCCGACACCGCAGATTGGCTCAAACGCCACGACGAAAACTCTGACGTGCGGACGCAATATCTGGACTTCCTCCAAGGTCTGCCGGCAGCGTTCGACGAACAACTCGCCGATGCAGCAAAGGCAACTTCCGACTGGCTGGAGCGCCATCCTGACAGCCTCAGCGTTCTTGGTCGCTACGTCTCCTTTCTTCTCGCCGTTCCCCTTGTTGCACTTGAACCTCTTCGACAAGCGAGCGATAAGCACCATCAGCGGTTGATTGAGAAGGATCCAGCCACCCTTGGTCATAACTTCGTTTATGGCGAACAACTGGTTCGCTCGTCGCGATTTAACGAAGCGATTGCACAATACGACATCGTGCTCAAGCGACACAAGGGCCACGAGATGGCTCGGAGAGGGCGTGCCCTAGCTTTGCAGAAACTTGGACGGATGTCGGAAGCGGAAACGGAGTTCAAACACGCGCTCTGGTGGGCTAAGTTTCAGAAGCAGCCAGAAGCGGAAGTGGAGTTCAAAAACGCACCCAGGTGGGCTCGTCTTCACAGGCAGCCCGAAGCGATTTTTCACACATCGCTCGGCGAGTTTTACCTCGAATCACGCCGATGGCAGGATGCGATCAATTCGTTCCGCCAGGCCCAGAAAGAATTTCCTGATTACTTCGGCAATCATTGGGGAATCGCGAAGGCGCAGGTTGGACTCGGAAACTTTGACAAAGCCGAGGAGGCACTGCAACGGGCGCTCGAAGACCCCAACCTCAAGCCACCCGTGAAAGACGAGATCGTTCAGTTTCTCGATGATGTCCGCCTTCGTCGTTCATCGTGAAGCTGGCGTTTGAGATGCTCGCCGGGGATTTGGATTATCACGGCTTCAAACGCTGCCGCGCGAGGATGAGACCGTCGTGCTGCGAACGCCGCTTGAGACATTCATCAGCCGGGCGTGGTGTTTGCGTTTTCACGGAGCGGAGAATTTGTTGTAAGAATCGAGTGAGAGCCCAAAAAATCAAAGACAACCAGAAAGAGATAGGAGATTCAATAAAATGCAAAAACTGTTGGTTAGTATCAGAGGTAAAAATGAAGCTATTGAGGCAGTCAAGGGCGGAGCTCATATTGCGGACGCCGAATATCCAATCTCAGCATTGGGAACGCCATACCCACTGAACATTCATACCATTCGCCACGCTATACCAAAGCGAATTCCTATATCGACCAATATCGGGGAGGATCAAGCTCGAAGAAGCACCGCCGCGCAAGCAGTGCTCGGTGTTGCAACGGCAGGAGCGGACATCATAAAAGCAGGGCTTGCCGAAATGAAGTTCAATGAAGCTGCTTATCTTGCCGACAGTGTTGTCAGAACGGTCAAGTTCTGGTATCCCAAGAAGAAAGTCATTCCTGTTTTCTTTGCTGACACGAAACTTGTTTCGATCTTCGACCCGATCATTGAAGGACCGAGGTTGGGAGAAAAAGTAAAGGCAGATGGAATCCTTATCGACACTTATGAAAAGTCAAAAGGAAAAAGACTCGTAGACTATTACTCCTATCGAGAAATCACGAAGTTTGTCAAGAGATGTCATGAACGCGGCCTTGAGGCATGGATAGCCGGCTCGATAAAGAAAGAGGAACTCCGAAGTTTTTGGGAAACCGGAGTTGATGTCATTTGCGTACGAGGCGCAGCATGTGGCAAGACAGATGATAGAATGGGAAAGATCAAGGCAGACATTGTAAGGAGCCTTGTCCAAACGATTCCAACTTGAGAGATCATATCGAAAGGAGGTGAAGAAAGATGCCAAAGTACACGCGCAATACAGGTAAAACTTGGACGGCAAGAGACGAAAGCCAACTCAATGTTCTTGCACAGCAACATACGCCTACGCGGGTGATCGGATTGAAGCTAGGTCGAACCCCCGACGCAGTTCGAACGAAAGCAAGTGAATTGGGCGTTTCGCTGAAGCTGACAAACCAATCACCGTACAACCGTAACAAGTAAGCTAAGCACAAAATGCAAACCCCGTTCGGCGAAAGTTGACGGGGTTTTGCATTTCCAACGTGCGACTCAGTTCCTCTTTTCGGCAGTTACCTTTGCCGCTCCCATCATCGGAACAACGCCCATTTGCTGCAACATACCAAGTGTGTCCCATACAACCCAGCTTTCGACGATTTTGTTCTGTGCAATGCGGTGCATCCATATCCCCTCAACCCTCAAAGACTTCCCTGTTGCCGGAATGCCCATCAAACCTACTTTGTCGGTGCCACTGCCGATCCATCGGGTTACGACAAGATCGTTTTCCGCTGCAATCATTTCCTGAACATCCCAATGCGCATCAGGAAATGCAGTTTGGTAAGTGGCAATAACCTGCTTCATGCCTTCGGGTCCTGCACCCGTAGGCGTCTGCGGATCATGATAGACATGGTTTGCTGCAAACAACTCTTCGGCAATACCGAGCTTTCGCCCGTTGCACATCTCGTCGAAAAAGCGACGAACAAGAGTCTTGTTTTGATCTGTTGCCATACGCTCCTCCTTACTTGTGATTTGGTTGAATGTCCGTGCAAATGAACTACAGGAGATACGAGAAAAGCAACCATTCGGTTTTGTTCACGGCGCTAAAGGCGGTGGCGCGGTTCTGTGTTCTTGACTTTGCCAGCATCCGCATCCGTTTCTCGGAGACCAAACCCATGAACCCCGAAGACCAACTTCAGCAGTCGTCAGACCAGAACAAAGTCATCGCCACATTCAATCGCCTATTCATCGAACCAGCTAACCGCAACCGGCAGGCAGACAAGCAGACAAGTTTCTCTCGCCCCTTCGGGGCTTGATTGTTTTTGTCCGGTTTTTCCCCCACAGCTTCGCTGTGGGCTAAATTCTGTCGTCCCTACGGGACGGCTGTTCGATTTTGATTCTCTGACGCGCACCACGGAGTGGCGCAAGATTTTAGCCCACGACAACGTCGTGGGTTATACAAACAACACAAGAAACAAAATCAAGCCACGTAGTGGCAACAGAATGATGATGGATTAGAAATCAATCAAATAGGTTTAAATCTCTCAAACGACTGCCTGCACTCATCGCAATAATAAATCTGCTTACAGAGCGTTGCACCGAAAGGGCTTTCGAGGTGGGTCTGTTTTGAATTGCAGAACGGACACGCAACAGGAAGGGCAAGCACGGCAACAAGCTCTTCGCCATTCTTCGGCGGCGGGGCAATGCCGAATGCTCGCAACTTCTCCTTCACTTCATTATCAAGCATGTCGGTTGACCATGGCGGAGAAAATGTTGTTTCAATTGTAACTCGCTCGCAACCAAGTTCGGCAAGTCGAGTGCGTATCTCGTTCTTCATATGCTCAAGCGCGGGACAGCCGACAAATGTTGGCGACATAACCACCTTCACTCCATCGTCCGAAACCGTAACGCTTCGGATGACTTTCATCTCTACAAGAGAAAGCACAGGAATCTCCGGATCGGTAATCTTACCGAGTTCTTGCCAAATAACTTGTTGATTGAGCACGACCTTTTCCATAACTCAATATACGTCGGCGTGTCTACCTATATCCACAAACTCAACAACTTCATTATTCACAAAATAGAAAACGACTCGACAATCATAGGCAACAGTAAAACTCCAAAGTTCCTTCAGCTTCCCGGAGAGTTTGTGAGTCTTAAGTTGTGGTGCGAAAGGATTCTCCGTAAACAACTTCACTTTCTCCCAGAAGCGAGCTTCCAATTCCGGATTGTCTTCTTGTAAGCTCTCTTGAAAGATGGACTTTGGAGTATTCTCATTCTTCGTCGATCATTCTCTTCAGACGCTCAATATCAGATGTGGCTTGATCAATCCTTTCGTGAACGGTCGCTTTACTCTCGAGATAATTGTTGTGCATTTCCTTGCGACGTTCTTCAACAAGATATTTTTCCAAAAGAGACTTTAGCTCTTCCTTCTCTCCAACAGAGAGCTTTTGAACTTCTTCGACAACTTCATTAAAACTCATAACAGCCTCCTTAAAACGGATTTGGAATCCGCATCACCACTTCGCTCCCGGCGCGATGCGATACACGGCTTGCAAATCATCAACAAGCTGTTTCAGACGCTCATTGTGATTTTTCTTTCGACCCCCCAAATCAGGCGAAGCGTGAATTACACACGAGCCATTCGGGTCTTTCACCGGAACAGCGAGCGTCGCTCCGTTCAAAACTGGAACAACCCGCTTCAACCACTCAGCCTGCAAATCCCTGTTCCCCGGAAAAATGCCGGCTGCAATCAACTCATCTTCCCCATCCAACTTCTCGAACATGCCAAGCGCTTGCGGAAACGCCGCATCAACCGCCGTTTGCATTCTTCGATGACTTTCTTCCGTCGCATCGCCAAGCCGCTCGACCAACCCTTGCGAGTGCATCAGGTGATAGGCTTCCTCGCGAAGAATCTTGACAGATGCTTCTTTGATTGGCAAGTATGTGCTATCGGCAAACGCGTTGAGCCGCACTTGTTCGGCTTCATCAAACAAATACTGCCGCACAACGGCGTATGCGAAATCTCCTTTGGGATACGTTACGAAACGACAGCACGTGAACTCATTCCACGCACGTTCAAACGCCATCGCATCAGGGTCTTTGCCCGTCAGGTGTTGATGCAACGTGTACCAAACGAGCGAATGTCCGAGTTCATCTTGGGCAACATTTGAGAACGCAATATCTTCTTCCAAAATCGGAGCGTAACCGGTCCACTCGCCGTCGCGATGGCCCAACATCAGCTCATCATCCGCCATTGCGAGCAACAACGACTGCAAGGCTAGGGTATTGCTCATCTACGGCTCCTCCTTTTCCGGAGCGCCAAAGGCTTTTGGGTCGCGATAGCTTTTGTCTATCCATTGTGCAAAGAACCGTTCGTCTTGATAATCGGTCTCGGTAATATGGCGGGAGTTCACAACCCATAAGCTTACGCATTGCAGGCGGCGTGCAAACTGATCACGCGCCATTTGCAGCGCCATTTGCGGGTCAGGCGCATGTACTGCCCCGACGTGAATGTGGGGGTCGCCTTTCTTCTTTTGATGAAACACCTCGTATGCATCCCATTGCGTGTCGCTCATGCAACGGCTTCCTTTCGTCGTTGCCTTGCGGCAAGCGCCTCACGCACCCAGCGACCGTCTTCGTGGACCTGCTTGCGAACACCAAGCCGTTCCTTGTTGCATGGACCGTCGCCGTTCACAACTCGCTTCAGCTCATCCCAATCAGGCTGTGTGTAGTGCCAATGCTTTGTCTTCTCATCGACATGGCAATCGTTGTCGGGTACAGAAAGACCGAGCGCTCGGATTTGCGGAGCGATAAGGTCAACATATTCCTGACGTACTTGCTCATTCGTCTTCGTTTTGATTCTCCACTTCAACGATTGTTGTGAGTGAGTCGAAAGAGTATCCGGCGGACCTGACATCATCAGCGTTGGATACCACCAACGATTGATCGCGTCCTGCGCCATTGCTCTTTGTTCCGGCGTTCCTTTCGCGAGCACTGCAACCGCATCATACCCTTGCTTGATGTGAAAGGACTCTTCGTAGCAAATACGCTTCATCGCCCGCGCATACGGACCGTACGAAGTTTGCGAGAGCATTGTTTGATTGACAACAGCAGCGGTGTCAACGAGCCAGCCTATCACTCCAACATCAGCCCATGTTGGTGTCGGATAGTTGAAAACATTTGCATATTTCGCTTTGCCGGCAAGAAGTTCTTCCAACATTTCTTCACGCGACTTTCCTAGCGTCTCAGCCGCACGATACAAGAGTTGTCCATGTCCCGCCTCGTCCTGCACTTTTGCGATCAGCGTCAGCTTGCGTCGGAAACCCGGCGCAAACGGAATCCACTTCCCTTCCGGCAACTGCCCGACGATCTCACTATGCGCGTGCTGACCGATCATGCGAATGAGCGTTTTCCGGTAATCTTCAGGCATCCAATCGCCCGGCTCAACCTTCTCCCCGCGTGCAACGCGGGATTCAAACTCCGCGAGTTTTTCTTCGTAGGTTTTTTCGGCGTTCATCGTGATTCCTGAATTGTTTCGGAATGAATTTGAATCAATATACAATTTCTGCGGCTGGGCTTCAATCGGTCGGGTGAACTTGTGTGCGACATATTTTTAACGCCATGTCATTCTGAACGTAGCGAAGCGGAGTGAAGAATCCATAAACGACTTTTGTCTACAAGAAGTGGATTCTTCGGTCGCTCCGCTCCCTCAGAATGACAAGACCTTGACCGTGGCTGAATCTTCATGAGCATTCAGATTCTATGAGACAGCATTGCTTTACACTCTGTTGCCTACAAATATGTCGCAGACCCAATGAAGTTGTGTGCGACGTGTGAGCGAGGCTTCGAGGCAAGAAAATGAAACCACGAGTGACACGAAAGAAGCACGCGTGTACGCGGATTATCAGCTTCGCGTATATTCGTGCGGTTTCCGTGTAATTCGCGGTGAATTACCTTTCAACTTCACTCTATATTATTCATTTCAAGAGCATCAATTGCTTCGTCTCCGAAAACCCATCCGCTTCCAATCGGCAGTAATACGAACCACTCGCAAGTATGCTTGTGCCGAACCTTACTTCATGTTGTCCTTCTTGCTCAACGGCATTCACAAGTGTTGCAATTTCTTGTCCGAGATGGTTGAACACCTTCAATACAACGTGAGTTTGTTTCGGCAGCGTATAGCGAATGGTTGTTGATGGATTGAATGGATTAGGGAAGTTTTGTTCGAGATAAAACTTCGACGGTGTTCGTGAATCCGCCACACTCGTTACGACATTCACCCAAATCGGCTCTGAGTATGTTAGTTCATTGCTTGAATCTCTGATTCGTAACCGATACGACCAGCGTCCTAATGCAGCAGTGCTATCTGTGAATGAGTAGGAATGAGGATCGATTGTCGTTCCATGACCGGGGATAAAACTGTTCGGGATTGTTGCAAAACTCGTGAGCGTGTCTCTCCTCTTTTGAACTTCAAAGCCGTAGTTGCGTGTTTCACTCAGCGTTGTCCAATCGAGTCGAACACGATTTTGAGAAATGACTGTCCCCGTGAAACTCGCAAGCTGAATCGGCAGCGGTGAGGCTGTCAGCATCAAACTATCCACAAGAGTTCCGGTTATCGAATAGCATTTGAGCGTCAACTGAAGTGAAGTTCCGGTAATCAACATCGCACCATACGCAGCGTTGTACCGAACGACGCTTCCGGGTTCAGGCGTCGCTCGAAAGTTGTACAGACTTCTTCCACCCAAACCATTCACAATGTAGTAGAAACCATTCTTCACGATGCGCTCGTACGTGTGGTCGTGTCCGGTGAGAACAATGGAAGCGCCCCATGCAGCGAAGGGCCATTGCAAGTTTGGTGTGTTGCCATGAGTTGAGCTTGACGAGTACGGGGGATGATGGAAGCAAACAATTTTCCATGGCGATGTTGAAGCACCGAGCCGTTGTTGCAACCATTGACCTTGAGCCGAGCCACTCGTGTTACCATCAGGCTCACGCGAGTCGCTATCGATGAAAAAGAAATGAATGGGACCCTTCACGACATCGTAGTAGCGTTCGTTATTCGGAAGCTCAAAATAATTGTACCAACCGGAAATGATTGCGTCCCAATCGTGATTGCCGAGTGATGGAAAGAATTTGTTTGTTGACGGACCTGGTGCGTACGCACTCGTGCTTCCTGCCGGATAGTGAATGAACTGTCCGTAATACTGACCTACGTTGTTGTCCCACGATGTAACTGTCGCATTGTTTGCCGTGTAGTTGTTATCTCCAACAGTAACGACAAAGTCGGGACTCCAACCAGCCACCATCGTGGCAACGGACTGCGAGGCTGCTGAAGTACCGAAGTCGCCGACACAGGCGAACTTGGTTGTTTGGGAAGAAGCGAGAGAGGAACCAAAAAGAAAGAGCGAAAGAATTGCAGAGCGTACAGAAGAATTTTTCACAAGCCCCCGAGGGATTTATGGTTAGTCCCATGCGTGCAATGCTTTATCCTGCACGCGGTGGGTTAGCAATTTACTTGATGACCCCTTCGTAGATTTCAGCCAACAAAAGCTTCAACGAGAAAGATGATGAAGTATTGATTGGTACTTCAATACTGTCATCCGGTTTTGAATAATCTGACAATGACCACTTGCCCGGATTTTGATTTGAGAATACTTCGACTCGTCTCAGTCTTTGAGAGACAAGAATGTAATGTTGGAGAGAATCAATCAGCCTATACTGGGCGAACTTTTCTCCTCTGTCGTATGCTTCTGTGGAATCCGATAAAACCTCTATGATAACGACAGGATTTGTCACAGTATCCTTTTGAACATCGGCGAATTTCGGACCACAGACAATCATTAAGTCGGGGTAAGAGAAGTGATTTGAGGCTGACACTTTGAGACGAATATCTGCAAAGAACAAATCGCATCCTTGTTTGCGGACCTGAGGTCGCAATCCAGCAAGAATGTTAATCGCAATGAGATTATGTGCCGTTGTCGTCCCCGACATCGCAAACATCTCGCCCGCGTAGTACTCCGATTTGAACGGCGCGGCGCGTTCTATTTCAAGATACTCTTCGGAAGTTATGTAGTGTTTCGGTTGGACTGACATGTTTTGCTCTTACAAAAAGATACGCAGAACGACTTCTTATAGCAACCCTCAATCGATGTCTTGCATTGGAGAAGAATTTGGCTCACTGAAATCAAGGGATTCTTCGCTTCGCTCAGAATGACAAATCAATAATTAATGAACACATCAACGCTTTGCGTTGTACTTCCGCCTGCGTTATCCCTTACTGTTACTTTTACAAAATTCGGTCCACGGCAACAGAATGAAGCGCTGAAGCGTACGGAAGCGCCCTTGCCAATGATATCGCCTGTTGAAGCAGACCATTTGTACGTGAGCGGCTGGTTCTCCGGGTCGGTCGCGTTCACAGTAATCGTCGAGCTTGAGCCGACATCAACTGCAGTGGGATTTGCGGTGAGCGATTGAATAACAGGATTACGGTTGCCGGAGGAATTAACACTTACTTCAACAAGATAGTAAATCCCATTTGCTCAAAGTGATGGTCAGATGCGAATGCTTCGATTATTCTCAGGCGTTGCATCAAAACAAAGGAAGTACAATCAGTAAATGAAAATTGCTTGTCGCTATACTTCTTGAAAAGTTCCCAAGCTTCTGCTTCAACGTTTTCGCTTACGCGAGAGACCCGCACCGATTCCGAAGTTCGTATCATTTCTCCAAAATCAACGGCAGCACTGTGTCCTGCTCGAGCCAACAAGCCGGTGTATGTTTCGTCCAACACGTAGTTCGATGTCACATACATATTCCTATTTCGAAGAATACTCTTATTGACACTTACTGCTACTTCATGAGCAACGTCTCTCTTGTTGGCAAACGCAAGCCAACCGCTGGTGTCGGCAAAAACCAAACTCATAACGGGTACTTGCCGCCGTAAAGATACGTGTCATGGTTTACCGAAAGGTCAGATGGGACATCATTATCATAACCCTCAAAGGTATAAAGAGGGTCTTTCGTCGGATCATACGTTTCACGACGCTCGAGCATCTTGTTGATCCACTCCCCAATTATGGATTGAATTGGTCTGCCGGTCTCTTCTGCGAATCCAACGAGCCGTTGGTACTCAATGTCTTCAAGTTCAACGGTAAGTCGAGTCATTTCTCAATCCCTTTCCTATTCTTTGACGCGTTTGAAAATCTCACAGTAACGATATCACCACCTTCTGAAACTCCTCTTTGCTCATGAATCCAACATGCTTCTTCGCAATGTTACCCTTTTTGTCAACGATATATGTGACAGGAATTGCATTGGGAACGCCGTAAGCTTCAGCAAGTTCACCATCACCAACAACAACCGGATAGTTCATTTTTGCTTGCTCGACGTACGGCTTCACAACTTCCCAACCATCCTGGTCGAGCGAGACGCCGACGATTTCAAGTCCTTTGTCCTTGTACTGCCTGTACACCTCCATGAATCCGGGAATTTCTTTGCGGCACGGTCCGCACCACGTTGCCCAGAAGTTTACCGCAACAACTTTCCCCTTCAGCTTCGCAAGCTCGACAATTTTTCCATCCTGCGCCTTGAGTTTGAAGTTCGGCGCCTTCTGTGCGTACGATTGGCTGAGCGCAAGCATCATCAACATCAGAGCAAAACCTACAACCTTCTTCGTCCTCATGAAGATCTCCTGTTGTTATATCTGGTGAATAAATCCTCTGACAGTATAACAAAAATCGGAGAAAAATGTTTCCCGAATCTATGAAGTTTTCCTTACCCCCCAAAAAAGAAATGGAACTCTTGTGGAGTTCCAGCGACGTTTTGCAGTAACACAATTGATTATGTCGGAACGCTGTCAAATGTTCCCTTCCATTTCACAAGTCCAAGCAAATCGAAGATTGTCTTGTACGTGATTTCAAGCCGCCACCGAACTTTATCGAGAAACGAAGGGCGTTGAACGTGGGGAATTTGCAGAGTAAGGGTTTCAATCTTGTGCCCAAGATGCTTCGGATAGAACACAAGCGTCTCCACTTCGCCGACCCCCTCAAACGTTTCCTTGTAGCGCTCGGGTTGAAGTCCGTAGAAGTCTTTTATGGTGTTGTACATCAGGTCTGTCATCATCACATACTCGTGCGCCGGAACGGAGTTCTTCAGCATCCGATGAACAAGAATCACGTCAATCCCGAAAGGTTTTTCGAACTGTTCAATCTTCATCAATTCAACGTTGCCCGCGTGAATCACTTGCTTCAACTGCAAGTCGTGCACGTGGTCGCATGCATCGCAGGAGCAAGTTTTGAGTGAATCAATATCGTGAAGTTCTTTTTTGAACGCTGAGAAGAGGCCGACGATCTGCCCTTTCACCTGCTCGGCAACTTTTTCTATATCGTTCTTCGAAGTACGAGCGTAAAAGAACACAGCGTCGCCCTCCAGCTCGGCAACTTTCAACGGCGGCTTCGCAGTCTGCATCAACGCCTTCAGCAATCGGACGATAATTTGCTTTGCATGACTGACAGAAACGGCATGCTGCTTCATGAACTTCGTATAGCCGCTGATGTCGGCGATCAGCAAAACGGTATTGTTCGTATCTGCCATAGTATCAACTTTCAAACCCGCTGTACTTCACATACGATGCGCGGTAGCCGAGCAATCGTCCAATCGGCGAAAGAATGAACGATAAGATATCTTGAACGCCTTTAGGAATCGCGGCAAGATATGTTTTCGCTTGCAACGTGCGTAGCCACACCATCATCTGCCAAATCGGTGGACGCCCTCCTTTCATCTTTCCGTCGGCGGAAAAACCATACAATGTTTCAACAATCACTTCGGCGTCAAGCGCCGGGCGAACCGTTTGATTTACGACTGTGTCTGAGTTCTCGTTGTTGTAGTGTCTGTGCCGAACTCCTTTGGGAAGCGTGATAATCTGTCCAGGCAACGCAACGCCTGATGTGTCGCCAAATGAGTAGCTCAGCCTTCCCGACAAAACCTCGAACTCTTCTTCTTGCAGTGCGTGAAGATGCTCGACTGGATTCAATCCCCCCGGCTTCATCGTCCATTTGAAACGGAGTTGCTTGCCGCCGGAGTCCTTCGCAGTCTCCAAAAACTCAACCGTCTCTCCGTTTCTCGGATTGACGAGGACTTGTCCTTTATGTGCCATCACAGTTGTCCAAAACAATTGTTTGATTGAACTCCTACGGAGTTCGATGTGAAAGTGAAGACAACAGTGAATCCCGTAGGGATTCGATGTTTGTAGTACGAATAATTCACGGATTATCGTTCCAACTCCGTAGGAGTTGAATGTCCCATCGGGTACGAAGTTGATTGTTATGAGGTGTATGCCACACATGTGTTCACAATCGCGCATCTTTCAAAGTCACCAGAATTATTTTGGACAGTAGTGATGTGCCATGGATGATTTGAAAAGTGGTGAGTATGTTGTTACGGTTCCAATAACCATACGAAACACACGGTCTATCGGATTTCAATGCTCAATGTTGATTCGACAAGCGTAGCTTCCGCATCGCGACGTGTGTGAAGTCCACCAAGTTTTGCAGGATCCCACAAGCGCTTCATCAAGCGAAGCTGGTCGGCAATTTCTTGCAAGTCGCCTACGGCAACCGCATCGTGAATTGCCCGCATCTCGCGACGATTATGAATTTTCTTTTGCTCCTCCTTCGGACCATCCACCATCGAAGTGCCGCGGTTGTACACCAATGAAACAAGCGCACCTTGCGTATCGAGAGGCAGGTTGTCGAACCCCGGAAATGCTTGCTGCGCTTTGAAGAAATACTGCGGCAGACTTTTTTCCACAAACACTGTTTCTGCATCAGTACGCTTCAGCTTGATGTCGGAGAATTCTTCGGCGCGGTTCTTTGCTTTGATGCCTCGTAAGCCGGCGGCTGCTCGCAACCGCTCAAGCTGTGGTCGCGTCAAGAACTCCCCCCAATCGGATTCAAACTCATCAACAGTATGATACCCCAAATCGTAACCAATCCCAAGAGTAATTCCCGAATCACCTCCGGGCCAGTTGCCCGGCTGGTTCATTCCTTCGTGTTCGAGAATCAGTTTGATTGCTTTGTCGGAGAGTTTGGGCACGGCGTGCCTCCATTGATGTGAAAAGAAAACTGAATCACGGGGGAAACAGGGAGATTACGGATTACAGCCTGCACAGAGCTTGTGCCGTATCTTGGCGGCTATTCTCTCACCTGAGCAACAACAACTTCTTCGTCGCAATGTAATTCCCTTTGATCATCGGCGCATTATCGTACGCCTTCGTCGCTTCCAGTCGCGCCAAATACATTCCACTTGAGAGATGGCTGCCGTCGAATTGCACGCGATATGTTCCTACTCGCTTCGGCTCGTTCAGCAGCGTTGCAACTTCTCTTCCTAACATATCAAACACTTTAAGCTGAAGATACAAGGGCGTTGCCGGGTCATCAGCGCCGGCGGTGAGCGTGTATTCGATTGTTGTTGTTGGGTTGAATGGATTGGGATAAGCGTTCAGCAATACAAATGACTCAAGCGTTTCAGCCGGCTTCACTTCAACAATATCCGTCGGCAGGCTTCTTGAATACTTGTACACTCCTTGTCCGGTTGAATAACCGGCTGAGTCGCTTATCATACGAAAGCGGTTCACGCGAACACCAAAC
>Ga0209514_10007256_pt1 | contig 13163 bp, 14 predicted proteins | sample Subgrocontami58m_FD_187452 | JGI IMG/M metagenome (GOLD analysis project Ga0209514, IMG submission 187452) | Subsurface groundwater microbial communities from S. Glens Falls, New York, USA - GMW37 contaminated, 5.8 m (SPAdes) (version 3) | ecosystem: Environmental > Aquatic > Deep subsurface >...
CTTCCTTTTCATCAAGGCCGGAATATATATCAGTCTTTAATGCTTCAGAGACATTGTGCGGGGGTAATCGATAATAGTCATCTGGTATCATATCCAACTCCTGCTTTCGGGCCGATCCGATAACCTTCTTCTCCTGAAAGAATCGCGATCGAAGTCATTGAAAATATTGACAATTATGCCATTGACAATATCATTAGTAAAATGCATAATTTATATATAAACCATTGATTAAATCAATATATGATTCCATTCAATTACCACCATCTCTATTATTTTTATACGATCGCAAAGATTGGCTCTATTTCAAAAGCCTCCGAAACGCTTCGTGTTGGGCAGCCGGCTTTAAGCTCCCAGCTTAAACAATTTGAAAATTATCTAAATTTGAAACTTTTTGAACGGGAAGGAAGAAAAATTACTCTTACGGAGAGCGGCCGCTATGTTCTATCCTATGCTACAGAAATTTTTGATGTCGGAATGGAATTAATGGATGGCCTTGGAGATCGTTCACAAAAAGGCCGCCTGAAGATTCAAATCGGGGTTTCAAGCTTCATCCCCAAAACTGCTGTAGCTGCTTTACTCAATTTTCTGCTAAAGATCGAACCCGACGTCTATATTTCAGTCCGCGAAGATAAAACCGAATTACTGATTGAAAATCTAAAGACCCACCAGTTGGATCTGGTACTCACAGACACTCCCATGCAGTCAATCATTCAGAAGGAAATTGAAAATTATCTCCTGGCTAAAATTCCTGTGGTGTTTTGTGCTTGCCCTGCAATGGCTAGAAAATATAAAAAATTACCAAAAGATCTGGATGGGGCCCCTGTTCTATTACCCACAACCCAAAGCCAAGTTTATCAGGCGGTACAAGAGTATTTTATTACCCACAAAATAAAACCAAAAATAGTAGGAGAAATCCAAGATATAGAGCTTGTTCGAAGGCTTGTCTTGAGTGGCGCGGGAGTTGCGCCACTCAATATCCTTACTGTAACTCAGGCGCCCAGTAGAGAACCTCTTGTGATTTTGGATAAAAAATCACGATATAATATTTTTGACAATATCTATCTCTTAACAAAGAAGCGCAAAAAGAAACACCCACTCATCCCTCAAATTATTGACCAGTTCAAATTGCCGGTGTAAAAAACAGCTTTACCCTTAATTTCAAATTACCGATCAATACCGCATCGAAAGACCGCAAAAAGGATTAAAATCATTTGCCAAACGAGTAACACCCATGTTTACTCCGGCATCTCCTGTCATCACTCCCATACTCCATATAATTCTGCTATGTCCGTCAAGCATTGCGAATTACCATGCTATTTTCCCGCCTGCCGTCCAAGTATAATCCAACTCCTGGTGGACACCTCCCAGATTTTGATAAACAGGAAACATGAACGATGAAAATACAGCAATATCCCGAGTTGCTCCGACATTTAAGGCAGGGCCAAGAAGCAATGTCGTTCCCCCGCTATCCGGCACCGTGCCTGCATTTTTACTCTGCTTTCGCTCATACTGAAAATTGGTATCTATTCCGATTTTTGTATTAAACATTTCGCTTTCCGGATTAAGCAAATAATCTACAAAGAGAGATGCTGAAAAAAGATCCCCAAATTCAAAGTCCCGGGCGCCTTCTGTTTTAAACACATAAGCCATATTAGCCAACACATCTACCCGGTTCATTTGTTGTTTGTATACTCCGCCAGCCGCGTAATCAAACGATCCCGTGCCCGGTTGAAGTTCTAATTCAAATTTGTCACCGGCAGAATTCACCTCATCTGTTGAACCTGTGGGGAATTTAATCCCTCCCACAAAACTTCCGGATTTATTCTCCTCCTTGAAGAAGGCATAGTCTCCAAATAAAAATAAATCTCCCCATCCTTCCGATTTTTCATTAGCTCCTAACCGAGCATGAACCTCTATCTCAATAGAATTTCGAATCACATAAGGGATATCCGTATAAACGGTAAATTGATCGGCTAATTTTCCGCCTAAACTGAAATGATGAAACTCCTCTTTTGTCTTGTCATGTACGTGGTGCCCGTCTTCATGAAGCTTATGAGCCTCACTGGCTGGAATTTCATCCCAATCCTGTTGTTCATAAAGGTATTTAAAAAACAACTTTTTATCCTTGCTCTCTGTCGTGACTGTCCCTCGATTACGCCCTAAATTAGGAATAGTGCACGACTCGCAAGCAAAAATTTCTTTTGGAGAAAAAATTATTGCCAGAAAAAACAGACCTATTGTGAATAAAAATAATTTGGTACGCATAAATCCTCCTCAATTTAAATAAATAATTAAGAAATAGACAAACTTTGCCCTTAGTCTATTTTAAAAATTGGATGTTATAAAAAAAGGGTTATGCTTTAGGAACATGCTCGATTGAGCGAACAACTAGAAGAGAATACAGGAAGGATTGTTGTTGGTGATACAAGGAAAGCTGTCTATTAATTTGATTCTTTTTTTGTGCCACAAGAAAATGATGGCTCGACCCGCCGGGCCCATTTTGCTCTTTTTGCGCGGCTCCTGAACCTTTGTAAATAGTCTTACCGGCGTTTTTGGCCTCTTGTTTAGCTATGAGGTGAGAACACAAACAAATCGCACGCTGACCGTCGCACGCGACTTTTTCTTGGGAAGGTTTGATAAAAATACCTAACGGCAGAATCCAGATGAAAAACAGAAGGACAGTTAAGAATCCAATAAATCTACGCATGACGAAAATTATACCAAATTAAAATAGAAAAGTAAATGGTTAGGCAGAAAAAACTTGGCAGAAGAAACTTATTTATTTTGTGACATCCCTTAAAGACGACGACGGAGGTAGAAAACGATCTGATCCACAATGAGTACAAGGATCATGGTGATAATAACCAACGTAGTCACGCTGCGGTAGTCGAAAGCGCGACGGTAATTCTCAATCCAAAGGCCCAGCCCGGCGACGCCCACAAGACCGAGGACGGCGGATTCGCGCAGGTTCATTTCGAAGCGAAAAAGGGTGTGTGAGAGAATCTGTCGTGCCGCTTGCGGCCAGAGGGCATAGCGTACTTTTTGCAGCCAGTTTGCTCCCGCGCCATCGAGAGCTTCCCACACCCCAGGGGCAGCGGTTTCGAATTCTTCGGCGTAAAGTTTGCCCAGCATACCAAAGGAATGCACGGCGACAGCCAGCACTCCAGGCATGGGACCGAGTCCGATGGCGGAGACAAAAAGAAGCGCGAGTAAAATAATGGGCAATGAACGGACAAGGGCAAGAAATACTTTCAACGGATGATGCACCCAATGCGCAGTGAGATTTTCCGCGGCAAGCAGGCCGAATACCAATGCACCCGCTACTCCGATCGCCGTACCAAGCAGACTGATTTGCAGCGTGACTGAGACTGCGAGTACCGCCAGCCGAAGCGGTGGCGAGAAAGGCCGGGCTTCGCTGGTTTCCCAGGTGAAGTCCGGTGGCCACATACGGTGAAGAAACTCATTCATATTTGGCCACGCTCGGCGGAAGGTTGCAAATGTGGTCTCAGTACCGATCACAGACCAGACCAGCGCGGCCAAAACAAACGCGGACAGTATCAGCCAACCAGTACGGCGGCGAATACGGTCAGGGTTAGATGGTGGTATGTTTGTGGAAGAACTAGCTGTCTTTTCGTTCATCTTCATAAATTGTTTCCAGAATTTTATCAGTTACCTCATTTGCCGGTCCATCCCAGACGATTCGTCCATTCCGCAACCCAACGATACGATCAGCGAAACGCCGAGCAAGATCCGGCTGGTGCAATGTCATGACAAGAGTCGCCTTATGATGCCTTTGAACAGTGATCAAAAGTTCCAGCACGTCAACAGCCCAGGCAGGATCAAGACTGGAGATGGGTTCATCAGCCAGAATGAGTTCCGGTTCCTGAGTGATCGCGCGGGCCACGGCAACACGCTGCTGCTCGCCTCCGCTCAACGAATCCACTCGCTGGTGGACTTTCTCCGTGAGACCGACTTCCACAATGGCAGCCCACGCCATCCTAAGATCGTCAAGTGTAAACCAGCCCAACAGCGAACGCCACCGGTGAGTGCGTCCAAGCCGTCCACAAAGGGCGTTATCCAACACGCTGAGACGTTGAATCAGATTAAATTGCTGATAAATCATCGCCACGCGTTGATTCATCGCCTTCCGGGCCCGCTGATGAGAGCAGGCCAGATTCACACCAAAAACATCGACCTTGCCGCGGCGTGGCTGGACAAAACCCTTGAGGCAACGGAGCAACGTGCTCTTACCCGCCCCACTCGGCCCAATGATGGCGACCCGTTCTCCGCTCTTGATGCTCAACGATTCCACGGTGAGGACAAAACGGCTCTGGTCATAGGCGACTTCGAGGTGTTCGAGTTGAATCATACATTTACACATAGCGACTGAGTTAACCGGCGTGAAATAATCGGCGTTCGCCACCGATTATTTCACGTCCTTGTTCAACGACTTGTTAGACCCCATAATCGGCTGATTTGGACCTTCCATCCTTTCCCTTACGCACACAAGACTTAAGATGGATATCAATATTGCATATATGGCTTACAACCCAGCTTTCCGCCGTTTCGTGGAGATTCTTAAGCAATGACACACTTGAGCCCTTTTCCTTGTACTCGTGCTGGAAGGTTGCAAATTGGCGAAGAAATTCGTCATGCGCTTGCTTGTTTTCCCGGGCGGTCGGACAATGGTGTTGCTCCATACAACGTTCCTCGAACGAGAAATGTGTCTGGGTATCTGTTGCCAGGGAAGCGAGCAAGCTATCCACTTTGGGGCCGCGATCAATTCCTTGAGCGATCAATCCTTCCAATTCATTGAGAAACGCGAACAGTTTCCGGTGCTGCTCATCAACCTTGTCTACTCCGGTCGAGTATTCATCCTTCCATTCTAAGGCCATGATCTAACCCTCCTTCGGTACTGTATCGGTTTTCCGTCTAACTCAAGGTTTAGAAGACCCTGCGAAAAATTCAGGCTTTTTCACGAAACCGTAACCGGCAGCAACCTTCGCGACTTCTTTGAAATCGCTGAGACTGGCTTCGGTGTAGCCTTGCACACCATAGAGTTTATCAAGGATCGCCTTATCATCGGCATTGTTCCTGTCTAGGCCCAAGAAAACCTGTTTGATGAGCGCAGCGGTCTTCTCGGGCAAGTCCTTCTTCGCCATAATAAGATGCGATGGGCTTTCGATGGAATTGGCCAAGGCTATAACCTGATCGCGCTCCTCAATCCGCAGCAGGCTAAGGGAATACTGACTCACACCGGCAGCGTCGGTAAAGCCGTTAAACATAGCACGCATGGCTTGCTCATCGCCACCGGCAAAATAAACCTGCTTGAAGAATTCACCTTCAATACGTTTGGACGACAGCAGGCCGGTTTTGACGAAAACATCGCGCGGCAGAATATGACCGGACATATCAACCTGATCGGCAAAGGCGATGCTTTTGCCGCGCAGGTCTTCGAGCTTCTTAATGCCGCTGTCCTTGCGTACCCAGATGCAGGAGTGATACGACGGTTTTCCGTTGGCGTAAACCTCTAGCAGTAGAAGGCGAGCGCCGATCAGTTCGTGTGCCATCATGAACGCCAGCGGGTCGACAAACGCCAGGTCAGCCTTGCCGCTGCGCATGGCTTCAACTGCCGAGCCGTAGTCGAGCGTGACAAAACCCTTCACAGGTACACCGAGGTATTTTTGTAAATAATTTACAACCCCCTCGCTATCGCGTACAACCTGCTGCGGGTTAGCATAGGAAATAAAAGCGATATTAAGCGGTTCAGCTTTGACATCGAGAGCCCGCTCGGGTGGCTTAGTTTTAACCGCCAGCTCAGCATCTTCCGCGGCGTACAGCGAAGATACAATAAAGCCAGCAATCAGCAAGGCGAAAAGAATGATAAATCGTTTCATAATGTACAAACCTCCTATTCAACAGGTTAAATTCATTTGCGAACATAGGGATAGTCCTCAATGTGCTGGTTTACCGAGGGCGCGGCTTTGGCTGCTTTCTTCTCCGGCTTAGCCTCACCGGGAGTTTCTTCGCCTCCAATGAGGCCAGTGTTTTCCTCGTAGAGCCGGCGAAACTCTGCAACTTTAACATTCACGGTTTCAATCTGCCCGGCCTGGTTGGCGGCACGGGCCGCATCAGCGATTTGCGCCATTTTTTCAACAACTTCGGTCGCTTCGGGATATTTGAGTCCCCACTTCTCGTTGCGGAGTTCCTGCGCAACAGTACGGAAGAGCAGGTCGGCCAAATCGAATTTTCCTTTATCTCGGAGAAACTCCCACGAAGCCATGAAAAAATTCTGTTCCTCGACCTCCGCCGGAGCGGCCACATCGGGATTTTCCTCGTAAGCCTCCTTGCCGTCACTGATAGTTTCGAGATAGGCTCTCAAATAAACAACCTCATTTTGTGTTAGATTGAGGTTGTAGTTCTTGTTGAACCACAGCACCACGTCCCTAAGCGTCTCCAAACTGCCGTTGTGGAAGTAAGGCGCGGTATATTTCGCACTCAAGAGTGTGGGTGTATCCATTGCGCGGTCAATCGAATCTTCTTCCGCCCCCTTCACCGATCCGATGTCATGGCGTTTCCCATCCACAAAATTGGCGGACGGGATATGGCATGAAGCGCAACTCATCCCATTCATCTGCGCGAAGGGTTTGTTGAACAATTTTTCCCCTTGCCGCGCGTCTTTTGGCGCTTTGCTGTTGAGCGTGCCGTCCTTATTAAGCATCGAGTTCGGCAAAAAATCAAACTCCATCATGTAGGCCAGCATCGCGTCCACGATGATTGGGTCAGGTTCTGGGCCATTGAATTCGTTGACAATGACGTTGCGGATGAAATCACGTAGTGAACTAAACCGCCCGTTGCGCCCATAAGGAGCAGTGAAACGAATGCCGCGTAAATCCGGAATGTCTACAGGGTCGAAGTGGCCGTTATTCGCGTGTGGAGCGAAAAAGTTACTGGAAACGTCCAGGCCTCCGGCATTCTTCGTTAGACCGGGGATTTTGAATTGGGGATTGGTGATGCTCTTGTTATGACAAACGTTGCAATTGATGTTAAGCGAGCGGGCCGGTTCGCCAAAAATCAGCGAACTATCAAACACCATATCACCGAAGGCCACGAGCGGCGTCTGTGTCTCATCCACACCCCGCGCCACGAGGTTGAGAATTTGGCGCGGACGTGGACGTTGCTTGTTAATGTTGCTGCCGGGCGGCAGTTTCGGCGGGATCACCGCATGCGCATTGAACGTCCTGCTCGCTAAAGGCACGGGTGCAAAAGCGCGATCTTCCGGCGCATAAAAATTACCATATGAAGTCTTAACATAGTTAATGATCTCATCGCTCTCCTTTTGGATAGTTTTAGCATCCACGGGAATTTCCCCCTGACCCAATAGCGGCTCGTTTCCCAAAGCATTGACCATTTTTAACCAGCACAGACCGATTTTGCGAAACATCGGCTGATCGGTGAATTGAACCTCGTACTCGAAGCCCGCCCAATATTTACGGGAAAGTTCCAAACATTCGGCGGCCTTTTTGCGGTCGCCCGTAGAGGCCTTTAACTCCACCAATTCGTTCGTTAACAAATCTGCCACAGCCCGGGTAGACAATTCGAAGACGACGCGTGCGGTTTCCTTGCGCACATCCGGGCCGGGTGGGTCTTCACCCTCCTCCAGCGCTGTGGCTTTGGTAATAGCGTCGTTCACAGTTTTTCGGTAAACATCGGCAATCTTCTTGGAAATGGTTTCCAATTCGTTAGCTATATGTTCGGTTTCGGTTTGTACATCGTCCCAGAGCACTGGATTGAGGTTGAGTAAAAACATGACACGCCTGTAGCTCTCGACCACCGGATGGAATTGCTCGGGTTTAATGACGTGCGCATGACTCACCTGCGGCACATTCATTGCAAGAAAAATGAAACTCAAAAAACCCGTAAAAAATAAATTTTTGAATAAAGACATATTTCTAATTCCTTTCATTAGAGTAATTTAAGAAATCAATTGTCAAAAATTTGCTGTTTAACACCTCAATACCGCATAGAAAGTCCCAAAAAAGGATTAAAATCATCGGCTGAACGAGTAACACCCATGTTGGCTCCCGCATCGAGCTGGATATCTTTCGTAAGACCATAAGTTAATCCCGTATCAACCGTGCCTCTCCATTCGGAACGATTCCCGTCCGTAATACGACTAAAAAATTCAATATAACCGTTCAAATCCCCAAAAATCTGATGGCTGAAGGTCACGGAATTGATAAAATCAGTCACATAGCGACCTTCGTCTCCAGCATCCTCATTGAAATCAAATTCGGTCATTAATCCCATACTCCACTCCGCCGGAAGCTCCACAGCTAAAGGAAGAATTAAGCCACCTTCCAAAGCATTATTTCCAAGATTATCCGTATTGGTAGGGAATTTAACAAATGGCATCATGGCAAATGCTGTTTTGCCACTATCGTTGCCCCAGAGATTTATTTTTAGCCGAGTCTGAATATCGCCGAAACCGCTTTTTCTTTCTACTCCTGTGTTTTCCTCAGTACGTTCCCTTATATAGGGATTAAACACTAACTGAAGATCAACATTATTTCTTAAACCCGCTTTTAAATTTATTGGAGCTATCTTTAAAACATCCACATTTTTATCCTCTCCGTTGGGATTATGGCGATCATAGGTATAATCAACAACGCTCATTTCAATCTGATAATGTCCGGCATCAACCGTGTAAGCACTTTCGGTTTTATCCGGTCTATCCGTAGACATTTCCCTCATCAATTCTTGAGGGGCTGGATTAAAAAGATGATACTGGCTCTTTTGGGTAGTTGTTGCTCCATACGTGATTCCTGTTGGGATTCCTATTAATGACAAAACTAAACCGGCAACGAGCATTCTTTCCATTTTTCTGTCTCCTCTTATAATGATACACTGTCTCATTTATGAGTTAAAAAAATTATTCCTTCTTAGAAAGCCTAGCATCCCCAATGACAAGCCGGCCCCGCATTATGAGGGCGTGGAGACTGCACAAATAATCCAATTCGCCTTCTTGGGCAGGAGCCGTAAACAAAACGGCTTCTTTTTGGCCATAATCTAAAATTTGAGTTGCCACGTCGGTCTCTCGAATCAAAAAATTATGCTTCATACCCGTATCCAAATTCAAGATGACAAAACGCACCGTCTCTTTTGGCTTGAGGTACAGCGTTGGATTGTTATCTCCAAAGGTCATATTCCGAATCTCTAATACAATCTCCCGGATATTGTCTTCAGGCATTTTTTCAGGGGAGCTTGCATCTAAGTTAACCCACCCCACCAATAAAAGGGCACTAAAGAAGATAAATGCAACAAATTTACCTCCGGGTGTCTTTATTTGTTTTTCCAGATAGGCACTCGCTATCGCTCGTGCACTATCTCCCTTTGGGCCGCCTTTGGCGGGGTCACATCGGAATTTTATGCTTATCTGGTCCCCCCGCCGTTGGCGGGGGAATCGGAATTTCGCCTTTTGAAATTCCGATGTGATAACATATTGAACCATCGCTTCCTACCTCTCTTATTTTACACAGGAAAGATCCCTCGCAGATACTCTCAACTTACAACCCAAAAACCTGTGAAATACATGATCAAATACCCTGCCAACAATCCCGCCAGATTCATAGGATGCAAAGTCTCTTTTAGGCTATAACGGCCCATAATAGCCGCGATGACCTGCAAAATAGCTCCCGCTCCAATTCCAAAAAATAATAATGACCAGACCGGCGAATAATTAAAAGCGCCAATCCAGCAGCCCAAAATAGTGGGCCCTCCCGCCAAAGCACCAAGACCGATCAGGCGTGAAATTTTTAGTTTGTCCTGCAGAATCGGAGCCACGATGGCAATCCCTTCCGTCGCGTTATGAATCGTAAATCCCAAAACAAGCATCGCCCCTAAGGTCAATTCGCCTAAGACATAGGCTGAGCCGATGGTTAACCCTTCTCCTAAATTATGTAAACCAATCCCTAAAGCGACCACCCACGCGAGAACGACCCCAAAACCACTTGACCCGCGTTTTTCTTGAATACTGGATTCCACTCCCAGTAAAACCAGATAACTTCCAACAAGACCCAAAATAAATAAAGCCGGCGCGTGCAATACACCCGGTAAGCTTTCTGTTAATTCCAGCCCCTCGCCAATCGTATCCACGACAAGAAAAGATAAAAGTCCAACGGTCAGATAAATAAAAAAACCTAAGCCTTTCTTCCCCAATCGGCGTAAGAAAGGAAACCAACAAATTCCTAAGAAAACAGGAATCACCCCCACATATACGCCCAGCAAAGCAAAGCGTCCGAGCGCCCCTAACGTAACCAGAGGTGTTAAGCTGGCCACTTCAATTTCATAGTCGAAGGTAAGCCCTGTGGACGTAACCAGTAAAATTTCAACAGGCTCTCCCACATTCCATGGATACGGAATAACCACTTCTGCTTTTTCTAAAGGATTCAAATTTCTTTTCGGGGTAATTTCATGATACCAAAAGGCCCCTCGCACCATCACCTGGGCAATGGTTACGGGATCCGGTCCGGAATTCATAACTTCCAGTTTAATCTCATCCTTTTGCAGTGTATGACGCAAAACATGCAACTCTTCAACCGCTGGCAGATTCGTTTGGAAAATTTTGGTCGGCCCGCCAGAAAGAAATAAACCAATCACTAACCCTAGAAGCACCAGAGGCCCCAGGGCAAGAAAGATCGTTCTCAAATTTTTTCCATTCATTGTTCTCATCAATTTCCGTTTAATGGTGCGTAGACCAATCTCTCATTTTGTTTGGGCATTGGGTATTGAATTTTGGATATTGTTTGTATCTTGTTTCTTGGTCATCGGTTATTTGGTTGCGCCTTGCTGCGCTGTGGGTAAAACCCGGAATAATCCCATCCAGCCGCGTTCGGCAAACTCAGTTTTATGCGCGTGAAACATGTACTCCCCAGTATAAGGGAAGCGCACCTCAACGATCCCGCGTTCGGCTTGTCCTTGAATGATGGTGTCCGTGTAATCGCGGGGCGTTTTCTGCGTCCCCGTGGGATAATAATCAAAAAAAGTCGCGTGAATATGAAATGAATTGATCTGATCAAACTCGAGCATATTGGCTAAATAGATGCGCACCAGTTCATTCTGTTTAACCTCAATCGGATGCCGGTTGTAATGAAAAGCAACCGTGTTGACCGCATAGATTTCATTCTCCTCATCATAGTTAGGATCAAAACCGTTCATGACCATATACAACTCTTTGGCCGGAGCTCTTTCTTCTTTCGGATCGACAATCCACAGCCCATACAGTCCGTTATGAATATGCTGGATCAAAGGTGTCGCATGACAATGGTACAAATGAATACCGACGGGATCAGCCTCAAATTCATACACAAATGTCCCTTGCGGCGGCACTAATTGATGGAGCATGGACCCGTCCATTGCGATTGTATGAAATCCATGAAAATGCATGGTGTGCGGACGATCCCCTAAATTTTTAAAAATAACCCGAATCTGCTCTCCCTCTTTAGCTCTAAGAGTCGGACCAGGCACTTGCCCATTATAGGTCCAGGCTGGGAAGAAAATACCCGGGGCAATTTCAATTTCCTTGTTGACAGCATGAATTTCAAAGGTCCGAAGAACCCGGCCATTGGGTAAAGTGGTCACTTTGGAAGCCAGAACATCGGTTAAATATTTCGTGGGGTCCAGTCTGGAGCTATCCACATCTCCTACCGTGCCCAGCATGTACGGCCGCAAAGAAAGACCATCTAGGCCAACCATGGAATCTCCGTGCCCCATCATGGCCAGGCTGGGGAACGTTGTCGTTAAGCACAAGGCAATGCTTAAGAGCAAAATTCCAGCACTCAAAAAGGCAGCCGGCCTTTTGATCTTTAGCGGCAATAGGTTATTGATATAGTGTCTCATACTAATTCCAAAAAAAATTTATCTTTCTTGAAAACAATTTTTGCATAAGCCATAAAAATGAAGCTCATGGCCAAAGACATGGAACCCCCGTTTTTCTAAAACAGAAAGATAAGGTCTGTCAGAGTTCATACAGCGGACCTCAATAATGTTGTGGCAGCGAATACAACGGGCATGGTGATGTAATTTTTCATCATAGACATGCTCAAAATGCTGATGTTTTTCACCGAAGGCGGTTTCACGGATAGTTCCCGCTTCGAAAAATTCCCGCAGGCAGCGATAAACGGTCGCCCGAGATACCTTGCGATGATTCTTTCTGCATTGCTTGACAAGATCTTCCGCTGAAAAATGTCCGTGGGCTTGTATCACTTCATCAAAAACGACCCCGCGGCCGTTACTAAACACAAGCCCTTTCTTCCCTAAAGAATCAATAAGCTTCTGACGCTCTTCTTCAATCTTTTGATTTAATTTTCTCATTCTATGAGATAGTGTATCATTTATCTAAAGGAAGTCAACCTTTTTAAAACAGCAGTACATAAATTTCTGTTCTGCCTGCCAGGGTGTGATATGGGTCTCCTCTAAATTTTTAATAAGCTGAAAGGAGCTTCCCATTTCTTTGCTTAATTTTTCGGGACTGTAACGTTCGACATCCAGGCCGCTGCATTTAGCCGGGCCGTTCATCGCGAACGCGGCAATGATCACATGCCCGTTCGTATTTAACGCCTTCTCCATATTCCGCGCGTATTTTTTTCGATCCGTTTCTTACGTCAGGAAATGGAAAACCGCGCGGTCATGCCAGAGATCATATTTTTCCGGAAATTCAAACTCCGTAACGTCGGCCTGTATCCATTTCACAACCTTTGCTCTCTTCCCTAATCTTTCCCTGGCATAATCCAGCGCTTTTGACGAAATATCGAGAACAGTTAAATCCTGGAATCCTCGACACAACAGTTTATCCACAAGCGTCGATGCCCCACCGCCGACATCAATAACTTTTCCGGCAGGACTTATTCCCCTCGAGGCAATAAGCTCCAAAGAAACAGCGGGCTCGATTTGATACCAGCTGACTTCCCCGGGCGTCTTTTTCGCGTAGACACCTTCCCAATGGTTTTTTCTATCAAAACTCATCAGTTATCCTCCCAGAATATATTTTAAAAACTATACCTGAATCGAACATAAACATTTTTGTTCCTTTTCATCTGCCCGAATTCCGTTAAATCATCTTCTCCCCAAGGCAAATTAGCTCCCAAAGTCGCCTTCCATTGATC
>Ga0209514_10007259_pt1 | contig 13157 bp, 20 predicted proteins | sample Subgrocontami58m_FD_187452 | JGI IMG/M metagenome (GOLD analysis project Ga0209514, IMG submission 187452) | Subsurface groundwater microbial communities from S. Glens Falls, New York, USA - GMW37 contaminated, 5.8 m (SPAdes) (version 3) | ecosystem: Environmental > Aquatic > Deep subsurface >...
TGCCTTTGCTGGTAAGACGCGGTCATATCACTGTTGCAGGTAAAAACATTTCCGCCGCTATGTGTTGTCAGGAGGGATGTGATGTCATATTGCTGCCCTGAAAGGGTAACGATGCACCGATTATTGCCGGTCTGGGGATTAGTTGCGGATGTTGGAGGAGGGAGTGGGGCTAAGGCAAAGGATGGGCTGTTTAGATTAGTGGCAGTCTTAGGAGCCGACAATTTACTATTTAAGATATTGGCCGTATTTGGTGGAGATTTGGGAGCATTGGCAGGGCTATCAGTAGGTAAATTTTCTGCTGGTTGATTTTGGTTTACTGATTGTTCAGTTTGATCGGTTGTTTCCCCTAAAACCTCCGGCTTAGGGGAACGGAAATTCTGGATGACTTTTGTGAAGGCCAGGGTACCGGTAGACAAAACTAAGCCAATTGTCGAGGCTAAAACTAGATGGGAAAAGAATTTTCTTGGTAGGGCGGGAAAATTCATAATAAAAAGCTGTGAGCTTTTTGGAGCCTTTATTATATAACGTCGGGTCAAGTTTTTTATTACAATTCCTTTTCCAAACTACTACATAGGCTAAATATTATTGTGTGACAATAATGATTAAGTTATGCCTAAAATAACTCCACATCTTTGGTTTGATGACCAGGCAGAAGAAGCTGCCGGGTTTTATACTTCTATTTTTCCAAACTCAAAAATTGTCAGCACAGACTACTACCCAAAAGCAGCTGAAGAAGTTTCAGGAAAACCTGCTGGATCTGTAATGACTGTGGAGTTTGAACTTGACGGACAAAAATTTGTGGCTTTAAACGGGGGCCCGGAGTTTAAGTTTACAGAGGCAATCTCATTTTTAGTTAGCTGCAAAGATCAGGATGAAATAGATTATTACTGGGAGAAACTAACTCAAGGTGGGGAAGAGGTTCAATGCGGCTGGCTTAAGGATAAATTCGGGCTTTCCTGGCAGATAGTGCCAACAGGTTTAGAAGAGCTTATGTCTGATCCCCAAAAAGTGGAACTTGTAACCCAGGCTTTTTTAGATATGAAAAAAATTGACATAGAAACCCTAAGGAAAGCAGCCAATCAATAATCCGAATTAAAAACTAATCTTGAACTCTAGGGAAAGCATAGTTAGTCCCCGGAAGCCTTAAGTATCTCCACTACTAAATTAAGTATAGGGATTAAGGAAATAAAAAATAAAGCAGTAAAAGCAATGACTATTTTTTTAAGAAAAGGGTTCAGTGATTTAAAATCTACCCACCCTTTTAAGGTTTTAATAAACCATATGAGTGTTGCTGCCCACAGCATTAAGTTCCCGAAAAAGTAAATTGTCATATACTCAGGCTGGAAAAATCCTCCCACAATTTGAAAATATTGGCCGAGTAAAAGTTCCGGGGCAAAAAAGAGGTAAAAACCAAAATAGGCAAAAAGCGCAGCAAAAGAATAAGTAAATATCCATTTTTGCCTGAGTATTATCCCCAGAGGTAAAACCCACAGTGAATATTGGGCGGATTGGCCGGAGAAGACAGTTAAAAAAAGCAGGTAAATTAGAAGGCAGCCTTTAATTAAGTTGTCTTTTCCGGCTGTGAGGATGACCAGTAAAGAGGCTCCAAGTAAAAAACTAATTTTACTGGCGCTTAATAGATCTCCTGCCTGCGGCAGCCAATACTCGGCGTTTATTTGATACCACAGTGCTCTAAGGACCGCAGCATAACCAAAGTCGGATACCCCCGAATAACCAAAAACACTAGAGAGTGTTGCCTTAAAGTTTAGAAGTAGAAACGGTACAAAGATTATGCCTATGGTTATACAGGTAAGCAGCAGGAACCTGGCCCTTTCTGAAAGTGATCTTTTCCCAAATAGCAGAAATACAGGTAGGATCATGGCGGGGTTCGCTTTAAAGGAGATGGCGATACCTAAAATAACCGGACTTAAAAATCGGGAATACTTTTTAGCGGGATCGGTCAAAAGATAAATGGACAAAATTACCAGAAGCGAAACTATGGAATCAAATTGCCCATGGGCAGAAGAGATAATAATTGTTACAGGGTTGAGGATATAAACCAGGCTCCATAAAGCCGCCGGTATAGGTTCAACCTTTTCTCTCCTTAGAAACTTAAAAATTAAAAGGGTGATTAAAATATCTGCCAGGTTTGGCCAGAGTTTGATTAAAACATGGAATGAACCTCCCAGAAAGTTAGATAGAATGACAGTGGCTGATTCAACAAAGACAAACAAAGGGGGATAAGGGTAAAGGTGGGGATTAGTGTAAGGGTTAATGCCGGAAAGAAGCATATTGGCGGCGTCGTGCATATTTTTAACATCGCCGACTTCCAGGCCGGTTATGGTTAAAAACCCCCGGATTAAAACCGATAACAAAATTCCAAAGATAAGTATCAGATATGCTTTGTTCATATTAATCTCTCGGTTGTATCCAAAGCCTGTTGGATCTGTATCCAGGGCAGGGAGTTGGCTGGGTAACCGTCCCGCAATTTCTCAAGGATTTTAATTTTTGTTTGGGCGCCATTTTTTATATCCTGATCCTGTTGCTCAATCATTTTACCGGTGATGGAAATATAGCTTCCCACAGCTTCCCCTAAAAAGCCGGTTTTTCTTTTATTGGCAATAAAGACTAATTCCCTAAACCGAGTCTCAAAAATCTGATTGTCCGGAACACGAAATATTTTTTCCTGAATCTTTTTAAAAGGGTAGAGGAGCGAGTTGCTGTTTATTGATTCATAATTTGTAAACCCTAAAGAGTTCAGTTCGGATAAATTTAAATAATCTTTAGCAAAAACAGCGGTTGGGAGGAAAAAGACTAAAAATAAAGTTAAAACAACCCCTTTTTTAAAACACTTCATATTAGGAAGATCCAGAAAAGCAGAGCCAGGATAATCCTGTAAACACCAAACGGAATAAATGTATGGTTTTGTACAAACTTAAGCAGGAATTTTACGGCAAAAATGGCTATGATAAACGAGCCTAAAAACCCAGTTAAAAGCAACAGGTATTCTTCACCGGAAAATGCAAAATCACTTTTTAAAAGGTCAAGGCCGGTGGCAGAGAACATAGTCGGGACGGCCAAAAGGAAAGAAAACTCTACAGCAGTTTTTCTCTTGGCACCTAAAAATAGCCCGCCGATTATTGTTGCTGCAGCTCGGGACACTCCCGGTATGACCGATAAAGATTGGCATACCCCGATTAAAAATGACTGCTTTAAACTTAAGTCCTCGATTTTTTCGGCATGTGCTTTGTTTTCCCGGTGTACAAGTTCCAGAATAATCAGGGCAATACCGCCCAGGAATAAAGCTGCTAAAGTGACGGTGGTATTGCCGATCAGGAAATCTTTAATAAACCGGTAAAGGGTAAGCCCCACCACCGCCGTGGGTAAAAAAGCAGTCAGTATCCGAAGCCAGACAGCTTTATTGGTGAGGAGTGTTTTAGCATAAAGTGCCACAATGGCTAAAATCGCCCCCAGTTGGATAATAATTTCAAAGCTTTTAACAAATTCCGTTTGGGGTATGTCTAAAAGTTCAGAGGCTAAGACCAAGTGACCGGTAGAGGAGATGGGCAGAAACTCTGAAAGCCCCTCAACTATAGAAAAAATTAAAGCCTGCAAAAAATCCACTACCAAAATAGTAACGGACTATTTTAAAAATTACCATATCTGAAGCTAAAATAACCCCTTGACATTGGGGTTTTATTTGGGTATATTAATTCTAACCTCAAAACTTTAGGTAATGGAATGAGTAATTAGGAAAGGGGGTGAATAATGGGTATGGATAAGAATATCAGGAAGGCGATTAAATCTTCAATGATAAAGTGCGGCAAGAGAAACTATTTCTTTGACGTCTATTTAGCTTCCAATGACAAAAAGTACTTAAAGGTAACAGAATCTTGGGTACCGGAAGCTGAAGGGGAAAAAGGTAAAAGGAATTCTTTTGTCCTGTTTCCGGAGAATCTGGCGGATTTTCAGTCTAAGCTTGCTGAAATGTCCGGATCTTTAGTGTAAGTTAAAAGCACGCCGGCGTGTAAAAAAGGCAGTGATATAATTCTCCAAAAGAGAATTTTAATGAAAAAGACAACAATTTTTATTTTAAATAGGTATTCAAAAATGTCGGGGGATAAAAAAGTCCGATTAGGCCTTTCTCTGTCTAAAATGGTTAGGGAAGTAAGGTTGGCGGGTGTAAAGACCACCGGCTCTTAAATTATGCAGAATGACCAAACAGAACTCCTGAAGGCAGTTTCCGCCTTTTTGGCTAAACACAGTATTTCCTATATGATTACCGGTGCCTGGAGTGCAATCTTTTACGGCCGTCCCCGGGCTTCCCATGATATTGATTTTGTGGTTGAACTTCGAAATAAAGATCTCAGTAGAATTACAAATGTGTTTGGCAAGCTTCCGGAAGATTTCCTGGTACAAGCTGAAAGCATTACAGAAGCTGTGAAAGAAAACACTATGTTTCAGATATTGCATTTACCCACGATGTTAAAGTTAGACTTCTGGATTTTAACTGAAAATGAATTTGACCAAGCCAGGTTTAAGAGAAGAAAAAAGGTAAAAATTCTAGGGAAGTTTATGGATATGGCATCAGCAGAAGACACTATTTTGCAGAAGCTGGTCTGGTATCGGGAAGGGAAAATTGAGAAACACCTGGTTGACGCTGCCTTTGTCTACCGGATCCAGGCTAAAAAGTTAGATTTAAATTACCTTAACTTTTGGATGGAAAAATTAGATGTTGAGAAATATTTTCAAGAACTTAAGAAGATAGATTTAGAACAACACCTCTAAGCTTAAATGAACGCCGATGTACAAATATAAGGCTGGTAATAATAGCCTATGTGGTGTATAGATAAATTATGGAGATCGAGAAAAAATCTAATGAAGAAGTTCAGGAACCAAGGTTCGATCCATACCGGGCTGCCCGTCAATTTGAACGGATGATGGGTCCTGGGTTTGACATTAACTCTCCCGGAGAGGAAAGAATGACCCCGGATGAATACCGGGAGCATAAACACAGACAGCGACAGCTTCAAGATAGAATAGACCATATGCCAGAGGGGGAGCTGATTTGTACGATCACTTATAATCTGAAAGAAAAAACTGTTAAGTACCACTGGCCGGAAACCGGCGAAACTCTCGTAGAGCCACTTTAAGATTTTAAAGGTTTCTTACTTAAACTTAACGCCCTTTTATTCTGAAGGAAGTACGATATCCAGCCTATGTAAATAAGGAGGTGGGTTAATGTGGCTACGAGAAGAAAGAGGAAAAAACCGGGTACGGCAGGAGGTGGAAGATTTTATAGGGTTGAGGTTAGGCCTAAGGAAGAGTTTGTTACTTTCCGCTACCATGATGTCGGGGCTAAGGGTGGTGATTTAGAGCGGCTGGCCGGGAAAAGGGAGAGTGGTTCCTGGGATACCCAGGCTTGGCTGATTAGGAAGGGTTCGGCCCATCTTGAAGGAGATATGCTTGTTGCAGACAAGGAAGATGTCAGGGAACTTCTAAGGAGTCTTGGTTCAACACCCATACATATTAAAGGGGATATTTTTGAGGCCAAAGACAGGCCTAATGTGCCGGAAAGGGAAAAACCAACTGGGGCACAAATAAGAGCCAGGTCAGAAAATATTAAAAAGGCCAGATTGGCCAGATGGCAGGTTGTGGCCCATGAAATAAAGCGTAAGCTTAAGGGGGAAGATAAAGGTTAATATCTCCGGCCGAAGATATCTTTGACTAGATCCATCCATAATTGTCCCCAAAAGCCGGATTTTTTATACTTGGCAGAATATTTTTGCCTTTGGTCGTCGTAATATCCAGGAAGGGGAGGGTCTATCCAGCAGGATAAAATTAACCACTCGTATTTTTCATTTTGCTTGGCAATGACAGTAACAGTGGAGCTGCCAAACTTCTTTCGATATTCCCAACTACCTTTTTGCTTCCCTTGTTTAGATTGTTCCGGATACTGAAAAGCCTTCCAGGCAAGCTCCTGGGTTAAACCTCTTTGCCCTAATCTTTCCAGGGCATGGTTAGTCCAGATAGCCCCGCCGTAAACTCTTTGGTTGCTCATAAAGATAATATATCATAAATAGGTTCAAGCTACAAACCCATAGTGTTTGATTTTTTGATTTTCTATGTTAAAATGCCTTTTATGTAAGTTTAGAAGGGGTGTTGTTGAAGTACTTACCTTTTAAGCTGACTAATTTTTCTTGTACTTGTGCTGGTTCGCACATTAAAATCTTGCGGGAAATTAGATGATAAGGAGAAACATCTGGAAGTCTTGTGGGTAATATTGATAATAGGGGGTGTCATCTTGTTGGTACTGGGGGATGGATACTAACTACAATAGAAGGAGAAGAGAGAATGGATTGGATGGTGTCGCCCGGGATGCTGGTGGTAATTATTGCGGTGCTTAATTCCCCTAAGGGTTGGTGGAGGCCGGTGGTACTTATAGTGCTCACGGTAGCTGTGATCAGCTTCTACTCTGCCATAGGTGAGAACCTCACCGCCTTTTTGTGGGGAGTTTCCCTACTATTCCCGGTTGCATGGTTAGTTGGGATTTTTATCAACCACGGGATTCCCTACAACAGGCAAAGGTAAGGAGGAGAGGTGAAAAAGTTAATAGGTAACAGGGATCTCACAGGAATGGTGCTCATGGGGCTTGTGATGGGTGCGTTTATGGCCGCCATTGGTATCAAGGAGTCCATGGCGTACAAGGAATTGTTCCCTTTTGTGCTGATCGCACAAGCTTTCCTTGTACTTGCCTTTGTAGGCCGCGACGCGGCCGGGATAGTAGTTCACTTGGTGATTACGTCCCTGGCTGCCTGGGCAGGACTGCCTGCCCTAAGCTCCTCTTTCCACTGGGTGGCTCTTGGCGTCTATATGACCCTTTTTCTTATAGTAGAGGCATCCTATTTCTTCATCGGTCCACTGCCGCTACACTACAGATGGTTTCGGCAGAGCCTTTTCCGCAAAGTATAACTTCTCAAGTACAAGATTAACCCCCTACCGGCAGTAGGGGGTTTTTCGTGCTTTTTGTATAATGAGCAAAGTTGATGAAAAGAAAATTTCTAATTATTTTAGGGGTGGGTTTGGTTAGTTTGTGGATTTATCTTTTTGCGACCAGTTTTAACAAAGAAATTTTTAAGCTCTCCGATTATGAAAAAATTGTGCAGCAACAAAGAAGGGTGTACTTTGGCCAGGAATTGGGGAGAATCTACGGTAATAGGATAGGTGTTTTTTATTTTGATAATGTTTTACCGGCAACCACTAAAATCAGCATAAGTTTTATTTCAAATTTGAGCTGGCTCCCACTTGCTGCCTTAGGGCTGCTTCTTTTAATAACCCTAAACCAGAAGATACAGCCTATTGAAAAAATAACAAAAAGGCACTTAGGAATTCTTATCTTAGTGTTTTTTGTAGCGGGATTTTTGCGCCTTTATAACCTGGATAATATTCCGGCGGGCTTACACGGTGACGCTGCATCTCAGGGTTATAACGCCTTCTCGCTTTTGCAGACAGGCAAAGACCGCTACGGCGAGCCTTTTCCTATCCTTTTCCGCTCACTTGGTTCCTACCAGCCACCGGTTTATACCTATCTGACAACTGTCCCGGTTACCCTTTTCGGTAATACCGCCTTCTCCGCCCGTTTTATCTCGGCTATTTCAGGAATCTTATTAGGTTTAATAACCTTTCTTTTTCTTAGAGCCATGTTTCCAGCTAAGTTTGGCCTGGCTCTTTTAGGGGCCGGGGTGATAGCTATCGCCCCCTGGTCGGTCTTTTTCAGCCGGCTGGCGGTCGAGGCTAATTTAGCCCTTTTGATTTTTGCCTCAAGCATCTTTCTTTTTTGGAACTCACTTAAAAAACCACAACTATTTATTTCTGCAGCTTTTCTTTTGGGGGTTTCAACCCACGCTTACTATAGTGAGCGTCTGACAGCAGTGATATTTCTTCCTATATTTCTTTTGTTGTTTAAAAAAGTTTGGTTAAATCAAAAGAGGTGGGTAATTTTAGGGTTAATAGCATTTCTTCTAACCCAGATTCCTCATTTTTCCATGATCTCAACTGGTGCTTATATCAGAAGATTTGACCAGGTCAGCAATACCGAAAATTATTCCCTGCTGAAAACTTTTTTTGACAATTACTTGGTTTACTACTCACCGGCTAATTTATTTTTTGATTCAGACTCGAATTTAGGCCGGACGATGCCGGGGTTAAGTGTTTTTTATACCTGGATGATCCTGCCTTTTATTTTAGGGTTAAGGGAACTGTTTACCAGTAGGGTAGGGGGAGAGGTTAAGAAATTGTTATTACTTCTTTTAATATTAACCCCGGTTTCCGCCGGTTTAACAGGTGACCTTTTTTATCCTCTGCGAACTTTAGATTTCCTATGGATACTTACTTTAATTATCTCCATCGGTATATATAATTTTTTCACTTTCTTAAGGTCAAATTTTATCCGGGCAGGTCTGGCTGCTGTCTTAATTTCTTATTCACTGTTTCCCTTTACATCTCCTATTTTATTCTTTTTAAATATGAAAAGGCGGAAAATTACGGTTATGCCTATGTAAAACTTATTGATAAGTTAAAAGAATATCAGGACAAAGAGGTTATTATCGATAACGCCAGAGATACCGGAATCGGAGTCAGAATGGCTTATCTGACCGGTTTTTCTCCCGGTAAGTTACAGGAAGAACTTCGGTCGCAGATGAAAACCCCGTACTATAACTCTTCAGTGAACAGTGACGAGGTTTACACTTTGGGTAATATTACTGTCAAACCGATAAGATGGGGAGAGGTCTGTCAGGAGAATGTTATCTTCGTAGGGGATTTAGCCTCTCTTTCAGATAAGGAGATTAAGGAGCATAAGTTAAAATTTGAATTCGAAATTAAGGATTTGTCGGGGAAGATTGTTCTTTTGGGGTATCGGACAGATCCTAAGAATAAGTGCCCCGATGTATAATATTTTCGTGAAGTTTTTTAGTTTTATTTTATTTTCATTCCTACTGCTTAGTATTTTCCCCGTGTCTATTTTTGCCCAGGAGCCAAAAGTGGAGCAAAGAAGGCTGGAGGCGGTCATAGAAAAAGTAGCGGAAGAAAAAGAGATTGATGTTTTTGAGAAAAAACAGCTTTACCAAAAGTTGGAGCTAAAAGTGACAGATGGATTTAAAAAAGGTGAAACTATTACGGTTGAAAACGGTAATTTCCCGGCTGCACAGGTAATTAGATACAGGGTAGGGGATGAGGTGGTAGTAACAGTCAGCCAGAATCCGGAGGGAGGAACCCTTTTTCAAATTAGCGATTATGTCAGAAGGACCCCTTTATATATTCTTTTTGGCATCTTTGCCGTTTTAACATTTTTAGTCGGGAGGCTGAAAGGCTTAACCTCGCTTCTCGGGATGGGATTTTCTTTTTTAATTATCTTTGTCTTTATCCTGCCGCAGATTTTAGCCGGGGGTGACCCAATATTAATCTCTATTATCGGGGCACTTTTTATGATTCCTGTTACTTTTTACCTGTCACACGGCTTCAATAAAAAAACCACAGTTGCGATAATCGGCACGGTTTTAGCTTTGGTAGTGACGGGAATTTTATCCCAGATTTTTGTTACGGCTTCTAACCTGACCGGATTTGTTTCCGAGGAAGCCGGGTTTTTACAGCTGGCTTTGGGGGGAGCGGTTAATATTAAAGGGCTTTTGCTGGCCGGGATTATTATCGGGGTATTGGGGGTTTTGGATGATGTGACGGTTTCCCAGGCGGCGGTTGTAGAGCAGTTAAAAAAAGCTAACAGTAGCTTAAAACCGGCGGAGATTTACAAAAAGGCAATGAGTGTGGGAAGAGACCATATCGCTTCAATGGTTAACACTTTGGTTTTAGTTTATACCGGGGCCTCGATGCCGCTTTTATTACTTTTTGTCAACAACCCCCAGCCTTTTACTGAGGTTTTAAACTATGAAATTATAGCCAATGAAATCATCCGGACACTGGTTGGCAGTATCGGTTTGATTTTGGCGGTACCTATTGCTACTTTTATTGCAGCAGTTGCGACAGTTAAAGAGAAGTAATATTATTAAGGCGTAATGAGCAAAAAAAGTAACGAAAGAATCTGGGCCATATTTTCTCACCTCTCGGCCTTTGCCGGATTTGTTTTTCCTCTGGGTAATATCCTGGCTCCCTTAGTTATCTGGCTGGTTTTTAAAAATGACCCGTTGGTAGATAAGCACGGAAAGGAATCTTTGAATTTTCAGATCTCCCTGACTATTTATGCACTTTTATCACTACCCTTGGTTTTTTTAATAGTCGGGATATTTGCCCTCTTGGCCGTACTTATTGTCGGGTTTGTAGCGGTGGTTAAAGCGGCGGTAGCTGCCGGAAACAATGAGTTTTATAAGTACCCATTCTCCATCCGGCTCATTAAGTAGCTTACTTAACTCTTACCCAATCCCGTTGCGTTTCTTCAATCTTGTCAGCATAATTGATATATCTTGTAAGGAGGTGATTAAATGAGTAATAACTGGATTTGGGTAATTGTGGCAGCAGTACTTATTATCGGCGGATTTATGATTTTTTCCAACCAGCAGGCCACTGCCCCGGCTCTTCAGGAAACAGGGCAGCAGGTTCAGGAAACCCTGACCGGGGAGACAAAAACTTTTGATGTCGCCGGGCACGCGGAGAATAATAAACCCGCTTTTACTGTAAAAGAAATGAAAGTCAAAGAGGGTGATAGGGTAAAGATTAATTTTACCAATCAGGGTACTTTCCCTCATGATTTTACCTTAGCTGATTTTGATGTCAAAACAAAACAGCTTCAGCAAAATGAAAGTGAAACCGTAGAGTTTGTGGCCAATAAAAAGGGCACATTTGAATATTTCTGCGGTGTTGGAAACCACCGGGAGCAGGGGATGGTAGGAAAGCTGATGGTAGAGTAACATCTTGCAAAGTTTACCGGGTAGTGGTAATAAATCCTTATGAGATGTGAAGGGGAAACCAAGGATTGTCAGGAAACCTGTGACCAGTTTGAGAGAACGGGCTAATACTGGGATAAGGTCGCAGAAGTAGGTGATAGGGGGAGGCGGAGGATAGGTGGCCCGATCATTAGGTTTGTTTGTGGCGAGGAAGGACACCCTACTTATAATGAATATAATAAGTTAAGGGAACTAGAGGAATTAAGCAGGTTTTAACTGATTATGCAGGAAAAATTGAGCTTATCTTTTAAGCCGGAAAATTTAGGCGCCCGCCCGGTGCACAAATATATCCCCGCAGAAGATATCCCTTTGAGTGACTTGGAAACTAAAACCGTAGATTTAAAGACTGAAGAAAGAGTGGACCAGGTTTATGGTAAGCCTTCTGATACAAGTCACCGTCAGATGTAAAGGTTTTCCCTTCATATGTGCTAGAATAAATTTTCATGCAGGCGACAAAACAACTTAAAGAAGAACATAAGGCGGTCAAGCAGGCTTTAAAGATCCTGGAGAAAATCTGTAAAAAATTAGATAAAGGGGAAGAGGTTAATCCTCAACATATTCAAAACTTATTGGAATTTTTAAGGGTTTTCGTAGATAAATGCCACCACTCAAAAGAAGAGGGGGTACTTTTCCCGGCCATGGAAAAAGCCGGAGTTCCCAACGAGGATGGGCCGATTGGGATGATGCTGATTGAGCATGACCTGGGCAGAGGTTTCATTAAAAGGATGGTTGAGGGAAAAGAATTTACAAAAAATGCCCGGAATTATATTGCGCTTCTTTCCGACCACATTGATAAAGAGGATAACATCCTTTATATGATCGCCGACATGCATATATCCCCGGAAGAACAAAAAAAATTATTAAAAGAGTTTGACAAAATTGAAGAAGAGAAAGTAGGGAAGGGGAAACACGAAGAGTTCCATCGAATGCTTGATGAATTGAAATTGATATACAAATGAATTAGGGCGCCGCACACAAAGTGCACGGCGCCCTCTTCGCTCGTCTCCCCGCCACAGGCGGGGGAACTACTTGAATTTAGCCGTGGATATACCTCGGAAACGGCTGGGCTTCCTCCCGCCTGGCTAGTGAGCCAGGAAGATCAATAACTCTGATTCCCAGTTTTTCCAGGCTGGCCCGGTCTTCATACCGGATGGTGAAAACAGCGGCCGGCTTTTCTGTCAACCTCTCAAAGGAGGTGTAAACGGTCCGGTTCTTAAGCCTTTCCCCGAAAACTGTCCCTAAGGGGGTTGCCCGCTTCTGAGTTGGTGTGGGCATTCCCATCGGCCTCTCTGGGATGGGGGTACGGGTTGGTATTGGGGTAGGAGTAGGAGTAGGCAGAACTGTGGGTAGGCCACGTCGGGATCCGAGGGGGCCGAATAGGTCGTCGATTTGTTCTGGATCCGGCCATAGGTTATAAAACCCTGTCTGCTCCTGAAAAACCGCTATACCAATAACTCCGACGTTGTCCGGAGCGTCCATCAACGTGGCGTAAGCCGCCTCCAGGGCTCCGAACATGAAGCTGGCTACTTCTTCCGTTCCCGGAAGCCTAAACCCGTTAAATGTAAATGACCTGTATCGGCCGATGACAAAGCCCGGCTTGTGATATCCGGCGACCTTTCGATCCAGAATATCCAGCCCGTCAACCGAGAGGATAACCTCAACCGGCCCGGCGGACAGGTTTCGAACCTCGACCGCATAGGGGCGGCCCATCTTGGCCTCAATGTAAGTTTTGCCTTCGTGACGGTATTCTTTGGCCGGAATTAATTTGTTTCCTGCCAGAACCCTAACTTCAACCAGACGGTCCTTCATCATTCCTCCTTTAATTTCTTACCCAGAGATAAGTAGTTCCCACTCCTTTCCTAATATTTTCAAGTAGTTTCATAGGGAGACGATCCCGCTGTGAAAGTTGCTTAATTTTGCCTCAAGTGGCAATTTTCTGCAGCCTTCATAGCGAAAGAACTCCCTACGAGTTTTGTCAAAGTGCTAAAGGGGATTTTACCAATTTCATCACTTGAAATCAAGGCCTATAACTCTAGGGGGACAAATAGAGTTAGATTTACTTGCTGATGGCAGGTAAGTCCTATAGCTTATTGACTTTACTTGACAGGTCTGATAACATTAGTCATTACACAAAGACAAGGACAGGCTGACAGCAGCCTGTTTTTGTCTTTTTTGTATAGATTGTTGCACATTAACCATTAG
>Ga0209514_10007262_pt1 | contig 13154 bp, 11 predicted proteins | sample Subgrocontami58m_FD_187452 | JGI IMG/M metagenome (GOLD analysis project Ga0209514, IMG submission 187452) | Subsurface groundwater microbial communities from S. Glens Falls, New York, USA - GMW37 contaminated, 5.8 m (SPAdes) (version 3) | ecosystem: Environmental > Aquatic > Deep subsurface >...
CTGGCGCTGCTCGCGAGCCCGCCGCAGGACGCGCCGCCGGCGCTCGCGGAGCGTTACCGGGCGTTCGCGATGAAATTCCAGCAGTTCACGGCGCCGGTCGCCGCCAAGGGCGTCGAGGACACCGCGTTCTACCGCTACAACCGGCTTGTCTCGTTGAACGAGGTGGGCGGCGACCCCGACATGTTCGGCATCCCGGTGAGGGCCTTCCACGGCGCGAGCGCGGACCGCGCGGCGCGCTGGCCGCACACCCTGCTCGCGACCTCGACCCACGACAACAAGCGCTCCGAGGACGTGCGCTGCCGCATCGACGTGCTCTCGGAGACGCCCGCCGCGTGGCGCCTGGCGCTGCGCCGCTGGGGACGCATGAACGCGGCGAAAAAGCGCACGCTGAATAGCGCTCCGGCGCCGTCGCGCAGCGACGAATACCTCCTGTACCAGACGCTGCTCGGCAGCTTCCCGCAGGAACCCCTGGACAAAGCCGCGCTCGGGGCCTACCGCGAGCGCATCGAGCGCTACATGCTCAAGGCCGTGCGCGAGGCCAAGCTGCATTCGAGCTGGATCAACATCGACGCGGAATACGAGGCGGCGCTGGCGGAGTTCGTTCGCGCGCTGCTCGGCCGGATGGAGTCCAATCCGTTCCTCGACGACCTTCGCCTCCAGGCGCGGCCGATCGCCTGGTTCGGAATGCTGAACAGCCTGTCGATGACGCTGCTCAAGCTCACCTCGCCGGGCGTGCCGGATTTCTACCAGGGCACCGAGATCTTCGACTTCAGCCTGGTCGATCCGGACAACCGCGGGCCGGTGGACTATGCACGAAGGGGCGCGCTGCTCGCCGGACTGCAGGAGACCGCCGCGGCCCCCGCGGAGAACCTCCCGGCCCGCGTGCGCGGCTTTTTCGACGCACCGTGCGACGGCCGCGCGAAGCTCTGGCTGGTCTGGCGCGCGCTGCAACTGCGTTCGCGCGAGCCGGAGCTGTTCCTCAAGGGCGACTACCATCCCGTCAGGGTTGCAGGCGCCCGGTCCCGTCACGTCGTCGCCTACGCGCGCCGCCTCGCCGATTCCGGCATCGTCGTTGCAGCGGGGAGGCTTTTCGCCTCCATGGGCCCGGAGCCCGGCGCGCTGCCGGTCGGCGAACCGGCCTGGGGTGATACGGCGCTCGACCTGAGCTTCCTGCCCGCAGGCCTGCGACTGTCGAACGTCCTCACCGGCGAGTCGATCGAGCTCGACGCATCCCGCCTGCTACGGCTTTCCCGTGCGCTGGCGGCTTTCCCCGGCGCCCTGCTCGCCTACGCCGTGCAGGAAGGCGGGTACGCTCCCGGTTCCGATTCGACAGGAGGCACAAGTGGAACAACTGCTGAATAAGATCGCGTTCCTGAACATCGCGCAGTGGGACCACGCGGCGATTACGATGGTGCGGGTGGCATTGATCGCCGTCGCCGCGTGGATCGCGCTCGGAGTGACGCGGCGCCTCCTGCGGCTGTTCCGCGAGCGCATCAGCCGCGGCATGGACGACCCGGAACAGGTCAAGCGCGCCGACACCCTGGGCCGCGTGTTCCGCTACGTCGCCGCGGTCGTCATCCTGGTCATCGCGGTGACCCTGATACTGGGGGAACTCGGCATCGCGGTGGCGCCCATCCTCGGCGCCGCGGGCGTCGTGGGCCTGGCAGTGGGCTTCGGCGCGCAAAGCCTGGTGAAGGACTATTTCACGGGATTCTTCATCCTGCTCGAAAACCAGATGCGCCAGGGCGACGTCGTCGAGATCGCGGGCAAGTCCGGCCTGGTCGAGGAGATCACGCTGCGCTACGTGAGGCTGCGCGACTACGACGGTAACGTGCACTACGTGTCGAACAGCCTGATCAGCACCGTCACCAACATGAGCCGCGGCTTCGCCCAATCGGTCGTCGAGGTCGGCGTGGCCTACCGCGAGAACGTGGACGAGGCGATCCAGGTGATGCGCCAGACCGGCGCCGAGCTGCGCGCCGATGCCGTATTCGGTCCGAAGATCCTCGACGAGCTGGAGATCGCGGGCGTCGAGCGATGGGCCGAGTCGGCCGTCGTCCTGCGCTGCCGCTTCAAGGTGCGGCCGCTCGAGCAGTGGAACGTCCGGCGCGAATTCCTGCGCCGGCTGAAGCGGGCGTTCGAGGCGCACGGCATCGAGATCCCGTTTCCCCACCTCACCGTCTACGCCGGGGCGGCGAAGGACGGCACCGCTCCGCCGTTCCGGGTGCACGGCGGTACCGCGGAGCGAAGCTGAGCGCCGCGGTGCGCGCTTCCCGGGACGAGGCCATCGAGACCTGCCGCAGGAAGGCGATCGCCCTGCTGCGGCAGAATCTCGCGCCGCAGGGAATCCTCGCCGCGACACCCAATGCGCGCGCCGAGTCGCGCGGCTATGCCGCGATCTTCGGGCGCGATGCCTCGGTGTGCGCGATCGGCATGGCGCTCTCGGGCGATGCCCTGCTCGAGCGAGAGGCCGCGACCGGCCTGCTCACGCTCGCCCGGCACCAGGCCGCGAACGGACAGATCCCCAAGTTCGTCGACGTGCGCCGCAGCGAGGCCGACTTCTGGTATCTCGGCTGCATCGACGCCACGCTGTGGTGGCTGATCGCGCTCGCCTGGCTCGACCGCCGCGACCCGGCCGGCGCGCCCGGGCGAGGGCTTGGCGCGCAAATCGCAAAGGCGATCCAGTGGCTCTGCGCCCAGGAGCACCAGCGCTTCTTCCTGCTCCAGCAGAACGAGGCGAGCGACTGGGCCGACATCATGCCGCGCTCGGGATTCGTCCTGTACACCAACGCGCTGTGGTACTGCGTCAAGACCCTGTACGGCCTCTCCCGCGCGGAGGAAACGCGCGCGAATTTCAATCAGCTATTCCATCCGTTCAGCGCCGACCTCGCCGAATACCGCCGTGCGCGGCTGCTCGCGCACTACGTGAAGCGAACCGCGCGGCACCGGGACCTGTACCTCTCGTTCGTGAACTTCTCGTTTTTCGGCGAGGAGGGCGACGTGTTCGGCAACCTGCTCGCCCTGCTGTGCGGCCTCGCCGACGGCGAGGCGAGCCGGCGCACGCTGCGCGCGCTCGACCGTGCGGGGGTCGCCGAGCCCTGGCCGGTGCGGGTGGTCCTCGAGCCGATTCCGGCCGGCAGCTTCCTGTGGCGCGCGTACATGTCACGGCATCGCCAGAATATCGAGTGGCAGTACCACAACGGCGGCATCTGGCCCTTCGTCGGCGGCTTCTGGGTCGCCGCCCTGGTGCAGGCGGGCGAGCGCGACAGGGCGGACGCGGAGCTCGAAAAGCTCGCGCGGGCGAATGCGCTGGCGGACTGGTCTTTCAACGAATGGCTGCACGGCAAGACCTTTGCCCCGCGCGGCATGCGGGGCCAGTCGTGGAACGCCGCGGCATTTCTCATGGCCCTGGACGCGGTGCACGGCGGAACGGCGGTGTTCGCCCCGGGAGCGCACTGACCGCGCAGACTTGACGCAGGCCGGGCGCGCGCCCACGATGATGCAGGAACCGCGCTGGTGCATATCAAGTATCGACGGACTTGGCGATGAATTTGAGGTTGTAGATGTCTCGCTATTTTGGGAAGTTGCGAAGTTGCAACTTCCCAAAATAGCGAGATGAATGGGTCCCAGAAAGAGGCAACCTGCCTGGTTTCGGCTTGTCCAGCATAGGAGAAACCGTCCGTGCGCGCGCTTCGCCTGTTGTGCCTGTGGCTGCTGCCGGTGGCGGCAGCGGCGGCCCCGCCCGTCGCGGTGCTTCGGGTCGAAGGCGCGATCACGCCCGCCAGCGCCGAGTACGTGGTCGGAGGTCTGGCGCTGGCCGCCGGCCGGCACGCGGCGGGCCTGGTCGTTCTGGAGATGGACACGCCCGGCGGCCTGGACACGTCGATGCGGCGCATCATCAAGGAAATCCTCGCCTCTCCCGTTCCCGTCGCGGTGTTCGTGTATCCGAGCGGCGCACGCGCCGCGAGCGCCGGAACCTACATCCTCTACGCGAGCCACGTGGCGGCGATGGCGCCGGCCACCAACCTCGGCGCGGCGACGCCGGTCCAGATCGGTCTCGGCGGGCCCGAGAGCGAGCCCGAAGGCGCACCGGCCGATTCGAAGCGGAACGAAGGCGCCGGCAAGCAGCCCCGGCAGAAGCGAAGCGTGCTCTCGGAGAAGCAGATCCACGACGCCTCCGCCTACATTCGCGGTCTCGCGCAACTGCGCGGGCGCAACGCGCAATGGGCGGAACGGGCCGTGCGCGAGGCCGTGAGCCTGTCCGCCGACGAAGCGCTGAAGCTCAAGGTCATCGACCTCGTCGCGAAGGATGTGCCGGACCTGCTCAAGCGCGTGGACGGCAGGAAGGTCAACGTCGCCGGCATCGATCGCAATCTGGTCACCGCCGGCGCGCCGACGATCGCGATCGAGCCGGATTGGCGCAGCCGCCTGCTGTCGGTCATCACCGACCCGAGCATGGCGCTCATCCTGATGATGATCGGCATCTACGGGCTCGTGTTCGAATTCTCGCATCCCGGATTCGCACTGCCCGGCATCCTCGGCGGCATCTGCCTCCTGCTCGCGCTCTACGCCTTCCAGTTGCTGCCGATCAATTACGCGGGGCTGGGACTGATCGTGCTGGGCATCGCGCTGATGGTCGCGGAGGCCTTCGTCCCGAGCTTCGGCGCCCTGGGCATCGGCGGCGTGGCCTCGTTCGTCATCGGAGCGGTGATCCTCATCGACACCGACATCCCGGGGTACGGCGTGCCGCTGGGACTGATCGTTCCGCTTTCGATCGCGAGCGCCCTGGCGGTATTCATCATCGTCACGCTCGCGCTCAAGGCGAGGCGGCGGCCGGTCGTGACCGGGCGCGAGGAGTTGATCGGGGCCGCCGGCGAGGTGCTGGAGGATTTCACCGGCGAGGGTTGGGCGCGCGTGCACAGCGAGACCTGGCGCGTCGCGAGCGCCGCGCCCTTGAAGCGGGGCCAGAAGGTGCGCGTGGTTCGCGCGCAAGGCCTCGTCCTGACGGTCGAACCGCAACAGGAAGGAGGCAAGTCATGATCTGGGACGCCGGCTGGTTCGCCGCGGCATTCGTCGTCATCGCACTGATATTTTCCTCGTTCCGCGTCCTGCGCGAGTACGAGCGGGGCGTGGTCTTCACGCTGGGCCGCTTCTGGAGAGTGAAGGGTCCCGGACTGGTCCTCATCGTTCCCGGAATCCAGCAGATGGTGCGCGTCGATCTGAGGACGCTCGTGATGGACGTGCCCAGCCAGGACGTGATCTCGCGCGACAACGTGTCGGTAAAGGTGAATGCGGTCGTCTATTTCCGGGTGGTCGACCCGGAGCGGGCCATCATCCAGGTGGAGAACTACCTCCAGGCGACCAGCCAGTTCGCGCAGACGACCCTGCGCTCGGTGCTCGGCAAGCACGAGCTGGACGAAATGCTCGCCGAGCGCGAGCGCCTGAACCTGGACATCCAGCAGGCGCTCGATGCACAGACCGATGCCTGGGGCATCAAGGTCTCGAACGTCGAGATCAAGCACGTGGACATCAACGAGACCATGGTGCGCGCGATCGCGAGGCAAGCCGAGGCGGAGCGCGAGCGGCGCGCCAAGGTGATCCATGCCGAGGGCGAGCTTCAGGCCTCCGAAAAGCTGCTGCAGGCCGGCGAGGTGCTCGCCGCACGGCCGCAGGCGATGCAGCTGCGCTACCTGCAGACGCTCACGGCGATCGCCGGAGACAAGAGCTCGACCATCGTGTTTCCGGTGCCGATGGAGATGATCACGCCCCTGCTCGAGGCGCTGCGTGGCAAACCGGGCGGGAGTTGAGCCGTCCGCGCGCCGGCCGCGCGCTACTCCTGCTCCGGAAAGACGAGAACGACGCGCGCCGGTCGCTTGGCATCTGCGGCGACGGTGGCGTTCGCAGTGCGCTTGGCGCCGTCGAACAACGCTTCGATCCGGTAGCGGCCCGGGGACGCGTGGAGCAGGCAGATCGGACCGTCGGTCTTGATTTCCAGGCCCGGGGACTTCGCTCCGGCGCCGTAGAGTGACATCTGCACGTCCGCCAGATACGCGCCGCGCTTCCCGGAAACGAAGGTAATCGAGAGATTGGCCTTCGATTCGAGCGCGGCGAGACCCTCGCGCTCTTCGTCGCCTACGCCGCCGCAGACCCAGCGCACCCCGCCCGAGTCCTGCATGGCGAATTGCTGCGCGTCTGCACCGAGCGGCAACGCCGCAAGCGCCAGCATCGCAATCAGTGTTTTCATGGTGCCCGCCTCTGCTCGCTCAGGCCCGCCGTGCCGCCGGCGAGCGCCGAATCGACCTTGGCCAGGCCCGCCAGCTCGGGCTTGATCCGACCGATGCCCGGGTCCCAGTGCGCGCACTCCGGATCCCCAGGCAGCGCAATCAGATCGACGAGGCATCCGACCGCGCGCACTGCGGCGCGGAACTGCTCGGGGCGAATCATGCCCGGGTCGAAGCGCACCACCGCCACCCCGTCGTTCCGGGAAATCGAGACATTCGCCACGCCGCCGACCAGCATGAGCGCGCTTTGCACGCTTTTGGCACGGGCGTCCGAATTCATTCCTTCGATGACCAGCCAAGCCGTTTCCGAATTCATTTGAGGCACCTCTCACTTGGCGCGGCGCATTGCGCCCCCCGCTTCGGGGCGGCCTGCGCCGCGGCTGAACGGTACGAGCAAGTCTGCCGGAACCGGTAGCGCGAGGATGCGGTAAAGGTTGGCGAGCTTGGAACGAAACATCCGCTCGAACGCAGCCACTGCCTCGTTCGGGTTGTATTCACCAGGCCACCAGAACCAGTCCGAGCTCTCGCAATCGGAAAGCTGCCGCAGAGCCGCCGCCTTCTGCTGCTCTGTCAGCCTGCCGCTATCGACAACCTGGTCGAAGCTCGCCTTTGCCGCGCACAACAAGTTCCACGCGTGGTTCTTGTCGGAAGACCCGATCCAGGTGGAAAAGGTTCCGTAGACCCAGCTGCCTGCCACCAGGGCGGCAAGCTCGCCTGTCGCCGCGGGCGCCGACGATTGATGCGGCAATTCATCGAGATAGGCGCGGAATGTGGTCATGCGAATCGCCGCGTGATTCTCCAGGGACTCGTAAAGATCGGAGAGGAAATAGTAGCCGTTGTACGGGTAGTACTCCCAGGCGTTCTCGCCGTCGAGGATCACGCTCACCACCGGACGTTGCGTTGACTTGGCCGCGATCGCCTCCAGCTCGCCGACGAAATTCGCCGCCGCGTCGCGGCCGTGCCACTTCGAGTACTCGAAGCCGATCAGATCCGAGAGGCGGTCGTCGCGAAAGAAGCACGTCAAATGCTCCCGCGCGCCCTTGACGCGATAGGGCCGGTAAAGGTACTCGACGCGATCGCCCAGCGACGCGGACTCGCGCCGCAGGCTGTTCGCAAGCACCGCCTCGCCGCTCGCGGTCCAGACCACCCCTTGTGCATCGAGCAGGGACAGGAACGCCGCGGAAACGCCGCCCTCGGCCGGCCAGATGCCGCGGGCGGGCCTGCCGAACCGGCGCGCATGACTCTTCTGCGCCGCTTCGAGCTGCGCCACGACCCTTGCCCTGCCGCCGGCATAACCTTCCGCGTCGGGAAGCCTCGTATCGGGCTCGGCATCGAGCGCGCTGCGAAAATCGAGCAGCAGCGGGGCGAGCGGATGATGCTGGGGCGTCGTCGAAAGCTCGACCCGACCGGAATCGGCGAGGCGCCGAAAGCGCGGAATGACCTGCCGCACCAGCTCGGCGACCGTCTTGTAGAGCTCGACCCGGTTTTCGTGGCTGAACCTCCCGCCGAGGGCCATCAGCCGCGCGACGACCTCCGAACCGCGACGCACGCTTTCGCCCGTCCAGGACAGGTGATACCAGGTAAGCACGTCGTCGATGAACTGGTCCGACAGGTAGGCGAGTGCTTCCCTGCCTTGCGCTTCGAGCGAAAGGAACAGCTCGTGAAGGCGCTTATACGGAGGGAAAGGCGCAATCAGCTTCTGGTGGTCGGCATGGAAACAGCGTTCCAGCACCAGCATGCGCTCGGCTTCCGTCAGCGGCCGGGCATCGCCGCGCGCGAGCAGCCGCAACAGCGGGTCCCTCACCTCGCCGCGATCGAACTGCTCGCAGTAGTCCTCGAGCTGCTCCAGCAGCACCGGTACGAAATTGACCACCGCGTACACGCCCGGGTGGCGCTCCAGATGCCAGGCCATGTCCGTGTAGTCCTTGATCGCATGCAGGTACACCCAGGGCAAGGTGAATTCCCCCGTGGCGTAGTCCCGATAGTCCGGCTGGTGCATGTGCCACACCAGCACAAGGTCAAGCGGCGGCTGCATGCGCTATCGCAGGTAATGGACCTGCTGGCCGAGCATCTCGGGAACGATCAGGGTCACGCCGCGCTCGGTGACGTGGAAGCGCTTGCGGTCCTCCTCCGGATTGGCACCCGCCACGAGGCCATCGGGCAAGCGGCAATACTTCTCGACGACGGCGCGCTTCAGCACGACGTTGCGCCCGATGTCGACGTTGGGCAGGACCACCGAGTCCTCCACCGTGGCGTAGCTGTGTACGCGCACGTTGGAGAAGAGCAGCGAACGCCGCACCACGGCCCCGCTGATGATGCAGCCTCCGGAGACCATCGAGTCGATGGCCATGCCGCGGCGACCTTCGTCGTCGAACACGAACTTCGCCGGCGGCAGCTGCTCCTGGTGGGTCCAGATGGGCCAGTCCTGGTCGTATAGGTCGAGATCCGGAACGACCTTCGTCAGTTCCATGTTCGCCTCCCAGAAGGCGTCGATCGTGCCGACGTCGCGCCAGTAGGGTTTGCCCTCGCCCATGGTGACGTAGCCGTCGCCGAAACGGTGCGCCATGATGCGGTAACCGCGCTTGAGCAGATGCGGAATGATGTCCTTGCCGAAGTCGTGGCTGGAGTGCCGGTCGTCGCTGTCGCGAATGAGCTGCTCGTACAGGAACGACGCGTTGAACACGTAGATCCCCATGCTCGCAAGCGCGATACCCGGCCTGCCGGGCTCGGGCGTGGCCTGCTTGGGCTTTTCCTGGAACGCCGTGATGCGCAGGTCATTGTCGACGGTCATGACACCGAACATCTTCGCGTCCGCGAGCGGCACCTCGATGCAGCCGATGGTCATGTCGGCCGACTTTGTCGCATGGTCGCTGATCAGCTTGCCGTAATCCATCTTGTAGACGTGATCCCCCGCGAGGACCAGCACGAATTCCGGGTGATAGCGGCGCAGGATGTCGAGATTCTGATGCACCGCGTCGGCCGTGCCCTTGTACCAGTCGGCCGTGACGCGTTGCTGCGCGGGCATCAGCTCGACGAATTCGTGGAAGCGCCCGTCGAGGAACGACCAGCCCTGCAGCACATGCCGTATCAGGCTTTGCGCCTTGTACTGCGTGCAGATGCCGATGCGCCTGATCCCGGAATTGACGCAGTTGGAAAGCGGGAAGTCGATGATGCGGAACTTGCCGCCGAACGGAACTGCGGGCTTTGCGCGCCAGTCCGTCAGCCGCCCGAGCCGGGTGCCCCTGCCCCCGGCCAGAATGATCGCGAGGGTTGCGCGCGTGAGCTGCGTCCCCACCGGCGCATTCGCGGCAGTCTGGGCGGGTAAGAAGGACTCCGGTGCGTCGCTCACGCCTGCTCCTCAAGCGTCGACGGCATCGTCGCGCTCATTGCATCCGCGCCCATGCGCCCGGAAGGCGCCGGACCCGCTTCAGTCAGCCCGATTGAAGCCGGGCGTCGACGTCGGCCTCCGCCTCCAGCCAATCCTGCACTTCCCCTCCGCTCGCGAATCCGCGCCGCAATGCGCGGAAATACGCGGCCTCGGCAATCATGCGCTGCCTCTCCTCGGGCGTGATCGGACGCTGCGGCTGCCTCGCTCGGGCCGCACCGGACTTGGTCCCAAATCCCATGCGCCTTCCCGCCGACGGCGACGCGCTGCGTGCGGTGCGCCGCCCTGCCCCCGCCTGCTTTGTGCCCATGCGTCACCTCCATCCTTCCCGACATGTCGCGGAAGACATTCTGAAAAAAGTATTGGCCTTGGAGTGCCTCGTCTGCTTGACCTAGGTCAAGAATAATGCGGCCGTCATAGAACTGCAATCGCACGTGCGCCGAGAACGCCCAGTGAGGTGTTGGTCACGACGTGAACCGGAATTCGGGCCAGACGCTCGCCAAACCGGCCCTTGGACCTGAAAGCCCTCGAGAACCCGCCGATTTTCAGCCTTGACACGATGCGCGGCGCGATCCCGCCCGCGACGAACACTCCGCCATGCGCAAGCACGTCGAGCGCGAAGTCGCCGGCGGCCGCACCGTACGCTTCGATGAAGAGGTCGAGCGCCTGCCCGGCGAGCGGATCCCCGGCCTTCAGCGCGAGTTCCACGATGGCTGCGGCTTTGTCGTCGCCGTCATTCAGGCCCGCCGCGGGCAGGGGTGCGGATCCGGCATTGCGCGCGCGCAGAAACTCGTACACGTTGAAAAGACCCGTTCCCGACACGACCTGCTCGACGCCGACCCATCCCGTTCTCGCGTGGATATGGCGCCAAAGCTCGCACTGCTCGGGTGTCGCGGGGGCGAACCCGCTGTTGCCGCCCTCCCCCGCGAGCACCTCGTAGCGCCCGGACTGCCAGACGCGGAACGCCACCCCCAGCCCGGTTCCGGCGCCGAGCACCACCTGCGGCGCGCGAGCCACCGGCTCACCCGGTTGCAGCGCGACAAGGTCGGCAGGTTCGAGCAGCGCGATGCCGTTGGCCGCGGCGACGAAGTCGTTGACGAGCCGCAGTTGCCCGATACCAAACCTCGCCGCAAGGGCGGCGCCGTCGATCTCCCACGGCCGGTTCGTCATGCGCACGCGCTCGCCGTCGATCGGCCCGGCGACCCCGAGCACGGCAATGTCGATCTGTCGCTGCACGAGGCCCTGCGCGCGCGCATCGTCCATGAAGCGTGCGAACAGCGCGTCGAAGCCGCCGAACTCGGCGTCGAGGTAGCGCTGCTCGAACACGACGCGCGAACCGCCGTCACTGCGCTCGGCGAGCTGGAGGATCGTCTTGGTCCCGCCGACGTCTCCGGCGATGATCATGGTCTGTCTCCTGGAGCGCGGAAGGCAGCCCGGGAACGGAGCGGCCAGCACGCACATAGTATGCTAACCTCCGGCTGCCGCTCAGTGTGGTTCGCGCCGCGTCCGCCTTTGACCCCGCCCCCGATCCGAATTCTGTTCGCCACCCCCGAATGCGCGCCGCTCGTGAAGACCGGCGGGCTCGGCGACGTGAGCGCATCGCTCCCCGCGGCGCTCGCCCGGCTCGGCATCGACGTGCGGATCCTGCTTCCCGGGTACACCCAGGTGCTCGATGCGCTGCCGGACGCGACCCCGATATCGACCATCGCGGCGCACGGATCGTTCCCGTCGGCGGCGATTCTCTCGGCCTCCGGCCCGCACGGCGTGCCGCTGCTGGTGCTGGACTGCCCGTCCCTTTACCGCCGCCCCGGCGGACCCTACCAGGACCCGCAGGGCCGCGACTGGCCGGACAATGTCCTGCGCTTCGGACTGCTCTCGCGCGTCGCGGCGGATCTGGGCTGCGAAGCCAGCCCGCTGGAATGGAGGCCGGAGGTCGTCCACTGCAACGAATGGCAGACCGCGCTCGCGCCCGTCTACCTCGCTTATGCGCGGGGCGTGCGCGCCGCGAGCCTGATCACCATCCACAATCTCGCGTTCCAGGGCCTCTTCGACCCGGTACACCTGTCGCAGCTCGGCCTGCCCCTGTCGAGCTTTACGATAGACGGACTCGAATACTACGGAAGGATCTCGTTCCTCAAGGGCGGTCTGCGTTACGCCGACGCGATCACCACAGTGAGCCCGACCTATGCCGAAGAGATCCAGAGCGATCCGCTGGGCTTCGGGTTCCACGGATTGCTCGCGGCGCGAAGGGATGTGCTGACGGGGATCCTCAACGGCATCGACACCGAGCTGTGGAATCCGGCCAGCGATGGAATGATCCCGTTCCGCTACGACAGCCGCACGCTCGAGGCGAAACACTTGAACAAGCGCGCCTTGCAGAACGCGCTGGGGCTCGCTGCCGAGGACGCGACCCCGCTGTTCGGCGCCGTCAGCCGCCTCGGGCACCAGAAGGGCTCGGACCTGCTGATCGAGATTGCGCCCAGGCTGGCAGCCATGCCTGCGCAACTGGTCGTCCAGGGGACCGGCGATGCCGAGACGCAGCGCATGCTCGTGTCCCTGGCAGGGCAATATCCCGGCAGGATCGCGGCCAGGATAGGGTTCAACGAGCCCCTCGCCCACCTGATCGAGGCCGGCGCCGACAGCTTTCTCATGCCCTCGCGCTTCGAGCCCTGCGGGATGAACCAGATGTTCAGCCAGCGCTACGGAACGCCTCCTGTCGCGCGCGCCACGGGAGGGCTCGTCGATTCGGTGGTCGACTGCGATCCGCTCACCCTGGCCGACGGTACGGCCACGGGGTTCCTCTTTCGCGAGGCCGGCGCCGCGGATTTCCTGGCTGCGATCGAGCGCGCGACCGCCGCGTACCGGGATCCGCCGACCTGGAAGGCATTGCAGCGCGCCGGCATGGCGAGGAATTTCGGCTGGGACGCGAGCGCGGCGAGGTACGCAGAGATCTACCGCCGCATCGCCTCGCGCGGACCGGCCGCAGGCCGCCCCGCGCTCAGGCCCACGCCATGAGCCCGAGCTCGAACGGGTGCGCCAGCAGCGAGTGGCAGGGATAGACGCGGATTCGATAGTCGATCCTGCCGCACGGTTCCGGCGTGAGATCCAGGACGAAGCGGTGCTCTCCGGATTCGCCGGCCGGGCCCGCGCTGGCAAGCGCATGCCGCGTGCCCTCGCCGTTGGCGCCGTCGGCGGGTGACAGCAGCAGTTCCGCCGTCACGTCCTCCGGCGCGAGACCGTTGAGAGCGACACCGATTTCGATGCGCATGCCTTCACCGTAGCTGATGCGCTTTTTCGGCGCGTCGAGCCGCCGCACCTTGACGCCGGCCCAGGCGCCCCGGACCCGCGCCTTCCATTGCGCAACGGTCTTCGCGGTATCGTAGCCGCGCTCCCGATACAACCGGCCCTGCTGCGACGCGGGCACGTAGAACTTGGAAACGTAATCCCCGGCCATGCGCGACGCATTGAACTGCATCAGGATGCTCGCG
>Ga0209514_10007263_pt1 | contig 13152 bp, 14 predicted proteins | sample Subgrocontami58m_FD_187452 | JGI IMG/M metagenome (GOLD analysis project Ga0209514, IMG submission 187452) | Subsurface groundwater microbial communities from S. Glens Falls, New York, USA - GMW37 contaminated, 5.8 m (SPAdes) (version 3) | ecosystem: Environmental > Aquatic > Deep subsurface >...
CACCACAAGCTTATCCGCCACTCCCATATGGAACTCCTTCTTACGGTTCGAATGTTCCACCGCCCCACCAAGGCGGTTATTATAATCCTTCACCAAATTATACTACTGAGCCGACGACACCGGTTCAACCAGCTCAATTTTCTCCTCTTCATTCGGGACCGTATATGCCCCAACCTGATAATCTGGGATTAATTCTAGATGTTCCTTTACAAGTTAGTGTGGAACTTGGCAAAGCTCGAAAAACGATAAAGGAGATATTGGAGATGGGTCCCGGTTCAGTCATCGAGTTAGACCGTTTAGCAGGTGAACCAGTGGACATGATTGTCAACGGAAAGCTTATTGCCAAGTGTGAAGTTGTTGTTATAAACGAAACCTTTGGAATTCGGATTACTGATATAGTTCACCCGATGGAGCGGATGAAAACTTTAAATTAGATGAGGAGGAAAAATAGTGGGCGCGAATGTAATGATTGTTGATGATGCAGCCTTTATGAGAATGATGTTAAAAGATATTTTAACGAAAAATGGATTTACCGTAGTGGGTGAGGCTGAAAATGGGGCAGTTGCAGTGGAAATGTATGGACAAATTAAACCGAATTTAACAGTAATGGATATTACCATGCCAGAGATGGATGGTCTTCAGGCTGTGAAAGAAATTCGCAAACGTGATCCGCAGGCGAGAATTGTAATGTGTAGTGCTATGGGACAACAGTCTATGGTCATTGAAGCAATCCAGTCTGGTGCCAAGGATTTTGTAGTTAAGCCATTCCAAGCTGAACGTGTAATTGAAGCTATCACAAAGGCGTTGAAATGATATGCCAAATATTGAGGAACAACCTTATGTGCCCAGTTTAGCTGGTCCTAGTGGAGGTTCTTCCTTTTCCTGGGGGGGACTTATAGGTACTCTACTTGTTTTTCTGTTAATATTGGTTGTAGCATTATGGATCATTCGGCGATTAAATGCCTCAACATCAAGAGGAATGAATGCTCCGTGGGTACGAGTACTTGACCGTCAGGTCTTAGGAGGACAACAAATTCTTTATCTTGTTGAGATAGCTGGTAGGCTTCAAGTTCTAGGCGGGTCTGATCACCATTTAATTAAAATCAGTGAGATTGATAATCCGGATGTAGCGGCAGAACTATTAGATGAAATTGCTAATAAATCTACCGAAAAGATAGAAGGGTTTATAGCACGATTTTTACAGAAGTTGTTTCAACCGAGGCGTAAAGACCAAGATGCTTTTTCGACCGAATTTGAGCGATTGCTCAAGGAGGTAGAGAAGTAATGAGGGTCTTCTTTGAAAGAATACTTACTAAGAATTACAAGGGTATTGCGTCTCTCTTTTTTACTTTCCTAGGGATATTATATAATTCTAAGGTAGCAATAGCCGCAGGCTTAACACTTGACCTAGGAAATGGAACGACCCAACAGATGAGTACCTCAATACAAATTTTACTTTTATTGACAGTGCTCTCGATAGCTCCGGCCATTTTAGTTTTAATGACTTCCTTTACTCGGATTATGGTTGTACTTTCCTTTGTGCGTAATGCCTTAGGTACCCAGCAAATGCCACCAAATCAGGTGCTGATTGGATTGGCTTTTTTCCTTACATTTTTTGTTATGGCTCCAACTTGGAATCAGATTAATACTCAAGCTTTTCAACCCTATCTACAGAATCAGATAAGTCAGACAGAGGCTTTAACTAAAGCTGAGGAACCTTTAAGGACGTTCATGTTTAAGCAAACTAGAGAAAAGGATTTGGAATTGTTTGTGGGCTTAGCCAAGATTGAACGACCTAAAACCTATCGGGATATACCAACCTATGTCTTAATTCCGTCTTTTGTAATAAGTGAGCTGAAAACTGCTTTCCAAATGGGGTTTGCTATTTTTATTCCTTTTATGGTTATAGATATGATTATTTCCAGCACGCTAATGTCGATGGGCATGTTGATGCTGCCGCCAATGATAATTTCTTTACCGTTTAAGCTTTTGCTTTTTGTTTTAGTCGATGGCTGGCACTTAGTTGCTCAATCTTTGGTACAAAGTTTCCACTGACACGGACGTATATCAATGCATAATGCATAATTCATAATTCATAATCAAGAGCACACGAAGATTAACAATCTATTAAAAATTCATAATTAAGCACAGTGAAAACAATTCACTGAATTTGTACTTCATAATTATCATTAGATTAGAAAATTCATCATTCAATTATGCATTATGAATTATGAATTCAATTCAATTATGCATTATGAATTATGAATTGAAAGGAGTTTGCATCATGAGTCAAAATCAGGTTCTATATATGGCTAAAGAGGCATTGGGTACTGCTATGCTTGTTGGGGGGCCGATTTTGGGCGTGAGCTTACTTGTAGGGCTTCTTGTAAGTGTATTTCAGGCAATGACGCAGATCCAAGAACAGACACTCTCTTTTATTCCTAAGATTTTGGCAATAGTCGCTGTGCTTTTGCTACTAGGACCATGGATGCTAACTGTACTTACAACTTATACTACAAATTTGCTTACTCAATTAGCTACATTTGCCAGTTATTAGTGTAGAGGGGGATGAAACTTGAGTTTAGCACAGCTGCTCCAGTGGAACCTCTCTTTATTTTTACTTATTCTTTCTCGTTGGACAGGGATGATTATGTTGGCTCCGGTTTTTGGGGCGCGTGGGGTCCCTGGAATGATTAAACTTGGTTTAGCTACAAGTTTATCCATCATTCTTTATCCAATGTTATTTGCTACGAAACCAGACATACCTGTGGAAATTCTACCTTTCATCGGTTTGGTCATTAAAGAAAGTTTAGTAGGATTAGTCATTGGATTTGTAATCTACGCTTTAACGGCTGTATTACAAGGTGCTGGCCAACTTATTGATTTTCAGATGGGTTTTACGATGGGAAATGTACTAGATCCAGTTTATGGTGTGCAGAGTCCGATGATGGGTAATTTTCAGTTGGTATTGGCCACGATGTTGTTATTGGCCACAAACTCCCATCACTATTTAATTGCCGCAATGGTGAAGAGCTATGCCTATATACCTTTAAATGTTTCGGCTTTACCTCAGGGGCTTACCTTTTATGTTAATTTAATCGCGAATATTTTTGTTTTATCCCTTCAATTAGCCATACCCGTAGTGGGAGCGATTTTATTAGCTGATCTTGGTGTTGGATTATTAGCCCGAACAGTACCACAGCTTAATATTTTTTCGGTAGTATTTCCGATAAAAATTATTTTTGGTTTCCTTTTACTTTTTTTAATGATCCCATTATTTGGTGGGACCATATCACATCTTTTTAATACTAGTATGAATTGGTTACTGCAGTTTTATCAGGGGTGGAAACCATGAGTGAAAAACAATTTGCAGCATCGCCCAAAAAAAGGCTAGACGCTCGTAAAAAGGGTCAAGTTTTTAAAAGCACGGAACTTAATTCGGCACTACTTCTACTGAGCTTTGTGGCTGTTCTAAAGTATTGGCTTCCGGGTATGCTTTCTAGGATGGGACAACTGTTTCCTTATAGTTGGTCACTTTCAACGGATTGGACTTCTCATTCAGTAGCAAGTTTGATGCTTAATCTTTTAGGGCAAGGGTCGATTATTGTTGCCCCGATTTTTGGAGTAGGACTATTAGTGGCTTTGCTCAGTAACTATTTTCAAGTAGGGTCTTTATTTACTCTTGAACCCCTTAAGCCACAACTTTCCCGGATGAGTCCCATTAGTGGGGCTAAACGTATGTTTGGTTTAAAGGCATGGGTAGAAGTGTCTAAATCCTTGTTTAAAGTCATCCTAATAGGATATTTTCTTTATGCGAGTATTCGTAATAATTTGCAAGTTTTTCCCGCTCTACAACAAATAGAAATTGGTCAAAGTGCCATACTTCTGGGCCGGGAAATTCTTAATTTAGCTTGGAAAATTGCCCTTTCTTTTTTGATATTAGCTATTTTTGATTTTCTTTATCAATGGTGGGATCATGAAAAGAATTTACGTATGTCTCATGAGGATATGAAAGAGGAATTTAAACAAACAGAGGGAAATCCTCAACTTCGAGCGGAAATAAAGAGAAAGCAACGCTCAATGGCTATGCAACGGATGATGCAAGATCTTAAAAAGGCAGATGTAGTTATCACTAATCCTACTCATTTTGCGGTAGCCTTACGCTATGATTTAAAGGAGAATACGGCTCCCTATGTCGTGGCTAAGGGACAAGATGAAGTAGCAAAACGCATGCGTGTTTTGGCCAAAGAATATAACATTGTGATCATGGAGAATAAACCCTTGGCTCGTGCTCTTTATGCCCAAGTAGAAATTGGTCAAATCATCCCAACTGACCTTTTTAAGGTGGTAGCTGAGGTATTAGCATTTGTGTATCGTCTCAAGAAAAAGAGACCAACGAGTGCGTAGTATATATAATTCATAATTCATAATGCATAATTCATAATCAGGCAACGGAATCTAACCCCGTCCTGGCATCCGGCATATGACATCTGACATCTGACTTCGGACTTCTGATAAGAGGGAGGGAAAATCGTGGCAACAAGCTTACAACGTCGACTGAAATCTAATATAGATGTACTTGCGGCTTTTGGAATTGTAGGGATAGTTATCATGATGGTTATTCCTTTACCCGCGATGTTGCTTGATATTCTAATTACGTTGAATATTACGGGTTCTGTTTTGACGTTAATGCTAGCGGTTTTCACAAAGGATCCTTTGGATTTTTCAGTTCTTCCTTCTTTATTATTAACTATGACATTGTTCAGACTATCACTCAATGTCTCTAGTACCAGATTAGTCTTGCTTGATGGCTACGCCGGAGAGGTGATTCAACAGTTTGGACAATTTGTAATTAGGGGTAATGCTGTTGTAGGATTTGTCGTCTTTACGATTCTTGTTTTGGTTCAATTTATAGTCATAACTAAAGGTGCTGAACGAGTCTCGGAAGTAGGCGCTAGGTTTACTTTAGATGCTATGCCTGGAAAACAAATGAGTATTGATGCGGATTTGAATTCGGGGTTAATCAACGAACAACAAGCCCGCGATCGCCGTAAGAAGATTCAAGAAGAAGCGGACTTCTATGGAGCGATGGATGGTTCTAGTAAATTTGTTAAAGGGGATGCTATTGCCGCCATAATTATCCTTTTTATTAATATCATCGGTGGGTTTGTTACTGGCGTTGTAATGAGGGGAATGCCACTCTTAGATGCCTTACACACCTATACTCTTTTAACAATTGGTGACGGATTAGTGTCTCAAATACCTGCTCTTTTGATTTCGACTGCCACAGGCCTGATCGTAACAAGGGCGGCTTCAGATAAGAATTTGGGCCAAGATATTGCTATACAGCTTTTTCAGACACCTAAAGCCTTGTTTATTACAGCCACTGTTTTGGTTTTACTGGCGTTACTGGGGTTGCCGAAGTTACCGCTGTTTTTGATTGCTGCGCTAACTGCCGGAATGGGAATTTATGTCCAGAGGAGTACCAAGGTTACCGCTGTAGAGGAAACAGTAGCTGCGCGTGAAAATGAACTAGAAGAGAGTAAAAAACCGGAAAATGTGCTTAACTTATTGCAGGTTGATCACATGGAATTGGAACTTGGCTATGCCTTGATAGCACTTGTTGATTCTCAACAGGGAGGAGATTTATTAGATCGGATTGTCCTAATACGTCGTCAAGTAGCAAGTGAAATGGGTTTCATTGTTCCGGTGATCAGAGTGCGTGACAATATGAATTTATCTCCGAATCAGTATCTTATAAAAATGCGTGGGGCTGAAATTGCTTCTGGCGAGTTGTTGGCTGATCATTATTTGGCTATGAGTAGTGGATTAGAGGACGATTCAATACCAGGAAGCCCTACCAAGGAACCTGCTTTTGGATTAGACGCCAAATGGATTAATGCAAATTACCGAGAGCAGGCCGAACTTTCAGGGTGTACTGTAGTAGATGCTCCCACAGTCTTAGCGACACATCTTACGGAAATTATTAAAACCCGAGCTTGGGAAATCCTGAGTCGCCAGGATGTTAAGATACTCGTGGAAAATACAAAACAACAGGCTCCAACGGTTGTGGATGAGGTTTTAGAGGCTTTAACTTTAGGACAGATCCAAAAAGTTATGAGTAACTTATTGCGCGAGCGTGTTTCTATTCGGGATATGGTAACTATCTTGGAAGTATTAGCAGATTTAGCGGTAACTACAAAAGAAATTGATCGGTTGACAGAACATGTAAGGCAAGCTTTGGCTCGCCAAATACTCCAACCTCTGGTCGGCAAAGACAAGGTGCTGCCCGTTTTAACCTTAGAACCTCAAGTTGAACAACAGATCTTAGATAGTATTCAGCCTTCGGATTATGGTACGTATTTATCTCTTGACCCACGTGTCTTACAAGATTTACTCCAAAGTCTAACTCGTGAGGTCGAGAAAATGATGCTTAAAGGTTTTAGTCCCATCGTCGTTTGTGCCCCAATCGTTAGAATTAATCTGAAGCGTGTGACCGAGCGTCAGCTTCCCCAACTCATTGTTCTGTCTTATAATGAACTAGTGCATGGAATCCAAGTACAGGCTGTAGGAATGGTGGTGTTAAGTCATGCGAGTTAAACGATTTGTAGGTGAAAACGTTGCAGAAACTATGGGTAAGGTTAAAAAGGAGCTTGGTTCAGAAGCAGTTATATTACAAACTCGACAATTTCGAGAAGGTGGTTTTCTGGGGCTTTTTGGCACGCTAAAAGTGGAAATTACTGCTGCTCTTGAAGACAGTCCGGTTGTTAGCAAAAAGGCGGTAAAGTCTGTGCAGAATCCATATCAGGTTCTTCCCAGTGTTCCTGAAGACCAAGCGATAAATAGTGAAAAATTTTCCATTGTGCCTAATAGGCTTCCAGATAAGGACAGCCTTTTGCTCCAACAAGAAATCCAGGATATGAAGAAAATGTTGGAAAAGATGGACAAGCAAATGGAGGGACTCGGAGGGGAAAAGGCTATTTGGCCTATCCCGCTTCAGGCATGGGCACAACGATTACGGGAACGTGGTTTAGGCGAGAGTCTTGTTAATAGATTTTTGCGCCAGATTCAACAAACTCTTCGTGAAGAAGAATGGTCTAATCAGGAGCGGGTTCGGATTTGCTTGGAAGAGAGTATTCGCCAGATATGTATAAATACATCGGCTATACAACCTGGACTTGATAAGCCGAGAATTGTTGCCTTAATTGGGCCAACTGGTGTAGGTAAAACAACAACGATTGGTAAACTTGCGGCGGGCTTTAGTATTATAGACAAGAGAAAAGTGGCTTTGATCACGGCCGACACCTATCGAGTAGCTGCGGTTGAACAACTCAAAACCTTTGGCGAAATTATTGGGGTATCAGTAGAAGTTGTTATGACCCCATCGGGATTAAAAGATGCTCTTTACCAACATGCTGATAAAGAGTTGATCTTTATTGATACCGCTGGACGTAGCCCACATCATGATTTACATATGTCAGAGTTAAGGGCCTTCTTGGATAAGGCTAGTCCTGATTTGACAATTTTAGTCATGAGTGCTACTACTCAAGCTTCTGATCAACTAAGAGTGTTTAAACACTTTGAACCTTTTACCACTCATTTAATTTTTACTAAACTAGATGAGACAGCTAGTGCTGGGTCAATCTTAAATCTTTTAGAAAATACGACACTTCCTACTGCTTATATAACTAACGGACAAAACGTACCAGATGATATTGAGGTTGCTACACCTGAACGCTTGGCTGCATATATTTTGGGGAAGGAGAATTTGTATGCGTGATCAAGCGTCTGCCCTTCGCGAATTGGTCTCTGGCATACCCTCTCCGAAAAGTAAAATGCGCGTTATTTCTGTAACTAGTGGTAAAGGGGGGGTGGGGAAAACAAACTTTACTGTTAATTTGGCCCTTGCTCTTGTCGAATTAGGTTATAGAGTAGTCATACTTGATGGAGATTTAGGTATGGCTAATGTGGATATTGCCTTTGGAATAACTGCTCATTATACGATGGAACATCTATTAGCCGGTGATAAAACGATTGAAGAAATACTTTTGACTGGACCCAAAGGAATAGGGATTTTACCTGGGGGATCCGGGGTTCAAGAAATGGCCAATCTTGGTCGCCCTCAACTTCTGAATGTACTTTCTAATTTTGGCAGATTGGAAAAACATGCTGATATCTTAATTATTGACACTGGTGCTGGACTAAGTCATACGGTACTTAACTTTCTCAGGGCTTCAGATGAAATAATTTTGGTGACGACTCCTGAGCCGACATCCCTGACAGACGCTTATGGACTTCTTAAGGCCTTACGCATTGGGAGTGGAGATGTTAGGGTTGGAGTTGTCGTAAACCGTGTTCAGAAAGAAGCGGATGCCAAGGATACTTTCCAGAGACTTGAGGTAGCTGTACGTAAATTTTTATGTGGATCAGTTAATTTACTGGGTTGGGTTTATGATGACCCACTAGTTGGTCGAGCAGTCATGAGTCAGGAACCAATAGGAATCTCTTATCCAGAGAGTTCGGCTTACCGTTGTATACAATGGATTGCAGGAACGATCGCAGGTCTTTATCTTCAAGCTCCACGTTCTCGTGGGATAAGGGGTTTCTTAACTTCTCTACTAAAGAAGCTCTAAAATTAATGCATAATGCATAATGCTTAATAATTAATGCATAATGCACAATGCACAATGCATAATCAAGAATAAAAAATGCAGAATGTACAATGCAGAATGTACAATGCACAACGAATAATGCATTATTATAAATTATGAATTATGAATTGATAAGGTGGGGTGATATTTTGTCTTATAAGAAAAAGCTATTTCCGGGAGCAGCAATCGAACTTATTTTACCTGATGGGGATTATAAGGGGAATTATCACACACGAGTCGATGAAGTCGGGGAGCGTTTACTCTCTGTAGCGGCCCCTTATCTTCAAGGTCAAGTCATCCCACTACGAGAAGGAACCGTTTTAGAGGCAGTTTATTACGATGAAGTTTCTTCGTATAGCTTTGATACTCGGATTATTCGGAGAATTGCGGTACCCATACCTGTTTTTGTCTTGGATTTTACGGATGAAATCCGTAAGATACAACGACGTAATTATGTAAGGATTCCAGCATTTTATCCGGTTTCCTTTCGCATGGTAACTAAAGAGGGTTTGAGTGATCCGAAGAATGCGCACATGCTCGATCTAAGTGGTGGTGGTATTAGTTTTAAAACCCTAGAAAAATTAGAAAACAAGTCCTTGGTTTATACTATGTTGAAACTACCTAGTGGCGACTTAAATACTCCTGCTCGCGTTTGTCGTGTTCAGAAAATAGATGATACTAATGCCTATAGTATTTCGGCTGAGTTCTATGAAATTTCTGAGCGTGACCGGGATCGTATCATTCGCTGTGTCTTTGAATTACAAAGGACAATGCGAAAGAAAGGACTGGTTTAAGATGGAACTAAACCAAATCCAACGAGATGCTTTGAAAGAAATTGGGAATATTGGGTCTGGAAACGCTGCTACGGCGTTGTCGATGCTATTGCAACGTAGAATTGATATGTCAGTCCCAGAGGTTTGGATGCTTGATTTTGAAGAGGTTTCTAAAACCATTGGTCTGTTGGATGCTGCTCAAGCAGTGGTGTACGTTAAAGTTGAGGGAGAAGCTTCAGGAAAAGCAGTCTTTTTCTTTCCTCTGGAAAGTGCGGAAATAATTGTTCAAAGCTTATTTAATTCTAGTGAACACCCTGATCTTTTTACAAGTGAAATAGCACAGTCGGCCCTTAAAGAAGTTGGCAATATTATGGTTAGTTCTTTCATCATTGCCTTAACTCAATTTTCCGGGATTCCTTTGCAACCTTCTGTTCCGGCTTTAGCGGTTGATATGGTTGGAGCGATCTTAGACGCCATTCTTCTAGAAGAAGGGGAAATAGACGATCAGGTCTTGTTTATTGATACGCAAATGTCGGGGGTTCCACAAATTGAAGGACAATTTATTTTTCTCCCGGATGAAGGTTCTTTAAATAAATTGTTGGGAGCATTTGGCATATGAGTACTGTAATTAATGTAGGAATGGCCGATTTTAAGACAGCGAAAAACCCAGATCTATTGATGACAGCTGGCTTAGGCTCGTGCATTGGAATATGTGTGAATGATCCTGTGCTAAAGGTTGGTGGTTTGGCACATATCATGCTGCCAACCGCCAATGGTAGTACCGGAGGTAATTTAGCAAAATATGCAGATACGGCTTTAGTACTACTTTTACAGGACATCGTACGTATTGGTGGAAACAGGTCTCGTTTACGGGCTAAGATGGCTGGAGGGGCGCAAATGTTTTCCTTTCCTGGAAAGCCGAATATCCTTAAAATCGGTGACCGTAATGCGGAAGCAGTGGAAAAAGAACTAAAAAAATTAGGTATTCCGATCTTGGCCATTGATGTTGGGGGAAGCTTTGGTCGTACGATTCATTTTGATGTAGGTACGGGAGATTTGCGTGTGCGGACAATTAACCATGGTGAAAAGGTGATTTAATGGATTTTCCTAAAGACGAACAACTACGTCTTTGGTCATGGAATCTATCGCTTGTTACAGCGATCTTAATCTGCTTATTAAGTTGGTTGAATGGGGTTGCTTTAGTCTGGATTCTTGTTAGGGCTGCTTTAGCCTTTTTTGTCATATATACCTTAACCTTAGGAAGTTTAGGTCTTTTTATTAAAACTGCTCATCCAGATTTAAATAAAGAAGTTTTGAAGCAGAATCTTAGTCAAGGAACAATCATAGATATATCCTTGGGAAATGATCATAATTTGGATTTGAATGAGGATCACGCTGTTCCACTAGGTAGCAAAACTGGATTAGGCATGTACGCTGGCCAAGTAGATCCTGCTTTAGTTAGTGGAGTAGGACATCAACAGCAGGCTGATATTGTTCGACGAATGGGATGGAAAGAAGAATGAGTCGAACATCGAACATCGAGTTTGGAGGTAAGGACTTGACACAGAATTCATATGAATCTTTAACTAAGGTTCCATGGACAGTTGGGCAAATTGAGCAATATCTTCCACTGGTAAAACGTATTGCAGGTCGCCTATCGATGTCACTACCTTCACATGTCGAGGAGGACGATCTCATAGGTTATGGGGTTTTTGGCTTAATTGATGCTGTAGAGCGTTTTGATTCTACGCGGGGAGTAAAATTAGAGACGTATGCCTCTTTGCGCATACGTGGTGCAATGATCGATGGTTTACGGACTATGGATTGGGTACCTCACTCGGCTAGGCAAAGGGTTAAACATGTTCAAGCTGCTTTTGTGGAACTTGAAAATCAACTTGGGCGTGCCGTAATCCCGGAAGAAGTAGCAACTTTTCTAAAGATTGATCTCCATGAATTAGAAGGAGTTTTATTACAGGGTCAGATGCTTATGCTCACTTCGCTTGATGAAACGGTAACCGGAGTGGATGGAGAGAATAGTGTAACCCCATTAGATCTCCTGTTGGATCAAGATGCTCAAGAGGCTTTTCGGGCGGTTGAGAAGGAAGAACAGTATCGTATCTTAACTGATGCTGTAGAAAAACTCCCTGAAAAAGAGAAGTTAGTATTAGCATTTTATTACCAAGAGGAACTCACTCTGAAAGAGATAGCAGTCATTTTGAAACTATCTGAATCGCGAATTTCTCAACTTCATTCTCAGGCCATTTTGCGTTTGCGTGGGCGTCTAAGCCGGCAAAAGAAGAACTTGTTGTAAAAAAGAAAAGAATAATCTCTCTCAAGTTAAGCAGAGATTTTGTCGATATATAATTAGAGTATAAGTAGGGGGCAGGTGATTTGATGATTGGAATAGGTGTCCTTTCGAATACAGGGCTCAAGAGTGCTCCTGGACCGGGTGATAGTTCTTCAACCAAGGAAACAAGCTCCACAGACCTTACAAGAAGCGTAGTAGCAGAATTTGCTGCAATCCTTGGTGGAGTGATGCTTCCCATAGATCAATCGAAAGGACAAGACTCTGGAGAGAAAAAAAACGGGGATAAGCTACAACAAAGTTCGAAAGATTCGTTAACTGTTGCGTCTCCTGCTAGTGTTAGAGGATTGGAATTTCAAAAGGCTTTAGCAGGTCTTTTAGAATTATCCCAGACGCAGCCGACTCTCCAAAGTGATTTTCCGGCAGGCAAGGAGGCCAATTCCGGAGGTAGAGTGAACCAAGGGAATGAATCAATTGCCAGTTTGGCAAACAGAGATATTATTAATGTCGGACCCTTGGGATTAGCAATGGACTCACAGCGGACAGGGATGGCGCTGCAAAAGTCCGTGGGGCATACGAACCCCACTGTAGCGGAATTGGATAAATATAAAAATATCATCGCTGAACTTTTACAGGAACTTTCTGGTGAGATACGTATTTTATCTCCAGTCTCGGATAAGTTTATCGCAAACCCCTCAGGGGAACCTCTTGAACAAGGATTTGGGCTAAAAGCCAATAAGAATTTTGAACAACTGATCGAAATAGGCAGAAGTTCAATCTCAATCGAACCTAAGGAAACTCCGGCTGCAAGTGAGATCTTATCGGAGCAACCGATCCTTGTAAAACAAAGTCCAATTGCAGTAGAGATTCAGGTTGAAAACTTAGGTGCAATGAGCATGAATGCTGAACAACCAATACCAGTTAGACAAAGCCCAATCGTAGTAGTACCCAAAGTTGGGGAATCGACTTCGAACGCTAGTAATAATTTGGAGCAACCGATCGAAATAGACAGAAGTTCAATCTCAATCGGACCTAAAGAAACTTCGCCTACAATTGAGATCTTATCGGAGCAACCGATCGTCGCAAAGCAAAGTCCAATTGTCGTAGAGCCTAAGGTCGAGGAATTAGCGGCAACAAGCGTGAATGCTGAACAACCAATTCTCGTAAAACAAAGTCCAATCGCTGTAGAGGTTGAGGAATTAACAGCAACGAGCGTGAATACTGAGCAGCTAATCCTTGTAAAGCATACTCCAATTGCAGTAGAGACTCAGGTTGAAAACTTAGTTGCAGCGAGCGTGAATGCCAAGCAACCGATACCTGTAAGACAAAGCCCAATTGTAGTAGAACCCAAAGTTGGAGAATCGACTTCGCATGTTAGTAACGATTTGGAGCAACCAATCGAAATAGGCAGAAGTTCAATCTC
>Ga0209514_10007264_pt1 | contig 13152 bp, 11 predicted proteins | sample Subgrocontami58m_FD_187452 | JGI IMG/M metagenome (GOLD analysis project Ga0209514, IMG submission 187452) | Subsurface groundwater microbial communities from S. Glens Falls, New York, USA - GMW37 contaminated, 5.8 m (SPAdes) (version 3) | ecosystem: Environmental > Aquatic > Deep subsurface >...
CACGCTCAAGGACCAATACCTGCTTTCCGACCCGATTCCTTTGGAAGAGATGTTCTGGCATGGTCAGATTCCGATAGTCGTAGGTAAGTGTGTTCTCGATAGTCATAATCCATTACCAGAGGGGTTGATAGACCTTGGACGCCAACTCCAGACCGAAACCAACGAAGTCTCTAACCAGAGATTGGATAACGTCAAACTGGTACTCAACAAGAGGTATATGGTTCGTCGAAATGCGAACGTTGATACCGAGTCCCTCCTCCGCAACGTACCGGGCGGAGTTACGATGGTGTCCAATACACAGGCAGATGGAGGGGACGTTCGAGAAGTGAACTGGCAGGATGTAACGTCTTCCAGTTACCAAGAACAAGACCGGATCAACGTCGATTACGATGATTTGACCGGAGGAGGACTTAACTCTGGGTCGGTGATGACCAACCGCAAGCTCAACGAAACGGTTGGCGGCATGAAGATCATGGCTCAAGGAGCCAATAACCTCACTGAATATACTATCAGGACTTTCGTCGAGACTTGGGTAGAACCGACGTTAAGGCAGTTGATGCTTCTGGAGCAGTATTACGAGTCCGATGAGACAATTCTGGCTCTTGCAGGTAAGAAAGCTCAACTGTTTCAGAAGTTCGGGCAAGACAAACCCACCGATGCCCTTCTGATCTCGGAATTGACGGTGAACGTCAATGTCGGTATGGGGGCTACTGACCCCGACGCCCGTTTCCAGCATTTCATGCAGGCGATGGGAGCCTTCCTTCAGATGGTCCCAAACCTTCCTCCCGATGCCAATATCGAGGAAATCAAGAACGAACTGTTCGGTCTTGCTGGGTACAGGGATGGAGCCAGGTTCTTCTCTGGTCAGGTCGATCCGAGAATTGCCACAATGCAGAAACAAATGGAGCAGATGGGCCAACAACTCCAAAATCTGGATGGTCAGTTGAAGATCGGCATGGGCTTTGAGAAGGAAAAACGTGGCATAGATAAACAGAAGATGCAGCTTGCCGTGGACGAAATGAAGATGTCTGGAAACGATCCACGCATGCAGATACTCCTGCAACAACAGGAAATGCGCATAGCCGACATGGAAGCGCAGGCAAAAATGGCCCGTGAGCGTAACGAATCCGAAGCTGAAATTGACCTTATGTGGCGGCGTCTATCAGCAGAACTGGAGATGGAGCGCGAGGAAATGCGTAATGATATATCCATTAAACGCGACAAGGCCGTTTCAGACATAGAAATAGCGCGGCAGAAGGCCGCTTCCATGCCAAAACAAGCATCAAATGCTGCTCGATAACCCCAATGAGATAGAAGCCCTGACCGAAGCCCTTACCAGGGAACCGGATGGAAGGCTTTTGCTGGCTGAAACCGACCTCGGTGAAGACGCCGCGCAGTTCTTGACATCGGATTTAGGCAAGTACATCATAGGTAGAATTAATATTGAGATAAGTGAATTTAATGGGAAGCTCCAAACGACTTTTCCGTTACGGTGGAAGCGAATCATGCAGTTGCAGAACGAAATAGCCATGAGAGAGACATTCAAGGTGTATTTGCTTCAAGCTATTCAGTCAGGACGTTCCGCCCTTGCGGAGCTATCACAACGACAAATGGAAGCTGAATGAATCCTAAAACCGGCGAACTGGCAGAACCTGAGGACTTTGAACCTGAAGTGGTAACTGGCCTTCGGGCCCCTGAAAAGCCCGACAAACCGATGATTAACCCGCGAGACATCGCTCTTGCGGAGATGGCGAAACGCGCCCAACAACGGCGCGAACGTGACGATAAAGCCGTAAAAGTGGACGTTTTGGAGGAAGACGGGACGATTACTCCCGCTCCTGATGTTCCACGTGAAACAGTGCCTGAAGTCACTGAAGAAACAGCGGCGGAGCCTCAAGTCCTCCCATCGGAAGTCCCAACTCCTGCTTCCGTGGCTCCGTCCGCTCCCGAAGAAGAACGCGAACTGATCGTTGATGGAAAACGTATCAGAGTACCGATTTCCAAGATTCTGGACGCCGGAACCCGAACACTACAGAAGGAATCGGCGGCAGACATGAGGCTGGCAGCAGCGACCGAACTGCTGAAGTCAGCCCAAGAGAAGCACCAAGCGCCTCAACAGGCGCAACAACCGCAGCCATCGGATGACGACGCGGCGCTTGCTAGAAGTATTCAGTTCGGAACCGAGGACGAAGCCAAAGCTGCCATTGCGAAGATTCGCAACGCTGCACCAGCGATCACGCCTCAACAAATAGACGCTTACGTTCAGCAAAAGCTGACGCAGGCACTCCCTGAACACCAAGCATTCAGCGAAGCAAATCGCTGGCTCAAGAACGAATACCCGCAGATCGTAAGCGATCCTGATATCAAATTCATGTTCGATATGAAGGAAGATCAGGCTCGAAAACTTGGCGACCGTCGCCCGTACAGCGAACTGTATGCCGATCTTGCTGGACAGATAGCGACCAAGTTCAACCTGAAAAAACCCGAGATTCCGCAGCCTTCTCAACCCATGACTACACAAGCGTCAGATCGGTTGACTAGGAAGGCCAATTCTCCGCGTCCCGTTACCGGGGCTTCAGGGCGAATGGAACAATCCAAAGGCCCCGAAAAGGCCCCAACTGTCCAAGAGTACGTTCAACGCCAGAGAGAGCTTCGTGGATTGCAACCCTTGAATAAAGGGTTCTGATATGAGGCCACTATGTCAAGTCAACTCTGGGCAGTCTCCAGCCTTGGCGGATACTTCTATAGCTTAAACCTGAGCAAAGAACTCCGCGAGACACTTCAACCGCTGACGAAATTCCGTCAGTTCTGCGACGTGCGCGATGCCAGCCAACAAGGGCAGAAGCACGGCGACACCTTTACGTGGGACGTTGTGGGTAACGTCGTCACATCCGGCGGGACGGTTGTTGAAACCAACACCATGCCGGAAACGAACTTCACGGTCACTCAAGGTACTTTGACGGTCGTGGAATATGGCAATAGCGTTCCGTATAGCGGAAAGTTGGATGCACTGTCGCAATGGGACGTGAAAAAGCCCGTCATGCAAGCTCTGAAGAACGATGCAGTCAAGACGTTCGACCGAGCCGTTCATACCCAGTTCAACGCTACCAGACTGCGCGTTTGTTCGACTGCCGGGACGAATACGACCTCGTTGGCGCTGTTCACGAACGGTACTTGCACTTCTACAAACTCCAGTGCGTTCAACACCAACATGCACAAGCTGGTGATTGACACGATGAAGGAACGGAACATTCCTCCGTACCTGGGTGATGACTACATCGCTCTGGCGTGGCCTTCAACCTATCGTCCGCTGAAGAACTCCCTCGAAGCGATCCATCAATACACCCGTCCGGGCCTTGGCCTGATTATGAACGGGGAAGCGGGTCGTTACGAAAACTGCCGATTTGTCGAACAGACGAATATCGGTAAGGGGGTGGCTAACGATGGTACGGCCTGGGCTATGGCTAGTACAAGTCTGTCCGACTGGATTTACTTCTTTGGTGAAGACACGGTTATGGAAGGTGTCGTTATCCCCGAGGAAATCCGGGCCAAGATTCCAACCGATTACGGGAGAAGTAAAGGCGTTGCCTACTACGCTCTCATGGGTTGGGGGATTGTGTCTCAATCTGCGACCGAGGACCGCATCGTCAAGTGGGATAGTAAAGCCTAACAACGGGCGTTGAGTGACTTCACCCCACCAGCCCAACAATACACGCGCCGGGAAGTGACGCGGGTTAAAGGAACAGAATGAGTATCAATTCAGCAGTTTCTACGAGACAGCAGGCTTACGACGACGTAGCCTATCGGACGCCGATTTTCTTCTGTGGCGATCTGAAAGCAGCGGCTAATTCGACCGCCAAGTTTGTCGCTACCACAACCATGCTTATCAAGTCTGCAACGGTGACTTGCACGGTCATGGGGACGGCTGGTGGTTCAGACATCGCCAATGGGTCGATCTTCGTTCAGAAGGTCATCGGTGGTACGGGAACTCAGACCTACGCCCTGAATACGTGGGGCACGGTTGGGGCTGGTTTGACCAACGGCACGTTCACGGCGACTCAAACGACTTGGCCCTCTACGGCTGGGACGTTGAATATCGGTGACATGCTGATTGCCACCAAAGGTACAGACGCGACCCTGCAAGCAATCGTGATGGTCGAGATGTACTGTCTCCCCGGCGCAAGCCTGACGGTTTAACACTCACAAGAGGATTTAATCATGGCAGACGATATGGAACGTGTCATTGCAAGTGGCAAATCAGCCTTTTCTTCGGCTGAAACCAAGACCAAAGGCGGTAATACGGAGTCGTGGGAAGCGATGGTGAATGAGGGCTGTGCCGAGCCTTACACCAACACTGCTGCGGCTCTGAAGGCGCGTAACGGTCGCGGTGGAAGTCAGGCCGGGGCGTAATCATGGCTTGGTCTGACGCTGCAAGAAAAGCGGCGGCAGCAAAGAAAACAGTGAGCCTCCCCGTAAAAGGGGCGGCTCCTGTGCCGAATCCGCATATGAACAACATGATGGCTTCTCATGCGCGAGGCTATTTCCGGCACAAGATGCCGAAGTGAGGAACTATGAGCACTGACTTTACCGGGAATGCGGCGCAGGACATCGCTCAATCCACATTCTTCCAGCCGGTCAACGTAGCGAATCTTTACCTGAATGTGACGAGTAGCCAAGTTATCAAAGGCGGTCCTGGGTTTCTTGCCGGTATCTTTGTCAATTCTTCGACCAGTGGGACGCTGAAATTCTACGACAACGCTACTGCTGCTTCGGGTGCGGTGATCTGTAATACCTTTACCCCTAGTCTTGGCTGGAATCCTTGTCCTATTCACTTCCTGCAAGGGCTGTATGCAACCGTAGGCGGGACTTTAGATTGCACGTTTTGCTTTTCTTAGGAGTCAACATTGGTCTGGAAACGCGACGAAACACAAGGCAGCGAGTCGTCTAAGATTCTATGGGACTTGCCCCAATTTACGAGGGGCTTTGGTTATGACATAGGCTGCGGTTCGGCTAAAGCCTATGCCCACATGATCGGCATAGACAACGGCAAAGACACTGCCATGTTTGGCATTCAGATGGAACCAGACCTGAAGGTTCCTGATGCCTGTGACCTATCCATCCTAGCCGATGGTAAGGCTGATTTCGTCTATTCCAGTCACTTGCTTGAACACCTTGAAGACTACAAGAAAGCCCTTGGTGAATGGTGGCGACTCCTGAAAGTCGGAGGTAACCTAGTCCTCTACCTTCCCCACAAGGACTTCTATCCGAATATCGGGGTTGATGGAGCGAACCCGGATCACAAGTGGGACTTGCTTCCGAAAGACCTGATCTACGCCATGAATGCGATTGGTGACTCGTGGGATTTGATCGAGTGCCAGGACAGGAACGGGGTAGGTTGTGATGGGCGTGGCGAGTATTCCATGTTCCTCGTGTTCAGGAAGACCGAGGAAAAAGGCCACAAACAGTCATGGAAGAACAAGAAACCCAAGAAGACAGCGGCTCTTGTGAGATATGGGGCCTTTGGGGACATTCTCCAGACAGCTTCGGTAGCCGCAGCCTTAAAGGCTCAGGGATACCACGTTACGTTCTACTGTGAGACTAGAGGCTATGAAGTCGCAAAGAATGACCCAAGTTTCGACAAGTTCTACGTTCAGGACAAGGATCAAGTTCCTAACCTGAGACTTGGCAACTTCTGGAACTGGGAGAAGGCGAAGTACGACAAATGGGTGAACCTTTCCGAGTCTGTAGAAGGCACCCTGTTAGCTTTACCGGATCGCGTACAGAATATGTGGCCGCAACCGATGCGCGATAAGTACATGAACCATAATTACCTGGAGTTTATGCACGATGTCGCAGGCACCCAATACCAGTGGTTCAAGGACGGTCAAAGGTTCGTTGCGACCGAAGAAGAAATTGCTTGGGCCAAGGAAGAAAAAGCCACTAACAAAGGAGTTGTTATCCTCTGGCCCCTCGCAGGTTCCAGCATCCACAAGGTCTGGCCGTACATTGATGTTGCGTTTGCAAGGCTTCTGGAAGTCACTGATGCAACTATTTATACCTCTGGAGACACCACCACAGCAAGACTTGAAGCCGGATGGGAAAAAGAACCACGAATGAAGCTGAGGGCGGGTAAGTGGACGATCCGCGAGACTCTAGCCTTTGCTCAACAAGCTGACCTCGTAGTCGGACCTGAAACCGGGGTCTTAAATGCCGTGGCTTACGACAAGAATGTGGCGAAGATCGTCATTCTGTCTCACTCCTCGGTCGAGAACCTGACTCGTGACTGGTACAAGACGATCAGTCTTATCCCGATGAACACGGCTTGTTATCCCTGTCACAGAATGCACTACACCTGGGAGAACTGCCGCAGGGAGCCTGAAGGCGTAGCAGCCTGTCAAAAGGATATTTCCCCGGATACGATGTGGACCGCTCTGTGTCAGTGGATACCGGAAGAACACTTTACCGACGTGAAACGACGTGTTGAATGGAAGAAGGCGGAGGTAGCATAAGTGGCCCTCAGCGGAAGTTACGACTACAGTTGCACAGCCTCCGATGTCATCACGTCGGCGTTCGAGGATATTCAAGTCATCCAGAACGGGGAGACTGCGGATAACAACGACGTAACTACTGCTTTGCGTGAATTAAATTACCTGGCAAAGCAATGGATGGGGAAGCCTGGTTTCGCTCCTGGTTTGAAAAGATGGAGTCGTAAGACCGCTTATCTGTTCTTGGCCCTGAACAAAAATGTCTATTCGCTAGGAACTACGGCTAACGGTGGGGATAAATGCTGCGTTGCGGAGTACACGCAAGGCACGCTGACGGCTGATGCGGCAAATGGGGCCACTACCATAGCCGTAAGTCTGATGTACGCCTCACCGACCTATACGACGGCTACAGCCCCTGTTGCGACCGACTATATCGGGGTGGTTCTGGATTCTGGAGCCATTCACTGGACGATAGCTCCTGCGGGGGCGATTACGTTACCGGGGAACATAGGCTTAACCGTTGGGCTTACCGGGGCAGCGGCTTCTGGAAACTACGTGTTTTCCTTCGCGGTAGCCAATCAGACTAACATGCCTTTAGACGTGTTGATCTGTAAAAGACGCGATCCCACTCTTTCTCAAGCCGTTGATGAAGATATGGACCGGATGCTTGGAATTTACGAGTACGAGTCCATAGCGACCAAGAACATCACAAGTTCTCCGGTTTCTTACTGGTATCAGATGGGCCTGTCTGTAGGAAACCTGTACATTAACTGTGTTCCTGAATCGGTTACGGACGTATTGAGAATGACGCTGCTCTACCCTCTGGACGACTTAGACGCGGTAGGTAACACAATGGCCTTTCCGCAACAGTGGTACGGGGCTTTGGGGAAGGGATTAGCTAAGAGACTTTCCCCCAAGTTTGGGAAGGCGTGGACCGAAACCATGCAGCAGAACTACGATGAGGCTATGGCTGCTGCGGCGATGGTGGACACGGAAGTTAATTATCAGTATTTCCAGCCCGGTCGTGACTAATGGCATCCGAAGGCTTCAAAGTCGCCCGTTTGAAGGTCAAAGACTTGTTGACCATCCGGGACGGCTCTGCGCCTAATAAAGACTCTCGTCTTACAAACTGTTTTGTCGAGGATGTAAACGGGAGTCCTCAAGTCCTGAAACGCACAGGTTTTGCCTTAACGACCCAAGTAGGTAGTGGTCAGGGTCATGGGGCCACTGTCTTTACCAACTCCACCAGCGGGGCGCAGAAGGTCTATGCCGTCCTTGGGTCGAGTGCTTACACAGCGGTTAGCGGGACCGGGACCAGTGTTTTAATCAACGGCACCTTTGCTGTAGCCACCAATGAAATGGTTGACTGGATGCAGTATTACGGTACTGCGGTAGTTGTGCTGAAATGCGGTTCTGCGGCTTATACCATCCACGGCGTAACCGATGTCGTGACGAAGATCGCAAGTAGTTACCCATCATTGACCGCTCGTGGTTTGGTATTCCTTGATGGTACTTACTACGTCATGGACAAGGACGGAACCATATGGAACTCAGCTTCCAATGACCCAACGACATGGAGTGCGGGACTTAATCAGATTTCCGCGAATATCGAACCCGATAATGGTGTGGCTTTAGCGAAGTCCGGTCAATACGTCGTAGCCTTCGGAAACTACACGACCGAGTATTTTTACGACGCTGGGAATGCGACAGGTTCTCCTTTGTCTCCGGTGCAGAACGGGGCAATTATGAAAGGTTGTGCCCATGCCAATTCCCTAGCTTATGGGGATGGGTCATTTTACATAATCTCTCAGAACAAGGCCCAAGGACAGGCTATAGGTTACAGTTTTGAAGTGGGCAAGATAACGGATTTGCGCTACGAGAAAGTCTCCAATGACACCATAGAGCGCATCTTGAATGCTGACGGCGTAGCGGTGTGCTTCGCTAATGTCGTTTCAATTCTTGCCCACAACTTTTACATGATAAGTCTTCCTGCTAGTAGTCTGACTCTCGCTTTGGATATTGAAACGAAATACTGGTATGTGTGGACTACTTTAACCGCAGCGGCTCCGGTAACTCTGACTTCTGTTTCCTCGGTAACGAATGTCGATGGAACTACGGTAACGGCCACCGCTACCAAGGCTAGTCATGGGTTCGCGGACGGTGATTTAATCACTCATGCCGGAGCGAGTCCTTCTGCTTATAACATCACGACGAATATCACTTATGTCAGTTCCAGTAGCTACACGTATCAGATTCCTTCGATACCTACTACTCCTGCTACGGGGACCATTACCGCTACCAGCGTAACAGCGTCTTACTACCCGCTCATATTCGCAGCACAGTACGGAACGACTCAGATCGCGCAGAGTGTTGTCAATGGTGGGATTCATACTCTGTCGGACACGACCTATACCGATGCAACGGTTTACATAGACTCGCATATGAGAACGGGACGAATCGACAACGAGAAGAATCAGCAGAAGTTTCTCGCTTGGATGGATTTAGTCACTGACAGGTCTTCCAACAACGCTTTGGTTCGATACACGGATGATGACTTTGCGACATTCTCGCATTATCGAAAGGTCGCGTTGTCCGGGAAACGGTCGAGACTGAACAGACAGGGCAAGTTTCAGCGTCGAGCTTTCGAGATTAGGGTTACAGATAGCGGAGCATTCAGGTTTCAGGGGCTGGATTTAGCCCTAGAAGAAGGAATTGAGTAATGGCAAACTATTCTGCACCGAGGCTTGGATATTACGACGAATCCGGGACGCAATTTACAGGTGCGACACCAGAGGAAATCGCCAATTTTGAACGGGAATCTCGTATTCCTGGTGGGCAAGGGGAGTTTGCGGGCGTTCAGAGGCTTGGTTACGAACGCAATGATACGGAAAGCAATACCCCGATAGTCACGTTGCCGAATGGCATGACTGGAATGCCGCTATACGATCCTGTAGGCGGTACTTTCAGCATGGTGTTGCAAGACCAGAGCAGTCCAACTGGCTACATGGCCCATGTTGTCAATCCTCAAACTGGCGAGGTACAAAGATCAGAGCAATATGACCCCGAGGCTCATCAACAAGGATGGGGTGATTACTTTAGCGTTATTGGGACATTCGTGGCGATGGCTGCTGGAGCTATGGCTGTTAATGCAGCGGCAGCTTCTGCGGCGGGATCAACGGCCGCTGCGAGTGGCACAGAAGGCGGACTTAGTGAGGCGATTGCTGGCGGGGTAGCGCCAAGTGGAGAAGCTGTGGTTGCTGGTGCCCCTCTTACAAATGCCGGTGTAGCCACTGGAGGTAATGCTGCCGGAGGTTTTAACGCTGCCAATACAGGTGGTCTTGGCCTTAACCCTGCAACACCTTCAACGCTAGGGCTTCAGGCCACTCCTGGTGGAACAGGAGCCTTTACCAATGCCGCAACGGCAGGGCTTCCAAATATCGCCGCAACAGGTGTAACAGCACCAGGAGCAATCGCCGCAGGAACAACGGCTGTCAATGCAGCAGGTGGCATTAATCCCGCTGGAAATGTGTTTGCACCGCCTGCTACAACGATACCCAATATCAACGGTGCAACGCCCACAACGGGAAATCTTGGTACGCCTACAGGAACCCCAACCGGAACACCGACAGGTACTCCAACTGGATTGCCTACCGGCGATATTGATTGGACAAGATTTCTAGGTTCTCTCGCTACTGGAGCCGCTCAAGCTGCTGCGTTTAACGGTACTGAACCCTATGCAGGCGGGGCCGGATCGTTTATGACCAATGCCGGGTATCAGACCGGGCTGAATACGCCAGAAATGGGTCAGCAGGTTATGAACTATGCAGGGTTCAGACCGGGTGGCATAGGAGCCATGCCTACGGACCTGTATAACACCTATAAGAACTTCCTCCAGAACCCTGCGGACATGGCGAGAAATCCGATGTTCTCAGCTTTCAATACTCAGCAACAACAAGCGACTGAAAGGGCTTTGCAGGCTCGTGGCATGAACTCATCCGGGAATATTGTTAGCCAACTTGGCGACAATGCACAGGCAAACTGGGCAACCTATTACCCGCAACTCGCCGGTACTTTGCAGGGCGGCGCTCAGACTGAAGCCTCCAGATGGAACACCGAGAACACGGCAAATCAGAACGCCGGGACGCTTGGGGTTAATATGTTCGATAGCCTTAACCGAAACAACAACGTTGCGGGACAACTCGGACTCAGTAGATATGGTGCGGAGGCCGGAAGCCAACTGGCAAGAGGGGCCGTCAATGCTCAGATAGCTGGAGGAACGGTCAACAGTGCTGGTAGTGCGATGGACCCCACTCAGCAGGCGATAAGTAGATACATTCAAAACTATCTTACAAACGCAGCGTTCAAAACAGCGGGGACTTGATATGCCTACCCCTAACCTAGAGAGTTTTGCTGATGCGCAGATGCGCTATCAGTCTGGTGCGATGGATCAGGCCAATACGCTGACGAACATGCGTATGCAGGAACAGAAGATGCGGCAAGCGCAGCAACAGCAACAGGAGATGGAACAACTTAAGCCAATTCTAGCGCAATCTGGCGGTGATCCTCAAAAGGCTATTCAGGCGTTGCTTAAGACTGGGAATCCTACGGCTATTGCATTGGCGGCGAAGCTGCACTCGTTCATGCCGAAGCCTGCTGAGCCGTACACGCTTACGCCAGATGCAGTTCGCATGGGGCCGAATAATCAGGAGGTAGCCAGAGGACTGGCAAAAGCTCCACCCAAAGCACAGAATCAGAGCAACATTTCTCGCCTCATGGATGAGGCAGGTATTGGGCCTGATGATCCACGTAGAGCGACATTCTTGGCGAATGCGATGCGAAAGGAATCGGAGACTGCAAAGCAGATCAGCCCAACGGTTGTAATGCCAAGACAAGAGTCTCCGCCAGTTGCCATAGTAGGACCAGACGGCAAACCTGTTCTTGTTTCTCGTGCTGACGCTATTGGAAAAACGCCAGCGAAAGAAGTTATGGAAAAAGCGTTACCTGTGGCGCTCCAGAAACAACTAACTGATGCTGCTGAATTGGCTGATGCAACGTCTAGATTCAAGACTACATTTAAGGATGATTATGGCGGCAAGACGATTACCGGGGAACTCGGGAATATAAAAGGACGATATTTCGGAGACAACACAGGTCAATCGCAATGGTGGCAGGACTATGAATTACACCAATCGCAAGTTAGAAACAAGCTATTCGGTTCCGCCCTTACCGCACCTGAAATCGAGGCATGGAACAAATCGGCAATCAATCCGAGGATGGATGCAGGGCAAATCAAGTCCAATCTATCTCGTAGGGACACGCTCGAACAACGGGCTATTGACAGGCTTATCAAAGGATCTACGGCGGGACGATACAACAAAGAACAGATAGAAGCCTTTACAGGTAGAAGGAGCGACACAACAAATAAAGGCACGTCTGACTATGTAGAGACACGCAAGACAAAAGACGGGCGCACGCTCGGGAAAAAGGCTGACGGCACCATTGAGGAAATAAAGTAATGGCCGATCTTTCTACAGAGTGGGACAGCGCCACTCCGGTAGCGTTGCTTTCTGATTGGGAAAAGGCAACGCCAGTAGAGCCTACCGTGCCAGTAAAGCCTACCGCCCTTGAACGTGGCAAGGCGGCGCTAGGAGGCGTCAATAAGGGCATAGCTGGACTTCTAGGACTTCCAGTTGATACGGCTGAAAATGTAGCTAACCTTGGTATAGCTACGTTTGGTGCTGGCGCTACGGCATTAGGCCATCCAGACCTTGCGCCAGAATTGTTCAAAGGCACTCCGGGAGGATCGGAGTCAATATCAGGGCTGATGAACAAAGCCAACATTGGAACGACTAATCCGCGTCCTGATGATCCAGCAAGTCGGATGCTGCATACTGGAGGCGTGATAGCTGGAGGGTCCATTCTTCCTGGATCGTCTGTTAAAGGAGCCTTGGCGGCCGCAACTGGTGGCGCGATAGCAGGAGAGGCATTAGGACCGGAATGGACAGGCGTAGGGGCGTTAGCTCCAGGTGCTGCATCTCAGGCAGCAGTAGGAATGAAAAACGCAATAGCCAAGCGTGCTGCGCCTGTTGTTGACACTTTCAAATCTGTTGGCGCTATGCCATCGGTAGGGCAAGCAACTGATAACGTATTCTTGCATGGTCTGGAAAATCTAGCTGCTAAGTTTCCGGGCGGTTCTGGCGTTATGAAAGGATTTATAGAAGCACAGCAAAAGAACATTGGAGCAACGGCCAGAACTGGCGTTCCAACTGAAGCCGCAGGACGGGCTATAGAAACGGGAATAAAGGGTGCAGGCGGGTTTCTCGATAGAACAAAAGCGACATGGAATAGACTCGATCAAGCTGTTGCGTCTAAGATTCCACCAGGTTCGACCTTTGTACCGTCATCAACAGTACAAGCATTGGACGATCTAACACGCCCCGTTACAGGGGCAGAACAAACAACGTCTGCATTGGTTAATCCGAAGTTGGCGGATATGAAAACCAATCTTGCTGCCGATCTACAAGCGAATAATGGGCAAGTACCGTTTGAAGCATTGCGGGCGTTACGTTCTAAGGTTGGCGCAATGATGGATGATGCACTTGTATCAGGAATTCCGGGTGGAGAACTGAAACGTGTTTATGCTTCGTTGTCAGAAGACTTAGGTAAT
>Ga0209514_10007270_pt1 | contig 13144 bp, 6 predicted proteins | sample Subgrocontami58m_FD_187452 | JGI IMG/M metagenome (GOLD analysis project Ga0209514, IMG submission 187452) | Subsurface groundwater microbial communities from S. Glens Falls, New York, USA - GMW37 contaminated, 5.8 m (SPAdes) (version 3) | ecosystem: Environmental > Aquatic > Deep subsurface >...
CGCCAACGACGGACGAACGCCTCGGAAACTCCTGGTCGATCCGGCGGCCCACCATCAACTCGATCAGCTTCTCGCGCGAGGTGTCGCCCAAACCCAGGGTGGCCACATGCTCCCCATCCCGAAGCACGGTCACGCGGTCGGCGACCTCGAAGATTTCGTCGAGCCGATGACTGATATAGACCACGCCCAACCCACGGGCTTTCAGGTCCTTGATCACGGTGAAAAGCCGCCGGACTTCGGTCAGGGAAAGGGCGGCGCTGGGCTCGTCCATCACGATGACGCGCGCCTCTTGGGACAATGCCTTGCAGATTTCGACCAGTTGCTGCTGGGCCACCGTCAAACGTCGGCAGGGTGTCTCAGGGTCAATTTCCGAGCCGACTCTCTCGATCAGCACCCGGGTCTGCCGCGCCTCGGACTGACTGCGCAGAAAACCAAATCGGGTGGCCTCGCGTCCGAGAAAGACGTTTTCGCGGACGGTTAGCGCGGGCACCAGGTTTAACTCCTGGTAGATCACGGCCACACCCGCACGCCGGGCGTCGATAGGGTTCCGGATATGAGCGGGGCGCCCGTTGACCAGAATCACGCCTTCGTCGGGCAGATGAGCGCCTGCGAGGACCTTAATGAGGGTGCTCTTACCCGCTCCATTCTCTCCGAGCAGCGCAAGCACCTCCCCGGCCCTAACCTCCAGATCCACTCCTCGCAACGCGCGCACGCCTGGAAATGATTTCCAGATGCCCCGCATGGCGAGCAGCGGTGGGTTAGGTTCCATCGTTATCGAGGCCCGTGGGAGTGTCTCCTCCGCACGCGCCAGGGTTGCGTCCTATTTGAGCGACGGGTCCTTCCGCGCGTCCGCCTGACGATACAGCCCCGTGGGAATAAGAATGCTGGCTGGAACAGGCTCACCCGCGAAGTGCTTTACTATCGTGCGCACCGTCTCAGCGCCGATTTGGTCGGGAAACTGGACAGGATCCGCGTAGATCTTCCCATCCTTGATGGCCTGCTTGCCCTCCGGCTGGCCGTCGAAACCCACCAGCTTCAGGAGTTTGCCGGCCTTCTCCATTGCGGCACGGGCGCCAAGGGCCGAAGGATCGTTGATGGCGAAAACGCCCGCCAGATCCGGATGCGCCTGCAGGAGGTCTTCCGCAGCCTTGAACGCCTGGTCTTTGACGCCGCCACCCGGCAATTCGGCAACGATCTGGATCTTGCCGGTGGCCCCTCCCGCATTGTGTTGATCGATCACTTCCTTGAATCCCGCCACTCGCAAGAGACAGGACTCGACCAGCTTGTGATCAATGATGGCAATCTTGCCGCCCGCGTCGCCCAACGCTTCGATCATCGCCTTGGCGGCTTCCCGGCCGCCTCCCCGGTTGTCCGTGGCGACGTGCGAAACCACCTTGACCCCCGGGGCCAGGCAGGCGATATCCGCCGTAAACACGGGAATCCCCGCGTCGTTTGCCTCCCTGATGGCCGGGCCGATGGCCTTTGAATCGCACGGCGTCAACACGATCGCCGCCACCTTGCGCACGATGAAGTCCTTCACCTGGTTCTGTTGCCGGGCGGGATCCAAGTCGCCACTGACGACACTCACGGTGTAGCCGTGCTTTTTCGCCTCCTCGACCATGCTGTCGGCGATGACTTTGAAGAACGGGTTGGTCAACGTGAGCACGGAGACTCCGATAACCCCCTTCGAGGGGACAGACGAGGTGGGGGTGGGAGGAAGGCTCTCTTTCTGGCCGCACCCCAAAGGCAAAGCGAGCAGCAGCACCAGGGCGCCAAGGGAGTTTTTGATTCTGGCAATATTCATCATGGCAGGAGGTTCGTTGACAACTGTTCATGTCCGAGCGTGAGGCAGACCTCCGGTCTGCCGGTTAGCCGCGCCTCTGGCCCGGACTGGCGGCCACAGCAAGGGCATGGAGCCCAAGGCTCCCTGGACCGGCAGACCGGAGGTCTGCCCCGCACCTGAACAGTCGCGTTCGTTGAAGGCATCCGAGGTCAGGGCGTTGCGCAGACCGAAAAGGCGGCTTGTCGTGTCATATCCGAGACCATGCCAGAGACCGCCCTATGATTTCAACAGCAAGATGCGGTTTTACCCGAGGCCGAAACCGCCAGACTCCGCGCCAGAAGCGCGAAAACCCATTAGCCCAGGGCTGGCGGGTAAAGCTGGCGAATCAAACCAATCGCGCACGGGCCGAATCGGCATTCGCGCTCGTTTACCTCCGCGCCGAAGGCGCAACAACTCATCAGCCCAGGGCAACGTCCTGGGAAAACATCGCACCCCAACCCACGCCGCCCTGAACGGGCAGAACCCGGCGCATACCCAACGTCCTGATCGCACTGTCCCAGGGATTGTTCAGCCGTGCGTGAAGCGAGGTTTGTTCCAAAGTTGCATGGCTTTCGGGGATCGTGCCATCGAACATTCCTCAATTACGGGGTGCGGGAGCGGTAGTACTTCTCGGCAAAGTTCGTCGATTGCTGGTCCTGATAAACCAACAGACCTAGTCCGTCAGCGGTGTTTGTGGCGATATCCGTCCAGATCACGTTCAGTCCGGTGAGACTCGTGCTCCGTTGGATAACGTACCGGACACCGGGGGTTCCTTTAAACACCAGTTGAGTGTTGCCATCCGGCAAGACCCCCAAGATGGCCACTCACCAGCTTCCACCTGAGCCTCGACAATAAGATGAAACACACAACTCTCGCCCCATAGACCGTTGTTCCCCTTGGCTCTTGCCTGCACGGTATGGATTCCGACCGGCACACCTGACCACGAAGTAGTTGCGGTGACGGTATCCACTGTTTCGTCTGGGGCTTGGTCGAAGGCATAGCTGTAATCCGCAATTCCGCTGTCGCTGTCGGGTGCGCCCCAGGTGAAGACGTGGTCGGTGGCCGTCGTCGGGATACCGTCTTGCGCATGGTTGCTGACGATGACTTTGGGCGCGCCTGGCGGCCGGGCATTCATTTCGCTGCTGCCAAGCGGGCGTCCCAGTTGGTCATAGTTGAAGGAAATGGCCTGGGCATCCGGCGGCGTGAGGGTCGCGAGCTGGCCATACCGGTTGTAGGTCATCGTGGTCACGCGGTTGTTGCCTCCAACGACCTCGTCGATGGTCTGCATAACGTCGCCCGTTTGTGGGTCGCGAACATAGCGGGTAACGCGACCGAGCAGGTCGGTCTGGCTCACCAGCCAGCCCATGACCGGGTCATAGGTGTAGAAAACCGATCCGACCGGGTAACGGATTTCGGTCACGCGGTCGAAGTTGTCATAAATATACTCCACCGGCGTGCTCAATCGCGGATCGCGCACCGTCCGAAGGCGGCCCAGCGAGTCGAATTGGTAGCTGATACCGATGCCCGTCGCATCAACAACATTCGTAGCTCGGCCCAGGGAGTCGCGGTTAATGGTAACAGCAATAACACCCAGAGGATTTTCAATGCTGCTGAGCGCACCATTGGTGGTGTAGCCGAAGTTCACATCTACATTCTGGGCACCTAGTCGGCGGCGCAACTTCTGCACGTTCTTCTTGGCATCGTAGGTCAGGTTGATGGAACGTCCAGCCGGGTCTGTCATGTGCGTCGGAAGTCTCGATGTGGTGTCATAGGTGAACGTCGCGTCTTGCGCGCCTAGATTTCCCGGATCATTGATGCGCGTCGGTTGGCCAAGCGCGTTCCGCTCAATCGTGATCGTAGGACGACCGGAAATTGGAAGCTTGATGCTGGTTGGCGCCTGAAAATCATCGACATAGCCGAAAAGCGTCTCCGCCTGCGTGGCGTCCCTGGAGGCGATGAGTCGTCCTTTCTCATCGAACTCTCTCCGCCACGGCTGGAATTGCGGGTCTGAAACCAAAGGATCACTTGTCTGTGTAGTGTAACGCGTCCGGTTTACGCTCACTGAAAAACGATTACTGACAGAGTTGCCCCGTGTGTCCGTGACGCGCGTCGCGCGCCCTAGAAGGTCTGTGTCTCCCTTCCAGGCGGCCAAACCGTTGTAGAACCTCTTCCCGACAAGTTGGCGCCCTGCGTTGTACTGATATTCTATCCGTGCTCCACTCCTTTGGTGGGTGGCCGATGCGAGGCATCCGTTTGTTGTGTATGCGTACGTCACCTGTTCTGATTGCGGACCAGTAACCCTGATCAATCTGTCGGATGCGGGCTCATACTCAAGAGTGATAGTCTGGCCCGCTTGATCAGAGATGCTCAGAAGCATCCCGCGGAAGTTGTACGTGAACGTCTGCGTCACCCCATTGCGGTCGGTCATTTCCAGGAGCCTGCCCATGAAGTCGAAAATGAGATTGTCACCCGCCGGCGTGTCGAGGCGGTAGCCTCTCTGGCCGGCAATTTGGATGAGGGTGGACCCGTCTCGCCGCGTTCCCGCGGAGAATGTCGGCACGCCTGAACCGTTCAGGCCGGTCATCTGAATCGTCGGAGTCGCGTAATTGTCGTTGGTGTAACTTACCGTAAGCGAAGAGTTGAAGTCGAGCCAGGTGTCGGTTCCCAGATCCATGACCCTAAAGGCTCCAGTCCGCAAATGCGTGTCGAACTGCGCATCCTTCCACACAGCGCCGCCAGACGCATCCCGCATGATGGACCACTCGTCGGACCAAGACGGAAATTCAAACTCCATCGCGAAGGGACAGAAACTCCACCCTGGCCCCATCCCGCACGACCCCATCTTTGTGCTCCGGTAGTACCTCACGAAGTCGAGGCCCCAGTTTCCGGGACTCTGGAAACTTAAATCCACCTCCTCAGCGTTGGCCACGCAGTCCAAGACTTCGTCGGCAAGACTAGCGTCGGCAACTGTAGGAGGAAAGGTATTGATCGGCAGGTTGCCGGGCACCGGGGTCAGGTAACCGTTCGTCGGAGAATAAACCCCTGGCAGACTCTTCGGGCAGTAAGCCCAAGGCGGATTCCAAGAACTGAGCCACCACATATTCACTGGGGTTCCGCTTTCACGCAAGTAACGCGCGAGCGCGACCGCCTTGATCGCCTGCTTTAACATCTGAACAATCGGCACATTGATGAGCCGACGGCTGTTCGGATCGGTGGGGTCGATGCATGGATAGGACAAGGCTGCAAACTCATCAAAGTGAGCGCTGAAGTGATCGGCGAAAGCTCGGACTCCCGCCGGGGCTGGCTCGGATGGCCATTCAAAGTGGGGCACCACGCTCGGGGAAGTAAGGCGGAAGACCGGTAGCCCAGTTTGAATATCCGTCACGGGCTCCAGGCGCACGGCAGTTGGCGTCAACCAGAACCGTCCCTGCCGCCTTATTCCCCGTTCCTTGAGGCTGAGGTAAGCGATCACTGGGACAGTTGAACTATTGTTGGGGGTGCCAGTCAACCTGTCATCTTTTCCGTCGACGAGATTGCCGGCCACACGATCTGCTTCCTGAAGAACCCAGCCGAGTAGCGAGTTTTCCAGGCCGCCACCAAAATACCTATGTAGGCGGGCTGCAATGGCGCTCGAACCATCAATGAGATAATTGCCGGAGGAGCTGTTTTGAAGCGTGAAGCGGCTGTAGGTATCCTGGTGATAGGTGTCGTAGCTGGACTTGGGATCCAGAAACGCATCCGAGGTCCAGTTTGCGGGGACCACATTAATGCCGGTTGGCGGTGCTGTCAGCCAGGATGAAAATGCCATCCGCATGGGATGCGGGAACGGCCCATCACCAGAAAGACTGACGTTCAGGAGTGGTTCACAGTCTAATCGTGCGGTTGCATTTGTCCATAGCCCGGCCCACTCAAACTCAATGGTGAGATCAACCGTCGAGTCCTCGGCGTACCACAAAGGATTGTAGCCCAAAAGCAGACTGCCGGTTTCGCCCGGTTCAAAAACACCGTCGCCATCGCCATTGTCGGTCCAGCGACTTAAGGAGATGGGCCACTGCAGCCCGGTGGACGGTGGGAGCGACGAGCCGTAGATCGCTTTCATGGCCGTGTGCAGGTAATCCAAATCAACGTCCACGACAGGAATGTCACCGTTTGTGCCTAGGAAGATCAGTTGTCTTCTGACCAAGTCGCATTTCGCCCCCAGGATGCCTTGCACATCCGTGTTTGTCACTTCGGCGGTGCGGTCCAGAAGGACACCGCCAACTTGAATCCGCTGGGTGATTGGCGGAAAATCATACCGCGTGGATTCCGGGCTGACCGTTGATGGCACGGGATCGGGGAACGTCACAAAGGCAGCAGAGGCCAGTTGCCTGCTGGCAGCAAAAGAGGGTTCAGTAACCTGTGCACTGGCAAGCTCGGGAGGGACAAGGCTAGGCAACAAGCGGAGCATGGGCGACTCAGGCAAAGGCTTACCGCCGACAAGAACAGGCTTGCCCACGATGCTGGTGCATGACGCTCCTTGACTCGTCTTCTCTGCCGAAGGGGATTCTGAGGAAGGACTCGTTGATGGGCTTTTATCGTCTGTTAAGCTTGTTGTGCCACCTCCACCCTCATCGTCCCCGATGTCTTCATACCAGCTCCAGGTAGAACCTTCGAAGAAATCATCCGGGTAGCCAAAGAGTTTCTTTAGGCGATCCATCAGCCTCTTCATCATTCCCTTAATGGCCTTAAGCTCCTTACTGCTGCCAGCACCTTTTCGAAAACCTTCGCTCAGCTTTTGAAGACCGTGTCTTGACGGCGCACGGCCAGCCAAGTAGTCCTCTGTGGCACCCAATTGTTTCTGAAACATTACCTCCTTCATTGCATCAGCCCATCCTTGTCCACTGGGTATCTCTACATGGTACTTACCGAGATGAATTAGGCCAGATGGATCCGTTTCGTTTATCGGATCACCATTGCAATACACATAACTGTTCATCCCTCCAGCCAAACCAGAAGGATCCGGAGTTATGAAACGCCCAGTTTCGGTCGAATAAAGTCGTGCTCCACACACCACCAAATCCGTTCCTGGCACGACTTCCTCCCCTGCAAAGCCGTAGCCAGTTTCACCTTCAACGGATGGAGCCCCGAACGCGTCGTAGGCTGAGGACCCTACCGCAACGCCCGAGCCATCGGTCGTGTGCCGAGGAGAGCCCAGCCGGTCCGTCAGTTCATATACCACTCCGCCGGATGACCAGGACGCCAAGCGCCCCAAGCCAATTGTCGCACTGGTGGTGACGGCTCCACGCGCAGCAATCTCTTCTGCCTTCATGGGGAAATCCAGCTCGCTGTCCTGCACGACGGTTGCCTGCACGCCATTGACAACTTTCCCGACCAGCAACCCGTCTCCGTTATAGACGAAAGTCACCAGATTCTGACCATCAATGATGCTCGTGAGCAGCCCCCGCTCGTCATAGCTGTAAAACGTGGTCTTTGCGGTGTTACCTTTTCGATAACGTTGCCTACCGCATCGTAGTAGTAAGCGGCAATGGTTGCGCCTGTTCCGTCCGCGACGTTGACAAGCCTGTTTCCATTTCCGTAATGGTAATTGCGAACCTCCGTGACCGTGTTGTTGACCTTGGCGGTCATCGTCAGGCGGTTGCCGCTGCCGTCATAGGTGTAGCTGACGGTCTTGTCGTTCGCGTCGATGATGCCGTCCTCGGCGTAAACGATTTGGATCAATCTGTCGAACCGGTCGTAGGTGTATCCTTCCCGGCGGATGGAGCCGTCTTCCTTTGTCTCCCGCATCTCGGTGGCCTTGCCGGCGACGTCGAGGGTATAGAAGAACTCGGCAACAAGGTTTCCATTGGCGCGCTGGTGGCGGATGGCGGTCACACGCGCCATCCCGTCGTAGGAGTAGAGTGTGTTGATTGCGTTGGGCCGTGACAGTTGAGTCAGGAGTCCGTTGGCCGGGTTGTAGGCATAGGTGAAAAGCAGCCCACGGGTGACGTTGTTGACCGTGGTCATTCGTCCCGCGTCGTCAAAGGTGTATTGGATGCGCTCTCCGCCTGGATAGATAATGGCGGCGCGGCGGTCGGCGAGGTCGTATTCGTAACGCAAAGCCAGATCGTCACCATCGCCCTTGAAGGCGTTCTTGGAGGCAATAACGGCAATGAGACGGTCGAGGTCATCCCACTCGTAGAAAGTGGTGCCGGTGTAATCCGTCATGCTGGTGCGGCGATCAAGTACACCATACGTGTAGTTGACGACCGCGCCGTTGCTCGACGCACGCTGGACGAGCCTTCCCATTTGGTCGTAGGTTAAGGTGGTGACGATACCGTTGCCATTTCTGATTTGCACGACGCGGTTGAGGGCGTCCCGCTGCACGGATTCGGTGTGGATGAGTGAGGATGCGAGTTCAACGGCGAACTGGAACGTGGCCGTTCCTCCGCCGGGGAGCGAGTTGGAAACAGTGACGATGTTGTTGCCGGTGGCAAGGTGGGTGACGCCCTGGTAAACTTGGCCATTATACAAGTATTGATAGGCGTAGTCCGGGCTGGTGACCTGGCTGCTGGATTGAAGATGGAACGCTCCAACAGGGTCTGTTGTGAGTGTGCCTGCGGCGTAGCTGCCGCCCGTCACCGAGCCGTCCGTAATGGTGGCATAGACGTGGTAATTCGTGCCTACAAGGGCATGGTCAACGCGCCAGGAGTAGGAACTGCCGGCGGTGTCCGCCGAAATGCCAGTGGCGATGGGGATCAGGGCGGTGGCGGGATTGGCATCGGTATCAAGGTAAAGCGCGAGGATGGCGTTGGTGCCGGGATAGGCGTATTGCCAAGTAAAGTCGAAGACCGAGCCGGCGGAGACATTCAGCGGAAGGGCCGGCGTGGTAAGAGTGATCGCCGGGGTGGCGCCTGTGGCGCTGAGCGAGACATGGACAGTGGGCTGGTCGGTATCGTTGGAGGAAATATCGAGCGTGCCCGTGCTGGGGCCATTGGCTGTTGGATCGAAGGCAAGAGTCACTGTCCAAGTTTCATTTTGCGCGGAGGCGATCGTGCGGTCGATGGGATTGGCGCTGAAAACGTTCACCGCGCCACGGGTGGAGGAGATCACGCTCACGATACTGAATTCTGATCCGCCGAAAAGCGATAGGCCGTTCTGCGCCACAATGAGCGACTGCGCTCCGATGTCGGTCAACGTGACCGTTTGGCGAGCATCGCGTCCGCCAAGGCCGTCGTTAAGCACTGAGCCGAAGGGGACCGCCAAGTCGTTCGCCGGGAGGACGGAATCGCTGACCATCAGTGCCGGGCGTGAAATGCCCTGGCCTGTGAGGGAAACTACGACAGCGGACGCGGCGGGATCGTCGCTGCGAATTGTCAGGGTGTCAGAAAGCACTCCGGCGATTCCGGGGTCAAAAGCCACGACGACGGTCCAGGTTTCGGAGTTCGTGCCGGCGATTTGTTTCGCGCCGGTGGCGAGATTGATTGCCCCTGCCGTGCTGCTCGTGATGCTCTCGACGTGGAAGTGGATTCCCGTTGCCAGCGTGAGTCCATTGCTGAGGACAGTCAACGGGGCTTCGCCGGAGTTCTGTAGGGAGAGCGTGGCGGTCGCGTTCTGTTTGCCAGGGCCATCAGCGTGGACATCCGGGAAGGCTACGGCATGGTCGTTGGTAACGCCGCTGGAATCGGTAACCACGAGATGCATGGATTGCAGTCCCCTGCCAGTGAGGGAAACCGGGAAGATGGCCTCGTCGGGATCATTCGAGGCTACCCGCAAGCCATCCATAAGCAGGCCCGCCGCAGTGGGATCGAACTTCAACACCACATCCCACGTCTCCGTACCACCTGCGGCCATGGTAAGCGAGCCGGTGGCGAGGTTCAGCACACCTTGCGTGGAACTTGTGACGGAGACAACTGTATAATGGTTGCCTGTGAGCAAAGTGATTCCGTTTTGGTTCACCGTGAGCGGACCAGTGCCCACATTCTTGAGCGAAATCGTGTGTGTGGACTGGAACCCGCCTACTCCGTCCTGGACCACACTGCCGAAGTCGGTTTCAGCCGCCTGCGGCGTGGTCAGGGCAATCTTGGGCACGGGCACGCCATTGCCGATGAGCGAGATGGCCAGCGAGGGGGTGGTGGGATCGTCACTGGTCATGGTCAGAGTGCCACTGGCCGCCCCGTTGGTCGTGGGGTCGAACAGGAGAGTGATAACCCAGCTTTCGTTGGCATTCGGCGCGATCACTTGTGGCAGCGAACTGGCGCTGATGAAACTCTCTGTGCTGCTGAGGATATGTTTGATGCTGAAGGCCTGGTTGCCAGAAAGCATGAGGTTGGCAATTGTCAAACTGGCCTTGCCATTGTTGATGATGGTGACGGTCTGGGTGCCGCTCGTGTGGCCAGGGCCGTCGTTGGCCACGCTGCCGAAGTCCACTGCGTGATCGTCGCCAGCCGGTACCGAGTCGGTGATTTGGATGGCTGGCAGAGGTTTAACGATAGTTACTCCATCGAGATCAATGCCCAGACCAAGATTGAGATTGTTGTTTTCGTCACTTTCTGTGACGTTGTTATTCGCATCCACGACCATACCAACATAAAAGTTGGTCTGACTGTTGGTAAATGGGTTGACAACAGGAAGAGGCAAAAGGTCATCCAGCGAATAGTAGTTGAATCCCGGTAGTCCGTTGGTCCGCTCATATACTGCAATCAGGTAATCGTCCGCATCACCAATCGAACTGTCCGTTGACAAATACACCATTGTCTTGAAGTTTCCTGCATTGCCCCCGGAAAGGTTGGCTGTCGCGAAATGGATATGGAATGAGTCACCCCACCGCAATTGGCTTTCCAGAATATCGAAGTAGGCGTCCGAATTGCTCGGACGCCCGTCGAATCCGGTGAGGTCGGATGGGGGAATGGTCACAGTCAACGAGGCACGGTCAGTGCCATCGGCCTGGTTCGAGTTGTTGCTTTCATTGGATTCGGCGACTTGATTCTGGCTATCCGCAACGATGCCGATCCAGAAGGTGCCGGCACCGCCAAGGGAGTTGATGGTGTCCTGCGGTGGAATCGTGACCGCGACTGTCCCGCCATTGAAACTGGAAGGGGCGAGACTTGGAATGTCATAGTCCGGCGAGTCCGAACTAAACAGATAGTCGGTTCCAGGATTGATTGTTGAGTCTTTCGAGAGATACAAACGCACCTTGAAGGCTCCTGAGGCCGTATTACCGAAGTTCGCAATGAAAAAATCAACGTTCACTTGTTGTCCGGCTGCGATCGATGACTGTTGCACATTGAAACAGTATTGTGGGAAACCGTGGAGGCGCCCATCAAAGCCCACGAGGTCGGGTGTCGCAAATGTCTTCGCGACAAGCATAGTTAGAAACAGAGGAATCCAGAAGTGAAATGCTCGAATTCTCATGGCAACGCCTCTTGTGAAACAAGTTGTGGTTCAGAAAACCGGAGTGTGATGGTTGCATTTGTGATCGTCAACGGATGCGCGGCCGCCAGGACAGGCGCACAGGAATAGCGGGGCACTTCGGGCTGCTGATCGCCGCGAGTGAACTCCCGCTCCACGACGCGACATCGCGAACAGTGAGGTCCGCACGCAATACGGTCCGCACTCTCCCCATCGGCAACCTGCACTCGCCGCCTGAGGTAGACATGTGTGAGATCAGTGCAGGCCTCCGCAGGAACATGGATATCACGGTTGGTGATCGAGATCCTGAGTTCCTGGAGTGCGGAAGCGATCCCGTGCGGCGAAATTAGCCCACGCAACTCAACTCGGCAGACGTTTCCGCTCGGGCGTTTCCGCTCGTGAACAACAGCCCCGGCCTCGGTAGCAGACTTCGATTCAGGCTTGCTTACTGGCCTGTCGACGCGAGAGCGTCCCACAAACGATCCAGCGCACAGTGCGAATGCACATGCAGCGATCGGCGCGCTTTGCGCGAGGCCGTTGCCCAGCCAACCATCGGTTCTCAAGAGATCCTTCATTAAACCGAGTTTCTTTAGTCTATAGGCCTGCGGTTGAATTGCGGGACACATATTTCAAACAAAAACAAATGGGGGGGGGGTAACTAATGGCATGCTTCATGCTCTAACGCTTTGCTGGCGCAGGGTTTCATACTCTGTCGGCACGCGGATCAGGTGGTGCCTTCGAGGCATCTGCGCGTCGACCGGCATCTGGGCGCATCCATGGCCTGAAGCCACAAACCGGCGAACTTGACGTTTCCCTAAAGATTTCACCAAAACACGGACGCCTAGACCGTCATCCTCATCGGTAATCAGGCCGCGATGCGTTCTGCAGATCCCCGCTGTCTGCAGGTGTGATACGGCACGGCATCTTCCTGCAAGACGAGCAACGCAATCGCTCGGATCCTGTTGGCCGCGTCTAGCATGGCACCGACTTTGCGTCGGATGAACGGTCCCAGGTGCGGCCATGTGATGCGGTGCAGCCCCCGGCGTTGATTCCTTCGGGGCTGCCAACTGGATGCGAATGTGCGACGAACGCGCCGCCGTCAATCACGTCCGTGGCCTTGTGGATGGTCAGGACCAGATGCTTCCGGCCATCCCGTACCATCGCGGCAATCGGGTCGGGGCCGGCATACGACGGCCAAGTGTCAGCGCTGTGGTGGAAGTTGTAGAAGCCCAGAGACGGGTAGGTGATCAAGGCGGTAGGGATCTTCTGACCGAACGTGGCCATGTAGCGCCAGGCGATGCGTTCGATGCAATTGGCCGCCCACGGGAGCGGGATCAGGTCTCGCTCGGTGACAAACAGGGATTGCAGCGGATGGGTGGTGCGCAATCGCACCAGGTCCACAATAGCGTCGTCGTTGAGCAGGCAGCCCAGCGGGGGGAACAGTTGGCCCAGGTTGGCTTGGCTGAAGGAATCGCCGAAACCATACGCAAAAGCCAGCAAGCACCCCCCACGCTGCACATAGAGCCCACGGCGAGGAGGCGGCGGCTCTGAGAGCGAGTCGGGCCGCGTAAACGGTCCTTCCTGGCGACCGCGACATGATGCATGGTGACCACGGCGCTAGAAAAGCTGTGCGGTGAGGCGGGGAAGCGGGGAAACGGGAGAAAAGAGCTGCGGAAACGTTATTGCCCAGTTTCGCGAATCCTGAAAGGGTCGGTCCGACAATCATGAAAGGGTTGGTCCGACAATCGTTAACATACTCTATCCAACCGTGCGACGTTGTAAGAATATCGGACTGACCCTTCCACGTCCACAAAGGCGGATCATCACCGGTTCAATGCCGACAGCGGGCAGTTTGAGCGTGTGGGTGGTGGCGACCTTCCCGCCATCCAATCGCTAGGCGGCCGGGCCAACGTCCTGCTGTTCGCCCAGGAGCCG
>Ga0209514_10007272_pt1 | contig 13141 bp, 8 predicted proteins | sample Subgrocontami58m_FD_187452 | JGI IMG/M metagenome (GOLD analysis project Ga0209514, IMG submission 187452) | Subsurface groundwater microbial communities from S. Glens Falls, New York, USA - GMW37 contaminated, 5.8 m (SPAdes) (version 3) | ecosystem: Environmental > Aquatic > Deep subsurface >...
ATGTTGACCGTCTGGGATTTCACGTTGCCGCCGGTCCCCGCGCTCGAGACCGAATTCGGCTCGCCAGCGGCGCCGTTGCGAGCCTACTACCGTCAGCGCGCCGCCGAAGGCAAGGAAGCTGAGCCGCGGAGCTGGACGGCGGTTGAGGCCCAATGCGCACAACTGCTCTCCGAACATCGGTTGAACGCGGTTCCGTCGGGAGAGACGCTTCGTCCGGTGCAAGAGCCGGACGGCTCATTTCGCATCCCGCCGGAAAGAATGCGGGCCTTGCGCGAGTTCGTCGAGCGCTACCACGTCAACGCCTTGCAGATCCCGCATCCTTCCGAGGCAGTTAAAGATCCCGAATCGGAGCGCGACAGACTGCGGTCGTGGCTTGCCGCGTTCGACATCGCGGCCAAGGAGCTTAACCAGCCTCACCTTGTTTTTTACACCTACCTGAAAGACGAGCCGAACACGCTGGAGGATTATCGCTACGTGCAGAAGTGGGGCCGCGCCGTGCGCGACGCCAAGTCGGTCGTCAAAGTGCTGGTGGTGGAGCAGACCTGGACCGCACCGGGGCAGGGGGGCGCCGACAGCGCCTGGGGGGACCTCTACGGTGCGGTCGATATCTGGTGTCCCCTCTTTTCGCTGCACCAGCAAGAAAGTGCGGCCGCGCGCCAAGCGCTAGGCGAAACGATCTGGACCTATACCGCGTTGTGCCAGGGCCAGCCCACTCCTTGGTGGCACATCGACTACCCGCTGCTGAACTACCGTGTGCCGACCTGGATTGCATGGCGCTACCGCATGCGCGGGTTGCTCTATTGGGGAGGCCTGTCGTACTGGGGCGCCGTGAAGGATCCCTGGCTACAAGCTCCCTACTACGCGGGTAACGGCGCCCCTCAGCAGGGCGAGAAAGGAATCTCGTTCTACGGCGAAGGTTCTTTGGTCTATCCCGGCCGCGCCGTGGGCTGCGACGGTGTGGTTCCCACGATCCGCCTGAAGGCGTTGCGCGATGCCATACAGGATTACGACTACCTGGCCCTTCTCGAGCGCCAGGGCAAGGCGTCCGAAGCCGATGCGATCGTGGCGCCGCTGGCGGGTTCGTTCTTCTCCTGGGAGAAGAATCCGGTTGCCTATGAGAAGGCCCGTGCGAAGCTGGCGGAGCTGATCCTGGCAGGACCCAAGCGCCGCTGATCAGGTATGAGCCGAAAACTGGAGACGGAAGTGTTGGTCGTGGGCTCAGGCCCGGCGGGCCTGGTTACAGCCCTGTTGCTGGCCGAGGCGGGTGTCCGCGTGACGATCATCGACCGCGAGCAACGGCCGGCGACGCACAGTTACGCCTGCGGCCTGCACCCGCGCTCCCTGAAACTGCTCGCCAGGGTGGGATTGCTCAACGTGGTTCTAAGTTATGGACGCCGAATGGACAAGGTGGCCTTCTACTCCCCTGAACAAGGGCGACAAGCCGAAGTCTCACTGGCCGCCTTGCCCGTGGAGTTCCCGTTCGTCGTGGTGTGCCCCCAAGATACCCTGGAGGTGCTCTTGGCGACACGACTTGCCGAGCTCGGCTGCCCGGTCCTCTGGCACCACCGCTTCGCGAGCCTGCAGCCGGGACCGAACGGGGTGCTCGCCGAAGTGGATCAATTGGTGGGAACCGCCACGGGCTCCGCCGTCCCGCGCTGGCATTGGGTTGTCGGACGAACGATCGAGGTGGCTGCGGCGTTTGTGGTCGGCGCGGATGGCCATGACTCGATGGTGCGCCAAACCTCGGGGATTGAGAACGAGCGTCTGGCGGCATCGGAATACTACGTCGTTTACGAGTTTGAGCCCGAGATCGAACTGGCGGATGAGCTCCGCGTCGTGCTGACCGAGAACACAAAAAGCGTCCTCTGGCCTCTCCCGAACCGCAGATGCCGGTGGTCTTTCCAACTCGCCGAGAGCGACGAGACCGAATTCTCCGAGAAGGATCGCAGTCCCTTTTGGGGGGAGGCCCCAGCCATGGCCCAGCGCACGCGGCAGCGCCTGCAGCAACGGCTCGCAGCCCATGCCCCCTGGTTCGGCACCGGCATTCGGGAGTTGGACTGGGCGGCGGACATCCAATTCCAGCATCGGCTGGCCCGGCGGTACGGTCGCGGTCGTTGCTGGCTGGTGGGCGACGCGGCTCATCAGACCGCTCCCGCCGGCATCCAGAGCATGAATGTCGGCTTGCTGGAGGCCGAGGATCTTGCCAGCAGACTGACACAGCTTATTGGCGGAGAGGCGAGCGAGGATCTTTTGGCCAATTACGAACAGGCTCACCGCGAGGAATGGCGGGGGTTGCTTGGCGCCAAAGGGGCGCTGAAACCCAGTGCCGACACGAAGCTGTGGGTAAGAAACCATTGCCGCCAGATTCTTTCGTCTCTTCCGGCTTCGGGCAACGAGTTAGCCCTGCTGCTGACACAATTGGGACTGAGCTTGCCTTAGAAAAACCTTCCTGCCTGAGAACGGCGAGCGCGCTGCCTGCGAACTGCAGATTGTCTTGGACGACCCGCGGGCGCAATTCGGTCCTGGTTCATTCGCGGCTTTGAATGGCCAATTGTGAGTTGTTGACGACGGCGACTCATGATCAAATGCTCGCCAGACCAGTTGCGAACCATGAAAATGCTATTTTCTCAGATCGTTGGCCTGATCGCCACCCTGTCCATGGCGGCAGGTGATGCCGCCACCGTTTTCGAGGCCGCGCGATGGATCGCGCCACCCGTGCGGACGAATACCGAGGCACTCCCGATCTTCCGCAAGGAGTTCTTCGCCGCCGCCCGGCCGAGCCAGGCCACCTTGCGTGTGGTCGGCCTCGGGGACTACGACGCGCGGGTCAACGGCAAGCGCGTTGCCGAGACAGGCATCAACCAGCCCTGGTCCCAATACGAGAAAACGATCTACTATCGCGATTTCGACATCACGACGCTGCTGGAGCCAGGCACCAACTGTGTGGGCGTGATGCTGGCCAACTCCTTCTGGAACAATCCAAATCCGCCTCCGGGGCGGTACAACAAAGCGGGTCCGCAGCGCGCCTCCGACGAACCGTTTCGGCTCTGCGTGGAACTGGTCCTGGGTGGAAGCGGCGGCCCAGTCCAGCGCATCGGTTCCGACGCCACCTGGAGGACCACGGCGGGGCCGGTGGTTTTCTCGCATATCTTCGCCGGCGAGGATTTTGACGTCCGCCGCCAGCTCTCCGGATGGGATCGCGCGGGCTTTGACGATGCCGCCTGGACGCCGGCGCGCCTGTTGGCGCCAACGTCCGGCGTATTGGAGCCGCAATCCTGGCCCGGCTTCAAGGAACTGGGTCTATTCACGCCGGTCTCGGTGAAGGAGCCGGCGCCGGGCGTCTTCCTCTACAGCTTTGCCCAGAACTGCTCGGCGCAATTGCGATTTGAACTGGCCGGTGGCAAACCCGGGGACCGTATCTCGTTCCGTTGCGGCGAGCACAAGAACGACAAGGATCGGTTGTTTGGGGGCTACGTGGTGGGCTGCGACGTGGTGACCGACGGCCAGCCGCTCAGGCACCAGTGGATGTCCTATTATCTCGGCATGCAGTTTGTGGAGGTCGCAGGGGCGGTTCCGGCGGGGCACGCCAACCCGAATCACCTTCCGGTCATCGAGCGGTTGGAGCTCGTTCATGTGCGTACGGCCCTCCCCGAAGCCGGCACTTTTCATTGCTCCAGTGAACTGTTTAACCGCACGCACCAGTTGATCGACTGGGCCATGCGGGCGAACACCAGCCATGTGCTGACCGATTGCCCCCACCGGGAGAAGCTCGGCTGGCTGGAATGTGCCTATCTCCTCGCGCCGAGTTTCGAGTACCGCTACGACTGCCGGGAGTGGTTCCGCAAGATCACCCGGGACATCCGGGACGCCCAATTGCCAAGCGGGAAGGTGCAGACGGTGGCCCCGAGCTACCCGCGGTTTGGCGGCGGATTCGATTATACTCTTGAATGGGGTGCGGCGGCGGTGTTGCTCCCGTGGCACCATTACCAATGGTACGGTGATCCGGGAATCCTCCGCGACAGCTACGACTCCATGAAGCGCTTCACTGACTTCGTCGGCACCGAAGCGAAGGACGGCGTTGCGGCGGGGGGCGGCTTGGGCGACTGGTATGATTACGGGCACGGCAAGCCGCCGGGCGAATCGCGCTTCACGCCCACGGATTTGTCCGCCACGGCTACGTGGGCGCTCTGTGCGCTGACGGTAGCGCGCGCCGCTGATGTGCTGGGTCTGCCTGCGGAAGGCGCCAAGTATCGCGAGCTTCACGCCAGGATCACCGCCGGCTTCCAGCGGCGTTTTCTCGACCCCGCCAGCCACGAGTTGCGGAACACGGGCAGTCCACAATGCGGGAATGCGATGGCCCTGTGCGCCGATCTCGTGCCGGCCGGCGATCGCGCCGCGCTGGTCGAGGACATCGTCGCCGATCTTCGCAACCGCGACTGGCAGCAGACGCCCGGTGATGTCGGCCATGTCTATTTCATCCGTGCCCTGGCCGAGGCCGGGCGCTCGGATGTCCTGCATCGCGTTTACAGCCGCGAGGGGAAGGGCAGCTACGGCGGTATTCTGAGCAAAGGACTGACCTCCCTGCCGGAAACGTGGGACGCGATGATGGATGGCAGCCAATCCTTAAACCACTGCATGCTTGGCCACGTGATAGAGTGGTATTACGGCTATGTCGGAGGCATTCGGCAACCGGCGGGCAGCGTCGGTTGGCAACGGGTCTTGATCGCTCCCAACCCGGGCGCACTGACCTCAGCCGACGCCACCGTTCAGACCCCGCGCGGCCCGATCGCCAGTCGCTGGCGGAAGGACGGAGCAAAGTTCCACCTGGAAGCCGAGGTTCCTCAGGGGGTGGAGGCAGAGGCCCTGTTGCCTTCGGGAAAGAGGCTCCACCTCTCGATCGGTCTCAATATTCTCGAAGAACCATGAATCCCGGCAGTGCGGCTACCCAGATGACCTTCAACTGAAAAACCTACGACCATGAAAACACTCGCTGCAATCCTCGCCTTGGCGCTCGCGTCCGCGGCGTTTGCGAGGGAATATCACGTTTCCGTCAATGGCAACGATGCCAATGACGGCTCACAAACCAAGCCGCTCAAAACCATTGTCGCCGCCGCGCGATCGGCCCAACCGGGCGACGTCATCACAGTGCATGAAGGCATCTATCGCGAGCGCATCAGCCCGCCGCGTGGGGGCACGTCCGACACGACGCGCATCGTCTATCAAGCGGCCGCGGGCGAAAAGGTCGTCATCAAGGGCTCGGAAGCCGTCAAAGGCTGGGAAAAGGTCCAGGGCGACACTTGGAAAGTGACGCTTCCGAATAGCTTCTTCGGCAAGTTCAATCCCTACAGCGACCTCATCCATGGCGACTGGTTCTCGCCGCAGGGCCGGCAGCATCACACCGGCGCTGTTTATCTCAACGGCCACTGGCTGACCGAGGCGGTCAAGCTCGACGAAGTGTTGATGCCCGCCGGGACGACCCCGTCGTGGCTCAACGGGGCGGGCCAGGGGTATTTGCTCAACGTGGCGTGGCTGCGGGCCGGGGACGGCGCGGATACCGCCCAGCGGATTCCGGCCACGGCTTTTGCGGCCAAACGCGGGACGCAGAACGCTCCGTGCTCGGAGGGAGGCGAATGCATCGGCTTCATTTCGCATGGCGACTGGGTGCGATACGAACGGGTTGACTTCGGGCAGCACTGCGAGCGGATGGAGGTTCGCGGCGCGTCGGCGTCGGACGGCGGGATTATTGAGATTCGTCTGGACGCGCCGGATGGCGAATTGCTCGGAAGCTGTTCGATCCCGAACACGGGTGGGTGGCAAGCGTGGTCGTCGTTCAAGCCCGCCATCAAACCCGTTAGCGGGGTGAAGACAATTTGCCTGGCGTTCAAGGGAAACAAGCCTACGGCGATCAATACCCAGCTATGGTTTGCCGAGGTGGACGCCACGAATACCACCATCTGGGCGCAGTTCAAGGGCGTCAACCCGAACGAGCAACTCGTCGAGATCAATGCCCGCCAAACGGTTTTTTATCCGGAGAAGGCCGGCATCGACTATCTCACGGTGCGCGGCTTCACGCTCGAACACGCCGCGACGCCGTGGGCGCCTCCCACGGCTGAGCAGATGGGATTGATCGGCACCCACTGGAGCAGGGGCTGGATCATCGAGAACAATGTGATCCGTTACTCGCGATGCTCCGGCGTCGCCTTGGGCAAGTACGGCGACGAATGGGACAACCGCGCGGAATCCGCCGAGGGCTATGTCGGAACCATCAACCGGGCCCTCAAGAATGGCTGGAACAAGGAGACGATTGGACATCACATCGTCCGCAACAACCACATCTCCCACTGCGAACAAACTGGTGTCGTGGGCAGTTTGGGTTGCGCATTCAGCACGGTCACGGGCAATGAGATTCACGACATCCATGTGCTGCGTCTGTTCTCAGGCGCTGAGATGGCCGGTATCAAGTTTCACGGGGCCATCGATGTCGAGATCAGCCACAACCACATCTACCGCACGACGCTGGGGATCTGGCTCGACTGGATGGCGCAAGGCACCCACGTCACGGGCAATCTGCTCCATGACAACCAGCAAATTGATTTGTTCCTTGAAGTGGATCACGGCCCATTCCTGGTGGACAACAACATCTTCCTGTCGCGTCAGTCGCAACTCATCGTGTCGCAGGGCGGCGCTTACGCCCACAACCTGATCGCGGGGGGGCTGAACATGATTCCCTTCGACGCGCGCTTGACGCCGTTCCACAAGGCCCATTCCACTGAGGTCGCTGGACTGACGAACAATCCGTGCGGCGATGTTCGTTACTACAACAACCTGTTCGTGCAAGGGGGCGATATCAGCCCTTACGACAAGGCGACGCTGCCCGTGTGGATGGCCGGCAACGTGTTTCTGCAAGCCGCCAAGCCTTCCAAACATGAGACCGCCCCGCTCGTCCGACCGGACTTCGATCCGTCCATCAAACTCGTCGAGAAGCCGGACGGTTTCTATCTCGAAATCACGCTCGACAAAGCCTGGGGCCTCGAACAGCCGCGCAAACTCGTTACCACCGAACTGCTCGGCCGGGCAACGATTCCCGACCTCCCTTTCGAAAACGCCGACGGCTCGCCGATACGTGTCAACACGGACTACTTCGGCAAGAAACGCGATGAAGCTCGCCTTTTTCCGGGGCCGTTTGAGCTTTCCGCGGATGGGAAACAAACGCTGAAGGTTTGGCCGCTGGCCAACCGCTGAGACTCGAGTCAGTACATGACATCGACCTCAGCCACAATGGGAGGGCACTTTCGAGGCCGAGATCGTTGGCACCGACGGTCGATGGATCAGGCTTCGTCTGGACACGAACGCCGGATACCGCGAGCTGAGTTGTACGGACGCGGCGCTCTGTGATCATGACAGCGTTCCTGGCTAACGCCAGGACGCCAGGACGCCAAGGCGCAAGGAAATCGGGGTAGCTGTTCTTCTCTGCACTGCAATGCCTCTGAATCACGCATTTTCGAGAAGGTTTCTACGTGGCAAATGTGGCAAGCTGCCGTGAACACGGAGCCACCCCATCCCTCCACCTGGCAAACGTCAGCGTCCTACCTCCACGGCATACCCCGGACCGCCACATCCATATGTGATCTTCCTTGAGAGCCACAGATGGCACGGATGGCACAGATGGGGACTCTCTTCATCTGTGAAATCTGTGAAATCAGTGGCTAACTGGCTGCTTCTCTGGCCAAAGGCGCCTATGAGGATGCCGCCCCGCTCGCTCGTTGAACCGGCGTCGAGGCTGCTTTGGTTGCGGCTTTGCCGCTCCAAGTCTTAGCGTCCTGGCGTCCTTGCGTTTCGTTCGCCGTCGGGTGCTATTAGAGCCTTGATGATGTTCACGCGCTGATGGAGGAGTGACTCGAGTGAGGCTGACATAGGCGCATTGTATCCATGACTCATACGCCACCCTGCTGGCCAAGGAAGGCATCACGGCAAACGCGATTGCCCCGGCCCTGGTCGAAACCGAGATGATGGCCAGCAACCCGAAGGCCCGGTCGGACCTAATTCCAGTGGGCCGGTTCGGCAACGTGGAGGAGGTCGCCGATGTGGTGGTGATGCTGGCCAGCAACGGCTACATCACCGGCCAGACCATCAGCGTCAACGGCGGCTGGTACATGACCTGATGCCGCGGCGCTGAAGCCAACTGCTGATGCAACAGGCCGCGAACCTGTGTCATTTGGACTTGAGTTGATTTGATGACAGGAACAGATTGCGATGAGTTCAGGTGACACACCACGAAAAGAAAATGAGCAAAATGAAATGCGTAAGATTCTCTGCATGCTTGGCGGTCTTCTTCGGCACCGTCTTGACTGGTTCTATCGCTGGAGCGAGCGGCGGTCAGGCAGTGGAGTTGAACATCCAAATGATCCCGGGGATATGGATAACCGGGGCCACTGGAGCGGTGAGTATTGAGTACACGACCAATCGAGACCAGACGAGTGGATGGACACCGCTGGCCAGCGTCCTGGTGACGAACAGTCCGGAGTTCTACATTGATACGACCGCCACGAACTCATCGAAACGATTTTACCGGGCCGTGATTGAGAGCGGCGGAAACACCAACAGTCCCCTGCGCATGGTCTGGATTTCAGCGGGCACGTTCACAATGGGGAGTCCCTCGACAGAAGTAGATCGGTTGAGCGGGGAGGGGCCGCAGACGCAGGTGACGATCAGCCGTGGTTTTTGGATGAGCAAGTACGAGACGACCCAGGAGGAGTATTTGGCGGTGATGGACACCAATCCGAGCCATTTCAACGGAGATGCCAGCCGTCCCGTGGACACCGTCAGTTGGAATGACGCCACCGAGTTCTGTGCTAAGCTGACGGCGAGCGAACTTGCGGCGGGGCGATTGCCATCAGGATATTCTTACCGGCTACCGACGGAGGCGGAATGGGAGTACGCGTGCCGAGCGGGTACCACGACGCGGTTTGGATACGGCGATGATCTGGGTTACGGCGAACTCGGTCAGTATGCGTGGTACTCCGATAACAGTGGCCAAGCGACTCATCCGGTGGGCTTGAAGAAGCCGAACGCTAGGGGTTTGTACGACATGCACGGAAACGTTTACGAGTGGTGTTTGGACTGGAGTGGACCCTATCCTGGCGGGAGTGTGACCGACCCGCGAGGTCCGATTACCAATCCATACCCGGCCATTCGCGGGGGGTGTTATATCGACATGGACAGGTACTGCCGGTCGGCGTTCCGGGGTAGCGGCAATCCGGCGTACGGGCGCAAAGCCCTGGGGTTCCGGCCTGTCCTGGCCCCAGAGTAAGCACGGAGTGGACCTGACAGATACCGTCTGGGCTGAACGATGGACGAGCGGAGGCTGAGATATGAAAAACTTACGATTACTGACATGGTTGGCGGTCTTCCTTGGCACCGCTGTGGCTGGTTCTATCACTGGAGTAGGCGGTGGTCAGCCCGTGGAGTTGAACATCCAAATGATCCCGGGGATATGGATAACCGGGGCCACTGGAGCGGTGAGCATTCGAGTCACGACCAACCTGGACCAGGTCGACGGCTGGGCGCTGCTGGCCACAGTGCAGCCAGCCAACAGCCCGTATTTCTATGTGGACGCAAGCGCAACGAATGCGCCGAGGCGATTTTACCGCGTAGTGATCGAATCCGGCGAGCCCACCAATCAACCTCCCGTGAATCCCGATCCAGCACACCTGATCTGGATTAACCCAGGCATGTTCACCATCGGGAGCACCTGGACCGAAGAGGGTCGATATTCCAATGAAGGCCCGCAGACTCGCGTGACCATCAACCAGGGTTTCTGGATGAGCAAGTATGAGACGACCCAGGAGGAATACCAGTCGGTGATGGGGAGTAATCCCTCGTATTTCAAGGGCGACGCGCGGCGTCCAGTGGAGACGGTCAGTTGGGTTGACGCTACCAACTATTGCGGGAAGCTGATGGTTCGTGAGCTCGCGGCGGGGCGATTGCCGTCAGGGTACAGGTACCGACTGCCGACGGAGGCGGAATGGGAATATGCGTGCCGTGCTGGGACGACGACGCGCTATAACTACGGGGATGATCCTGATTACATGCAGTTGGGCAACTACGCATGGTACTCTTCAAACAGCGATGGGACAACTCACCCTGTGGGTCTGAAGGAGCCGAACGCCTGGGGGTTACACGACATGCACGGCAGTCTGTGGGAGTGGTGCTTGGACTGGTATGGAACCTATCCTGGCGGGAGTGTGACAGACCCATGGAGTCCCAATGCGGGTTCGTCCCGCGTGTTTCGCGGAGGCGGTTGGTCCGGCAGCGGCAGATTCTGCCGTTCGGCGCTCCGGAACGGCAACCCGCCCGCCACCCGGAGTTACGGCATAGGGTTCCGACCCGTGCTGGCCCCAGGTCAGTGAGCACAGAGTGGAGCTGGCAGGCACCGTCCACTCAAGCGATCCGCCGTTGTGCGTTCTCCGCTCAACGCTGAGCGGCGATTCGTGAGCGCCTCGTGCGCTCCACCGTCCTTGTCGGGCGGGGCTCAGTGCCCGCCCGTGACGGTGTACCCAGCTCGCCGCAAATCTCCCGCGAAGTCGCGCTCCATCTGCACCGCCGCCTCGTACGGCATGGGGTTCAGATGGGCATGCAATTCCGGCAACAGCCGCTGGCAGTACCGCACGCGTGGCGGTCTGAATCCTGGGGTTGTCGGGTGAGATAGGCTGAGCGCCAAACAGGCAGATGGAACCGGGAGACCGGCGAGCGGGCGATCGTTTTCTCAGGGAGTCCTTTGATCGCCTGATAGCGTGCTCCTCTGGACGGCACCATGGTCTTCTCCATCGCCCCGTTACCGAAAAGCGGCTTGCTTCCCGGACAGGCAGGGCGCAACGATGATCGACATGAATTGCAGAGCGATTGACGGGCCCAGCTTCGTGCGTGGCTGTTTTACCCTCGCGCGAGCGGCACAGTAGGCAACCCGGGGATGCGCCGTGGCGAAAACACTCTTTGAAGCGATCGGATACAAGCTCGGCCAGAAGGCCGCGCAAGCCAAGAACGTCTTTGACCTCGTGGGCGGAACCGAGGAGGAGTCCTTACGCGCCGAAATACGTCTGGGCCGCGACTTGGCGGCAGCCCTGGTGGAGCGGACTCCCCTGATCGAGGAGAATGAGGCCACAAGATTCGTGGCGCAAATTGCGAATTGGTTAGGGGCGAACGTGAAGGAGAAGAAACTTCCCTTCAGTGTCAGGGTGACGGCGGAGCGGGAGCCGAATGCGTTTGCCCTCCCAGGCGGGCCTGTTTTCGTGAGTTGGGCGTTGCTGGAAATGTGCCAGGGGCAGCGGGACGAGATCGCCTTCGTGCTTGGCCATGAGATGGGGCATATCGTGCTGCGGCACATCCTGGATCGGATCGTCAAAGACGCTGCTCTTTCCCTCTTGCTGCGACAATCCTCCGCCCGGCAGGCTGCCAGCGCCTGGCTGGGCAAGGCGGGGCGGCAGGTGCTGGTTTCTGCCTGCTCCAGGGAGGACGAATTGGAGGCGGATGCCTTCGCCGTGGCTCTGCTCAGAACCGCTGGCGGCGACGCGTCAGCAGGGGAGCGCCTGTTGGAGAAACTCGCTCGAAGCAGCTCCGGCCAGGGCGTCGGCGTCGCGGGCGGTTACTTCGCGAGCCACCCGCCCCTCCCCGAGCGAGTCACCCATCTGCGGGCCAGGAGGCCGGGGTAATCCGTGCCGCTGGTTTTGCAAGCCCGACACTTTGGCCACGATTTTTTGTAAACACCTGTGGGGCTGATCAGCAGGCCGGGGGCATGTGGGCCTAATAATGAGTGGCGGCCATTGCATCGGCAAAGCTCAGATTCGGAGCTTGCGGGCCTTCGGTCTGCGGAACAGCCGCCTGCGCAAATCGCGCTGCCAGAGAGTCACCCAACCTGACCTCAACCCCGGCTATCCCGGCAATGGCCAGACAGAGCACCACGACCCAGAATCTCGATGTACCCCGAGCGGAGAAGTTTGTTTTCATGATTCAACTTTAGTCCTCCACCCAGCGCGGGTGTTAATTGAAAGAATTCACCCGGCCATTGAGTAAAGTGATGAAAGGCGGAAGCCTGTAAACTTTCGCGGGGCCGAACGGGCCGCGTCGTCATCCCGGCGCGAGGTAGCGGAGACGCCCTCCTTGTCGAAGACCTTCTACGGCCAGCTTCGCCCGATCTCCGACCGCTGGATTCCCGAGGCATGGGCGGTCAGCGGCTTCACCCGCGAACAGACGATGGCGTTCCCAGAGCCGGAGTCCGTGATGCGCCAGTTCGCCGCCTGGCTGGCCGAGCATTGCGGTGGCCGGGCCATGTTTATGTCGGACAACAACGGGTTGGACTGGTAGTTCATCAACTGGTCACCGTCTCACGGGTCCAATGTAGCGCCGGGCCACGACGACGTCGTCGAACCAGACGGATTGGCTGTCTTTCCAGTATTGTTTCGTCGGATCGCCCTCGTCGTAACCGTAGTGTTCGAGCCAAAGACAATTCACTTTCAAATCCATGTCGTTGCGCCAGCGGAGACCGGTGAACTCTCCGATCAGCTTTCCATCGACCCACATGGCTTGTTTGCCGTCGGGTTTGTCCGGTGCCGTGTTCGCCTGGATCATGAATTCCCAGCACTGCCATTGATTCAACGGCGGGATGACGCGGTCTTTGCCGGCGGCTGCGCCCTTGTCCGGTCCGGGCGGGAAAAAGCCGTTGCCCCAGTATTTGTCCATCTTCCGGTCCGGCTCCATGTCGAGGTAGTAGGTGTAGAGGTTGATTTCGCCAGGCGGCGGGTTTCTGCCCCACGCAAACCATGGTTCCATGCCCGCGGAGTAATACGTGCCGTTGGGCTTGAGCCCGGCCTTGCCAAAGGCCGACCACTTGTTGGTGCGCTGATTGGCGCCCAGCCACACGAAGTGATGATTGTATTGGTAGTCCGGCGAGAACTTCACGTAGAAGCGCGCGTAAACAGCGTCGGCTCCGGGCATGAACCATTTGATGGCGTCGCCACCGTGGTTCTGGCCACGTTCCATCGGCATCCGCACGCACCAACGGCCGGAGTTTGGCTTGTCCTCGGTCATCACCACGCGCCCGCGTTGTTGGTCCCACTTTTTCATGTCGCCGGATTCGAAACTGTCC
>Ga0209514_10007279_pt1 | contig 13133 bp, 5 predicted proteins | sample Subgrocontami58m_FD_187452 | JGI IMG/M metagenome (GOLD analysis project Ga0209514, IMG submission 187452) | Subsurface groundwater microbial communities from S. Glens Falls, New York, USA - GMW37 contaminated, 5.8 m (SPAdes) (version 3) | ecosystem: Environmental > Aquatic > Deep subsurface >...
GAATAATCTGAAGGTTAGCCGTCGAATTAACCTGTACATAGACAGCATCAAGCGGTGTTAGAACATAGTTAGCGTCAAGCAACTGGAATAGGGTACCATCCCACCGGTAAGCCGCCTGGAAGTTTAGCGCATTGAGAGTTGCAAACTCGCCCCAGGTGTCGCTGGTGGTGTGAAGGCGTATAGGTGTTGATAGGGTATTCCACCCTGGATGAAGACTGATAGTAGTCCCCTTGAGAGCGCCTGTATCCAGGAAGGGGGTCTGGGGCTGGAGGCCCGCCGCCTGTCTGCCGTCACGGCCTACTGCGGGAATCTCCAGCAGGCTGTCCACAGCCACCTTTACTCCATTGACCAGGTTGAATTGAGTGATGGTGGTCCCATTGCCCGGGTGGCCGTTGGGGACCATAAGCTGGGGATGGTCGAACGGGGCCATCTCGTAACGTACCCGCTCGTCGGTAAGGCTCAACAGAAACCTCACCAGGCGGTCTATGTCCGGGTCGCGCCCTGCGAAGTCGGGCAGTCTTATGTCAACGGCAGCCAGGGGGCTATCCAGGTTTGCGATATTGACATCGCTGAAGTCGCCATGCCGGCGGTAGAATTCAATGACCTGTCGGAGTGTCTCCGTGCTGCCGTTATGGAAGTAGGGGCTGGTCAGCTCCACATTGCGCAGGATCGGTACCTTGAAAGTACCATCAACATACAGTTTCGGGTTTACCGGCGCGCCCGGAGGTAATGGCGGAGCGAAGGGGTATCCCTGCACCGCCTGTCGGCTGACTGAAAGCGGTTTACCAAGTTCAGTGCCGCCTCTCCCTATGTCTTCACTTGTGGGCCGAACGCCAATGTTATAGTAGCCGTTATCTACCAATACCAGTTCCGTGCCAGCGGTAAGCTGTCCATCTATTATTATCGGAGCCGTTTCCAGGTCGATAGGCCCTATGGCTTTCTGGCCGGGGAATGTGGCATCGCTGAACGCGCTGGTCCCGTGACATGCAGTACAGGCGCCCTGACTTAAACCGGCAAAGACCGGGTTTGCCAGTTGGGCGGGCTGGCCTCTATTGACAAAGATAAGTAGCCCGGCCATCTCGTCCTGATCAAGAGCGCTGTTATCCCCCTCCATGAAACGGTCAAAGCGCGACTTGTCCGCCACCAGCGTGGACTCGTACGCCTGAATGGCAAGCCCGAAGAACAGGCTGAAGTTAGCTTCAGCCTGTGTATATGCCGTCGTGCCTGCTGGTGGGGTAAAACCCGCGGGATTGATTACCCTGTTACCGCCCGAAAAGGTTATGACGTTGGTGGAGTCCCAGTATTTGGACTGAAAGACCTCCTTGACCATGTCGCTGTATGTAGCGTAAGTTAAGCCCTTGGCTCCCGCGCCGGTCACTGCATATGTACCGAGGATGCTATCGCTGGCGTGTACATTCTGAAACGCCAGCGGTTTGGCCGCCAGCATCTTCTTGCCCACATCGGGGAAGGTGCGGCCGATGTACGACATCTCGTCATCGCTCACCGGTGGTCCAACTGCCTGGGAAGCCAGGCTGGAGTTGGGAATGCTGACCGAAGTCGGCGTCAATACGCCGCTCACATTGATCAGAATGGTGGCATTCGAGTCAAGGTTGCCGAATGGGTTCACACCGTTGAACTTGTTGCGCGCCCTGCCGTCCCAGAAGTTGTCCACGTTGAACACCGCATTGATGACGGTAGGCGTGTTGCGCGGCTCAACGCGGCGCACATTGATATCCCCGACCTTGAAGATGGGGTCAGCGACGGCAGTGCCTGTATCATTGATCTGGCCCGCGACTATGCCCGTGAAGTTCGCCTTGAAGACTCCCTGGGAAGAAGAAACATCATTGGTATGACGCAAAACAACACGGTGGTTAAAGTCCTCGGTATCAGGGTCCGCCAACTGAAATAAAGGAAAGTCGCTTTTGATTCCTGTATAGTTCGGGCGGAACTGTGGTATACCGGGGACGCCATTCAGCCCGGAGTTGCCGAACGTGGTATCCGGGGGAGCGCCTCTTGTTCCGGGGTTCCACTGGTTCTTGGTCCGGTTATCGGCGCCGGCAGCGAAATGGCAGGAGCCGCATGACTGGCCGTCGCTGCCCACCTGCATGTCCCAGAAGAGCGCCTTACCCAGGACCACGGCCATGCTTTTGGCTGCCTGGCCGGAATTAAGGAAATCACCCAGGTTACTTACCTGCGGGACTCCAACAGCGGCGAGGCTGCTCAGTCCGGCTGCCACAGCAGCCGCCCGTACTGCTGCCGGGTCAAGGGGAGGGGCGGCGCCGGCAACGCCGCCGAAAGCCGGGATAAACGTTAGTAGCATGACCGCTATCATAATTATGGCGATTGTTTTCGACATCTTATTTACCCCCACCCTTCGTTCGGTTCCTAAAATCTAAGAAAGCTATTACCACATATTGTCGCATACGGCATCCTCTCTGCCGCATACCGCTGGGCTGCCTCTGACCTAACCCCCCACCCATTCCCACTCTGGCTCTGGGAAGGGGGTGGGGCAGGTCCACCTTCGTTTCTTGGCACAAAACAGCACAAGCGAAGAATGGCAGTTTGATTAGCACATTACTGTACGACAATGCCCGTAATATTGATCAACGGCGCCCCTTGCCCGGAGAACCAGCCTACTCCCTCCACTAATATATCCCACATGAGGGTATAGTTACCCGCTGTTGCAGGCGCCTGTAAAGAAGCGGACAGATTAACCAACTGCCCACTGGATACATTATTGGTCAATGACGTCTTCAGCCCATCCCATACTACCACTTGACCTAATGTGTTTAACCAATGGTAGGATACACGGACCGGGTTAGCCCCTCCGCTAGGCCAGACCTGTGAGCCTGTATTGGTCAGGGCAATAGACACATTCACTTGCTGGCCAGCACCCATAGTGGCCGGTGTATTATGGGAGACCCATTGCACATCGTTGGCCTGGTTGGCAGCCACTGTTATGCCAGAAACGGCTAGTAATGGCGCCCCCTGGGCAGAGAACCAGGATACTCCCTCATGCACCATATCCCAGAGTAGGTTATAGCTCCCCGGGGTTGATGGCGACTTAAGGGACGCAGTAAGGCTAGCAGACTGGCCGCTGGGAACATCCTGTGATAAGGAGCTTCTCAAGCCAATCCCCCACTCTACTGGCTGCCCTGATGAATTATACCAGTGATATGTAACATATACCGGATTGACCCCACCTTTGGGCCAGGTCTGCGTGCCGGTGTTGGTCAGTGTAATGGGCACACCTACCATCTGGCCGGGCTTAATGGTATTTGGGGTGTTGTGACTACCCCATGTTACATCCAGCACTTTTTGTTGCTTGACTGTAATACTAACCGAGGTTATATTCACGCCACCTTTGCCATCGCTAGCTTTCAAGCTGATGCTGTGGTTTCCAGCAGCCAGTTGTCTGTTTAGGGTTACGGTGTTACCCAGGACACCACTTATGCTGGAACTCCATTCAAAGGTCAGAATATCACCATTGGGATCGGAGCTCAGAGAGCCGTTGAAGTTAATATTGTCGGTGATTAAGAAGGTTACTCCATTAGCAGGTGAAGAGATTACAGCTATTGGCGGATTGTTGGGCAATATAGTGAAGGACCAAACCTTATCGACAGAGAGGGAATTGCCCGTTAGATCTTTAGCCCCACTGGCGCCACTCTTGACTGTGGCTGTGTGGGCAACTCCGGCCTCCAGACTGGCGCTGGGTGTTAACGTAGCCACCCTGATAGCTGCGTTGTAGCTGACCGCAGCCGGGACGGGTGTAGTAGTGCCCTGCCTGATCAGGGTGAAGGTAGTCGTGCTCAGGCTGGCCGGGTCCATAGCTTCAGAGAAGGTAGCGGAAACCTGTGAGGTGGATGCCACGCCCGTGGCCCCATCGGACGGCGACACTGATGTCACTGTCGGCGGAATGTTGTCTACTGTAGTGAAGGCCCAAATTCTGTCGGCGGCCAAAGGATTACCCGTCAGGTCTTTGGCTCCCGTGGCTCCACTCTTGACTGTGGCTGTGTAGGCAACGCCAGACTCCAGGCTGGCGCTGGGGGCGAGTGTAGCTACTCTTGTAGCTGCATTGTAGCTGACCGCAGCCGGAACTGGCGCCGTAGTACCCTGTTTGACCAGGGTGAAGGTAGTCGTGCTCAGGCTGGCCGGGTCCATAGCTTCAGAGAAGGTAGCGGAAACCTGTGAGGTAGCTGTCACGCCTGTAACTCCATCAGCCGGCGACACTGATGTCACTGTCGGCGGAATGTTGTCCAACGTCGTAAATGACCAGACCTTGTCTAAGATGATAGGGTTGCCCGCTACATCTTTGACTCCGGTGGCGCCTCCCTTAATTGTGGCTGTGTAGGAAACGGCTGTCTCCAGACTGGCGCCGGGTACAAGCGTAGCTACTCGGGTAGCCGTATTGTAGCTAATCACGGCCGCGACTGGTGTGGTAGTACCCTGTTTGATCAGGGTGAAGGTATTCGTGCTCAGGCTGGCCGGGTCCATGGCTTCGGAGAAGGTAGCCGTGACCGGGAAAGTAACCGCAATTCCCGTAGCCCCATCGGACGGCGACACCGAGGTCACTGTTGGCGCAGAAGTGTCTATCGTGGTAAAGGACCAGACCATGTCGGCGGCCAAAGGATTGCCCGCCAGGTCTTTGCCACCACTGACGCCGCCCTTGACCGTAGCATTGTAGGCTGCGCTGACCTCCAGACTGGCGCTGGGGGCGAGCGTAGCTACCCTGGTGGCTGCATTGTAGCTGACCGCAGCCGGTACTGGTGTGGCAGTGCCCTGCTTGATCAGGGTGAAGGCAGTCGTGCTCAGGCTGGCCGGGTCCATGGACTCGGAGAAGATGGCGATGACCTGGGAGTTTATCGCCACACCTGTGGCCCCATCACCCGGCAATACTGCGAGCACTGTCGGCGCCACGGTGTCCACAGTTGTAAAGGCCCAGACCCTGTCAAGAGCGAGTGGATTGCCCGCCAGGTCTTTGGCACCGGTAGCGCCACTCTTGACCGTGGCTGTGTAGGCAACTCCGGACTCCAGACTGGCGCTAGGTGTTAACGTAGCTACCCTGGTAGCTGCATTGTAGCTGACCGCAGCCGGTACTGGAGTAGTAGTGCCCTGCTTGATCAGGGTGAAGGTAGTCGTGCTCAGGCTGGCCGTGTCTATGGCTTCTGAGAAGGTAGCAGTTACCTGAGAGCTTGTCGCCACACCGGTGGCCCCGTCAACCGGCGACACTGCCGTCACTGTTGGTAGAATAGAATCCACCGTGGTTGTGGTGAAGGCCCAGACCCTGTCGGCGGCCAGAGGGAAGCTCGTCAGAGCTTTAGATCCTGCAGCGCCACTCTTAACCGTGGCGGTATAGACGATGCCGGACTCCAGACTGGCGCCGGGTACAAGCGTGGCCACTCTGGTAGCTGTATTATAGGTAACCGCGGCCGGTACTGGTGTGGTAGTACCCTGTCTGACCAGGGTGAAGGTGGTCGTATTAAGACTGAACGGGTCCATATCCTCTGAGAAGGTAGCCGTGACCTGGGGAACAACCGCTACATTAGTGGCCCCATTAGCAGGCGATACCGTCGTCACGCTTGGGAAGAGAGAAGGTGTGGGCGTCATCCCCTGTGAGGGCGGGTCTACGGCCAATGACAGGGGCAGGAGAGTGGCGTTGCCGTTGAACTTGCCGATGCCGGCATCCACGAAAGACAATACCCGGTCCCTTACATTGTTCAGCGAACTGGCAGTGAACACAGGATCGTTATATGAGCCAGTGGGCAAAGCTGCCTGGTTTCGCGGGTCAAGGCTTGAGAAGGGGAAGGGGTCCAGCGGCCGCGGCGTCGCACCACAGGGGCCGTCGCAACCACCCGGGCCCAGCCTGGCGTCCAGGAGCCAGGGTAAGCCTTCGAAAATCGTAGCTGTGCCCAGCGCGTTGAGGTCAATTTCAACGAATTCAGGGATACTCAGTCCCCCCAGACCGATGCCAAAGGGGAAAAGGTACTGGCCGTTGGGGACATTCTGACCTGTGATGTCCAGCGTCTTGAACAGCGGTCCGCCCTGCCGCGCCAGGTCAGCGACCTTGCGCCCCGTCCTGCCAATAATCTCATGAGGGGCAGGGCTTAAAACTGCAAACATCTCGGCTGGGGTTCCACCAGCCGGACACGGGTTGAGTGAGGCAAACCTGGAATCAGCCCTGAGGTGGGCACAGGGTGACGATTTGGCGTCGGCGCCGGCCAGGAAGTCTACATCGTGCTTGATTTTGAAGATGTTCCCGGCCGCGCCGCCAGCAACTAAACCCTGCGCAGTGCAGGTGCCCAGGCCGCTAGCGTTATCGCATCCGGTTGAAGTGGCTAACGGGAACTCGTGGGGCACGTTGTTATTATCGCGGTGAAGGCTCCATATAAGGACGTCGGTAGGGGTAATACTCATATAACCGATGAACATGGTACGCACCCGCTGGTTGTTGAAGCCCGGGACGTCTATAAACACCTCATCGAAGATGAAATAGTCCGGTTGGTTGGGCAGGTTCTTGGTTGCAAGTGCCACCGAGACAGTGACAGCGAATGTAGAGATGAAGTGTACGCCGTTAATGGTCTCGAAGTTGCCCTCCACGGTGACACTGTCCCCGAGCAAGATAGGGGCAAACCGCCGGGAATCGTCCACGGGCTGCAAGGTACGGTTGGTGATAGGACACAATATATCGCCCGTGCCGTCAGCCGCGCTCTGCGCGGTCAGCGTCTCAGTCGTATTGCCATCATTGTCGAGATCGAGTACGTCTGCGAACACTCGCGGCACGGTACTCGGGATGCAAAGAGGGTAGCCTGTGGAGAAGGCGGCGGTATAGTTGTCGGGATCCAGGGTGAAGCGCGGGTCGGGGCTACAGTTTGGGGAACCCGGCGGACAGTCCGGCCCCTGCTGTACTGTATGCCGCCCTACGGGGTCATTAAGACGTACCATGATCCCTGTAGTGGAATCGCCCAGCGTGCCGCCGACACGAAAGTAGCCGTTGGCGTAGTTGATGTAGGTAACCGGGCCAGATATAGCTTCAGTACCCTTCTGAACAAATAGGTCACCCGCGATGGCGTCGCCGGCGTTGGTGCGATTGGCACGGGCATTGGCGATCCCGCCGACCCTGCTGGCATTGCATACATCGGCCTTGGCCAGACCGGTTTCACCCCTGGCGACGCAGTCTGCCGGGGCCTGGTCGAACAACTGCTTGAGGGTCAGTCGGTTGGCGGGCAGGTCAATCAATAGATTACGGGGGAGGATCACGTTCTGCCCCCCAACCACCATCTTACCACCCGAAAACATATCAGATGGGTTATTGATTGTGATACGCTCAATCTCACCGATAATCAGATTTGAGATTGGCGCCCCCCGGGCGGTAGCCCCGAGAGATGGCAATGCCAGGAGTGCGACTACCATCGCAACCATAAAACAGGTGGTCTTTTGCATTTTGCTTTTTCGTATCAAAGTTGACTCCTCTTACTGAGTTGAATAGCACCCGTAATCTTTCTAAATCTAAGAGTTAAACATATACGTTCGCTACCTCTTTAGCCACCCTGTAGGACCTTTCTTGATTTGAAACCAGTTATTTCCTATGTTAAAATGCAAAATACGCACAGGCGCAAACCCTGGGCGTTGAGACCTCCGTCCAATCCTGCAAGAGCGGCGGAGGTCTCATTTTTTTACTGTAACGTTGGCCAGTGAAATTATTATTACATCTGTGATATAAAGTACAATAGCTACATAAAGCTTATATGAACTCCCTTATATATCTTATTGAATCTCCTGGTAGTGACCCTTTATTTCCTGGTACTTATGCGAGAGGGTAATCGAATCCCTGATAAAGGGGCCAGTTACAGCGCAATTTTTAGCTCTCTGGCCGTAACGCTTTGTCCCCAACCCCTAACTCGAAAAATGAATGTGAAACGTAACAGAGCAAGCCTTTATAATTGTTTTCACAATGATGTTAGCTGTTAAGTAATATAAAAGTCATAAAATAAACTCAAAATAAATTACATTCTTATAACATTTAAGAAGGTTTCAATTTACTAAATGTGGGTAACGGGTTAATGACAAGTTAATAAATGTAATGTATTACAACGATATTGCAGTGGATGGTTAACGATAGTAAATTATTGCAGGATGCCCCCGGGGTATTTGCTGCCCAATACAAAATGAGGCGTTTATTGCTCTTGATACGACCTGATTAAATATTCCTTTTATTAGCGCCGCACACTCTTTTCTGTAAATAATATCTATAATAATTTACTATTATTTTACCTTACTAGCGGCTAAGAAACTATCTCAAAATGTAGGCAGAGTACAATGAATCTTTGCGATTGTTTGAACCTCTCCCCCTTGTCCCCCTCTCCGTCAACCTGTATAGACCGGAGAGGGGGTGGCCCCGATATGTCGGGGCCGAGGGTGAGGTTGAACTTTGACTTGCCACTTTTCCACACCAAGAATATTTTGAGATAATCTCTAAATCCCTTGATACCTTTTAATAGTGACCGGTTATTCCCGGTACATCAAGACATGCGGCGCAACCGGGCCAGGCGGCGAACCAGTGGGGGATGGTCATAGAAGAACACCTCTACCCACCGGCCAGGCTCGGCCTCAGCCAGATTTTGTTCGTGCAGACGGAGCAGGGCCTGAGCGAATGCAGTGGGATTACCGGTTAACTTCACACTGAAATCATCAGCCCGACTTTCTATGTGGCGGCTATAAGCCATAAGGAAAGGCGATACTATAAGGCTAAAGACGAGGAGCGTTGCTGCCAACAAGGGCATTCCGGCAGCATCCGATGGACCGTAAAGTCTAAATGGTCCATCAATGGCAGCCAAATGTATTAACACCAGATGGGTAAGGGCGAAAACTATTAAGGCTAGCCCTGATTGTAGGACCAGAAGCCAGACAATATGCCCCAAACGGTAGTGTCCAAGCTCATGAGCGAGGATTGTTTCTATCTCATCGGGTGTATATTTCTTCAGCAGTGTGTCTGTCAGAATTATCCGCCTGGAGCGGCCCATACCGAGGAACATTGCATTAGCCGTCTCCCCTTTTTTGCTCCAGTCTATTGTAAATATTCCAGCCGTGGAGAAGTTCGCCCTGGCTGCCAGGGATTCAAGCCGTTGACGGAGATCACCAACGGGCAGAGGTTCAGCCTTAAAGAAGAGGGGCATGATAAACCAGGGCGCTATGAAGCTGATGAGAGCGCTTAAAAGAGCAGTAAAAAGGGTTGCTGCCAGCCACCACCAATCCGGGAGGTAGATCAAGAGGGCATAGATAGCTAAAATGGCAATTACTCCCAGAATCCATCCCAGCAAACCCTCTTTAGCCTGTGTGCCAAGCCAATCCCGGAAGTTTTCCTTTGATAACCCATAGTGACGGGGAAGGGCTAGTCCCCGGTAATAAACCAGGGGAAAAGAGAGGACACCGTATGCTGCGCTCATTAACGTAAAGAATAGAGTTGTGGCAAAATATTGGGATGCAGGAAGCATGTCCCGTAATCGAATAGCTGCACCGCTCCACAGGAGAGCAAATAGGAACAAGAGACCTAATACCAGTTCTGCCAGGAATAACCGACGCTGTATGCCGGCATATCTCCTGGCCCGGATTTGCTGGTTGGGGTCTATATTAAAGTCATTTACTGGATTCATCTGTCTCACCGGCGAGAATCAACCGTGTACGGTGAATAGAGTGCGGTTGATGGGTGAATCCCAGTGCAGCGGTGATTTGCTCAGGACGTCCGCTGCCCAGATTGCCGCAACGTACCTTCATCCACAGGCTCGCCGTTCCCGGCTGGAATTGCAGGAGCTTGATATCCAAGATTAAAGCTCTCAGGTCGTAGGAGTGAACGCCGGTATCCCTTCTATGTTGCCAGGGGAATTTTTCTGCCGAGAGTAACGCCTGTATGGCAGCTTCAATTGCAGGCTGTGAAAGGTTCGACTCTACTTCCACTTTATATTCTGCCCACTGTACCAGGGAGGGCAAAGATGGCGCAGTGGGATGTACTGCGTTGCCTGACAAGAGCTGAATACCCCGTGGCATTTGAGCCAGAATAGCAGCCTTAAACAGGTCGGGAGCCATCGGGCGTGTGATATAAATATCTGCCATCTCAGCTTCACTGGTAACCCCTACAGCTAAGGGAGAAGCCAGTATAATGTGTGGATGAGGGGAAAAGCCCTGGGAGTAGGCTAATGGCAAAGCTGCCCTGCGTAAAGCCCTTTCCCAGAGGCGCATCATGTCCAGATGAGAAATATATTTTAATTCTTCACCCCTGGAGAATTTAAGCCGCCATCGGAGGATCGGGTTCCACCCTGGTGATGCGGACCTTGTCAATTTTAAGACCTTTCATATGGGTTATTACTATCTTTAACTTATCTTGCTTAATTTGTTCTCCCACATGGGGTATATGTCCCAAATGGTTAAGAATAAAACCAGCAAGGGTTTCATAGTTGCCTTTGGGTAGCGTAAGACCAAGTTCTTCATTGGCTGCATCAATGGTCATTCCACCATCGACCTCAAAAGTATTTGCGTCAATGGTTTTGAATTCTAATTCATGAATTAGTTCATCGCGTATCTGGCCGACAATCACCTCGATCATCTGCTGTAAAGTAATTATCCCGGCAATGCCGCCATATTCATCTACTACCAGGGCCAAACGGTTGCCGCTAGTTTGCATCTCGTTAAGCAAATCGCTCAAACGTTTGGTCTCCGGCACAAAGATGGCCGGACGGATTAACGAGTCAATAACATCTTCAGCCGTCAACAGGTTTTTAGCCAGTGCAATCAATATATCTCGTATGGCCAGTACACCTACAACATTATCGGTTGAGTCCTGATAAACAGGAAGACGGGAATGGGGATGCTGTGTATAAAGGTTCAGAAAGTCTTTCAGTTTGGTGCTTTTCTCCAACCAAACTACTTCAGTCCTGGGGGTCATGACCTCGTTTACGAGGCGGTCCCCGAACTCGAAGACCTTATGTAACATCTCAGCTTCATTTTCCTCAAGGCCGCCGGCTTCCTCGCCCACCGATATAATGGAGCGGATTTCTTCTTCACTGACCTGATAAGAGGGAGCGGGTATTCCCCCGCCAACGACACGGGATGTAAGCCAGCTTATCCCGGAGACTATTGGTGATAGCGAGGTCTCAAGGATGCGGAAGGGGCGTGCGAAGAGTAGCGCCAGCCGTTCGGGGTGCCGGGCGGAAAAAGTTTTAGGCATAGCCTCCGCCAGTAAAAGGGTAGCTATTGCTATACCTACGGTAGATGCCACTATCCCCCAATTTTCCCCCAGCAAACGGGTGAACATGACTGTGCCTACTGCTGCTGCTGCCGTTTGCACGATGTTATTGGCAAACAAGGTAGTCGCCAGCAACCTGTCGGGTGACTGCGCAATCTGTTCTGCCTGAAGTGCGCCTTTTGTGCCTATACTAACCAGGTGCCTGAGGCGGCTTTTCTGAACCGACAGATAAGCTACCTCCAGGCTACTGAAGAAGGCTGAAAGGGCAAGGAATAGAAAAAATAGAAAAAGATAGGTCTCGTTGCTTATTGCCATAGGTTTTCTCCAGACTCGTATTGTCCAATTATAGGTATTTACCGAAGTCCATAATAACATCGAGCTAGGGGGGTGTCAAAGGAAGTGGATACAGGGTCTTTGCATTATTAGAGAATCCTGCGTGGAAAAGGCCACACCATTTGTCATGCTGGAGCAAAGCGAAGCATCTCAGGGTGGGGAAGTCAACTGCAAAAAACTCCCTGCCGCCCTGAGATCCTTCGTCGTCCCGATAACTCGTGACGCCTCCTCCGAGTAAAACATCGGAGTCCGATACCCGCTCGGACAGGATGACATGAGAGCGACTATTTTAGAGGAATGATAATGCATAGACCCTGAAGTGGATAAGATTGGCCGCCCCGGTACATCGGGGCGGCCAACTATTATGTATGTATGTACCTGCATTACTACATTACAGTGAAGGTTACTGTGGCATCAACCGGAGGAGTCAGGAGCAGGTGATTATTCTGATGTAACTCGATCCGCACCGTATGCATACCGGGCATTAAACCCATCAAGGTATGGGTTCCATCTGCTGTGATTGCCACCAACATACCATCCAGTATGACATGTAAATGCCCGTGACCGGGCACCGGAAGCATACCTATCTCAGCCGGGGACAGGATAAAGTTAGTTACCTGGAAACTAAATGTAACATTGGGTCCCGTTACGGTAGAGCCTTGCATGGGTGAGAGTATCTGTAAAACTGGAGTGCTCGCGGCTACAGGCTGCACAACCAGGGCAAGAGTTAATGCTAATATGGCAAACGTTGTTAATAATAAAGTTTTGCTCATTGTATTCTCCTTTTTAAAATGCTAATGCAATTGCTTACTATTAACATTCTAGCATTCTTTTATGAATAGGGCAAAACTTTAATTATTATTAGATAGTGAAATAACCCGGAAAGGTAACGACGGAGGAAACTATACCGCTTTTGTCGCAAAGGGCACCACTAACGATAGAAATAGCGTATAAAACCTCTCGCCCCATCGGGGAGAGAATTTTACCTGCCACTACCCCAACTCCCTTCCCACATCTTCCGCACCTTCCCCACTTCTCTCGCACCCTTGCCGCCAGCTACGGGATGACTATTACCTCTTCGGGGAACTCATTAATCCACTCGTATGGCTTGCAGGCGTCTATAATCACACGAGAGTTTTATATAACAATTTTGTTGGTTAATTAGATTCCTGCCAGCGTAGAGCAATTTACTCAAATTCATTACTGTTTTACCCGGCGCCGGAAGCTTTATTCTCCATTGCGGGTTGCGCAAACGGCGAAACAAGTCGGAGGACCGTTAAAAATCCCAGGTAGCCGATTATAGCGCCTGCCCAGATAGCCCATGTATAGTTGCCGGCAAGGTCAAATAGAATTCCTCCCAGGTAAGCTCCGCCGGCCATCCCCAGTCCAGCGCCTACCATCTGGGCGCTATACACCTTGCCGATTGAGGCGGCTCCATAGTACTGGCGGTTGATGATAGGAAAGGCCACCATTTCACCGCCGTATCCCAGTCCGAAAACCAGAGCGAAAATATAGAACATCCACAGGTCTTTGGTTCCCAGGAGTATCAATATTCCGCTAGCCT
>Ga0209514_10007280_pt1 | contig 13132 bp, 12 predicted proteins | sample Subgrocontami58m_FD_187452 | JGI IMG/M metagenome (GOLD analysis project Ga0209514, IMG submission 187452) | Subsurface groundwater microbial communities from S. Glens Falls, New York, USA - GMW37 contaminated, 5.8 m (SPAdes) (version 3) | ecosystem: Environmental > Aquatic > Deep subsurface >...
ATCCTCGCGCCACGGCAACCGGCGATCTGCTGCCGGAACACTGCGCAGGCCTGCCTGAAGCCGGGCGCATGACGATTGAGGTGCCACCAAAAGGCAAACAGAAGGCGCGCCAGGCCACGGTGACGGTGCGCTCCGGCGCGATCGAACTGAAGCGTCCGGTGGGCGTCGGCGCCGGCGCGCAAGCCAGATCGGTGGCACTTTGGGTCGTCGATGTGAGCGAGGTCGACCCACCCCAGGGCGTGGAGCCATTGCACTGGCGCCTGCTGACAACACACTCGGTCACGACGTTCGTAGACGCGTGTCAGATCGTCGCGTGGTATCGCATGCGCTGGACCATCGAACAGGTGTTCCGTTCGCTGAAATCGCACGGCCTGGACATCGAGGCTTCGCAAATGGAAGAAGCCGGCGGCTTCCTCAAGCTGGCCGTCGTAGCGCTGATCGCGGCGGTGCGCGCGATGCAACTCGTGCTGGCGCGCGACGGTACCACCGGCCAGCCGATCACCGACGCGGTCGCTCCAGCCGAGATGACGGCGCTGAGACAACTCAACGCCACGCTGGAAGGGTGCACGGCGAAACTCAAGAACCCGCATGGTGAGAGCCATCTCGCCTGGTACGCCTGGATCGTCGCCCGACTGGGAGGATGGTCCGGTTACACATCGCTCGGATACAAACCACCTGGGCCAAAAACCATGCATCACGGTCTCATCCAGGTCGACCACATCCTGTTCGGTTGGCATCTGGCAATTCGTTCCGCAGATGTGCGACTCCGGTAGGAACCAGGCAGAGGGTGCGACCGTCCACCAATCGATGCGCCGTGCGGCCGCGCCCCCATCGCCGTTTGGGGCTCGTCATGCGGCACCCGGTGGGTCGACACACACCGTCTCGCATAGCTGGCAGCCATGTGGATTGCGGCCAGATGCCTTGTCGCGGCGTGATGCGTGGGATAGGCGCAGGATGCCCGCTTTCCAGGCAGGTGGCAGCGCAAGGTTAACGGCGAGAATTTGCAATGATACCCTCCGGATTCCGCCTATATTCGCAACGGAATCCGGGGCTTTTTACGCCTTTCCGCAACGACTGGCCGAATGTGCGAAGTTCCTGTGTGATCCCGAAGACGAACAAAACAGGGTTCCTGATCAGTGCCCAACGCCAGCGTCTTGAGACACGCTCTTAGCACTGCCGCCCTCGGACGATGACGATTGACCCACGCCACTGGAGGGCGAGACGCGTCGGTTAACCATTGCACAGAATTTTCGCAAACATAGCCTTTCCCAATGGTTATGCGCCCGTCTTCATGCGTCCTGCTGGATCAGAAAATACTCCTCTTGTCACGGCCGGACTTATCAGACTCGATCAAATATAGAGCGTGTGTTTCGGTCATGGTCTGTCCCTACGTGTCGAATTTCGACCGAACGTCACAATACAGCCGACCGGCAACCAAGCCTACCAGGCCGCACCGTCCAGTGGCACGCAATTGGTCCGATCGGCGGCAACGCAATCCTGAAGCTGGGCAACACTCTGGAGCTTCCGCACCACAAGGAACACGACAGCAATCAGAACAATCACCGTAAGCAAGCCCACCAACGCTCGCCAGGGCTTGCTGTGAGGCGACGGGTCATCCTGCTCGCTCATTGGTCCGGCAACCGCCCTTCCTCGACCGCATGGCACGCCACCTCGGTCCGACCGGACAGCATGATCGTGGGTTTTTCACGGCGGCATCTTGCGTCGGCCAAGGGGCAGCGCGGATGGAACGGGCAGCCAGTGGGCGGATCGATCGGATCAGGGACCTCACACCAGATCGGCCCTCCCACAGGACTGCGCTTGCGGCCGGTCTGGGTCATGTCGGGCAGCGCATCCAGCAGCAGCCGCGTATAGGGATGGCGGGGGGCGTGGAAAATGTCGTCCGCCGGCCCAATCTCGACGATGCTGCCCAGATACATGACACCGATCCGGTCCGACATATGGCGCACCACGGCCAAGTTGTGGCTGATGAACAGCAGCGTCAGCCCCAGCCGGCGCTGGAGATCGCGCATCAGGTTCAGGATCTGCGCCTGCACGGACACATCCAGCGCGCTGGTTGGCTCGTCGCAGACCAGGAACACCGGCTCCGATGCCAGGGCACGGGCAATGGAAATCCGTTGTCGTTGGCCACCGGAAAACTGATGCGGGTATTTCTCCCCGTCCTCAGCCACCAATCCGACCTGGACCAGCAGGGCATCGACGCGCTGACGCAGGGCCACCTGATCGGAGGCCAGCCCGAATACCCGGATCGGCTCGCCGATCACATCGCGGACGCGCCAGCGCGGGTTCAGGGACGAGTAGGGATCCTGGAAGATCATGTTGAACTGCCGGCGCAAGGCCGGTTGCGCCCGGACGGACGACAAAGTCTCCCCCTGGAACCGGATGGTTCCCTCCGACGGCGCGTGCAAGCCCACGACCAAGCGAGCGACGGTCGACTTGCCGCAGCCGGACTCGCCGACCAAGGACAGGGTCTCACCCCGCTCGATGCGGAACGACACGTTGTCCACGGCTGTCAGACACTGTCTCGGCTCGCCCACCAAAACCCGGTGCAGCCAAGGCTGCGAAACGTCGTAGCGATGCGTGACGGATGTGACCTGCAACATCGTCTCAGGCCAACCAGCAGGCGGCCAGGCTGTCCCCGACCGGTCGCAACAAGGGACGGTCTTGCCGGCACCGATCGAACCCCTTTGGACAACGCGGATGGAAGGCGCATCCGGCGGGCATCGCGTCCGGACGAGGCATGGTACCATCGATCTGGCGCAAGCGGTCCAACCGGTGCGCGACCGATGGAATCGTACCTATCAACCCGTCGGTATAGGGGTGGGAGGGATGGCGGATCACCGAGTCAACGCGGCCGATTTCCGCGATCCGACCAGCATACATCACCGCGACCCGGTCCGCGATCTCGGCGATCACACCCATGTCGTGGGTGATCAGCATAACCGCGGTACCCCGCTCACGGGCCAGTTCGTGGAGCAGGGCGATGATATGCGCCTGCACCGAGACATCCAGCGCGGTGGTCGGCTCATCCGCGATCAACAGGTCCGGTTCCGCGCAGAGCGCCAACGCGATGACCACGCGCTGGCGCTGCCCGCCGGAGAATTCATGGGGATAGGCATCAATTCGTCGATCCGCCCCGGGGATGCCCACGCGATCGAGCCAGTCCCGTGCCCTCGCCCGGGCCGCGGTATCGGACAGGGGAAGATGAGTACGCATGGTCTCGACCAGTTGCTGGCCGATTGTGAACAGCGGGTCCAGCGTGGTCAGCGGATCCTGGAAAATCATGCCGATCCGGCGCCCTCGCAGCCGGCGCAGCATGGAAGGGGGAAGGCCGTCGATCCGTTGGCCATCGAGTTCGACCGTCCCGCCGGTGATGCGCCCGGGCGGTGGCAGAAGCCCGGTAATTGCAGCGCCGGTCAGGGACTTGCCGGCCCCGGATTCGCCGACGACACCAAGGATTTCCCCCTTATCGATGTCGAACGACACGCCGTCGATGAAACGAGCCATCGCGCGGCGGGTCAAACCGGGGCGGGATGGGATTTCGATCACCAGATCGCGGACCGACAGAAGGGTCATCGCAGCTTCGGGTTCAGCGCATCGCGCAGCCAATCGCCCAGCAGATTGATGGACAGCACGGTCAGCACAAGCGCCAGGCCGGGAAACGCCGTCACCCACCACTGGCCGGAGAACAGGAAGTCATTGCCGAAGCGGATGAGTGTGCCGAGCGAGGGGTGGGTTGGGGGAAGACCGATGCCAAGGAAGGAGAGGGTAGCCTCGGTCAGGATGGCCATTCCCATACCCAAGGTGCCGATCACCAGAACCGGGCCCAGGACGTTCGGCAACACATGCGTCAGAGCGATCCGCCAGGCGGGCACGCCGATCACCCGAGCGGCAAGAACATAGTCCTTGTTGCGCTCCATCAGGGTAGAGCCGCGGATGGTACGCGCGAAACCTGGCCACAGGCTGATGCCGATGGCGAAGATCATGACGTAGATCTGCACGGACTCCCGCATCGTGCGGGGGAGCGCCGCACCGATGATGCCGTCGACCAGCAAGGCAGTCAGGATCGCCGGAAAGGTCAGTTGGATATCGGCAATCCGCATCAGGACGGCATCGGCCAAGCCTCCGGCGTAACCGGCCAGCAGTCCGATGGCGCCGCCGGTCAGCGCGGCGAGCAGGATCGAACAGAAACCGACCAGCAGGCTGACCCGCAGGCCAAACATGATGGCGGACAGAACGTCCCGCCCCTGGTTGTCGGTGCCGAGGGGATTGGCGGGATCGGCGTCGGGCATGCCGAACGGCGGCTTGAAACTGTCCAGCAGCGAGAGGCTGGCGACATCCATCGGATTGTGCGGCGCCAACCAGGGAGCGAAGGCCGCGGCGACGACCAGAACCGCGACGACCAAGGCTGACGCGACCGCCAACGGCGCGTTCCGGAAGCCGTTGACGAGGTCGCTTTGGAGCCAAAAGCCAGTCATCTGCCCCGGACCTCGGCGCGGAGCCTGGGATCGACGGTGAAATACAGCAGATCGACGGTCAGATTGATTACCAGGAACAGCAACGCGATCAGCAGGAGATAGGCCGACATCACCGGGATATCGGCCGAGACCACGGATTGTACCAGCAGCAACCCCATGCCGGGCCACTGGAACACAGTCTCGGTGACCAGGGAAAAGGCGACAATGCCGCCGAATTGCAGGCCGATGACGGTGATTACCGGCACCAGGGTGTTCTTCAGCGCATGGCTGAAATGGATCGCCCGATCGCTCAGGCCGCGGGCGCGGGCGAAGCGGATATAGTCGGTGCGCAGGACGTCCAGCATCTCCGATCGCACCAGCCGCGTGATCAGGGTCATCTGGAACAGGCCCAGGGTCACCGCTGGCAGGATCAGCGCCCTGATTCCGGCCCAGGAGGTGAGGCCGGTGGTCCACCACGATCCGACCGCCACCACTGGGCCTCGACCGAAACTCGGCAGCCAGTTCAAGGAGACGGAAAACACCAGGATCAGCAATATCCCGAGCATGAAGGTCGGCAGCGATACACCCACCAGACTGACTACCATGAACAGCCGCGACACGCAGCTATCGCGGTGGATACCCGCGTACACCCCCATCGGCACGCCCACGGCCAAGGCCAGAACGGAGGCGGTGGCCGCCAGTTCCAACGTCGCTGGCAGGCGTTCGGCGATCAGGGCGGACACTGGTTGCGCCAGGCGCAGGCTGATACCGAAGTCGCCCTGCGCGGCACGCCAGAGATAGCGGGTGTATTGCACCAAGAAGGGTCGGTCCAACCCCAGATCCCGCGCCAGTGCCCGCCTTTGCACATCCGTCGCGTCCTGGCCGAGAATGATGGTGACCGGGTCGCCGACGTAGGCGAACAGGGCAAAGGCAATGAACCCGACCGCCAACAGGACCGGGATGGCCTGGAGAATGCGAGAGGCGATGAAGGCGAACATGCGATCCCTGGGCGCCGCAAATGAAGCCGGCCCCGCCTAAAGCCGCCGCTGGATCAGGTCCGCGACCCCGATCGCGGCATTGCCGTCGAACAACACGCGGCGGACCTGGGTTTCTGGCATCAGCCGCAGGTTCGGCCGGCGTCGGACCTCGTCGGACAGATGGCCGTTGGAGGTGGGCAGCGGCGCGTAGCCCTCGTTGAATTTGCCCTTCATGTCAGGGACATAGCCGTGCCCGTCGCGTTCCCACGCGCCGGGCACGGCGTTGATGAACCTATCCCACTGGTCGCGGGGGATGCGGCGCACGGTGATGGGGCCGGTGGCGCCGTGATGCTGGTCGGTATAGTCGAGATCGGATTCCAGCTTACGGAAATAGAGCAGCACGGACGACCAGTCCCAGCCCGCGGCGCCGAGGTCCGACCAGCCATCAAAATCGGTGGGCGCGCCGCGCGGGGCGACTTGGCCGTTGATGGACGATCCGCCACCCATCAGCTTGCCCTGGTAGAAGAAATACGGCATGCGACCCGCCGCGGGGATATGCGCGTGGCTGCCGCGCGATGCCTGCAAGGCCGGCCAGAAATAGGCCGAATTGGTCATGGCCCGGTGGGCATAGGTGTCGGCGATGTCGTCTGGGATGTTGGCGGTGCCGTAGTCAGGTCCGGCTTCGATCACCAGGACCCGGTTCGCGGGATTTTCCGACAACCGGCATGCGAGGGCACAGCCGGCCGATCCACCGCCGACAGTGATATGGGTGGCGCGTTCGGTTGTCTCGGACATCGCAGTTCCCCCTGATCTGATGTGCCTGATGGTGGCGCGGATCGAGAGGAGTGGGAAGAGTCTGGCGGGGAAATGTTGGGAAAACGAGTAACTGCCAAGGTGCCCCTCTGGCGTGCCCGGGTAGGCATGTCACGCTCCGTCAAGACATGCGCTGGTTCGGCGACCTAGCCTTGATCGTTGAGGTGACAGGCGCTTCGATGCCCAGAGGCGACCTCTCGCAGTGTCGGCGCCTCCACCGCGCAACGTGGCATTGCATGTGGACAGCGTGGATGAAAATGGCAGCCTGATGGGGGATTCATCGGGCTGGGGATCTCGCCCTTGATCGCGGTGAAGCGGCGCTTGCGGGCTTCGATCCGGGGCACCTCGGCCAACAGAGCCTGGGTGTAGGGATGGTTCGGCCGGGTGAAGACTTCCTCCGCCGGTGCCGATTCGACAATGCGGCCCAAATACATGATCAGGACCCGGTCCGACAGATGCTCGACGACGCCGAGATCGTGACTGATGAACAGGTAGGTCAGGTCCAGATCGCGCCGCAGATCCATGAATAGATTCAGGATCTGGGCCTGGATCGAGACGTCCAGCGCGGCTACGGCCTCATCGCAGACCAGGAACTCCGGTTGCACGGCCAGCGCACGGGCAATGCCGATACGCTGGCGCTGCCCGCCCGAGAACTGGTGCGGGTAGCGGCGCTTGAACGCCGGGTCCAAGCCGGCACGCCGGAGTTGAGCGTCCAGGTAGTCGTCGCCGCTCCCTTTCGCCACCATACCATGATAGCGCGGCGCCTCCCCGACGACGTCTTCCACCCGCATACGGGGGTTCAAGGACGCATAGGGGTCCTGGAAAATCATCTGGACCTTCAGCTTGGCATCCTTGGCCTGCTCCGGCGGCAGCGACAGGATGTCCTTCCCCTTGAACAGCACCTGCCCCTCGGTGGGCGGCATGATCCCGGCGACCATCCGCCCGATGGTGGATTTGCCGCAGCCGGACTCGCCAACCAGGCCCACGACCTCACCGCGCATCACCGTCATGTCGACCGTATCGACGGCGCGGACGGTTTCGTTGCGTGGAGGCGATCCGAACCGGGCGGACAGATTCCTCGCCACGCGAGCGGCCGCGTCATAGCTGGGCCCGAAGCGCTTGGAGACGCCGCGGAGTTCGATGATAGGCTCGCTCATGCCGAGACCGCCTCCATCGGATGGAAGCAGCGCACGATCCGCTCGGGCGGGATCAACGTCTCGGGTGGTTCCTGTTCGCACCTGGCATCCGCCCGGGCGCAACGGGCACGGAAGGCGCAGCCGGCGCCAAGATTCAGCAGGCTGGGCGTCATGCCGGGGATCTGGCGCAGCTTCTCGCCCCGCTTGTTGCGGCTGGGCACGCTGCCGATCAACCCGTGCGTGTAGGGATGCGCCGGCTGGTCCAGCACCGTCGATGCGTCCCCAGCCTCCACGATCCGACCCGCGTACATCACCGCGATCCGGTCCGCGAGCCCGGAGATCACCGACAGGTCGTGCGTGATCCAGATCAGTGCCGTGCCATGGTCGGTCGCGAGCTTCTGCACCTCGGCCAGGATTTGCGCCTGGATGGTGACGTCCAAGGCGGTCGTCGGTTCGTCGGCGATCAGCAGGTCGGGGTTATGCAACAGCGCGATGGCGATCGCCACACGCTGGCGCATGCCGCCCGAGAACTGGTGCGGATAGGACCGCAAACGTTCCTCCGGGCTTGGGATGCCCACCATGCCCAGCGCGTCACGGGACCGGGTCCAGGCCTCGGCGTGGGAGGCGTTGGTGTGGGCCTGCACCGCCTCGATCATTTGGGTGTCGATGCGCAGGACCGGATTGAGCGTCATCATCGGGTCCTGGAAGATCATGGCGATGCGGTTGCCCCGCAACGACCGCATCTCCCCCTCCGAAATCTTCGCCAGGTCCTGGCCCTGGTACAGGATGGACCCGCCGGCCAGGCGCCCAGGCGGATCGATCAAGCCGATGATGGAAAACCCGGTGACGGATTTCCCGGACCCGGATTCGCCTACCAGGCCCAGGACCTGGCCGCGTTCGACCGTGAAGGACACGTCGTCCACCGCCTTGACGATCCCCGCACGCGTGAAGAAATGCGTGCGCAGGTTGCGCACTTCCAAGGTGACGGTCATCGCTTCAGCCGTGGATTGAGCACGTCGCGCAACTGGTCGCCGACGAGGTTGATGGACACGATCGTCAGCAGCAGAGCGATGCCCGGATAGAAGCTGATCCAGTACTTTCCGGATAGCATGTACTGGTAGCCATTGGCGATCAGCAGGCCGAGGGAGGGTTCGGTGATCGGCACGCCGAGACCGAGGAAGGAGAGGGTCGCTTCCAGGGCGATGGCACGGGCGACCTGTTGCGTGGCGATGACGATCAGCGGCGGCAGGCAATTCGGTAGCAGATGGTAAAACATGATCCGGCGATAGGGCAGGGCGAGGCATTCCGCCGCCTCGATATACTCCCGTCGCCGCTCCACCATGGCGGTCGCCCGCACAGTGCGCGCGTAATAGGCCCACTCGACGATGACCAGCGCAAACACGACGTTCATGACGCCCTTGCCGAGGGCGGCCAGGATCATCAACGCCACCAGGATGGAGGGGAACGAGAGCTGCAAATCCACCAGGCGCATGATGATCATGTCGGTGCGCCCGCCGGCATAGGCGGCAAGGAGGCCCAGACTGGACCCCACCACGGCGGCGAACATGGCCGATCCGACGCCGACGGTCAGGCTGATGCGCAGCCCGTAGAGCATGCCGGAGAACATGTCCCGACCCTGGTCATCGGTGCCCAGCAGATAGGTGTATCCCGCCAGGGACGGTGATCCCGGCGGCAGGCGTCCATCCATGATGTCGAGTTGTGCCAAGTCATACGGGTTCTGCGGCGTGATCCATGACGCAAAGATCGCCAGCAGGGCAATGATGGTGAAGCCCACCAGTCCGACGAGCGCCAGCTTCGAGGCAGCGAACTCGGAGACGAAGCGCCGGAACGGGGTTTCCTCCCGGACGGCGGGGACCAAGGTGGTGCTCATGCGCGGAAACCGCCCGGGGTTGGTGTCACTAGCATCGGCTCGTCGTCCGGTCGCCGTTCATCACGCCTTGGTCTCCAGCCGGACCCGGGGGTCGAGGATCGTGTAAAGAATATCCACCAGCAGGTTGATCGTGATGAATAGCAGCACGATCATCATCAGGTAGGCGACGATGACCGGCCGGTCCAACACGTTGATGCTGTCAATGATCAGCTTGCCCATGCCGGGCCAGGCGAACACGCTTTCGGTGACCACGGCGAAGGCGATGGTGGAGCCCAACTCCAATCCCACCACGGTTACCACCGGGATCATGATGTTCTTCAGCACATGAACCAGGATGACCCGCCTGGGGGACAATCCCTTGGCTCGCGCAAACTTGATGTAGTCCATGGGCAGGGTTTCACGCACGCCGGCGCGGGTCAGGCGCAGAACCAGCGAGATGTTGAACAGTGACAGGTTCAATGCCGGCATGAACATGTGCCGCAACCCATCCCAGGTCAGGAAAGACCACTGAATGCCGAACAGCGCCGCGGTTTCCCCGCGCCCGGTGCTGGGCAAGATACCCAAATGCACCGCGAACGTCATGATCAGCATCAACCCGACCCAGAAGCTGGGAAGGGAAAAACCAAGAATACTGCCTGCCATGATGGCTCGTCCGGCAAAGCTGTCCGGCCTCAACCCGGCATAGAGGCCCAAGGGCACCCCGAAGCAGATCGAGAACAGAACCGCCGTCACAGCCAGTTCCAAGGTTGCCGGCATGCGGCTGCCGATCAGCTTCAGGGCTGGCTCGTTGAAGACGAAACTGCGCCCGAGATTGCCATGCAGCACGTCGTTGACGAAGAAGAAATACTGCTTCCACAGCGGCTGATCGAGGCCCATCTCGGCGATGATCCGCGCCCGTTCGGCCTGATCCGCTTCCGGCGAGATCAGGATATCGACCGGGTTGCCGATCACGTGCACGCCGATGAAGACGATCACCGTCATCGCCACGACGACGAAGAACGCCTGGAACAGCCGGCGGACGATCCATGTGAGCATCTGGGTCTACTTTGCCGGCTTCACACCCATGGCCAAGGTTTCCTCATCAACCCTCGCTTCATAGGTGAGACCCTTCCGTGTGGCCCAGATATTCTTCTGCAGGTGCAATTGGATGACCGGGACGTCCTCCATCGCCAGGCGCATCGCCTGCTGAACGATTTTCTCCCGCGCCCCGTCGTCCATCGTGGCCATCGCCTGATCGATCAAGGCGTCGACCGCCGGGTTGGAGTAGCGGCCACGATTGGCGGTGCCGAGCCCGCGCTGGGGGTTCCAGGTCGCGATTTGGGCGCGGAGGGGATTGGTGCCCTCACCGCTGGAGACGCCCCAACCGAGCAGGAAGGCAGAGAATTCCTGCTTGCCGGCCCGGGCGATGAAGTTGCTCCAGGGGAGGCCCTCGACCGTGGTTTGCACGCCGATGCGTTGCCACATCTGGCCGACCGCCTGAATGATCTTGGCATCGTTCACATAGCGGTCGTTCGGCCCGTGCAGACTGATACGGAAACCCTTGGGGAAGCCTGCCTCGGCCAGCAGTTTCTTGGCGCGGTCGGGTTCATAGGGATGTGGCTTCAGGTCGGGCACGTAGGTCGGCGCACCGGGGCGCAGATATTGCCCGGTCGGAATGGCGGTGTTCTCCATCACCCGTTCTACGATCGCCTGGCGGTTGATTGCGATCGATAAGGCCAATCGCACCCGCCGGTCCTTCAGCGGGTTCTTGTCCAAGGTTTCGCCATTCGGTCCGGTGACGAACGGTGTCGGCCCATCGCGGGAGTGGTCAAACCACAGGAAGATGGACCGATTGCTGACGACTTCCGACAGGGAAACGCGGTTATCCTTGCGCAGGTTGGGGATATCGACCGGCGGCACGAACTCGATAATGCCGACATCGCCGGCCAGCAGAGAGGCCGTGCGGGCGCCGTCATTGCTGATAATTCGGTAATTGACTGTCTTCCAGTGCGGCTTCTCACCCCAGTAGGTGTCGTTGCGTTCAAGCTCGATCTTCTCCCCCGGACGGTAGGACACGAAGCGGTAGGCGCCGGTTCCGATGGCGTTCTTGCCGCTGTTGAAGTCCTCGGTCGCCGGTTCGGCACCCAGGCTGCGTGGGATGATGAAGATCTGTGAGATATCCTGCGGCAGCAGCGGATAGGGCGTGGCGGTTTTCAGCAGTACCGTTTGCGGATCCACGATCTCCACGGCCACGACGGCGCGGGTGTAGATCTGGAACGAGGCCGGGCTGTTCTTCACTTTCGGCACGCGGTCCAGGGAGTACGCGACGTCCTCGGCGGTAAATTTCTCGCCGTTGTGATAGGCTACGTCCCGCAGCTTAAACTCCCAGGTCTTATCGTCCCGCAGCTTCCAGCCCGTCGCCAGGCCGGCTTTGAGGTTTCCCGGAGCGTCTCGCGTGATCAGGGGTTCGTAGATGTGGTGGTGGAGCGACGCGTTCGGGCCGAACGTGTGGTAATGTGGGTCGATGCTGGTGACCGGCGCCGACGATGCGATCGCGAGGGACTGCGCCAAGGCGCCCCCGCCGGACAATGATGTCAGGCCGGACAATACGACTCCCAACCGGACCAATGTCCGGGCACCGCAGGCCATCATGGCACTCTCCTTGTCTCTTACGTCGCTTATAGCGGGTGAACCTTCGCCCACGCTAGGCGCGTTAATAATTGACCAATGTCAGTTTTATGCCCGTCCTATCTGGAGGCTGCTGCGAGGTCGCACGACACGGACGCGGCGCAGCGTTCGGAGCGTGGCCGCAGAAGGTAGGTCATGGCCTGGCCCCAAATCGTGCTGCACCGCCATCGCACCCTCCTCATTACCGAAATGCCTCGGTTCGGCAGCCATATCGCGCATTGTCTCGGCTAATCGCCGCTCAGGACGGTGGTGGTACCTCAAGACGCAGATGATCGAGCGGACTTGGCGTGCCAGGGATCGTGCTGGTCGCAACCTGGAGATAGAGCGCCGTGGGGTTGAGGTTGCGATGGCCGAGGAGCGCCTGGATGATGCGGATCCGCGGTACCACTTTCTAACAGGCGGGTGGCAAAGCACCGGCGCGGCAAGAGGTGGCATCCAGGCATGGGATGTACCCGTCATCTCAACGATCCAGGACAGTCGGTGCATCAACGCATATCATGATCGTGCGTGGCTTGCGTCTGGTCAGTACTGCCGCGGCTCTCGATGGCGTCCGATGATCGGACCGCACTGGAGGCATCGCCCCCGCGATATTCAACCGCAGTATGACAGACTTGCGACTTTACCGGTAGGTGAGAGGTGGAATACCCCGTGAGAGCGCCGTTAAGAGTTCGAACCGGACGACAGCGTCGTGGATGGTTTGGCTCGTCAAGGCCACGGGACTTCGGACGACGCGGTCATTGCCATTGGGGATGAGGCGGGCTGGTGCTGTTCCAGAACCTCTGTGGAACCATTATGATCCCGAGAGGGGGAGAACACCGATGAAACTCTGGTACCAAAGCATGACCCGCCGGTCGCAATGGGGAACCTATCCCGCGGTCCTCCGCGGCATCCTGGATCAGGTCAAGGATGCCGGGACGGAGATCCATGTCGCCGGTATCACCGAGATCGGTGGGGTTGGCGACCAGTATCGCTACCTGGAGTTCCTCGAAACCGGCGAAGTGCTGAAGAACGTCCATCGTGCCCAGAACGAGGGTTTCGATGCCTTCCTAGCAGCCTGTCGGACTCGGGATTTTCGATCAAATTTGGCAACCCCCGTTGCCGTTATCGAACTCTCGGTGGCGCCCTGATCACGGCGCGCGTGGCGTTACAATGGCCCGCAGACACCGTCACGGA
>Ga0209514_10007284_pt1 | contig 13129 bp, 6 predicted proteins | sample Subgrocontami58m_FD_187452 | JGI IMG/M metagenome (GOLD analysis project Ga0209514, IMG submission 187452) | Subsurface groundwater microbial communities from S. Glens Falls, New York, USA - GMW37 contaminated, 5.8 m (SPAdes) (version 3) | ecosystem: Environmental > Aquatic > Deep subsurface >...
GGCCTTACAAGAAAATGGATTCTACGCGTGGAATTGTTTCCTTTGCACAAACGGAGGAGTGGAAACAGATAATCAAATATGCGGAAACACCTAAGAAAAATTTTGAGGAAGTGCGGAAAGCAAAACCTTCGCGTGAAGTTGTAAGAAAAGCATTTAATGATCTTCTGGAGAATATCAAATTCAAAAACTGTACAATCAATAAGGGATATCTAAATGCACTTGGGATGAAACAATAAGTCGAAAATTTTGCAAAGCTAAAGGAGAAGTAATGAAAATATTTATTTTATCGTTGTTCCTTTTAATTACATCAATCGTTGCTGCACAAGAAAGTCTTCCATATAAAAATTCAAAAGTACCATTAGAAAAACGAGTTGATGATTTGTTGCAGCGAATGACGTTGGAAGAAAAAATTGATATTCTCGGCGGAACAGGATTTGCCACTAAACCAAACGAACGACTTGGTATTCCGGAACTTCGAATGTCTGATGGACCGGTTGGAGTTCGATGGAATCCGTCAACTGCATTCCCCGTTTCTCTTGCTATGGCTGCTACTTGGGACCCGGAATTAGTTAGTGGAATTGGAAGTGCAATCGGACGGGAGACAAGGGGTAAGGGCAGACACGTAATTCTTGGGCCATGTGTAAACATTATTCGTTTGCCGATGGGCGGAAGAAATTTTGAAAGCTTTGGTGAAGATCCTTTTTTAACATCCCGTATGACGGTTTCTTATATCAAAGGTGTGCAGAAAGAAAATGTAGCTGCAACAATCAAACACTTTGCTGTGAATAATCAAGAACATGAGAGAACATGGGTTGATGTTCTTGTAAGCGAACGTGCGCTGAACGAAATTTATCTGCCTGCATTCAAAGCTGCAGTTACAGAAGCAGATGTTCTCTGCGTGATGAGTGCATACAACAAAATTAACAGACATTATGCAAGCGAGAATGATTATCTGCTTATTGACAAACTGAAAAAAGAATGGGGATTTAAAGGATTGGTGATGAGCGATTGGGGCGCGGTGCATTCATCAATACCAACCGCAAAAGGAGGACTCGATCTCGAAATGCCGTTCGGCGAATTCATGAATCAGAAAACTTTGCTTGATGAAATTAAGAGTGAAAATATTTCTCAATCCACAATTGACGATAAGGTGAAGAGAATCCTCGGTGTAATTTTTAAACTTGGTTTGTTCGATAATCCGGAATGGAAACAAAATCCGTATCTTGTAAATAGTTTAGAAAACCGGAAAGCCGCTTATGAAACTTCTCTCGCATCAATTGTTTTGTTGAAGAATGATCAAAACATTTTACCTATAAAACAAAATCAACTTAAAACTCTGGCTGTGATTGGACCGGGTGCGCAAGTTCCAAGAACCGGCGGAGGTGGAAGTGCATACGTAACAGCTATTGATCCCGTTTCCCCGCTTGATGCTTTGAAGAAAAAACTTTCGGACAAAATTAAAATTGAATATGCGCAAGGATTGAATCTCGAAGGTGATGCCGATGGAATTGAAACAAAATATTTATTCATTGATCAATCTCAAAAACAGAACGGATTGACGGGGGAATACTTCTCCAATATGAATTTAAGCGGAACGCCCGTTCTAAAACGAATTGATAAAAAAATTATTTTCCATTGGGATGATAAAAGTCCCGCTAAAGAAATCGGCGAAGATAATTTTTCGGTGAGATGGACAGGATATATTAAAGCTCCGAAAACAGGTGATTTTGTTTTCAGTACATCTACAGATGATGGTGCCCGGCTATACTTTGAAGACAAACTTGTTATAAACGATTGGAATGATCATGCGGTTGAAACAAGAACTTACACAGCCCACTTAGAAGAAGGAAAACTTTATAAAATTAAGATGGAATATTATGAAAGGGGCGGTGGAGCTATTGCAATATTAGGTTGGACTGCACCGGGCAATGAATTGCTGAATGCAGCAATCGAAACTGCCAGGAGAGCCGATCAAGTTCTTCTATTCGTCGGTACATCAAACCAAATTGAAACCGAAGGACGGGACAGAGATAATTTATTTCTTCCCGGTGAACAAGATGAACTGATTGCAAAAGTTGCGGAAGTAAATAAAAATGTAGTTGTTGTCTTAACAACCGGTGCACCTGTATTAATGGATAAATGGATTAACAAGGTTAATGGCGTGATTGAAATGTGGTTTGCAGGAAGTGAAGGCGGAAACGCCATTGCAGATGTTGTTCTTGGTAAATATAATCCTTCCGGGAAATTACCTGTAACATTTCCAAAACGATGGGAAGATTGCTCGGCATTCGGAACTTACAAAACATTTCCGGCTCGTACATATTACGCAGATGATATTTACGTTGGGTATCGTCACTTCGATAAATATAATCTTGAACCGCTTTTCCCTTTCGGATTTGGATTATCTTACACAACTTTTGAGTATTCTAATTTGAGTGTAACACCCAACGGAAATGATTTTACTATTACGTTCGATTTAAGAAACACTGGAACCATAGTGGGTGCTGAAGCAGCGCAGTTATATATTGGAGAGAAAGAACCAAAGATTGATCATCCGGCAAAAGAGTTGAAGGCATTTGCAAAAGTAAAATTAAATCCCGGTGAATTGAGAAAAGTGACTCTATCTGTTGCAAAAAATGCAATAGCCTATTTTGACGGGCAAACGCAATCCTGGAAAGTTGAAAACGGTATTTATAGTTTTTTAGTTGGCAGTTCTTCAAGAGATATAAAACTAAAAACGGAAGTCGATATAAAATGATCACTTTAAATAGAGCAATAAAAAAATTCCATAATTTATTTTTTATGCAGCTAATTATGATTAACAAAATCTTTCTTCCCTTATCAATTCTGGTTTTAGTTCCAATACAAAATTTTGGCCAGGTAACATTCACATCATCGAATCTTCCGATTATAGTAGTCAACACTCACGGCCAACCAATTCCTGATGAACCGAAGATAACCGCAGATATGGGTGTAATTGATAATGGTCCCGGTCAGAGGAATAATCTTACCGATCCATTCAACGCTTACAACGGAAAAATTGGGATTGAATTACGCGGACACAGCACTCTAATGTTTGAGAAAAAACAGTATGGAATTGAAACGCGTGATAATGCTGGAAACGATTTAAAAGTTTCGCTTCTCGGATTTCCCGAAGAGAGCGATTGGGTGCTCAATGCATCATATATAGATAAATCTTTCCTGCGTAACGTAATTGCATACAAACTCTCAAACGATCTTGGCAGATACGCATCACGCACCCGCTATTGTGAGGTTGTAATCAACGGAGATTACAGGGGTATCTATATACTCCAGGAAAAAATTAAACGGGATAAGAATCGAGTTAATATAAAAAAGATGAGTACAACAGATATAGCGGGTGATGCTGTTACGGGCGGATATATAGTTAAGATAGATCGGGTTGATCCGGGGGATAAATATTGGACCTCGGCATATCCTGCAGTGTTTCAAAGTACAAAAGCTCCCGTCACTTATATTCATGAATATCCGAAAGCAGCGGACATAGTTTTGGCACAACAAAATTATATAAGAGACTATATCAACAAGTTTGAAACAATAATGTATTCAGGTGGTTATAGAGATCCTTTTGCAGGTTATTACAACCTCATTGATGTTGATTCTTTTGTGGATCACTACTTGATAAACGAATTTTCGAAAAACACGGATGCATATCGTCTGAGTGCATACCTTCATAAGAATCGCGATAGTGAAGGAGGTAAGTTAGTTATGGGTCCAATTTGGGATTTTGATATTTCTTTTGGGCTGGCTGATTATGATGATGGTTTTAACCCTGCAGGCTGGCAAGCATACAAGCATTACGATGGTCTTTGGAGCAGTCCTTTTTGGACAACTAACTTGATGATCGATCCGGTATTTAAAAACAAACTTGCAAAAAGATGGAATGAAGTCAAGAATAAAACTTTCAGCATCAGTTCACTTACAAATTTTATAGAAGAAAATGTTGTACTAACCGCAGAAGCCCGTGTAAGGAATTTTTCAAAGTGGAAAGACATTTTTAACCCGGCAATTTATATCTGGCCAAATAAAAATCGTTTTTCTAATTACGAAGAAGAAATTAATTACTTGAAGAATTGGATAAGCCAACGTACAACTTGGTTTAACAGCAACCTCCCATCAAATTATTCAGATATTGAGTGGCTCACTCTGGATTTTTCCAAAATAAATTTTGAGATAGGTAAAGAGAAAAAAATCCCACTCGCAAATTTTGTTAAAAGCAGGATGAATGTATCATCCATAAATTTTCTAACGCTCGATACGAATTGCAAACCAGAATTAACCGGCGATACGCTTTCCATCACAATTCAAAAACCCGGTAACTATTTAATGAAAGGTATCGGCCAACAAGGATTAGATATTGTTTCTATTTCTCCCGATTATAAAATTAATGTTGTATCAACCTCTGTAGATAATTTTAACTTAGAAATTCCGGCATCGTTCGAATTATTTCAGAATTATCCCAACCCATTTAATCCAAGTACTATCATAAATTATTCGATACCTAAAACAAGTCATATTATTATAAAAGTATTTGATATAGTTGGTAGAGAAGTTGTCACTCTTATAAACGAAGAAAAACTACCAGGTAATTATAATCTTTACTTTAATGGATCAAATTTACCTAGCGGGATTTATTTCTACTCAATTCTGGCCGGCAGTTATACACAGACTAAGAAGATGGTTTTAATAAAATGACGACATGGGGGAACGTTAATTGCACGTCATCCCACTGAAAAATTTATTTAAGAAATAGCATCTTCTTCGTTAAGGAATATTTATCAGTGGTTAATTTGTAAAAATATACACCGCTGGAGAATTGAGAACCTTGCCTACCGGTAGGCAAGGTTGAGAATTGAGAATTATACTTCCCTGCCGGTTGTTTCGCATCAACAAGTGTTGCCAATTTTCTTCCAAGTGCATCGTAAACTATCAATGTAACATAACTGTCAACCGCCAACTGATAACTGATAGCAGTACCGGGATTAAACGGATTTGGGTAGTTCTGTTCCAATCGAAATTCAGTCGGCAATTTTTCTGTTGGATTTTCTTCAACACTAACTATTAATCCATCTTTAGCAGCATACGGAAGGTATGTGCTTCTTAAATTTGCTGCAACCGGTTTTTCAGTTTGGCGATCCATCGAGATCAAACCCATTGTTTGATATCCATTCGATTTATATTGATACCAATCGAAAACACACCACCAGGTCGTTCCCATTAGAAAACCGCTCGAGTTTGTGTTACCTGCCGCATCATAAGGAGTATGAAGTTTAAATGCATTGAAAGTTTGGGTCAACACATTTGATTGCTCATTTGTAGTTGATCCATTTTCTGACGACCAGTAACCATATTCGGTTGCAATGATTGGTTTATTAGGATTAGCATTTTTTGCGTTATTTAAAAATGAAAATGTTGGACCAAAGTAACTTCCGCTGGAACCGTAGAAGATACCATAATAGAGTGTCCATCCCGCAACATCGAGAGGCGGCATTGTGGGATCATTTGGTCCCGGTCTATCTGCTGCTGCCGATTGAGTAAGTAATCTTCCATCGTTATAATTTGTTTTATAATCCTGCTTAATAACATTATGATAAACCAATCTGCCGGCTTCTTCTTTACATTCATTAGAAGTACTCCACATAATTACAGATGGTCTGTTATAATCTTTGAAAACCATTTCTCTAAACATTTGCTGATGAATATGACGCTGGTTGTTCTGAATATTGAAAGACTCGGGAGTATCGAACCAGTAGACAGGAATCTCCTCCATTATCGCAAGACCTAATCTATCTGCAATTAAATATGTATAAGGATGATTGGGATAATGCGCTGTTCGCAGGTATATAGCATTCAAACTTTTTATTGTGTTTAGATCCGAATAGATGATTTCCTTCGGAACACTTCTTCCATAAAGCGGATGTTCTTCATGACGCGCAACGCCGGGTAAGAACATTATCCTATCATTGAGAGTGAACTTACCTTGATTTGTTCCAACTATTCTAATTCCAAATTGAGTATAATATTCATCAACAACACTCCCGTTTTCAGTAAGAGTAATTTTTGCAACATAAAGATTCGGCTGTTTAGGACTCCACAGTTTCGGATTTGTCATTTTCAGATTTGTTTTCCATACAGCGGAATTTTCATTACTAACAACGATTGCGTTTTGTGTTATACCGGTTAAACTAACATCGTTTCCAATGATTTCCTTAGCAAATTCCGATTGAATATTGTTTTGATTTATCAATGCTTCATAAACTCTAACAGTTGCGGTTACATTTGAGGGGGATGTTTTTTTATTGAAGATGACCACGGTAGTTTCAAAGTTCCCATTTAAGTCTTTTGGTATTACATTCGTTCTCATAACGGAAACTGGAAATGCTATTTCAAGATAAACATCGTGAATTATTCCGGAATAGTTGAACCAATCGCATTGTGTATATGGAACAATATCATTACGTGTGCCCCATGCAATATTATCCACACGCACGGCAATTGTATTTGTTCCGCCATAATTGAGTTTGGATGATACATCAAATGCGAAGGGTGTATAACCGCCTTCATGATAGCCAATATATTGATCGTTGATCCAAACATCGCAGATATAATTGACGGAATAAAAGATCAGCTTAACAAATTTGCCGGCATTTGCTGCATCAACATTAAAAGTCTTTCTATACCAAATTCCGTCTGTATAAAACTCCGGGGGTTTTGGAAATGTATTTATCTTGTTCTCAACGCCGGGAATTGTTTTTGTTTCCCATGATGCATCGTCGTAAGTGGAAAGATGACGGTTGGCGGCTTCTGTTACAATGTTAGCTAAACCTTCAGAATCGCGCTTAGCTAAAGATAAATTATCATTTGCAGCAAATCTTTGTTTCTTCCAATCGCCGGCAAGATTGATTTCAACTCTATATTGTTTTTCGAATGTCGGAAGCGGAAATCCATTTTGATATGGAATCTTAATACCATTAACTTCAACCAAACTCAAAGTTGGTTCCAGCGTTGCAGTTTGTGCTGATGTGATACCGCAATCAATAAAAATCAGATTTAGGAGAACGACAACGATTGTAAGAATTGATCGGAGCATAGAAAACTCTTTTGGGTTAAAGATGACAATGATATTTTTCAAAAAGAGTACCAGAAAATAGAATGAAATCTGTGCGAAATTGGAAAGTATTAGGATAACTTAAAACCCGGAAATAACTCCGCTTATTAGAATAATAACGATCTGTTATGATTTTAATAACGTATCCTGATTTGTTCGGTCTAGAAAAAAATTTAATAATACACCATACGCACGAAAGTTTTTCAGTTATCATTTCTTTGCGACCTTCGCGCCTGCTCGCCTCGCTCCCGCTTCGGCGGAGCGGGCCTGTTGTAGTCATGTTATCTTGGCGGTCTTTGCGTGAAATTTGTTTCTTTTTTTCACGCCAAGCACGCTAAGAAAAACGCCAAGAGCTTGCCTACCGGCAGGCAGGCGCCAAGTCTATAAACTGCGCAAGGTGACTTAATAAGATAATATTTACGGTTATTTCAATTTCAGCTCTTTACACATTCTGTAATAGTTCGGCGGTGCGAGACCAAGTTTTTTGGCAGCATCGGCATCAGACTCCGATTGCAACCGAATATACTTGAAATATTTTTCCCGGAAAATCTTTTCCATATGCTTTAGCGGCTGAGGTCCATCAGGCGATTTAAAACTTAACCCGTCATTGGCAAAATAATTCTCACTAAGAGATGCTCTCTTACCCAATGCAGTTTGAACCAATTGAGGAGTAACAATTTTTTCATCATAAAAAAGTAACCGTTGTATTAGATTTTTTAATTCGCGCACATTACCGGGCCATCCATAATCTACTAAGAGTTTTATCGCTTCTTCATTTATCGCCGGCATCTCTTTTCCCATGTCAATCGAAAACTCATTCAAGAAATAATCAATAAGGTAATGTATATCCTCTTTCCTTTCGCGTAATGGCGGTACATGAATAGGCACAACATTCAATCGGTAAAATAGATCTTCACGGAATTTTTTTTCACGAACCTCATCTTCAAGATTTCTGTTTGTTGCAGAGATCACTCGAACATTAACTCTAATTTTTTCAGTCCGACCAATTTTTTCAACTTCTCCATCTTGTAGAACACGTAGAAGTTTTACCTGTGCTGAAAGAGGCAATTCGGAAATCTCATCAAGAAAAATTGTACCGTGATTTGCCATCTCAAAAAGTCCCGGTTTACTTTTCTCAGCACCCGTAAATGCTCCTTTCTCATAGCCGAATAATTCACTTTCAATAAGTTGATCGGGAATTCCTCCGCAATTGATCGGGACAAAATTTTCATATTTGCGCGGACTGTTGTAATTGTAATGAATATTGTATGCAACCAATTCTTTGCCCGTTCCGGAAGAACCTGTAATAAGTATTGGCGCATTACTATTGGCATATTTTGAGATCTCTTCACGCATTTTTTTTACTGTCGAAGAGACACCAACAATTTTTTTGTTAGCAAGAACGTTTTCAACGTTTCTATTCAGTTTCAGGTTTGATTTCTGTTTCTCTTTGATAAGTTTTTTTCTTTCATAAGCGTTGATGATGCTCATGATAAAATCGGTGGGTTGATAAATGTACTGTTCAATATCTCCGGGATATTTAGTGCAGTACCAAAAGGCACCGGCTTCAATTAGGTTGTGGGCAAACTCATAATCTGTGATGTTGATTGTCATCTTGGTTATAACAATTATCTGAAGTGCTAAATCGAGTTCCTTTATTTTTTTTATGAGTTGTGCGCCTCGTAATCCACCGGCAATTTGAAAATCCATAATTACTACATCGTAAAAATTCCTTTTCTTGTCCAACAGATCAATTGCAGAACGCCCATCGGAAACTACATCAATTATTTTAATTCTATTTCCGAATGGTTTAATAGTGTTCTCGACTCTTCGCACATCAAAGTCTTCATCCTCAATCAACAAAACTTTTATTTGATCCTCAAGCATTATTCTCCTCTCTTATTAGTCTGAATGTGGAATCACAATTGTAAATTTACATCCGCCAACGTCAAGATTTTCAACGTCAATACTCCAGTCGCATCTTTGTTTAGATATCTCATAAGCAATATAACACCCATATCCCGATGATTGTCCTTCGGTTTTTGTTGAAACGTTTTCCAGAAACAATTTTTTAACGCCGAATTCATCTTCTTCTATAAGTTCGGGAAGAATTCCGGGACCATTATCAATGATGACTAGTGTTGTAGTATTAGTTTCAGGATCATACTTTGTCTCTACATTAATAATCAACTCAACGTCTCCTCCATGATCAATACTATTTTGGATCAATGGTTCAATCACCTCCCAAACAACAAATTCATTTATACTGAGATGCGGAATTTTTTCATCTAGATTCAGTTTTATCTCGAACGCGCCGGATTTACGTGCTGTTCTGTTAAAAATATTTTCTACAATGAAGCGGATTACTTCATTAAGGTCTGTTCTGAATGCCGAATTGCGAATTGTTTGAACCGGTGGATTGTACCATTTCATATCATAAATTACGCGCGAAATAAAATTAGAGTAACAGGAAACTCGATATTTAATTTCGTTAATATTTTCCGGCGAAAGCATCCTGAGATCATCTTTAATAAAACCCATTACCTTTTCTGCTTTATGGTGCGTGTGATAAATGCGTTTTGTGAACATTGCTTCCTTATCATGCTCGATCACCTGTTTGATACTTCTCTCGTGTTCATCAAACAAAAGTTTTTGAGTTTCGTCCCGTTCTTTCACAGTATAAGTTGAGATGTAATACATCGCCAATAAGCCGAGTAAAAAGAGTGCCGAATAAATTAGAGATGTCTCTTCGTAGTTAGAAACAATTTCGCGCTGTATGAAAGAAATATCGGCAGTATTGCGCATATAAAGGGCGCCAACAAATTCACCGCTGGGAACGAAGGGGACAAATAGGTGATAGGTTTGTTTATCACTTAATATGTTTATTATCTGTTCTTTATTCATAAGCTCTGTTTTAATACTATCGTAAAGCTTAATTGCTTGTCTATGGCGATTGGTTGCATCCGGTAAATTAATCTTCTGATTGAAGATGAATGAAAAGAGAACGCGTCCGTCATCAATAGCACGAATTTTATTACCATCATTTACAAGTAAACAAATTTCTTCCACATTCTGCTGTAGAATTTGCTGATTAAGAATAATATCGAAAAATTGAATGATTCGACGTTTATCGGATTCGTTCACCGGTGTATTTAACTTCGAAGTTTCCAAAAGAAGTTCTAGTGTTGTTGTACTGAGATTCGCAAATCTCTCTGCGGAATGTTTTTGGAACCACTCCTGCGTGTTCTCTACAAAGTTGCGAAGCGATGCTTTATGTACATAAGAGAGTACAAATTGAAAAATAATCAGTCCGATAAATAGCACAGTTAAGTGCTTAAACTCGAAGTGGTACCTTTTAAGATTTTCGAATAGCTGGTTTTTCATTGCAAAATTATTTTATGAAAACATCGCCGGAGTTAATAATCCGTTGGGCTTTGCTTAGCGCTTCTTTTACACCAATTTGATTTCGGATTGCTAAATTTAAGTAAGACGCAATTATATCGGAACATTTTGTATACTTCTCTGAAAACGGTCTATGAACACCGCTCTTCAAAACTTTATTGTAAAATTTTAATTCCGGATGTTTCTGCATAAACTTGCTGTCTGAATACATACTTTTCTTAATCGGCAGGTATCCGCCATCTTCATAGAAAATTCTCTGTACTTCATCACTCAATAGATATTTTACAAACTCAATTACTTCGCTTTTCTTCGTTGAATACTTAGACACCATCAAGTTCCAACCACCTATTATACTTACCGGTTTTCCCCCCGGAAAATGAGGCATTGGTGCTTTTTTATAAATATTCGAAACGTCTTCGTTCTTTATATTTTTGCTGTACCATTCATAAAATCCCCACCATCCTCTAAGAAAAACATCCTGATGATTTATGAAGTGAAAATAGCTCTCAGTTTCTCTGTAATCTGTAATTTCTTTTGGAGCCAAATTGTATTTGTTCACAAGATCAACCAAAAGTTGCAGTGCGTTTTCTGCCGCCTTAGTATTTAATCTGATGGTATCGTTAACAAATAATTTTTCGTTCTGGGACTCAAGCATTTCAACAAAGCTGCACATCAATCCTTCGTAGTCGTCCGATGGGAACACATAAACTTGATGACCATGCTGTTTCAGTTTCTGCCCGATAGAAATGAACCTATCCCATGTAATAGAATTATCAAGTTCGTTTTTAATCGAAGAATAATCGGGCAGCTTTTTGAGAATTGAACTGTTGTAGTACAAAATTCCGATATCAAAATAGAGAGGAAGCGCTACAAGATCATCTTTGTAATAACATGTTCCAACCGCTTGATCAATTATCTGTTGACGCTGAGATGGCGGGAAATATTTAGTTAATGGCTCAGTCCATTTGGCAAAACGCGGAACCCAAATTTGATCAACCGAAAAGAGATCCACGCGGTCGCTCTTACTTCTAAGATATCGGATTAGTAATTCCTTCCTTTCATTGGTACTGAATTTTTCAAATGGAAGGTTAATCGGTACAACTTCAATTCTGCCTTTGTTATTCCCGTTAAAGCGATCAATTACCAGTTTATGAGTTTGAGAAATATTATCCGCATAATAAATTTTTTTTACTCCTTCGTTACTAACCTTAAAATAATCACCAAACAAAAACATGACTACAAAGACTGTAAGAACAAAAAAAGTAATTGCCCCGATAGAGATATAGAACGTTTTTATATTTGGCTTAAGTTTTAACATTGTACTAGATCTACAGTATATTCTTTTTTTTCAACTGCTCGAATTTTTTAAACCAACTTGAAAAGTTTGGCGTAAACGGTACCGCCAATAGCTGACCTCCGAAACCAAATCTTCTCAAAACAATCATATTAATAGATGAAACCTTTATAGAATTCAATGCAGCATCATTAATTTCCACTCCATATTCTGCAGCAAGCTTCGCAGTTTTATCATCTATATTCTTGTACATTTTCCCGGTTCTCAAAATATTTTTAATATCATTTTTCGCTTCATCAAATGTTGCGACTTTTTCTTTTTTACCTTCTCTTTTATCTAATAATTTGATGAGCGAATATCCCTCCGCTGTTTTAATTGGACCAAATACATCTCCAATTTTCATACGAGATGCTGCTTTTCCTATTTCTCCTTTTTCGGATGCCTTAAAAAATCTAGATAAACCTCCACGTGCTCTTAAAGAATCATTCGATGCATATTTTTTTGCCAGCTCCTTGAAATCAACACCTTTGTCTAATTCGTTAAGAACTGACTCAATTGTGTTAAGATCATTCGTTAAAATTTCCGCAATATTAAATTCATCGGGTTGTTGAATAATTTGATTAGCTTTTACAAAAAAATTATAGGCATCGTCATCGCTTACAGATTCTTCTTTAAAAATCTTTTTCATCATCTCGTGTGAAAGGTAGTAATCTCTCCACATTTTTAATTCTGAAGCGACTTCAGGTAACTTTTCGTATCCGCGTTTCTTTGCTTCGCGTACGAGCAACTCGTTTTGAATGTAGAAACTGATGTAAGAGTTCAACCGGTTTTTTATGTGAGTGGAATCAACGGTGTAAAATTCAAAGTCTTGAAATGCAAGATAATCGAATATCTTAGATAATGTAACAGGGTCTTTCGGAAATTTGATGATGATTTCATTTAGCTCTTTCGCATTAAATGATTTTTTGAGTTTAGGAATATCAACCTCGCCAATCTTAAACTTACCTCCTTTGTCTTTCACCAGATTCTTCTTGTTTTCATTGAGATAGTTCATCAATGCATTAAACAACTTTTCAACCATTGAGCGATCTGCATTAACAACAATCCCTTTAAAAAACTTTTTATAAAACTCTTGATAAATTTTATCTTCTATTCGAGATTTGATCACTTTTTCAACTTTTGATTTTTCGCTTTCATCCAGATCCATTTTTGAAGTAACAGAATAAATTTTACAGATATACCAACCTTCTTTCAATTCTATAGGCGGTGTAACTTGTCCAGCACCA
>Ga0209514_10007285_pt1 | contig 13128 bp, 10 predicted proteins | sample Subgrocontami58m_FD_187452 | JGI IMG/M metagenome (GOLD analysis project Ga0209514, IMG submission 187452) | Subsurface groundwater microbial communities from S. Glens Falls, New York, USA - GMW37 contaminated, 5.8 m (SPAdes) (version 3) | ecosystem: Environmental > Aquatic > Deep subsurface >...
CGCGATGGCGTCGATCGGGCGGACGCTCATCGTCGCGACGCGCCCCGAGCGGCTGGGGGAGGTGCTCTCCGCGAAGGGAGGGGGCGCTCTCACGGCCCCCGCGGCCCCGGGGCCGGGCATGGCCGTCAGCGCGCGCCTGGACCTCGCGGCGCTGCCGAAGGGGAGCAAGTTCCGCGCCGACCTCGACGCCCTGTTCGACAGCGTCCCGTACCGGGAGCTCTTCCACGCCCTCAACGTCCGCACGCTTCAGTCCGTCGGAGCTGCGGTCTCGACCGACGGGACGACGATCGCGATCGACGCCGACGGGGCGATGGAGCGCCGAAGCCTCGACCGACGCCTTGCCTCGCTCTACGCCCAGCCGCCGCTTCCGGCCGCCCTCCTCGACCGCCTTCCGATGGGCGCCGCGGCCCTCTCGACGTTCCGCCTCGACGCCGAGCGCGAGTGGGGGTACCTGCGAGGCCTCGTCGACGAGCCCGACCGCAAGAACCGCGGCGCGGAGCTGGGAGAGGCGCTCAAGTTCGTCTACGCGAACGTCGGGCCGATGCTCGACGACTTCGAGAAGCGCGGCTTCGCGAAGCGGCTCTTTCCGCTGATCGGAGACGCCGGGGCGGTCATCGCGGCGCGCGGGAAGTCGGAGGACATCCTCCTCGGGTCCGCGGCCGTCGTCGTGACCGCCTCGCTCAAGGACGAGAAGGCGGCGATGGCGGTGATCGACGAGTTTACGGGGGCCGACCAGCCGAAGGGGTCGACGGAGATCCGCCTGCAACGCTACGGCGAGCACATCCTGCGGGTGATCGAGAGCCGGAACCGCTGGAAGGAGGGGGTCTCGTTCGCCTACGGGTCGGCGGGGAAGACGTTCGTCGCGGGGACGTCGCTGCCGCTCGTGTGTGCGACGATCGACCGCCTGGACGGCCAGGGGAGGGGGCTCGCGGACAACCAGGCGATGGTCGAGGTCCGGCGGTCGGTGCCGGGCGCCTCGCTCGGGCACGCGTTCCTGTGGGTCGACCTGGTGGAGCTGTCGAAGTCGATCGAGGCGAGCGCGGACCGCTTCGCGCAGCAGCGGTCGGACCGCGTGATCGACCGCGCGAAGCTGCGGGCGGACCTCGAGGAGAGCGAGGGGAGGCGGTTCCATCCGCCGCGCGCGGGAAAACTGCGCGAGGAGTTCGACGCGAGGGTGTCGAGGCTCTTCGAGGAGAAGGTCGCCTCGGCGAAGCAGGGGTACGTGCAGGAGATCAAGGACACCGCCGCTGCGCTGGCGAAGTACGGCACCGCGGGGCTCTCGATCGAGGGGAAGGCCGACTCCGTGAAGATCCGCGGCGCGATGCGGCTCCAGGCGCGGTGACCCCCGCCTTGCGCGAGCGACGGGACGGACGGTAGACTGGCGCACGTCCAGGAGGATCGCCGTGGCACGGAAGCGTAGGAATGCCAGACCATCGGGCCCGTCTCCATACGGAGAGTTGGAAACGTTCCAAGAGGGCTGGATGTCGCTGACGCCCCTGGAGCGGCACCGGCGATCGATCGCGATGTACCGCCTCCTCCGGGACCCTCAGGCTGTCCACGATGCGAAGCTGTTTCCGAAGCCTTGAGCGTCGCGGCGTCCGCTACCTCCTGATCAGCGGGCAGGCCTCGGTCCTCTACGGCGCCGCGGAGTTCTCCGAAGACGTCGACCTGTGGGTGGAGCCCGGGGCCGCCAACGTGGGCGCCCTCTCGAAGGCGCTTCACGACTGCGGGGCGAGGGTGTACAAGCTGACCCCGCCCCTCCTTCCAGCGCACCTTCGCCGGGGGCACGGATTCCACTTCATCGTGCCCGACGACGACGGAGGCCCCCGCTACCTCGACATCATGGGCAGGCCGCCCAGGGTGGGCGCCTTCTCTTCCTCCCTCCGCCGATCGCAGGCGATGTCCTCGGTGTGGGGGACGGTGCCGGTGGTCGACATCCCCGACCTCGTCGAGTTGAAGAAGACGCGACGGCTCGGCGATTACGACGTGATCTCCAACCTCGTGCGCGGGAGGCTGCAGGCGAGGGGGACGCGCCCGACCGCGCGCGTGCTGGCCTGGGCTCTAACGAACTGCTTCCGCGCCTCGGACGCGGCGTGGATCCTCGAGTCCTGGCCTCATGCGCGCGACATCGCGGGGCGCAGTGCGCGGTCTGGGCTCCAGGCCCTGTTGCACGGCTGGAGTCCCGGATCTCCGCTCGACGTGGAGTGCGAGGCGCGCGCGCAGGCCGCGATGACGACGGAGATCGCGCTTCTCCAACGAAAGGACTTCACGTACTGGTCGCCCATCATCGGCGAGCTGCGCGAAATGAGACGCGCGGGCGTCCTCCTCCCGGAGGGGCAGGCTTTCTGAGGAGCGCGCTATCTGAAGTCTGCGGCGCGATCCGTCTGACGGTGCCGTAATCATGGAGTCGCGCCCGCAAGGGCGCCGGCCCGCTGCGCGGGCGCCCCCTGACGCCCGCGAGGGCGTCAATCGGGCGACTGACAGCCTGGCGGCTGTCAGTCCTACGCGCCCTTGCGGGCGCGACTCCATCAATCAACTCTTCACGTCGCGCACGCGGAAGGCGACGAGCGCCAGCAGCAGGAACCCCGCCGTGTAGCCGGTGCACCAGAGCAGGTCCCGCCCCACGTCGCCCCAAGGGATCTCCTTCGCGAAGAGGTTTCTCCAGAAGAACATGTGCGACGTGAAAAGGTACTTCCGGATCTCCTCGAAGAACCCCTCCGCCTCCGTCCCGAGGATGAGGCTGATGAAGTAGAGGCCGACGGCGCCGACGATCGGGACGATCGGCGAGTCGAACAGCGTCGACAGGAACAGCGCGAGGCTTGCTACGACGAGCATCGCGTACCCGCCGAGCGCGCAGACGAGCCCCAGGCGGCGGATCGCCTCCGAGGGCTCCATGACGAAGAACGCGCCCCTCCCCTCCCCCACCTGCATGAACGCGTTGTTGAACGCGAGGATGTGGTTCCACCCGAACGTGGGCACGCCGAGCGCCAGGCACGACCCGACGTAGAACGCCATCACCAGGACGAGGTAGACGATCGCCACGCCGAACTTCGCGAGGAGGAGCTGCGAGCGGGACACCGGGCGGATGAGGACCGCGCGGAGCGTGCCGTCCTTCGCCTCCCCCGCGACGAGGATGCCTCCGATGAGGCTGGCGACGATCGGGATGAGGAGATGGAACGAGAACCCCACCGCCATCCCCGTGAAGTAGATCCCGTTCGTGTATTCGGAGAGATTGAACGGCCGGTGCAGCACGATCCTCGAGTACTGCTCCAGGGCGCGGTAGACGGCCCCCTTGTGTCCGCGGAACCAGGCGTCCCAGTTCTGCCGCGCGAACCCGTAGAAGAACGCCGCGACGAAGATCGCGACGAGCGCGACGGAGACGTAGAGGTCCCGCCGGCGGACGATCTTCCTCACCTCGATCCGGAACAGGCGAAAGACCATCAGAGCACCTTCTCCCCGTGGCTGGTCATCTCGAGGAAGACGTCCTCGAGCGACTTCGCGCCGGGCCCGAGCTCGTAGACGCGGACGCCCGCCTCGACGAGCGCGCGGTTCACGACGGGGACGGCCTCGGGGTCGGCCTCGAAGGTGAGGAACCCGTCTTCCACGCCGACGGCACGCACGGCGGGGTGGGCGGAGAGGACCTCGCGCGCCCGCTCCGCGCGATCTGTGCGGACGCGGAACGTCCGCTCGGCCTTCAGGAGCCCCTCGAGCGGCCCCTCGTAGAGGAGCTTCCCGAGCTGGAGGATCCCGACGCGGGTGCAGACGAGCTGGACCTCGGCGAGGAGGTGGGTGGAGAAGAGGATGGTGAGCCCCTTCTCGCGGTGGAGGCGCAGCATGACGTCGCGGATCTCCTTCATCCCGTGCGGGTCGAGCCCGAGCGAGGGCTCGTCGAGGATGAGGAAGCGGGGCCGCGGCAGGAGCGCAGCCGCAATCCCGAGCCGCTGCCGCATGCCGAAGGAATAGGTGCGGACGAGGTCCCCTTCGCGCCCCTCGAGGCCGACGAGCGCGACCGCCTCGTGGACCTCGGCTCGCGACGCGCCGCCGGAGAGGTCGGCGTAGGTGCGGAGGTTCATCTCGCCGGAGAGGTAGGGGTAGAAGGTCGGGGTCTCGACGAACCCTCCGACTCCTTCGCGCGAGCGGGGGCCCCAGTCAGCGATGTCGCGGCCGAGGAGCTCGACACTCCCCTCGGTGGGGGCGATGAGGCCGAGGACCATGCGGATCGTGGTGGTCTTCCCAGAGCCGTTGGGGCCGAGGAAGCCGTAGATCTCCCCCTCGCGAACGGAGAGCGAGACGCCGTCGACGACACGGCGGCGTCCGTACCGTTTGACGAGGGCATCGGTCTTGAGCGCCTCGGCCACGCGCGGTCCTCCAGGGGGCGGGGCATTCTACTGCCACCGTCGAAGGCGCGACAAGGGCCGGCGGCGACGCGTCCCGCGGGACGGTGCCCCGTCGCGCGGGCTTGACGATGCTGCGGAGTTCGCCGTACCTTGGGGGGTACGTCGAATCGATGAAGTCGTGAGAGCCGCTGTGCCAACACGCAAGAACGAAACCGTTTCCGCAAAGCGATACGGGAAGGCGCTCGCCATCCTCGATGCCTACCGCCAGCGGCTCGTCGACCAGGCGACACGCGAGATCCTCGACGCAGAGACAGAGATGGACGGCCCCTTCACCGGGAAGGGCGATCCCTTGGTGGAGCACTACGGCAGCCTGCTCAACCTGGTCCGCATCGTCATGTGCGAGATCGCGAAGTGCATCCCCTCGGACCCGCCCAAGGTCCACTCGGAGGTCCTCGCGTGCCCCCTCGAGGGCATCGCCGCCCGGCTCGACGCGTGGTTCAAAGAGCACGAGGGCGACCAGCTCGACTCGATGCAGATCGTGCCCTGGCGGCCGACCGACGTCGCGGACGCCGAGTGCAAGCTGCTCGTCGTCTACCGCTCGACGAAGGACCCGGATCCCGGCCAGACTGCGTGATGTCCCCCACGACCTATCCTGCGTTCTCCGGGCATCCGGCGCCCCGCGCGACGCAGGGGCCGTGGCTCCCGCCGTCCTCGACGGTGGCGAGAGAGAGGTCGCAGGCGCACGCGCCCCATCTCAAGGAACCGATCGACGGTCCAGGCCTCCGCGACCACGTAGAGGTCCAGGTCGCGCCATGTCATGAGGTCCAATCGGTGGCTGCCGGTCACCTCGGGTCGCCCGTACCTGGCCAGGAGCGCCAGGAGTCCCCGCTCGTGCAGGATGCGGTCCGCCTCCTCGTGGAGGGCGCGGCTCTGCGAGGTCGGATCCATGGCGTGACTCCTGGGACTTCCGAGCAGGGGCTCGCCGACCGAGATGCGATTGTCCACAAGGGAGGTCAGGCCCTTGTCATGTGCGGCACGGTGCCGCACAGTCTGGAGTGTCCGAAGTCCAGGTCCATGACAGGACGTGCTCGCGAGACATCGTACCACGCTGCTCACTCGCCGAGACAGGAAGCGCTTCCGCGAGGTGGTGGAGTCCGCGATGCCTTCCGCCCCGCGGTCGGCGTGCGCGGGCGCACGTTCGGGCGCTGCTCTTGACCCTGGCAACGGGTATGCCGTAGCCTCTTGCAGGGCAACGTCGGGTCGACCGTGAAGGACTTCGAGACCGGAGCCAGACCGTGAAGACGCACCACACCTACGCAGATGGCCAGCCCGTGATGTTGTGGGACCTGGTGGTTTATGCCGAGGCCTTGCATGTGGTGGATGCGATTCACTCAAGGACGGAAACCTGGGTGATCGAGATGGAAATCGAGGATGACCTGGTCATGCTAGCGGGGGTTGACTCGGCATCGACCATCCCCGTGAAGACGAGCATCTGATCCTGCTTTGCCGATGCGATGAACTGGAGGCCACCGGCATCCTGTATTCCAATCCACAGTGCGGCGGAGCCAATCGCATTGACGTAGCCAAGGCGAAGGCGTTGATGAAGAGCAAGGGCGTCGACTTTGAAGTTGGATGGTTGGACCCGAAATACCATGTGAGTGGTGGGGGTCCCGCCGCATGACGCGACGAACGCTCGAGAGCACTCCGCTCCGCCGTCAACGAGGCTGCGTACGGACATCGTTGCCCGCAGCCTCGAGATAGACGTCGTGATCGACGACGCCCCCCTCCTGGATGTCGAGGCTTACCTGGAGGAGGACGCGGCCCTGCGCGGCGTACTGGGAGAGCCGCGGACCGGACGGGAGATCGGTGATCTGGTACCGTCCGGGCTGTACGGAGTCGAGCACTGCGCACGAGGGAGGGGCGCCCCGGTGTCGGCCGCGCGGATGGTCCCGCGCACGGTCGCTCCTGGGAGCAGGTCGACCTCGACGCCTGTGACGCTCATCCCCTCCGTCACCTCGATCTCGCGACTCTCCGAGAGGGCGCATCCCTGCATGTGGACCTGAACCCGGTACTTCCCCGGTGCGAGCGACTCGAGTCGGAACGCTCCACGGCGCAGGGGCGTGTAGCATTTCAAGTAGAGAGTACCCGCGGGGGAGCCCTCCGGCCGCAGACCCAACTGCACCTCGGTCGTGGTCAGGGGTGCGCCCCGCGCGCGAATCGTCCCCTCGATCGACGCGGAGCGCAGGAGGACGAGGTCCACGTCAGCGGGATGCGTTCCATCGAACGGTACCGGGGAGCACACGAATCCAGGCGCCGAGGCACTCACCCGGTACGACTCCTCACGCAGCTCAGGGATCGCGAAGCGCCCCGCCACATCCGTTGACGCCTCCCGCGGGTATGGCCACGGAGGCGCCTCCTCCCCGCAAAAGTCCGCATCGATCCGTGCCTCTGGGATGGGATTCCCTTGGCGATCGGTCACGCGCCCCACCAGGCGGACGGAACGGTGAAGACGAAGGTCGATTCGCAGATCGACGCCCGGTTTTTCATACCCAACGTTGGCGCAGGTCGGTGCAAGCCCGGGGCTCTCCGCCTGCAACCGCCCGCCGCACACTACGGGGATGCAGTACCTTCCCGCGGCATCGGTCGTGGTCCACCACAGCGGATCCTTCGGTTCCCCGCCATCCTGAATCGCACAGCACAGGACCGTCGCGCCTTCGACGACCCGACCGTCCGGATCCGTGACGAGCCCAGAGGCTGTGGGCATGGGTTCAGCCCGAAGCTCGACGTCCACTCCCTCTCCCTCGTCGACGATTGCGTGAACCGGGTGGGCCACCGCGTCTGGGGTCTCGGCGTGAATGGTCCACTCGCCGGCTGCGACGGAGATCGAGGCGGTCCCATCCGCGCCCACGGTGACGCGGAGCGCCTGTTCCACGGGAGAGCCCTCTCGCCGCAGAAACACGGTGCAGGCCGTGAGCGCGCCGTCAGCATTGGAGACAGTGATGTGGAGGCGCCCGCCCGCGGCAGGGGTCGCGGGAGCGGCGAGGGCCGTCTCCCCCTGCGGCTTGTCCTGAGACGGAGCGGCGTCCGTCGAAGTCCTGAGCGTCGACGAGGGGCGGGCCTTGGTGACGATGTGCTCCGCGGGGGACCCTCGAAGCGGCGAGCGCGCCGTCCACGCCATCCACGCCGCTAGGCAAAGTAGCGCCACGGCCAGGATCGGAGCGAGGACCCTACGGGGCATCCGAGGACCTCCTCACGGCTCCGGCGCGCCGCGACCCGTGGAATCCTAGCCCGGATTATTCATGAAGGCCCGCGGGCCTTCATGAATAATCTGGGCTAGTCCCCGCCGTAGACGACGTCATCGACACTGCCGAGGCGTGGTGGCCGCTTGGGGATGAAGCCCACGGCGCGCACCAGGGGGTCGACCTCCCATGCGCGCGCAATCGCCTCGTCGTCCTCGACCGCGTAGTACCACTGCCTTCCGCGCTTCACGCTTACGATGGGGACCCCAGACCGACGAAGTCGCTGGACCATGCGGAAGGCCGTCGCGGTCGAGACGCCGAGCGCCTTCGAGAGCGAAACAGTGGTGTGCCTGCCATTGGCGAGGTGCAGGGAGGCATGCTGCAGGAGGCGATCATCGCTGCGAGGTGAGGCTACCGGGGGTGACTTGAGGCGCTTGGTTCCCCTGGCGGTTCAACTTTATCAGCTTGATGCAGACGTCGTCAAGGAGGTCGACGAATGTCGGGGTAAGGCGCTGCCCTCGCAGTGGTAGATGGCATTCCGGTTGTTGGCGGCAGCGAGGACCCGGGCCGCTTCGAGATCTGCCAGCGCAATCCTCAGACCATTCGTGATCAGCGCCTCAACGCTCATAGATCAGCACGCCATCCCGTTCCACCTCGTATCCCAGCGTGTTCGGGATTCGCCGATCCTCTCGCAACTCCGGCACCCGGCACAAGATCACGTCCGCGGGGACCCCCGTCCCGTTGCACATTTTCCACGCCACCAGGGGATCGAGCTGGCTGTCGTCCGTTTCGTCGGGCACCACGACGAGGAGATCCCAATCGCTGTCGGGGCGCGCCTGGCCGCGCGCCCGGCTTCCGAAGAGCCAGACCTCCTCTGGGCGACACGCCTCCACGATGCGCGTGAGGAGCGGCGCGAGCGGGGTGATGTCGATCCCACTGTCACGAACTGATACCGACACGTGCATGCCTCCTGCGCCTGATTGTACGACCGCCGCCAGGGAGGCGACAAGAGGCGCGCCAGCCACGCCGCCCTGGCTCGCATCGCCATGCGGGCCCACCATCACGCTTCCACCTGCGCACCCGCCCGCGCGTGAGGTATACTCCCCTCGCGATTCGCAATGACACGGAGGACCGCCTGAGCGATCCCCTTCCGTCCGACATGCCGACCTTGCGTCCGGAGTCGCGCCCGCCGGAGGAGGAGCCGACGCTCCTCCTCGCGAACCGCGCTCCGGGCCCGGCAAGCCCCCAGCCCCTGCCGAGCGGCGGCCGGCCGTTCGGCCGCTACCTCCTCCTCGAGGAGCTGGGCCACGGCGGCATGGGCGTCGTCTGGAAGGCTCACGACACCCAGCTCCGCCGCACAGTCGCCCTCAAGACGATCCTCTCCTCCGGCGCCCACGACGCCGTGCAGGTCGAGCGCTTCATCCGCGAGGCCCGCGCCGCCGCGCGCCTCTCCCATCCGAACATCGTCCCCGTGTACGACGTCGGGGAGTTCGAGGGGCAGCACTACTACACCACCGAGTGCCTCGACGCGCGCCCGCTCGACGCAGTGATGAAAGACCCCGTGCCGCGACGCCAGGCGCTCCTGTGGGTCCGGTCGATCGCCGACGCGCTCGCCTCGGCGCACGCCCAGGGCATCGTCCATCGCGACGTCAAGCCCGGGAACATCCTCATCGACAGGGACGCGAAGCCGCACGTCATGGACTTCGGCCTCGCCAAGCAGGTGGACGCGGCGGGGAGCCGCACCGCCCCGACGCTGACCGTCGAGGGGGACCTCCTCGGCACCCCCCGCTACATGAGCCCCGAGCAGACGCGCGGGTCGCAGGACGTCGGGCCCGCCAGCGACCAATTCTCCCTCGGCGTCCTCCTCTACGAGCTGATCACCGGCCACCCCGCCTTCCAGGGACAGGCGCTCCAGGACCTCCTGAACGCCATCACCGACCTCGACCCCGTCCCCCCGCGCCGCTGGGACCCGAAGATCCACCCCGACCTCGAGGCGATCACGATGAAGGCCCTGGAGAAGGACCCCGCGCGCCGCTACGCGAGCCTCGGCGACCTGGCGCGCGACCTCCAGCGGTTCCTCGACGACGAGCCGACGCAGGCCCGCCCCGTCTCCCCGCTCGTCCGCCTCCTCCGCCGCGTCCTGCGCCGCAAGGAGGTCGTCCTCCCCTTCGCCGCCCTCGTCCTTCTCGCCGTCAGCGTCGGCGTCTGGGCGATCGCGACGAACAGGCACTCCCGCGAGGACGTCTCCCGCGCCGATCAGGAGCGCAGGCAGTCGGACGAAGCGGCGCGGAAGGCCGAGGAGGCGCGAAAGAAAACCCTGGCGGTCCTCGAGAAGACGCGCGCTGTCACCCGCGTGCTCTCGCGCTGGAACGGCCTCTCCTCCGCGATCGCGGAGCTGGAGCGCTCCTCCTCCGACACAGGCACGTCGGCCGAGGAGAAGCGGAGGGCGGCCGAGGGGCCCTGGAAGCAGCTCGAGCAGTTCATGCGCGACACACCGCGGGACGCCGCGTCGCAGGCGACCATGCTGGCCCTCGCCGGCTGGGCCCGCTGCCTCGCCGGCCGCGAGGAGGAGGGGATCGGCTGGATGCGGAAGGCGGAGGCCTCCGACTCCGAGGTCCCGTACGGCTGCCTGATGCAGGGGCTCGTGTGGCTCGTGCGCTATGCGCAGAGCGGACCTGCGGGACGCGTCTTCTTCGACAGCGCCATGCCGGTCGCGAACCCGGCCGGCGCGGAGACCCCCGGGATGATCGAGGCGCGGCAGCAGCTCGCGGAGGTCCTCCGGCACGCGCAGGCCTCGCCGATCTGGGGAGAGGCGCAGTCGCAGGAGTTCGCCTCGGTGCTCGACGCGGTCCGCGCGATGGAGCGGGCGGACCCCGCGGACGCGGAGAAGGCCTTCGCGATCGCCATCGGGTCGCCCGAGCTCCGCCCGTTCGAGCCGGACCTGCGCCTGATGCGCTCGAAGGAGCGCTTCCTGGCCGGGCGGTTCGACGACGGGCTTCAGGACATCGATGCCGTCCTGCAGGTCCGGCCCGGCGACGGGACGGTCTACGACCTCCGCGCGGCCGAGGAGATTTCGCGCGCGATGACGCGCGACGCGGCGCCCGCCGACTCCGCCTCCCTTCTCCGACGCGCGCTCGAGGACATGGACGCCGCCGAGAGGCGCGGCTGGCGGCCCTGGGGCCTCCTCAGCAACCGGGGCAGCGTCCTGTTCGCGATGGCGATCCAGATGTCGGAGATGGCGCAGGAGCGGATGGAGACCCTCGACCGCTCGCTGAAGGCGATGGACGAGGCCGCGGGCCTGGCGCCGGGGGAGATCGAGGTGAGGGTCCGGCACGGGCAGATTGCGTTCGCACTGGGGCAATCGGAGGCGATGCACGGCGCGAGGCCGGTCGCCCGGTACGAGCAGGCGATCCAGGACTACGACGCGGGGATCGCGCGCAACCCCGACGACCCGGGGCTGCGGAACCTGCGGGGAATCGCCTGCAGCGCCCTCGCGGCGGAGCACCTGGCCGCCGGGCTGGACGTCCGCAAGGAGCTGCGGGGCGCGGTCGCGGACTTCGGGGCAATGGTCGCCCGCTGGCCGGACTACACGCCGGCCCGCCTCGGACGGGGCCACGCGGGGTGCCTCCTCGGGGTGGCGGAGGCGGACCAAGGCGAAGACGGGGCGATGGACCTCGGACTCGCCATCGGGGACCTCGATGCGGTGATCGCGAAGGAACCGATGGACGCCCGGCCCTACATGGACCGCGCGCTCGCGGCCCAGACCCTCGCGCGGGGCGAGACGGCGCGGGGGCAGGACGCGAGCGAGCGCCTGCGTCGCGCCATCGCGGACTACGGCGCGGCGCTCGAGCGCGGCCCGGCGAACGTCGGCGTGTACCCGAGCCGCGCGGGCGCCTGGCTGGACCTTGCCCGCGCCGAGACCTCGCACGGCGCCGACCCGATGGCATCCTACCGGCACGTCCTCGCGGACTGCGACTCCTCGGTCGAGAAGGGATTCACGGTCTGGCAGGCCTTCTGGCTGAAGGGGTCCGCCCTGTACGAGCTCTGCGAGTTCGACGGCGCGGTCGAGGCCCTGCAGCAGGCGATCACGAACAAGAGGGCAGCGGAGCCGAATTCGGAGGGGCTCCTTCGGAGGGCTCGCGCCCTCGCCGCCGCGGGGAAGGCGGCGCCGTGGGCACGGACGGCCTTCCAGGCGCGGCTTGCCCTCCTGCGCCACGACCTTGCGCGGGCGCGCGCGCTCAACGAGGAGGCGATCGGCGCCGCGGAGGGGGCGACGGCAAAGGGGGCGGCGGAGCAGGACCCGGTGCAGAGATCAATCCTCGCGGAGACGCACCGCGCGCTGGCGGGCATCCTTGCGCTTGACGCGGACGCGAAGGAGCGTGACGCGGCGTTCGATCACATCGAGAGGGCGATGGAGCTGGGAGCGGACAAGGCGGAGTTGGAGAACGACCCCGACCTGGCACCGCTGCGCGACGACCCGAGGTGGCGGAACCTGGGAGGAAGGAAGTGAGGGTGCGCGCGGGCAGCGAGGGCCGCTACCCCGCACCGAAGCCTGCCAAACGGCGAGATCGAACGGAAGCAGCGGTTGGCCGGGCAGGTGCGTGAGATTCTCGCAGCAGAGGTCGTCTGGCTGGAGTTCCTGCAGATGATCGACGAGCTGCGAGTGGCGCCCCGTTTGGCAGGCGGCACGGCTTGGGGACGGTATCAGAGACTTGCCCCTCCGCCGCGCTGCTCCCTGGATTTGAGGCGTGCCCGCCGACTCTCCATGGCCTGACGCACCGGCAACAGCAATTCACCGGCCACCTGGGGGACAGTCCCCGAGAGAATGCGACCCACCTTCTGGTCGGCCCAGGACTTGTGCGCACTGTCTCCAACGTCTATGGAGCCTGCAACATGACAAGCAACTGCCCATTCGCTCGCGAAGGGTTCACCCATTAGATTGGAGTCAGCGTTACAAATTGGACAAGTGAAAGAGTGCTCGTTCAAAGTCTGGTGTCCTCCATCGGGCTCCGTACCCCCTGCGGAGGGTCGGTTCAGCGTTCCTCACCGGATGGGGCCGATCCGGCGCGCGAGCGAGCTCGGGTCTGCGAGGTCCACCTCGAACCTGCGCGCGACATCGAGGAGGACGGCCTCGACCCTCGTCACGGCGTCCGCGAGTTCCTGCTGAGATGGCGTACGCGGGATCCTCCCCGAGGTCGTGGGGTACCGGAAGGTGGTCGCGTATGCGGCAAGGTATTCGACTCCGCGCAGGGCCTGCTTCGTCGGATTCTCGTCCGGGACACGATCCACCATCCCCTCCAACTGGTGTCCCACGCCCGCGTACACGCCCTCGGAGGTCAAGACCGCGCGGATGATCTTCTCGGCGGCCTGCTCGCAGTGGTAGATGGCATTCCGGTTGTTGGCGGCAGCGAGGACTCGGGCTGCCTCAAGATCTGCCAGCGCGATCCTCAGACTATTCGTGAGCAGCGCCTCAACGCTCATAGATCAGCACGCCATCCCGTTCCACCTCGTATCCCAGCGTGTTCGGGATTCGCCGATCCTCGCGCAGCTCA
>Ga0209514_10007287_pt1 | contig 13128 bp, 18 predicted proteins | sample Subgrocontami58m_FD_187452 | JGI IMG/M metagenome (GOLD analysis project Ga0209514, IMG submission 187452) | Subsurface groundwater microbial communities from S. Glens Falls, New York, USA - GMW37 contaminated, 5.8 m (SPAdes) (version 3) | ecosystem: Environmental > Aquatic > Deep subsurface >...
AGCTTTTTAAATTCAGAATTCAAAGGTAGAATATCATCCACCCTAACTTTACCTAATTCTTCAGTTAATTCCCTGCTTAAAGTTACTGGCTCGCGTGATTCTAAGATTCTTGTTGTTCTTTGTAAATTCCTAATTTTTTGCAGGGAGTCCTTAATCCTATCTCGAATATGCTTCAATATATGATGTTCCATTTTAATCTATGAAAAATTTTTATTATATTAATCCAGAAACTCAATCCCAAGGTGCTGCTCAATCTCCTTCTTCTTCTTTTCAGCAGATTTTTTTCTTGTGCCGAATATCTGAGAAGACTTGACTCCAGTCACAATAAGCATTGTCCTTATTGTCTTTTCCATGTCCTTGTATATCTGGGCTCCCCAGATAACCCTTGCATCCTCGTCAAGCTTTTCTGTTATTGTCTCTACAACTTTCCTAGCTTCGTCAAGCGTCATGTCTTCGCCGCCAATCACATTAATCAAAGCGCCATTTGCGCCTGAAATGTCAACATCAAGCAATGGGTTGTTGATTGCCTTTTCAACAGCCTCTACAGCCCTGTTTTCAGTATCAGATTCGCCGACTCCTATCAAAGCTACTCCGCCGCCCTTCATAACAGCGCGGATATCCGCAAAATCCAGGTTGACTAAGCCAGCCTTTGTAACCAGCTCGGCAATTCCCTTCACAGCATTTGTCAGAATTTCATCAGCAACCTTAAATGCAGTGTGCAACGGCAATTCTGGCGCAAGTTCAAGCAACTTGTCATTTGGAATAACAATCAAAGTGTCAACAACCTGCTCCATTTTTTCCAGTCCAACTACTGCATTTTCATATCTGCGATGCCCTTCCATTGAAAAAGGCATTGTTACTACTCCAACAACCAATGTGCCCAGCTTTTTTGCAACATCGGCAACAACCGGAGCAGAACCTGTTCCAGTCCCGCCACCTAAGCCGCAGGTGACAAAAACCATGTCGCAGCCTTGCAAAGCCTTTTTGATTTCAGATTCCTGCTCGCGGGCAGCTTCTTCACCAAGCCTTGGCTCAGAGCCTGCTCCAAGCCCCTTTGTGAGTTCCCTTCCAATCAGTATCTTTTTGTTTGCGGTTGTATAAAGCAAATCCTGCGCATCTGTGTTGATAGCAATTGTATCAACGCCTATAATTCCAACTTCAGTCATCCTGTTAATAGTATTATTACCCCCTCCACCGCAGCCTACAACCTTTATGGTTGCCCTTTGGCGCGCAAGCAGTTGCTCAAGCTCAGCATCAATGTCCTTTACCTCCTTATCTTGCTGAAAATCTTTCCTGTCTATAGAAAGCAGCTTTGGATTATCATTCAACTCAGCCTGTTCAATTATTGTTGCCACAAACTCACCCTCATTTGCATAAAAATGGTTCTAACTACTATTTAAATTTATTTATTTTTTTCTCTTCCGCAATGGTAAAATTGATGCCTTTAATGCCGGGGATTGTTCTATCTGCAATTTTTTTGAGCTCTTCCTCAGCCTGTTTTGGAATAGGTTTTTTTAATTTTATTTCAGCACTGCTTTCTTTCAATTCGATTTCTGCATCTTTAATGCCAATATTGGTTTTAAGCAATGAGGCTATTTTTTCCTTGTCATCATCAATAACTCTGTTTATTTTTACTTTATAAACCAAATCCTTGCCTGAAAGCGGGTGATTGAAGTCAACTAGGCATCTGCCTCCGCTTACAGTCTTAACAACGCCAAAAACTCCATCTATGTTTAACTGCAAGCCTGGAATTGGCTGTATGTTCTGCTGCCTGAACTTGTTTGTCGGAACTAGCTGTATGAGCTTTGCATCCTTTTTACCAAATGCATTTTCAGATAGTATCTCAAATGAGTACTCTTTTTCGGTTTCCTTGCCAATCATCTGCTCTTCAAGTCCTTTTAAAATGCTGTTTTCTCCAACGCAAATGACAATCGGCGAGTATTCTGCGCCTTTGCTGTAAATGTCATTTTCCCTTGCCACCTTTTCGTCAGTTGTGTCAAATGCTATGTTGCCTTCCTTAATCCTGCCCGTGTACTCAACCTCCACAAAATCATGCTTTTTTATAGTTGCCACAAATTTTAGAACTAGCGGATAATTTATAAAGATTTCTGCTTTATTTTCACAAACTCCATAATTTTTTCCACAACCTCCTCAGGAGTCAATTTTGTTGTGTCAATTACAAAATTATACAATTTTTTATCAGTGTAATCAACGCCATAGTATTTTTTGTACCTCTTTTTCTCGCTTTCCTCCCTTTTTTTTATGCTGATTATTGTTTCTTTCAGGCTTTTGCTTTTTTCCTGCTGCCTCTTGTCCTTCAAAATTCTTTCAGCCCTTACCTTGTCGTCTGTTTTGAGAAAAACCTTAACATCGGCATTTGGAATGAAAAAAGCAGTCAGCCTGCCGTCAACAACAAAATTGTCTTTGGTTTTACCAAGCTCTTTCAGCTTGCTGTCAAGCTCAAAGTCTATAGATTTGTCTTTTTCTGCTATTCTGTTGAGTTCTAAAAGACTTATTCTTTTCTCAATAGCCATTGCGCGCATTAAATCGCCTATGGAATAATGCCTTAACTTGAGATTTTCAGCCAGAGACTTTGCTACAGTGCTTTTACCGGAGCCTGCCTTTCCAGATATAGCTATTCGCATATATTCCTGATTTGGCAATTGGTATATATATTTTGTTTTTTGCATTTTTACCCACCTTCTTAACTTACTTAATTAAACTATACTTTAGAAAGTAAAGCTACCATATAAATGTTTCGTTTTCTTACGCTTTAAGGTATCACCTAAAAAGGTAAGATTTATATATAGGTTATGCTACCAAAATAACATGGCAAAAATCAAGATAACTTTAGAGGGATACAAATGCGAAAGATGTGGGCATGAGTGGATACCAAGAACAAAGACAAAAGAAGAACCGACTATATGCCCCTCTTGTAAAAGCCCTTATTGGAATAAGCCGAAGAAAATTAAAACCGCGCAAAAATAGGATTAATCTATATTTTTATTGTTTTTTCCTCTATAATATTACCGCGCAAACCAAAGGTTTAAATATAAGTAAGCGTTTCATTATCTTATGGTTTGGGAGAAACGGAAATATGCTAAATTTGAGATTAATAATGCTGGAAAGATTTTGATTAATGATCAAAGTTCAGACGAAGAAAAAAATAGAGCATTAGAAATTTTAGACAATTGGAGAGCCACCCATAGCTACCCTATGCACATTCTCCAGATGAGATTAAAGAATAAATCACAAAAAGTAGATGAAAATTCCATAACTGCACAACGTCTTAAACGTATTCCTGCTATTATTTATAAGTTAAAGAGAAGTTATAACGGTCGCAAGCCTTCAATGAAACTTTACCAGATGCAAGATATTGGTGGGTGTAGGGCAGTTTTATCAAACATTTCTCAAGCAAGAAAATTATGTGAAGATTATTATTTAAAAGGAGATTTAAAGCATAAGAGAGTTGGATTCAAGGATTATATTACTCATCCTAAAACAGATGGGTATAGAAGCATTCACCTTGTTTATGAATATAAAAGCGATAAAGGAAAACAAGAATTTAATGAGTTGCGTGTAGAAGTTCAGATAAGGTCAAAACTACAACATCTTTGGGCAACGGCGATTGAAACAGTAGATTTCTTTACAAGACAAGCAATTAAATCGAGTGAAGGACATCCAGATTGGGCGGATTTATTTAAATTAGTTAGTTCTGCATTTGCTAAAATGGAAAATTGTCCATGCATTCTTGGTACTCCAGAAGATGAGAAAGAATTGTATTCTAAAATAAAGCAAAAAGAAAAAGAATTAAACGTGATAAGCAAGATGAGCGGGTGGACAAACGCAATGCAATTTTTTAGACAAGAGATTAAAGCTAAAAGTAAGAAAAAAGTTCAATTTTTCTTATTAGAATTAGATATTTTAGGAGAAAAATTAAATATCACATCATATACAAAAGAAGAAGAACAAAAAGCAATTAGTGATTATTCTGCACTTGAAAAAAGACATAGTGGTCGGAAAGACTATGATGTGGTTCTCGTTGGAGTAGATACAGCTAATGATTTACAAAAAGCATACCCTAATTATTTTGTAGACAGTAGAGAATTTTTATCTTACCTACGAAAAATTATAAGTAAATACTAAAAAATTTATCAGCCATTTCTTACCAGCCGTCACTTACCAGTCAGGGATTTACCAATACCTTTTTGCATGATTTAGCAACTGACAAAAGTAATGACTTATAAACCATCAGTTACTAAATTCAAAGCAACATGGCAATTAAAATAGAATTACCGGTTAAAACACATGCTTCTCATGAACAGTTGTGTAAGAATGAAGCTCTTCTTTCTTAAACCAAAGCCTGATTTCATCATCAGCTTCCTTTTTGTTGCCAGAAGCATGAATGACATTTTTGCCCCCAAGCCCTTTTTTGGAAGCGTACTCCATACTCATATGTGCAAAATCTCCTCTTATTGTGCCTGGCGCAGCCCTATTGGGAGAAGTGTCGCCTACTAGTCTTCTTGTGTTGTCAACAGCATGCACGCCTTCAACTGCAAAAGCAACAACAGGACCTTCTGTTATAAATTCAACTAACTCTTTGAAGAACGGCTTTGACTTATGCGCATTGTAATGCTCTTCTGCAAACTTCTTGTCAATCCACACCATTTTCATGCCTACAATTTTTAATCCCGTATTCTCGAATCTCTTTATAATCTCCCCTACCAGGCTCCTTTCCACGCCGTCCGGCTTGATAATGGCAAGGCTTCTTTCAATCATTCTGCCGCTGCCTCCTGTTTCTCCCGCTTGAACTTTTTGCTCCATCTTGTTTCGAGAAACTTTCTTCCAAGCTTTATGTGGTTTTTCTCGCACTTTGATGAGCAGAAGTATAAAATCTTTGCGTCTTTCTGCACATAAATCTTGCCTGTGCCTTTTTCCATTACATTGCCGCAAAAAGTGCACTTTGCCATTTTAATTGATATATTATAGTTGATTTAATTTTAATTCAATCCGCGACTTCGTCGCAAATTCTTGTGCTCGGCGTAAATTTTCCTGCCAATAATTTACGCCTCGCCTATCTATGCATTAAATTTAGGCAAACATTCCTGAGCTGGGTTTCCATTATATCATGCAGAGCGTGGGAAGCGACGGGATTTTTAAATTATTTTTTGTTAAATTTTTTGAAATAATTAAATTTTTATCCTGAACCACGTCCAGCTTTTGTCAATTGACCGGCTTCAAATTCTGTTTCACGGAGCATTAAAACATCCCCAAGCTGTATTGGACCCTTGGCATTTCTCCTCAATATCTTGTTCTTGTCCCTTCCTTCCATTATTCGGCACCTTATCTGAATTGCTTCGCCCCTTGTGCCTGTCCTGCCTATAATCTCCTCAACTTTTGCCGGCGTGGCATGCGAAAATTGCACGGAGCCTTTTACCTGCTCTTCCTGCTGTCCTGGGGCTTTTTTTTTGAATTGCCTGCGGGACTCCTCTATTAAATGCTTTGTCGGGTCTTCCTGGGCCATTTTATTTCATTTTTTCAGTTATCTCTTTTATCAGCTGCTTAGCTTCCCCTTCCTGGACTATCACAACGCTTCCTGTCGGCACATCAATTCCTGCGGCTGCGCCAAGCTCTTCCTTGCTTGGAACTTGAACACACGGCACATTTTTTTCCTCTGCAAGCAGGGGTATATGCATTGTTATCTCAGGCGGGTTAACGTCTTTTGCAATCGCAACAAATTTTGCAGTGCCTTTTTCAATAACCTTGGTAGTTTCATTCGTGCCTTTCCTTATCTTCCCTGTAGCTTTGGCTACCTCTATGGCTTCATAAACCTTGTCCACTAATTCCTTTGGTACTTCATAAACCATTTTAACATCCTCCAACTGCAAAATTTTGGATAAACAAATAGAATTTGCTTACCTCCAACGGCAAAGTCCGTTGACACCTTAATCAAGTGGGATGTGCTTCGCAATCCCACGAATTTGAGATAAACAAACCAGAATTGCTTACCTCTTTCAGCTATTATATAATAGCTTCATCAATCACAGGTAATGCTATGGAAAATAACGCTATTTATATAGGTTGTGGTTGTGGATTTGGAAGACTTTGCACAAAAAGTTTTGATTGAAGGTTTGAAAGGAGATGGAAAACTTATTAAAATAGAACAGTATCAATAATCATTATGTCACAAATTACAAATAAAGAATTAATTGAGAAAGCAAGGTCGATAACTAAATCAAGAAAAATTAAGCGTGGATTTACGGTTGGAGATGTTGGATGCGCATTGCTTACAGATGAAGGCAATGTTTATGTTGGTGTTTGCATCGATACTTGTTCAGGCATGGGATTTTGTGCTGAACATAGTGCTATTGCAGCAATGGTTACGCATGGTGAGCATAAAATTAAAAAAATTGTAGCTGTATCAGAAGATGGAAAAATACTTCCTCCTTGCGGTAGATGCAGAGAATTTATGCATCAAATTCATGAAGAAAATCTGAATACAGAGATTATAATTGATAAAAACAAAGTAGTTAAACTTAAAGATTTGCTTCCATATCCGTGGGATAAGAAACTTTAAAATCAGGCAGTGTTTTATTTTAGCTTCACAATTCATTAGGCTTATTTTTCAATTATTTTTTTAAAATCCTCCTCTTCAAACTCCATAAAAGATTTATCAGCGAACTCAACTCTTGAATTGATAGAACCTTGCAACAGAAAGATTTATTAAGTTCGCAGATATTAAAATGAATATGAAACAGGAAACAATAACTATCCCAAAAGAAGAATATGAGCGCTTAAAAAAGCTTGAAAAGATAGACTGGGAACTAGTTCAAAGTTTTAAAAACAGCTTGGACGATTTAAAAGAAGGAAGAATAAGGCGCGTTAAGTAGACTTTGCAATTTTTTCAATTAATCTCTTGAATTCAGGAAGGTATTCCTTAATCTTGTCTATTGTCTCTTGCTGTGCCTTTTTATCGCTCAAGGATACCATCAAAGCAGCTTTAAATTCATCATAAATGAGGAAATAAATCCTCTTTCCAGAAATTCTTTTCTCCCTTAAAAATTTAAATCCCAGCGGATTGCCGGTAAAACCCATTTCTGCTATTTCTTCTTCTATTTTTTCAACCCTTTTTTGTTCTTCCTGAGTCAGCAGCTTGCTCATGAGGTCTTCAAACTCTTTAGTCCTATAAACTTTAAACATAAAGAGCGAAATTGCTTGGTGATATTTATATTATTCCATAAATTTTTTAAAATCCCCTTCCTCAAACTCCATAAAAGATTTATCAGAAAAAACAATCCTTGCATTTACAGAATCCCACAACAAAAGCCCGCTCAATCTTTTTTCACCGTAAACAATAATTACATCAGGCGGCAAAAAATAAGAAGAATATATGTTTTCCTTTATGCTTTCTTTTGTTACCATCTCGGCATTTATCTTGCCAAGCTCGACCTGTTTTGCTATTAATCTGCATGCATCTGCAATCTCTTCCTGCCCGTCGTAATTAATACAGAAATTGGCAAAAAAATTATCGTAATCCTTAGTGCTTTCTATAATATTTTTCAAGGCTTCCACAGCTTTTCCGGGAAGATTGTACCACTTCCCCAATATTGAAATCTTTATTTTATGGCTTTGGACAAGAGGGTTAGCGGACAGCGCATTAAAAAAATCAGTCATACAGTCAGAGAAAGCCATGTAGTCATTTTTGGATTTTTCAATATCCGGCAATAGGTAAATTGTAAAAATCGGAATGTTTAACCTGACTTGCACTTTTAATAACTCGCCCAATAACCTAAAATGCTCACTGCAGCCATCCTCAATGCTTCTATTATTCTTTCTACACCAATCAGGAATATTGTCCAAGCTTACCGCAATATGTTTAAGTACTTCCATATAATAATAGCAAATTATAGCAAATTCAGCCCAACTGAGGCTAATAAACAAAATAAATTTATAAATATTCTTATTTTTCACGGTAATATGGCTTATAACTGGCTCAGCGCCGATTTTGTACCCTTGGCAATACCGTATGCTATGTCCTTCACCGCGCTTTTTATAGGCTCAATTACCGACTTAAGGACAAGGGAGGTTCCAGACTGGCTCAATTTTGGGTTAATTTTTTCTGGAGTTACACTTAACACGTTATTTACGTTTATATATGGGCAATTTAATATGCAAGTACTTGAAAATGGAAATATCCTATACACTATCTCACCAGACTCGTATTTAATCAACTCACTTATCGGCTTAGTTATACTTTTTGGCGTTGCTTATATTATGTTCGATGCAGGTCAATGGGGGGGTGGTGACAGCAAAATGCTTATGGGGTTGGGTGCAATGTTAGGCATAAATTTTAAATCATCTGAATTTTTATTTGGATTTTTCATCAATGCGCTGTTTGTCGGCGCAATTTATGGATTGCTTTGGAGCATTTTTCTGGTTTTTAAGAATAAAAAAAAGTTTGGAAAGGAGTTTAAAAGGATAACATCCATGGAGAATGTCGTTAAAGCCAAAAAGTTTATGCTGGTTACTTTATTTTTTTTACTTGTTTTTTTATTTTTTATTGATTTGATTTATATTAAAATATTGGCATTGTCTTTTGCATTTTTGATTTTAACTACTTTTTATTTATGGATTTTTGTCAAAGCTGTTGAAAAGTCATGCATGTATAATCTAGTTGAGCCTTCAAAGCTTACAGAAGGAGACTGGATTGTAAAAGATGTTTATGTCGGCAAGCAATACATTTGCGGACCAAAAGATTTAGGAATTGAGAAAAAGCAGATTGGGAAATTGGTTGAGTTTTACAAAAAAGGGAAAGTCAAGAAAATCCTTATCAAAGAGGGCGTTCCGTTCGTGCCGAGTTTTTTTATTGCTTTTGTTGTGACATTGGTTTTAGGCAGCCCCCTGGGATATTTAGTATGAACCATTAAATCATTCCTAAGCTATTTGCACGGCCTTTGATTTTAGGGAAATAAATAACAGCTTATCCTATCACTGCCATAGATTGTAGAAATCATCTCCTCAATCATGCGATATTTTGTGTTACAACTGGTATGGCATATCTTTTCTGGCTTAGCATATCCTGGGATTTCTGCCTTGGCATATAATCCACAAGTGCCCTGAGAACAACCCTTTTGGCTCTATCGTCTGCTTTTTCTTCTAAATTGCTTGCCCCATTACGAATTTTGGTTATATCAAAATCTGCAGAATACACAATGATTTTTTGTTTGCTGCCTGCTTCTCCGACCACCAGTGTTTGCGACACAACATAGTCAATACATGGGTCAAACATGCCGAATTTTGTTTTTATGCGCTCTTTAGGGATTACATTCCTTCTATACACAGTATGGACTTCAATATGGTAACTCTCTTTGAATACATTTTTACCGACTGAGATGTTGTATAGCAGAATTTCCGTTACCAAAGGCAAGTCCTGGACGCTTCGTTTTTCCCTCAACTCAAAAGCCTTGCCCTTAAAGTAGCCAGGTGTTAACACAATATCCACCAGCCTTCTAAAATCAACAATATGATTTTCCATCTCAATTTATACATTTTATATATTTTATATAAAAAGCTTTCTCTAGAATTTTGGGATAATCATACCAAAAAATTTAAAAATAAATAGAAATTACTCAGTCTAAGCTTTATAACGACATAAATATAACAAAATTGGTGGTTTTTATGAGGAAATTTGACAAACAGGAAGAAAATCTACTCAAAGAATTAATCAAAAATCCAAGAATTTCAGACAACCAAATTGCCAAGAATACAAAAATCCCAGTTACAACAGTAAACAGGAAAAGAAAGCATCTTGAAGAGCAGGGCTTTATCCATTATTATGTTGATGTTTCTGACGAGAGCTTGGAAAGGGGACAGCACAATGCAAGGCAGCTTTATGTGATTAAACTCAAGGAGGGCATTACAAGGCAGAAATACTTGGAGAAGATTAAAAAAAGCGAGAATTTCAGAAAGGTGAATCCGAGGTATCATGCAGAAAGCTTTTTAGGCGAAAAAGACGGGCAATTTGCAATAATATTGATTGCTGAGGCTAAAAGCGCTGACGAGTTAATTGAGATTTTTAACGGAAGCATAATTCCCGACATAAAAAAGAGGCATGGCGATGACTGCATCAGCGAAATTACAACAACAAAAGTCACATTCCCTTTCAGGATGCACCACAACTACATACCTCTTTTCAACATGGAAAGCGGAATTATCAAAAAAGACTGGCTGAATGACTGGATTTTTGTTCCCAACACAGAAGAGACTTCCAAAAAAACTTAAAAGCGCAAAATAAATATACTTAAATATAATATCGTAAATTGCGGTGATTAGTGTAATAAATAGCCGCAATTTACGAGATAGGCAATTGCGTACAAATCAAATAATCAACGCAATTGTCTATATATAAGCAATACTTCAAAAAAAGAGGTTTATGTATGTCAAAATCCGAGTTTAAAATCGATGAATTGGCGCTTGTTCTTATTGTAGCCATCATGGCAATGATAGCAGGCATATACAATAAAATCAATGAGCCTTCAGGAGGAATGGAAGCGGAAAAGATAGCAGAGATGCTTTTAGACGACCACCCGGCAAGTTTTGCAAATAACGGGATAATTGACGAAAACAAGCTGAAGGAAATCCAGGATATGGATTACGAGGAATTTAAAACATTTATTAAAGCCAAAAATGATTTCTGCATATATATAGAAGATGAGAATGGAAGAATTATAACAGCCAAAGGCGCTGAGAAATTCAACGAGGACGGAATGACCTGCAGGAAGTGAAATTTCCCGGCAAAAGATTTATTGCTTCAAATTCAAGATGGCTAATCCAAAAACCAGCAAAAATCGAAGATTTTTGTGGCCCAGAAAATCCTTTGGATTTTCTCGGGAATCACAGTCATGGTCCATAGACATCATTTTGGGAGTCATAGTTTTCATGGCAGCCTTTTTTGTGTTCTACGCTCTTCTAAATGCAGACCAAGGCTCTAAAGCAGGCAGCCTAAAAGAGGAAGCATCTATAATAATCAAGCAAGTGACTTCAGATGGCAGCCTGGTCAGAATAATCGATGGCAATGAGATAAATGTAAGCAGGCTGAATGAGTTGAAAAATCTCAGCTATGAGGAGCTAAAGAGAAGATTGAGGATAGAGGGGGACTTCTGTATTTATTTGGAAGACAAAAATGGCAACATTATACTTATCAACAACAGCTACAAAGGCATAGGCGCAACAACCATAAACCTGAGCGGCACGCCGTGCAGCCAGAAATAAGCAAGGGCATTGTGAATAAGTATGAATGCTCCCGCCGAGATTTTCATTTGAATTTCTTCAATTTTGAACTCGGGTCACTGCCGCGAGAGGGCAGTATGATTGTCCGGACTACACTACAGGAGCGTAGCCTTAAGGAATTTCAAGGGATTTTTAAAGGTTGAGGTTTTGCAAAAAATGGGTTATCCCGAAACTTTTATTAACTCAATAAATACTTTCATTTTCTGATTATAAAAATGGATTCAAACCTCAAAAAGAAAAAGCAGATTGTCGCACAAGGAATGCGCTCAAGCATTATTGGGATAATTGCTAATGCAGTTCTCGCAGCAATAAAAGGAGTTGCTGGTTTTCTTGGAAATTCTTACGCTTTAATTGCTGATGCTATTGAATCGGCATCTGATATTTTAAGCTCTCTGATTGTGTGGACAGGTTTGAAGATTGCAGCAAAACCTGCAGACAAAGATCACCGTTACGGCCACGGAAAAGCAGAGCCTCTCGCAGCTACAATTGTAGCCCTCATACTTTTTGGGGCAGCAATAATTATTATTGTGCAGAGCATTAAAGAAATAAAAGTTCCGCATCATGCGCCTGCGTCATTCACGCTTGCAGTTCTGGTCGTTGTTGTTTTAACAAAAGAGCTATTATTCAGGTTTGTGATAAATGTCGGCGAATCAACACAAAGTATTGCGGTAAAAACAGATGCATGGCATCATAGAAGTGATGCTATAACTTCTGCAGCAGCTTTTGTCGGGATTTTAATTGCCTTGATTGGAGGCAAAGGCTATGAAAGTGCTGATGACTGGGCTGCGCTTCTTGCTTCCGGAATAATAATTTTTAATGCCTACCGGCTTTTAAGGCCTGCAATCGGCGAGCTGATGGATGAAGCCCCACATCCTTCAATTGAAGAAAACATAAGAAAAACCGCAGGCTCTGTGAAAGGAGTAATGGCTTTGGATAAATGCTACGTGAGAAAAGTCGGCTTTGATTATTATGCAGACATTCATGTTGTTATTGACGGAAATACCTCTGTGAGAAAAGGCCATGATATAGGGCACAGAGTGAAAAATGCTGTCTGCAGTTCAGATTCAAGGATTTCAAATATGCTTGTGCATATTGAGCCGTATTCTAAAAAAAAAGAAAAAGGCAAAAGGTTCTGAAAGAAAAGTTAAGTGAATTATACCTACCTTTTTAAATGAATATTACATTCTTTACTCTATGAACAAGAGATTTTTGCCTGTCTCGCTTGAAGAGGGGAAACAACACTACAGGGATTTTTCACAGTTTGACGTAGTCTTTGTTACAGGCGACCCTTACTATGACCATCCGCTTAGCGGGATGGCAATAATTTCAAGGCTTCTCGACAAGAAAGGATATAAAGTCGGCATAATTGCGCAGCCTTCAGGCGACGAGGATTACAAGGCATGCGGCTGCCCAAAATATTTTTTTTGCATCACTTCTGGACTGCTGGATTCAATGCTTGCAAATTATACCCCAATGCTGAAGAAAAGGGAAAATATTCTTGTGCCGGAAAGGGCTTTGATGGTTTACACGCAAAAGCTTAAGCAGCATTTCAAAGGCTGCACCACAGTGCTCGGAGGCGTAGAAGCAACTATAAGGAGATTCACGCACTTTGACTACAAAGACAACAAGCTGAGAAGGGGAATCCTCAATGATACAAAAGCTGACTTGCTGCTTTTTGGAAATGCCGAGCGCCCGATACTAACACTTCTTGAAATGTTGGAAATCGCAAGAGGCGCAATCTCTAGTGATTCAGCTCAGAGTAAGCAGACGAATGCGAGTAAGCGAAGCGAACTCGCTCACAACTCACGGATTTCCGAGCATGCTCAAAAACACGCCTCG